>VFQQ010004461.1_pt1 | contig 12360 bp, 18 predicted proteins | sample 3512341 | NCBI WGS metagenome assembly VFQQ01 (sample SAMN10412373, study PRJNA504923) | tailings metagenome | isolation source: Relicate 2 Philex TSF1 revegetated site | place: Philippines: Tuba, Benguet | collected 2017-08-29 | reverse complement strand
GCCCCCAAAACTTGCCTGCCCAACCTTGTTCTGCCGCGCCAGCGAGACGCCCATGGCTGTGCCGAAGCTGCCGCCGCCAAACACAACCACTTTCTCCACGCGTTCCAGCCCGTCGCTCTCCTCCTTCGACCTGCGGCAGATGAGAAGTAGGTGGTTCAGAGTTAGAGGAGCAAGGCAAGAAAACCAACACCGTGTCAACCTGCCCCAGCCCATAGCTCGCCTCCTTCGACCTGCGGCCGAGTGACGGAAGGTAAGCAAGCTCAGCAGACATGCAGAGCTGTACACGGCAAGTTGTGCATCATGCGCGTGGCTCCAGCCGCACTGGGCAGCTTTGCACAACAGGCGGGTGCAACGGCCAGCCCCCACGGGGCAGCAGCCAGGCCCACGTGCTACATGCAGTGCAGCAGCACCACACGCTTGGAGCTGCATAAACCGATGCATGCACAGCTGCAGCACAGCTGCAATCCATCCCTGCCTGGCTAGCGGCACATGGGAGAACAGCACGTGCAACTGACATGCATCCCTTTCGTGTCATTTCACCTGAAATAGCGCGACCAGCGCATGAGGGAGTTCCAAGAGTCCCGAATGCGGCTGCGCTCCCCAAGGGGGTATCCTCCCAGCAGTCCGGCATCAGCCGCCACAGCCAGCGAGCCCGCGTCGGCTGCCGCGGCGCCCACCGCTGCCGCGCCCGCCACTGCTGTCGCCGCTTCCGCTGGCGCCGCCAGCGCTGCTGCTGCCCCCACGGTGGGGACGGGCGGTTCTGTGGAAGCTGGCTGCGGCACAGGAGCCTTTTTGCTGCCCTTGCCCCGCGCGTCTGCCTGCCCTTGCCTGCTCCCGCCGCTGCCGCTGCTGCTGCTGCTGGCACTGGCGCCATTGCTGCTGGTCGCCACCAGCACTTCCAAGTCTACGTCTGGCCGCAGTCCTATCTCAGGTGGCTGCTCTGCCAGGCTGCTGCCGTTGCTGCTGCTGCTGGGGCCGGCGCCGTTGGCGGCGCTGCTGCCTGGCGGCGGCGGCGCTCGTGCCGCAACTCTACCGCCGCCGGCGCCGCTGCTGCTGGCGGCCGCCTGGGGCGCTGCTGCCGGTTCATGGCGACCACCGCTGCTGCTGGGCACGGCCTGCAGCTCGGCTGGCAGGCGGGACTGCGCGGCTGCTTGCTGCTGCTGCAACCCGAGCGCCGGCACGACGGCCAGCCGCTGCACTCGATGCTGCGGCACAAATGGGCGGCTGGGGGGCCGCGCCGTGAGCTGCCAGTGTACCAGTGACATAGCTGCTGGCGACGCAGCCTGCAGCGCTGTTGGTGCCCGCTCGACGAAATTGCGCACCTCCAATGTGCCTTGGGTGCATTCCGGCCCAATGTGCCTTGAGCCTCAAGCCGCCACGCTGCATGGGGCTCGAGCTGGCGAAATCAAACTTGGGCGGCCGCAGCAGCTGGGCGGCATCCCGCGATCGCGTGTCCAGCACGAGCACAGACAGCCGCCGGCTGGCAGCGCAGGGAAGCCTATATGCCGCAGGTGGGGCCGTCCCGCCACAGCTTTGTCCACGACGGCCGCACCATCTACGAGTGGGATCAGACGCTCAGGTGCGGCTGCGATTGGCGCCAGCGGCCGGGGCGGCCACAGAGAGCGGTTTTGAGCTGCCGAGCCTTGCCCAAGTGCTGTCGGGTGCCTGCTGGGCGCTGCCGGCTGCCCAGCCGCTCCAGAACGCTGTATGAACGGGCGACAGCGCGCCAGCCGACGCAGGCGCGCGCGCACCTGCCGCCGCCGTTCCGAGACCCGCCGCAACGCCGCCGCTCAGCCAGCAGCCCGCCTGCATTTCCCGCCGCTCTGCAGCGAGGTCAACATCTACATCCGCGTGCCGGAGGGCGTGGGCGCCAAGCAGCTGGACGTGCGCATCACCCGCCAGCACTTGACTGTCGGCATCAAGGGCCTGCCGCCCTACCTGGACGTGCGTGCAGGCTGTTGTTTCCTTGTGTGCGCAGACTGCCGGCAGTGTGGCAGGCAGCTGTTTGCTGCTGCTGTCTGCTGCTGCTGCTGCTGCTGCTGCTGCTGCTTTCTGTCTGTCTGTCTGTCTGTTGCTGGCGCGCCTGCAGCAGCATTCGGTTTGGCAGCCACCGCGCTGCCGCAACCGCTGCCTGCCAATGCCTTGTGCCCTCCATGGCTCCCTCGCCTGCTGATTGCGCAACTTGCAGTTCCTCTGCTTTTTGCCCCTGCGCTGTGCAGCGTGACCTGGGCAGTGCAGTCAAGGCGGACGACAGCTTTTGGACGCTGGACGAGGGGGAACTCCAGGTGCAGCTGACCAAAGCAGAGGAGGGAGCCACCTGGGCCAGCGCGATTGCAGGTGCGGGGTGCTATTGGAATGGTATGTGGGAGAGGGCTGTGAAGTGGGTGTGGACGAGGGCGAGCTCCAGGTCCAGCTGACCAAAGCGGAGGATGGAGCCACCTGGGCCAGCGCGATTGCAGGGGCGAGGGGGCTGTGCCAGCTTTGCAGAACGAAGTTTTGCCTGCTAACGTGGGCAGTGGATGAGGGGCAACCTGGGCCAGCGCGATTGCAGGTGCGACGGGTGCATGCTGCTTGTGGTGCAGGTGAGGCAGGCGCAGCAGTGTCATGCCTCTCTCACCGCTTGCGGCTGCCGCTGTGGTGTGCAGGCCGCGAGCTGCGCGGGGACGAGCAGGCAGCCAAATGCCAGCTGCAAAGCTGACACCTCATCTGTCAATTCGTTCTGCAGGCCACGAGCTGCGCGAGGACGAGCAGCAGGCGGACCAGAAGCGGCTGCTGCTGGAGCGCTTCCAGGAGGAGGTGCGCTGCCGGACTGCTTTTTTGTTATCAGTCGGGCTTTGCCTGTACCTGCTGTAAGGCTGTTCAGCACCTGCTGCTGGAGTGGCTCCAGGAGGAGGTGCGCTGGTGAAGCTGCGGCTGTTTTCCCTGGCTTTGGGCGTGCTGCCGGAAGTTTATGCGAACAAGCAGCCTCACTCCTTCCATCCCTGCCACACCGACCCACTTTGCAGCACCCAGGCTTTGACTTCTCTTCGGCCGAGTTCACCGGCGGTGCAGTGCCTGACCCGCGCACCTTCATGCGCGACTTGGACCGCCAGTAGGGCCTGACACGGCGCAGCGCAGCACAGCACACACGGCGTGCAGTGCAGCCAGTGCGCGTTTCCACTTTTAGGTTGCAAGCAGCCAGCACCGCGCAAAGTAGCGTTGTATAGCAGGCAGCATGGCGGTTCTGCCGTGTGCAGCAGCAGCAGCAGCCGCATCCCGCGGCAGCCGAGCGGCAGCAGTCGGCAGCAGCGGTGCCACTGCACTGGCGCGCCCCTGCGTCAGCAGGTGGCAGCAGCAGGGACGGCGGGCACCGGGCAGTGGTAGCGGCAGGCGGCGCCGGGGCGCAGTTGGGGTAGCAGCAGTGAGCAGCCCTGAGCGAGTGACGGTCACAGACCGCACGCCGCCGCCGCCGCCGCCCGAGGTGGAAGTTAAAGTGATTGGCATTGGCAGCCGGGGCGCCAGCGCCATCAGCAAGCTGGTGCAGCATGGCAAGGTGCGGCGGGGCTTGGGTGGTGCTTGGTATTGGCATTTGCTGGGCTTTCGGCTGTTGCCTTGATGGGTTGTGTGGTGTGGCGCATGAATGGCTGGCAGGCCTGTGCAATGATGGCACAAGTTGCGAGGACGCAGTGCACTTGTGCAGGCCAGTAGGACAGTGCCTTCGCCCATGCACAGCGCCTCTTTACATTCGCATGCATTGGTGAACAACAGCACCTCGTTGGTGAACAGCATCGCCTTGTACTGCCCCTTGCCTGCAGGTCAACAGCGCTGAGCTGTGGTACCTGGATGTGGACAAGGCCGCCCTGGATGCCGCCCCCACGCCCAACACCCTGCTGCTGCCCAAAGAAGACGACGCTTCGGTGTCAGCAGAGGGGCGCCTGTCGCCAGCCGACCTGCAGCGAATTGTGGGCAGGGCAGCCTCGGATGCCGGCGGCCGCGGCAACATCAACGCAGGCACAGACGGCGCAGTCACGTTTGTGCTGGCGCCAGCGGCGGCGGCGCCCGGCGGTGCGGCCACGGTGCTGCAGATTGTGGCGGCGCTGCGTGCAGCGGGGCACTTCACTGTGGCAGCAGTTACACAGCCCTTTGGCTTTGAGGGGGCGGCCAAGCAGGAGCAGGTGGGCTGGCTGGGCTGATTGTTGCTTTAAAGAAAGCGTTGCAGAATTGGCGGCCTTCTACACACGTTCTGCGGCTTGCGCCTTGCTGTTTCGTGCCTGCCTGCTGCTTTGCCTGTGCAGTGGTTTGAGCAGTGGTGCTGCGTTTATGCCGGCAGCGCTGCGTTTGTGCAGCAGGCAGCAGCTGAACTGCCCTGTTGTTTCCATGTTTGCATGCATCTGCATCTGCATTATCATCCAAGTAGGCAGCTGAGCTGGTGGCGGCGCTGCGGCAGACGGCACACATGGTGGCTGTGATGGAGCAGGATGTGCTGATGCAGGCTTTTGGCGAGTCGCAGGTGGGCTGTTGTATGCATTGGCACGGTCGCTGCTTCAGCAGTGGCCAGTGGCAGCAGTGATGGGGCAGGACCTGCCAATGCATGCATGCTGGGGATTGCAGGCAGCCTTCCCTTCGCACTGGCCTCCTGCCTGCAAACGCGCCCGCCCAGGTGTGGCGTTTTCGTGTTGCAAAGCGGATGCTGCAGGTGACAGCTGCCCAAGGCACGCAGATTGCAGCCAACAGACCTTCAAACTGCTGTCGTTTATCTGCAGATGACGGTGGCGGAGGCTACACAGATTGCCGACAATGCGCTGGAGCACAGCGTGCGCAGCATCCTGCAGGCCGTGCAGGTGCGCCCCTGCTGAGTAGACAAATTTTCGTGCCGTGTTGAGCAGCTTGTGTTTGGTGGGTTTTGCGTGCCAGCCTGCCTCACATGTACGATTCCAGCCGGCATTTACTGCACGATATCTGTCAACAGCAATCCATGCGCAACGGAGGCTGGCAGATCGGCTGCTTCCTTGCTTCCGCTGCAGTGCAGTGTTTGCAGCTATGTTGGTTTCGCCCTGCCAAGCTGCTTGCTATACACACACACGCCACCCGCCCGCCCCGCAGGCCCAAGAGGTGCTCAAGAGCAGCCGGGGTGCGCTGATGTGGCACGGCCGAGACCTGCGGCACTTCAAGCGCATTCTGGCCCCGCCGCTGCAGCAGCTGCTCACGCAGGTGCGACTGTGGGGGGCAACAGCTGCCCATGCTTTGGTGCGCGCGGCTGCTTGGTGGCTGCTCACGTTGCTGAAGCAGCTGCGAATGCAGGTGTGGCAGCGCAACTGCCTCATAGGTTGCCATCCGCACAGTGTTAAGTGGCTTGCAACTCTGCGCACCTGTTCCTGACTGGCTGGCTGCTGCCCATGGTCCTGTGCAGCCTGGGCTGGCGGTCCTTGGGCGCGGCCTGGCCTCCATGCCAGCCGAAGCGGCGCACCAGATGGGGGCAGCGCAGGTGGGTGGCATCTGTTTGGCCGATAACCTAACACCATGGTGGGCAATGGTTGCCTGGTTGGGCTGTGGCTTGCCAAGCGCCCATGCACCTTGGTCCGCCAAGTTGTCAGCGTGAGCGCCGCCTGCCTGCTGCTGCACAAAATTCTGCACTGAGCATGCACTGCCAGTTTGCCCCCATCACCCCATCACACCGACAACACAGGCGCTCATGCACCTGGCCTCAGACGCCGTCCGAGCGGCAGCAGAGTCGCCCTTCCTTGACGGCGCGCTGGCCAGCGCCAGCGGCGTGCTCTGCTGCATCAACCTGCCGCCGGCGGGGCAGCGGTTCACGGGCGGGCCGGGCGGCCCTGCGCCGCTGCAAGGCCTACAGGTGAGGGAGCTGGCTGTGCAGCTGTCAACATCATTCAAAGCAATCAGCTTGTTTGTGGCAGCCAGATCAGACCACGTGGCACTTGGCAGCAATTAGCCCTGTGCAGCCGCATTGCTGTTGCAGTTCCATGCCACTGCCTGCGCCAATGTTCTTGCTGTACTGCCAGCCCGTGCTATGTATCAGCATTTGTGCTCACATCTGGCTGCTGCCCTCCACAAACTGCCCCAACAGACCCCCGAGGCTGAGCGGCGCGCGGCGCAGCTGTCGGCGCAGGCGGCGGCCGGCGCGCTGGGCAGCCTTGCTGGCTCGGCCTGCCAGGATTTCATCCTGTGCGCCGAGCCCAAGCCGGCTGGGGAGGCACAGGGCGACGGCAGCTTGGTGCAAGTCGAGGTGACGCTGCTGGTGCTGAGGGGCGGCGATGGCCAGCCCCCGGCGGGCAGCGGTGTTGTGCGACGCCCGCTGCAGCAGTTTGGAGTGGGGCCCGCGGTGCCGGCGCCGCCACGGCAGCCGCCGCAGCCGCAGAAGCTGCCTGCAAGCTCTTGGAACATGCTTTCAGCCATGGCTGGAGGCGCGCCGGCAGGCAGCAGGGCAGCTGCAGCAGCGGCAGCAGGGGCAGCGGCAGCGCCTGCTGAGGGCAAGGAGGCACAGCAGGCGCAGCAGGCACAGCAGCCGCAGCGCAGCATCCCCAACTTCTTTGGCGGCGGCCGCAAGCAGCAGGCGGAGCAGGGCGGCCCGGCGGAGCAGCAGCAGGCGGCCAGCCCGGCAGCAGCCAAGGGCAGCAGCTCCAGCTCCAGCGCAGCACCGCCGGCGCAGCAGCAGCAGCAGCAGCAGCAGCGGGTGCCGGTGCAGCGGCCGGCGCAGCGGCAGGGCCAGCCTGCGGTGGCGGCTGCGCCTGCGGCTGCACCGGCAGGTCAGCCAGCAGAGGAGCAGCGGAAGATGACTGTGGGTGATTATTTGGTCAACTCCCTGACCGCTCAGTCGCTGGACCTTCCACCGGCGGTGAGTTTGGAGGGCAGGCAGGGCAGTGCAAAGATGCGCTTGCGCGGCCTAGCAGGCGCCTGGTGGTGTGACTGCGTGCAGCGAGGCAGCACAGCTGCGCAGCGTACAATCCAACACACACGTCACTCGTGCTTTGCTGCTGCTGGTTCGTGCACGTGGTTGCGCAACTGGGCAGTTTGTTGCTTGCCTGGCTTGCAAGCTGCACCCACAGCGCCCTGCCCTGCCCCGCTGCCTCCATCTGTGCAGGCGGCGCAGTGGCGGCAGGAGCACCGGTCCGATGCCTTCAAGCAGCGCAAGCTGATTGTGTGGGAGGTGGACGAAACGGAGCCATGGGAGGGTGAGTTCGAGCACGGCCGCTTGTGTAAATTGGGATGGCGTGGGAAGCTGCTGGAAGGGCGAGCGCCTCGCTTTCAAAGCGGAGCTATCTACCTACCTACTTGCCTGGCATGTCTGCAGCAACGGACGAGCCAAAGAGTCTGGTCGCGCGAGTCGTTAAGCTCCTGAGACAGCTGCCCTGCTCCTCACGTTCAACCAAATGCAACCGCCCTGCCCTTTGCAAGCGCAGCTGCTCTGTCCCTAACATCTTGGCTTTGCCGCAGAGGAGGAGGAGCCCCAGGGGCTGGCGGCCCTACTCTTTGTTGGATGCCCTGCAGTTACTAACAGGAGTTTCATACCATCTTGGCCTGCCGCAGAGGAGGAGGAGCCCCAGGGGCTGGCGGCCCTGCTGCCGGGGCGGCAGCGCGAGAAGCGAGTCAACATCAAGCAGCGCATGGCGTCCATCCTCATGCAGGCGCGGTTTTGATTGGGTTTGGTTGTTGCTCCATTTTCCTAACCGTAGTGAGCAGTGCACACACAGCGGTGCAGCAAGCAGCGCATGGCGTCCATTCACATGCAGGCACGTGTTGGTTTGGTGCTATCCTTTCTGTGCAGCTGTTGATGTCGCTGCGATCCGGCTGCTGTTCTGTGCGCTGTGCTTGCGTCGAGCTGCCTACCTGCAGTGTTGAGAGCGCTGTGGGTCTGCATTGACGCAGTTGGGCTGCTTGGTCGCGAGTGGGGGGCGTTGCGAGGCTGGTGCACCCGTTGCCACGTCGATTCCATACAGATTAGCGTACTTGCAGTGCTCTGAGCCATTTGCACGCTAACCCATTTTCTTTCCGCAGGACCGAGAGGATGCGTGGGAGGCAGCCAACAGCCGCGATGACTAGTGGCAGGCCTGCTGGCCGGCTGTGTTGTGGGGCACCATTGATCGGCCAGCTGCAAAGTGCTGGCACTAACCGCCCCTCCCTCACGTTGTGTGGCGCGATCAGCGGGGGCAGGCCTGCCGCTGTGTGCAGCAGTCGCCCTTCTTATGTTCCGCCTCGTCCGCCGCCTCCCTGTTGCACGGCGCTCTCCCCAGTGGTGCTGCCTCAGTGTACCTGACTTACTAAGTGCCCGGCGCTCCGGGACGAACGGTTTTGACCCTGTAACATACTTCAGTGCGGCTCAGTCGAGTGTGCAAAGGGCCGCTGAAGGGCGAGCCTGCTGTGCAGATCCAGGCTGGCTAACCAGGCAGAGCAGCCGCGGTGGCGACGCTGAGAACGCAGCCGGCGGCTGGCTGCCATAGCGGGGTGCGTGCTGCATCTGATGCTGAGCATCACCGTTTTAAGCCGCAGGGGCTGGGCCGCCATGCCAAGACGAAGTCCTGGACTTGTTTAGAGACTGCTGAGCAGGCGATGCCCGCCGCAATGCCAGAGCTTACCCAGCGGCGGCGAAACACGGCGGGCGCACTTGTGAACTCCAGGCGGCCATCCTCGACACGTTGCATTGCATTGGATCTGCAACTGCATGGCCTCTCAGACAAGGAGCAGTTGCAAGTCAGCTCACTCCAACCTTCACCCAACCCTTCAACCAACCTGCGCTTGAACCTTGCTGGAGCAGCAGCAGAACTGGTCGCAGACGAGCGCTCGCCCACACGCCCCTCCCGACCGTGCCGCCCACCTTTTACCGCCGCCCACCGCTGCCGCCACCGCCGCCACACAGGTGCCACCTCTCGCAGGATGGATGCCGCTACACGCATCATGCGGCTCGGCGACCTGCTGCACCTCAGCGCAATGCTGACGCTGCTGTGGCGAGTTTGGAGCAGCAAGAGCTGCGCAGCTGTATAGTGTGGGGTAACGGTAACGGCAGCGGCAGCGGAAGCGGCAGGGCTGCAGGCGGGTGGGTGCATGCCCGGTGTCCGGCTGCCACAGTGGTGCTGCATTGGCGAGCGGTTAATGGCTCCCATGCTTCCGTGCAAAACAGCCTCGCCTTCAAACTTGCTGTGTTCTGCATGCCCACAGGCGTCTCACTCAAGGCGCAGGAGCTGCGGCTGCTGATGTTCACCACCCGCTACCTGGACCACTTACTGTATCGAGTTAGGACTCCGGCCTGACCTGCCAGCTGGTCAAAGCACTTTGTGGCTGCTACCTGTGTAGGCGTGCATGCAATGGCATATGCATCACAATCTTGCGCACAGGGCAGCCTTGACAGCCGCTTCTCCTGCAGACCCTCCCTGTATCCACCGCCCTCCCGGCAGCTTCAACTATTCTATGAAGGTTGCTTACCTCGCCACCACCCTGGCCACAATTGCCCTGATGCGCTGCCACCCAGCGACTGCGCCAACCTATGATCACGAGAGCGACACCACCAGCCGTGGGCTGCTGCTGGTGCTGTGTGCATCACTCTCCCTCCGCTTCTCTGTGATGTTCAGACTGTCGGAGGCGAGCTGCTGGGGTTTGAGCGGAGTAGGGTGGCTAGGGCTGTGTGTGGGGCGCAGCACAACATGCCTGCTGCCCATGCAGGCCGCGCTTGCTTGCGGTACTGGCTTTCGACTCCTGCTCCACTCAGGCACCTTCACTACCTGCTCCTCTCGCCTGTGCAGCTGCTGTGGACGTTGTCGGTCGCCCTGGAGGCAGCGGCTGTGGTACCGCAGCTGGTACTGGTGCAGCGCACACAGCGCGCTGAAGGGCTCCCGCTTGTGGCAGCCTACATCGCTGCTCTCGGGTGAGGCGCTGCTGGGAGCATTGCACTGCAATGCCAGTTGGCGGACGTCGAGCGGGCCGCCGCAAGCTGCAGCGAATGCCCCTGCCGCATCCTGAGGCGGCTGCCCCATGCTGCCCCGCCCTTGTGTGCAGGTGCTATCGCGCCTTGTGTGAGCACGTCAGTGGGCTGGTAGTGATATGATACAGCATGAATGTTGGGGCAAAACCAGCCGAGTCCCGCCACGCTACAATATGGCAGCAAGAGCAGACCGCCAGCATTGCTCAGCTGGCGAGTTGAGTGGCATGGCACGAGGCGGCATCTCCTGGTTAACACACCTGCTCCTGGCTGCCGCTCCCTCTCCTCTGCCCCATTCAGATCAGTTCAGCTGGACGTGGCAGCTTTGGAAAGAATCGTGGTACAGTGCCCTGAGGCCGTTTGTTTGGGGTGGCGCAGTCGCCCACACGGCCCTGTGCGCAGGTGCGATGCCAAGGATGTCGGTGGGTTGATGAGACGGCGCTCGTGAGGTCTATCACTAAGCCAGTCTTGAAGGTTGGTAAGCAGCTATTATAGATGCTTGAGGGCAGTGTTCACAGCCAGCCGACTACCTACCCTTGCAATCCCTCTTGGCTCTGCAGCGACCGTGGTGTGTGCCCGGCGGCGGCAGAGGCTCCTGCTCTCCCGGGAGGGTGGAGGGGAGGAGGCGCACGGAGCGCTCGTGCCAGAGCTGCTGCTGCCAACCGGCGTACATATGACAGCAAAGCAAGAGGTTGTTTGAGCGCTGCCGGAAGTGCCAGCCACACGGTGACAGTGCGCAGCGGCTTCGGCATTGCGGATGGCCCCAGCCGGCGACTTCAAAATTCGCAGGCGGCGCCGCAGTGCGGCATTGGTGGGACATTGCTGAGGAGCAGCTGATGTTGCGTTGATGCTTGGCTCCCGTGCTACTTGGCGCCCCATTTGAAGCTGTAACAGGCAAGGTGGCGAAGCTGGATGCAGACTGCAAAAGCTAGCCAGAGGGGCCCAGTGCGGCGGCCGGCGGCGCTCCAGCCAGGCGGCACGGCCCACAAGTGGGGCACCCGGGTGCAGCCCTTGGGCGGCGCGCTCCAATTGTGTTGGCCCACAGCCGCCAGCGGATTGGGAGCACCGGGGCAACGGCCGCCGCACAGCCCGGCTCACCCATAACCGGGCGCGCCCCGGTGCCGCCAGCTGCCGGGAGGCGGTGGCAGCGCCGCCCCTGGTCAGGCATACCTTTCTCGGCCTTTTGGCTAAGATCAAGTGTAGTATCTGTTCTTATCAGTCTAATCGCTGATACGTGGTTCATTGAACCACTATCGATTAGATCTATCTTTCCTGGGGGCCGCCCAGACGTCCAGCTTGCTGGGCAGGGCAGCCGGCTTGCGCTGGGAATTGCACTACAGTTCCAGAGCGAGCACCCTACTTTCCCCGCCTCCCCCATATTTCAGACCCCAACAACCTAACTAAACTAAAAAAAATAAACCACACTTTGCCTGGGCCCGCCGCCGCTCGCGCCGTCGGCATGCGAATGCACCATTGCACTTTTTGCTTGTTGCGTGCCCTGGCTGGCCCACCTGCTGCAAGTGAGTGCTCGCAACAACAACACTGCATTAATTCACCTGGCGGCTGCTACGTTGGTAGAAAAAAAGGGAAACCAGTGGTGAGCTGCCGTCCAATTGCCCCTTAGTGTTGCAAGCTTGTGTAAGGCTTTACACCCAACCAGACAGCCTTGAAAAATAAGGAAGCGATTCGGCACGAGCAGGAGGATGGCGTGGTCACGGTACAAAAGGCGTACGCACAGGGTTCGCTCTCTCACACAGGCAGTTTTAGCAAACATCAGCGCAAGTTCATGGGGCGCAGGTCGGCAGGTGCATTCTGGTCACAGTTCTCTGCTCCTTCCTAATCCTCACCATGCAGCCGCTGTAGCAGGTGCGGGGCATGCTTGCCTGCTGCCCTTGCTGTCGCTATCGCCACCAGCCAGCTTAGGCCTCAGGCTTGGCGCACGGGTTCTCCCCCAGGCCAGACGGGAATGCCGAGGTGGGCACCAGGGTGTAGTTGGTCTGCAGATCATTCAGGCGTGGCGCACGGGTGCGTGTCTAGTCGGGTGGCGGCTGGGAATGCGGCAGCAGCAGCATGGGGGAAGCTGGGCCAAGCATCACTCTGCACCAACTTGCCGGGAACAGGATGGCTCCGCCGTGCAGACGGCCGGGGCAGTCGGTGTTGTACCCGCCTGCGGGTGGGGAGCAAATGGTGACACGGTGGGCACGAGGGAGAGGGTTTGGGGGAAGCTGCATGCGCTGGTGGCAGGGCCAGACACTGAGCAAGGTGCCCACACCCAGCACAGCTGCCGTCCACCCACCCTGCTCGCTGGACTGGCTGTTCACGGCGCGCTGGATGTGCTTGCGCACGGTCTTGCCGTCCTCGCCAAAGCTGAGCAGCCAGCACCACTCCTGCTTGTCCCCAGTCTTGCCTGCAGGCGGGTGGTGGGGCAGGGCGGTTGAGGGGCAGCAGGGGCA
>VFQQ010004458.1_pt1 | contig 12375 bp, 11 predicted proteins | sample 3512341 | NCBI WGS metagenome assembly VFQQ01 (sample SAMN10412373, study PRJNA504923) | tailings metagenome | isolation source: Relicate 2 Philex TSF1 revegetated site | place: Philippines: Tuba, Benguet | collected 2017-08-29 | reverse complement strand
TGACCTTCTGCGAACCATCGGCGTTCTTCAGCCCTTCCAGCGTCTCGGCAATCGCTTTGGGCTGGCCGGGCAGGTTGATGATGAGGCTCTGGTCGCGCACCACCGCGACCTGGCGCGAGAGGATGGCCGTGGGCACGAAGGCCAGGCTGACCTGGCGCATCTGCTCGCCAAAGCCAGGCATTTCCTTGTGCGCCACGGCCAGCGTGGCCTCGGGCGTCACGTCGCGCAGGGCCGGGCCGGTGCCGCCGGTGGTGAGGACCAGCGAGCAATCGGCATCCACCAGTTCGATCAACGTGGCGCTGATGCGCGCCACCTCGTCGGGAATCAGGCGCGATTCGAAGGTGATGGGATTCTTCAGCGCGCGCGTGAGCCAGTCCTGCAAGGCGGGCAGGCCCTTGTCTTCGTACACGCCGCTGCTGGCGCGGTCGCTGATGGAGACGATGCCGATGCGCACCGGATCGATGGCGGGGGTTGTGGTGGTGTTCATGCGGGTTCGTCGTCGGGGGCGGCAGCTTCGTCCTGGTTCAGCGTGGCCTTGACGACCTTGAAGATCTCGCGATAGGCCTTGCCGTGGCGAACCGCCTCGCCCGGGCGCTCCTGCGCTTGCGTGGCCTGCGCGTCCTTGCGTGCCTGGCGGATCAGGGTGCGCAGGTGCTGCACGTCGGCTTGCGCGTCGAACTGCAGCCACTGCGTGAGCGCGTCGTCGTCGGCGATCAGGCGGTCGCGCCACTGCTCGGCCTGGTGCAGCGCGAGCGTGCCCTTGGCGGAGCCCTTGTTCTGCTCGTCGAGCGCGGCTTCCACGGCGGCGAGCGTGTCTTCGTCCACGCCCCGCATGAGCTTGCCGATGTACTGCATCTGGCGGCGGCGACCTTCGAAGTTGGTGATGCGCCTGGCCTCGGCCACGGCGTCCAGCAGCTTCTCGGACAGGTCGAGCTTCTCGGTCAGGTCGGCGCGCAGGGTCAGCAGGCTCTCGCCGAGTTGCTGCAGGCGGTCGCTGTATTTCTTCAGGTCGGTCTTGCTCATCTCCGCCGAACCCTTGAGCTCGCGCTTGAGCTCCTGGTCCAGCTCGCTGCCAAGGGCGACGAACTGGCCACGGACGAAATAGCCTTTGGTGGGTTTGCGGGACATGTGGATCGTGAAATGGGCATCTGCGCGGATGGCAGCGGCCGAGAGGAGCGGCAAGTATCATAGCCGTCGACATGAAAAACCCCTCCCAAGCCCCTGCCTCCGGCCCCGCCGCCGATGCCCGCAGCCCCCTTCCCGGTTTCCAGTACGCCCGCAGCCAGTTCGAGGAACTGATCGACTTGGCGCTTTCGCACGCGAAGCAGCTCGGGGCGGTCGACGCCGCGGCCGAGATCTCCGAGGGTGCCGGACTCAGCGTCTCGGTGCGCAAGGGCGAACTGGAGAACGTGGAGCGCAACCGCGACAAGTCGCTCGGCATCACGGTCTACCTGGGCAAGAAGCGCGGCAACGCGTCCACCTCCGATTTCTCCGCCGCCGCCATTCGCCAGACGGTGCAGGCCGCCTACGACATCGCCCGCTTCACCGCCGAGGATCCGATGGCAGGCTTGCCCGATGCGGCGGACGTGGCCGACACCTACACCGACCTGGACCTGTTCCACCCCTGGTCCATCCACTCGGAAGAGGCTGCACGCATTGCGCTCGCGTGTGAAGCGGCGGCATTTGCCACCAGCAGAAAAATCAACAACAGCGAAGGTGCGGGTGTGTCGGCACAGCAGTCGCACTTTTTTGCGGCGCATCTGCGCGGCGGCGAACGCGGCAAGCCCGGCATCTTCAGCGGCGGCTACGCCAGTTCGCGCCACAGCCTGTCGGTGGCGCCCATCGCGGGCAAGGGCAACGGCATGCAGCGCGACTACTGGTACAGCTCCATGCGCGCGCCGCAGGACCTGGCCTCGCCCGAGGCCGTGGGCCGCTACGCCGCCGAACGCGCGCTCTCAAGGCTGCGTTCGCGCAAGATCAAGACCACCGAATGCCCGGTGCTGTTCGAGTCGCCGCTGGCCGCGGGGCTGCTGGGCGCCTACGTGCAGGCCACCAGCGGCGGCGCGCTGTACCGCAAGACCAGTTTCCTGGCCGACAGCCTGGGCAAGCCCGCCATGGCCGAACACCTGGACATCGTGGAAGACCCGCACCTGCGTGGCGGCAAGGGCAGCGCGCCCTTTGACGACGAAGGCGTGCGCACTTCGGCGCGCAAGGTGGTCGACGCCGGCGTGGTGCAGGGCTACTTCCTCTCCACCTACTCGGCGCGCAAGCTGGGCATGCGCACCACCGGCAACGCGGGCGGTTCGCACAACCTCACGCTCACCAGCCGCCTCACGCAGCCGGGCGACGACCTGCGCGCCATGCTCAAGAAGATGGGCCGCGGCCTGTTCGTCACCGAGCTGATGGGGCAGGGCGTGAACTACGTGACGGGCGACTACTCGCGCGGCGCCTCGGGCTACTGGGTGGAGAACGGCGAGATCGCCTACCCGGTGCAGGAAATCACCATCGCCGGCAACCTCAAGGACATGTTGCTGGGCATCGAGGCGGTGGGTGCGGACGCCTACAACTACGGCGCCAAGACGACGGGCTCGATCCTCGTGAACAGGATGAAAGTCGCGGGGAGCTGATTCACTTGCGCCCTGAAGCCCTGGCCTTGCTCGCCGCCGCCTGCTGGGCCGTGGCGGCGCTGTTCTCGGCCCCGGCTTCGCAGCGCCTGGGCGCTTTCACCTTCAGCCGCTGGCGCATGCTGTTCGCCAGCCTCATCCTCTGGAGCATTGCCTTGGCCACCGGGGGCTGGCGCACGCTGGACGCCTCGGCCTTCGGCCTGCTGGCGGTCTCCGGCGTGATCGGCATCTTCATCGGCGATACGGCGCTCTTTGCCTGCATGAACCGGCTGGGGCCGCGCCGCTCGGGGGTGCTGTTCGCCACGCATGCGCTGTTCTCGGCGGTGCTGGCCTGGCTGTTCCTGGGTGAGAGCCTGTGGGGCTGGGCGCTGGTGGGCAGCGGCCTGCTGGTGGGCGGTGTGATGCTGGCCATCGTGTGGGGGCGCCGGGGCGACGAGCAGCACGGCTGGGAGCAGACCCAGGGGCGGCTCGCGGTGGGGATCGTGCTGGGTCTGGTGGCGGCGCTGTGCCAGTCGGTCGCCACGCTCATGCTCAAGCCGCTCATGACAACCGGCATCGACGCGGTGGCCGGTTCGGCGATGCGCATGAGCATGGCGCTGCTGGCCCATGGCCTGCTGTTCGCTTCCGGCTGGGCCGGTGCCCGCTCGCTCGCGCCCCTGCGCCTGCAGGACGCCGCCCTGATCTTCGGCAGCGCAGCCGTGGCCATGGCCCTGGGCATGACGCTGATCCTGCAGGCCATGAAGCACGGTCAGGCGGGCCTGGTCGCCGTGCTGTCCTCGGTCACACCCATCCTGATCCTGCCGGTGCTCTGGATCGTGTACCGGCGGCGTCCGGCGCTGGGGGCCTGGCTCGGTGCTGGACTCGCGGTGGTGGGCACCGCGATGATCCTCTCCTAGCCGGCCAGCGCCGCCTTCACGGCCGCCGACACCTGTCCCATGTCGGCCTTGCCGGCCAGGCGCGCTTTCACGGCACCCATGACCTTGCCCATGTCGCCCGGGCCTTTGGCACCGAGTTCGGCCACGATGGCCTTGACTTCGGCGGCCACCTCATCCGCCGACAGGCGCGCCGGCAGGTAGCCCTGCAGCACCTTCATCTCGGCGGCTTCCTTGTCCACGAGGTCCTGGCGGGCGGCCTTGGTGAAGGCCTCGATGCTGTCTTTGCGCTGCTTGACCAGCTTGTCCACGATGGCGATCACCATGGCGTCGTCGAGCGCCACGCGCTCGTCCACTTCCTTCTGCTTCATGGCGGCGGTGAGCAGGCGGATGGTGCCCAGGCGCTCGCTGTCCTTGGCGCGCATGGCGGCCTTCATGTCTTCGGTGATCTGGTCTTTCAGGCTCATGGAGGGCTCCTGGTGGGAAAAAGTGACAACAAAAAAGCCCGCTCGAGCATCCTCCAGCGGGCTTTCGGGCTGCCAGGCGGGAGGCCTGGCGGCGCTGGTTCAGTACAGCTTCTTGGGCAGTTGCATGGAACGCACGCGCTTGTAGTGGCGCTTCACCGCAGCCGCCTTCTTGCGCTTGCGCTCGGCGGTCGGCTTTTCGTAGAACTCGCGGGCGCGCAGGTCGGTCAGCAGGCCGAGCTTTTCGATGGTGCGCTTGAAGCGGCGCAGGGCGACGTCGAAGGGCTCGTTGTCTTTAACACGGATGGTCGTCATGGGCGAAGGATGTCCAGAATGCGCGGCAAGAGGATGGTCGGGAAGATCGGGCCCGAGCGTCATTTCCGCAAAATGTCCCGTCAAAAACTGGTGTGGCCGACGGGGATTTGCCAGCAAAGCCAAGCATTATAGCCATTTCGCCATCTCGGGCAAGCCGGGGCTGCTTCCGGCCTATGCTGGCTCGAAGCCTTCGAGGCGCGCCATTTCCGCGCAGAGGATGTCCACGAAGGCGTTGATGCGGGCCGGGCGGAACCGCCCGGCCACCGACACCGCCTCGATCGGGATGGGTTCGAGTTCCCAGCCGGGCAGGATCTGGCGGACCTTGCCGCTGTCGATGTCGGGGCCGCAGAGCCAGTGCGCGCTGGCCGACACGCCCAGCCCCTCGCGCATCGCCCGGTAGCTGGCGAGCAGGCCGTCGGTGGTGATCGGCGAGTGGATGGGCACGGTGTGCCGCTCATCCCGGTCGTGCGAATGCAGCACCAGCCGATCCAGCACGTGGGGGATGAGGCCGATCATCGGGATGTCCTTCAGGTCGTCGGGCACCTCGACCGCGTGGGGCAGGGCGAAGTCGCTGGAGGCCACCAGGATGCGGCGCATGCGGCCGATCGGGCGCACGTGCAGCGACTGGTCCAGCGAGCCGCCCACGCGGATCCAGCAGTCGGCCGCCTGCCCGATCAGGTCGACCTGGCGGTCGGTGAGGCGCAGTTCCACCTCCACCTGCGGATGCAGCGTGCGGAACACCTTCACCGCGTCCATGAGGAAGGCGTGTCCGTAGCCATGCGGTGCGATCAGGGTCAGCTTGCCCCGGGGCAGCGCCACGGTGGATTTCAAGCCGTCTTCCCATTCGGTCCAGACGTCGGCCCATGCGCCGGCGCGGCGCTGCAACTCCTCGCCTTCGGCCGTGAGGTCGAAGCGGTGCGTGGAGCGCGTGGCCAGCCGGGCCCCGAGCAACTGCTCCAGGTCGCGCAGCCGGCGGCTCACGGTGGGCTGGCTGGTGCCCAGCGTGCGCGCGGCTGCGGAGAGGCTGCGGACTTCGGCCACCGCCAGGAAGGTGGTGATGAGCTGCAGGCGGTCGAGCTTGTTGGTCATTCGTGTGGCGTATGGCCGTTATCGAGGCCAGCATACTACTCGGCCCCACGGGATTGCTGAACACTGGGTGCACCCCTCGACCATTCCTCAGGAGATCCCATGAAGCTGCCCCGCACCGCGCTGTTCACCCTGTGCGCGCTGGCCTTGCTGCCGCTGGCCGCACCCGCCCAGACGGCCAAGCCGCCCGTGCGGCTGGTGGTGGGGTACCCCGCTGGCGGCTCGTCGGACGCGCTGGCGCGCATGGTGGCGGAAAAGCTCAAGGACGAACTGGGCACGTCCATCATCGTGGACAACCGGCCGGGCGCGGGCGGCCAGATCGCCGCCGACCACGTGCGCGCCTCGGCCGCCGACGGCACCACCATCCTGGTGGCCAACAGCCACATGATGGTGATGCTGCCGCTCACCACCAAGGCGGTGAAATACAACCCGAGCAAGGACTTCGCACCGGTGGTCCGGCTGACGAGCTTCTACGAGGCGGTGACCGTGACGACCTCGCTGCCCGCGACCTCCGTGGCCCAATGGCTGGACCTGGCGCGCAACGACAACCAGGTGGCGAACTTCGGTGTGCCGGCGCCCGGCAGCGTGTCCCATTTCCTCGGCTACCGCCTGGGGCAGGACAACAAGGTCAACCTGCAGGCCATTCCCTACAAAGGCGCGGCCCCGGCGGTGCAGGACCTGCTGGGCGGGCAGCTCAAGGCCGGTATCGTGCCCATCCTGGACGTGGCGCCGCACCACCTGGCCGGCAAGGTCAAGGTGCTGGCCGTCAACGGCAGCCAGCGCGCGCAACTGCTGCCCGGCATCCCCACGCTGAAGGAACTGGGCATTGCCGGTTTCGACACGCTGGAATGGACCGCGCTGCTGGCGCCGGCCGGCACGCCGAAAGCCGTGGTCGACCAGCTCAACGCCGCCACGCGCAAGGTGCTCGCCTCGCCGGACATCCAGGAACGCCTGCAGAAGCTGGGCATGGAGAGCAACCCCAGCACGCCGGACGAGCTGGGTCAATTGATCGCGGGTGACCTGGCGAGCTGGTCGCCGGTGGTCAAGGCGTCCGGCTTCACCGCCGACTGATGCTCGCGCCTTCGCCCAGGCTGCCTCCCCATCGCGCCATCGAACTGCCCGGCCTGCACGCCTACGCCGGTGCCGTGAGCGTGGCCGCCGGGGAGACACTCGGCTTTCACGTCAGCAGCAGCGTTCCCTACCGCTTCTCGGTCTGTCGGCTCGGGCCGGATGCGGACGACGCTTCGCGCGACCCGGTGATCCATGCCGCCACCGGCCCGCAGTCGGCCGCTGTGCAGGCCATCCACCCGGGTTCCTACGTCCACATCGAGCGCGGCCTGCGCGGCCCGCTCGAGGCCTTCACCCTCGAATGCTGGCTGTCGCCCTGGGATTTCGGCGACGTCCAGGCCGTTCTCAGCCAGCTCGACGCGGGCTCGGCGCAGTGCGGCCTCGGGCTCTTCATCCGGGAGGACGGCAGGCTGGAGTTCCGCTGCCACGGCCCCGACCGGTCAGGCCTGCTCCTGGGGCCGAAGCTGGCTCCGCGCCACTGGACGCACCTGGCGGCGGTCTTCGAGACCGGTGCCATGGGCCTCTGGGTCGACGGGGTCTGCGTGGCGCGCGCAGAAGGTCCGGTGCTCTGCGATCCGGGGCCCGGTCCCTTGCGGCTGGGCGCCATGGCGGCACAGGGCGTGGCCTGCGGTTTTCTCGACGCGGACCTGGCCATGCCGGTGATCCACGCCTGCGCGCTCGATGCCGCCGCCATTGCGACGCGGCTGGCGCAACGCTCGCTGCAGCCGGCCGAAGGCCCTGCTGTGCTGGCCTGCTGGCCGCTGGACGAGGGGCGTGGTGAACACGTGGCCGACCACAGCGGGCGCGGGCACCACGGCATCATCGTCAACCACGCCACCTGGATGATCGCCGGGCCGGCGTTCGACGCCGCGCGCGTCCCGCGCTTCTCGCAACGCGAAGGGACGTACGACCCCGCGCGCGACACCACACGCGGTGGCGGTCTGCGGTTCGCCAGCGACGACCTGGTGGATTGCCGCTGGTGCGAGACGCAACGGGTCCGCATGCCCGCCGACGCCCGCGCAGGCCTGTACGTGGGTCGCTTCGAATTCGAGCTGGAAGGCCAGGCCATGCGCAGCGACGTGAGCTTCGTCGTCCGGCACGCCCCCACCGCGCCACCCGCACCGCTGCTCGTGCTGTGCGCCACCAATTCCTGGCGCGCCTACGCGTCTTCGCCGTTCGCTCGCAACGCGGCGGGCGCCGCCCACTGGCCGCGCCGCGCCGCGCCGCGGCCCAGCAGCCATACCGATGCGCCCAGCTACAACCACTACACGCCGCACCGCAAGGGCCAGCCCACCTACTTCGCCGGCATGCGCATGCCCTGGCCCAGCGCTGCACCCGATGCCCTCTACGCACCCGAGGGCAGCGGCTTCTGCCACGGCCCCCGGCTGGAACGCCACCTGCACACCTGGCTGGAGCAGCAAGGCCAGGCCTTCGACGTGGTGTCGGACCTCGACCTGCACCGCGATCCGGCAATGCTCGGGCGCTACCGCTGCGTGGTGATCAACGGCCACAGCGAATACTGGTCGGCGCCCGCGCTCGAAGGCCTGGACGCTTACCTGAGCGCCGGCGGCACGGTGGTCGTGCTCTCGGGCAACACCATGTACTGGCGCGTGAGCTTCAACGAGGACGGCAGCGTGATGGAGCAGCGCAAGACGCTGACACCGCCCGACGGGCACGAGGACGCGCTGCCCAAGCATGCCGCGCCTGGCGGCGCGCATGGCGAGCAGTACCACAGCCAGGACGGACAGCGCGGCGGGCTCTGGCGTTTCAACGACCGATCCTGCAGCGACGTGATCGGCCTGGAGACGGCCGGCTGGGCCTTTGCCGATGCGGACGATTTCGGTGTGTACCGCGTGCACGATCCAGGGCACTTCCTCTTCCACCACCCGCACGAGACCGGTCTGGGCCCGGGCGACACCTTCGGCCATGCGCCGGGTGGCGGGTTGCCGCGCGCCATCGGCCACGAATGGGACCTGAGCATCGCGACCTTGCGGCGCATGACGCACCAGGTGCCCGAGGGCGCGGTGCTGCCGCCGGCACACACCGGCATCCAGGTGATCGCCCAGGGCATCCGCCGCACGCCGGGCACCATGGACGCCTACCTGGATTTCTTCGAAGGCGCGACCGAGTCGCTGGATGGCCTGTCGGCCGAGATGATCTACTGGGAGCGCCCGCAGGGCGGCCGCGTCTTTCACGCCGGCGCCGTGGGTTCGAGCTGGGTGCTGGGCGTCGACGAGGCGTTCGGCCGGCTGCTGCGCAACGTGCTTCACCACTTTGGAGTGTCACCCTCATGAGCCATCCCGATCTTCTCGTCAGCCGCGACGGCGGCACGCTGAGCGTGACGCTTCACCGGCCGGACAAGCTGAACGCGATCAACAACCGCATGGCGCGGGGCTTGCTCCAGATGATCGACGAAGCCACTGGCGATGACAGCGTGCGCGTGCTGCTGTTGCGCGGTGCCGGCAGGGCGTTCTGCGCGGGCCGCGATGTGAGCGCGCCGCCGAGCGAAGACGACCTGGTGCTGGTGCAGGGCGTTGCAGAGGCGCTGGTGTCTTGCCCCAAGCCCGTGGTGGCCGCGGTGCACGGCTGGACGCTGGGCGCCGGGCTGGAATGGATGCTGGACTGTGACGTGGTGATCGCCGCGCAGAGCACCCGCTTTCGCCTGCCCGAAGCGTCGCTGGGCGTCTTCGTCACCGGCGGCCTCACCGCCACGCTCGCGGCCAGCGCGGGTCTTCTGCGGGCCAAGTCGCTGATGCTGCTGGGCGAGGAGTTCAGCGCCGCGCAGGCCCATGCCTGGGGCCTCGTTTCCGAGGTGGTCGCCGAGGACGCGCTGGAGGCGCAGGCGCGGCGCACCTGCGAACGCCTGGCGTCGCTTGCGCCCGAGGTCGCCGGGCGGTTCAAGAAGGTGCTCAACGAAGTGGGCCTGGGCATGTTCGCCCAGGCCATCACCCTGGAGAACGCGGCGCAGCGCTCACTGGGCGCTGGTTGAACGTGTCGGCGATTAAGGCGAGGGCAGGGCCTGCGCGCAGGCGTGGCCGCTGGCCCAGGCCCACTGGAAGTTGTAGCCCCCCAGCCAGCCCGTCACGTCCACCACCTCGCCGATGAAGTACAGCCCGGGCTGTTTCGATTCCATCGTCTGCGACGACAGGTCGCGCGTGTCCACGCCCCCGAGCGTGACTTCCGCCTTGCGGTAGCCCTCGGTGCCGGCGGGCGTGATCTCCCAGCGCGAGAGGCGCTCGGCCAGCCGGGCCAGCGCCTTGTCGGACACCTCGGCCACCGGGCGCTGCCAGTCGGCGTCCTGCTGCACCCAGGCCTCGGCCAGGCGGCTGGGCACGAGTGCGGCGAGTTCGTTGGCCAGCAGCTTGCGCGACGTGGCCTTGGCGCGGGCGAGGGCGGCGGGCAGGTCCACCTCCGGCGCCAGGTTCAGTCGGATCGACGAACCTTCGGGCCAGTAGCTGGAGATCTGCAGCACGGCAGGACCCGACAGGCCGCGGTGCGTGAAGAGCAGGTCTTCCATGAAGCTCATGCGGGCCTTCTTCTCGCCGGCTTCGATGCGCACCGGCAGCGCGAGACCTGCGAGGCCGGCATAGGGCGTCCAGCCCTCACCGTCGAAGGTCATGGGCACCAGGCCCGGGCGCGTGTCCACCAGCCGCAGGCCGAACTGCTTCGCGATGCGGTAGCCGAAATCGGTGGCGCCGATCTTGGGGATGGACAGGCCACCGGTGGCCACCACCACCGCGCGGCTGCGCACGGTGCCTTGATCGGTGTCGAGCTCGTATGTGCCATCACCGCCCACGCGCACGGCCTTCACGCCGCAGGGCTGCCGGCGCTGCACGCCGCCGGCGTCGCACTCGCGCAGCAGCATCTGGATCAGGTCTTCGGCCGAGCGGTCGCAGAACAGCTGGCCCTTGTGCTTTTCGTGGAAGGCGATGCCATGGCGCTGCACCAGTTCGATGAAATCGGCCGGCGTGTAGCGCGAGAGCGCAGAGCGGCAGAAGTGCGGGTTGGCGCCGAGGAAGTGCTTGTGTGGTGCCTGCGGGTCGAGTTCGCGGTTGGTGAAATTGGCGCGCCCACCGCCCGAGATGCGGACCTTCTCGGCCACCTTCTCGCTGTGGTCGAGCACCAGCACGCGCAGGCCGCGCTGGCCTGCGATGCCGGCGCAGAAAAGACCGGCGGCGCCCGCGCCGATGACGATGGCGTCGAAATCATGCATGGCGCGCAGTGTAGGCGCCCGGGGCGGAAAGCTTCAGGCCTTGCGAGCGATCGCTGCCGGGTTCTCCAGCGCGGCCATGCCGCTCACCACGTCGCCCACCACGATCACCGCCGGGCTGCCCAGGCCTTCGCGCTCGATGGTGGCGCGCAGGTCGCCCAGGCGGGTGACGGCGTGCCTTTGCTGGGGCAACGTGGCGTGCTGGATCACCGCCAGCGGCGTGTTGGCGGACAGGCCGGTGAGCAGGTCCTGCTGGATCTGCGCGGCGCTGGACACGCCCATGTAGATCACCAGCGTGAGCTTCGCATCGCGCGCGGTCGCAGCCAGGGCCTGCCAGTCGGTGCCCTTGTCGCCGGGCTTGGCGTGGCCGGTGACGAACACCACGCCGTGCGCGTGTTCGCGGTGCGTGAGCGGCACGCCCAGCGAGCTCAGGCCCGCCAGGCCGGCGGTGATGCCGTTGACCACCTGCACTTCGATGCCGGCTTCGCGCAGGTGCTCCACCTCTTCACCACCGCGCCCGAAGATGAAGGGGTCACCGCCCTTGAGCCGCACCACCACCTCGCCCTCGCGCGCGGCCATCACCATGAGCTTTTCGATGAAGGCCTGCGGCGTGCTCTTGCAGCCGCCGCGCTTGCCCACGTGCACGATGCGCGCGTTCGGGCGGGCGTGGGCCAGCACCGCGTCGCTCACCAGGTCGTCGACCAGCAGCACGGTGGCCGCGGCAATGGCCTTGACCGCCTTGAGCGTGAGCAACTCGGGGTCGCCCGGACCGGCGCCCACGAGGGAGACGGTGCCTGGCAGGAATTCAGACGGCGATGGCATGGGCTGCGGGTTCATGGTGTGAAAGCGCTCGCAAGATGTGTTCCACCTGCAAGGCAATGGGCGTGGGCACCGGCTGCGAGCCGTCGAGCACCGCGCGGATGTAAGCAGCTGTGTGCGCTGCGTCCGTTGATGGCAGCGAAGGCAACTGCGCCAGCGGGCCGTCCTGCGCGGCCTGCACTTCGATGCGCTGGCCATCGCGGAACACTTCCATGCGCGGTGTGCGGCGGGCGTCGGCCACCGGTTCCCCTTCGGTGCCGCGCAGCAGCAGGGCATGGGCACCGGTGAGCGTCCAGGTGTCGGCCATGGAGGTGGCGTACTCGGGGTGCGTGTAGCTGCCGACGATGAAGGCGCGGCCCGCGCAGGGGTTCATGAGCTTGACCAGGCTGTGCGCCGGGTTGCGCAGGCCCACCGCACGGCGCACGTCGAGCAGGCGCTTGAGGCTGGCCAGCAGCACCTCGGTCGGCACGAAGGCGAGCTCGCCGGCCGGCAGTGTGGAGAGGCGCATGGTGGGCGCCACACCGAGTTCGGCGAACACCGCTTCGGCGGGCACGCGCTTGTCTTCGGTGGCGGTGCCGTGCACCAGCACCGCCGCACCGCGCCGCGCCAGCAGCAGCGCCAGCAAGGGTGTGAGCACCGGCAGCTTGCGCGCGCCGTTGTAGCTGGGCAGCACCACCGTGGGGTGGCCGGCGTCGGGCACGCGCAGCAGGCGCGCATGGGCGGCGTCGAGGAAACCGGCCATTTCCTCGGCCGTCTCGCCCTTGATGCGCATGGCCAGGCAGAAGCCACCCACCTCGAGATCGCTCACCGCACCGTCCAGCACCTGGCCCAGCAGGTCGGCGGCCTGCTCGCGCGTGAGCGAGCGGGCGCCTTCCTTGCCGCGGCCGATGTCCTTGATGTAGTGGCTGATTCCCATG
>VFQQ010004457.1_pt1 | contig 12376 bp, 11 predicted proteins | sample 3512341 | NCBI WGS metagenome assembly VFQQ01 (sample SAMN10412373, study PRJNA504923) | tailings metagenome | isolation source: Relicate 2 Philex TSF1 revegetated site | place: Philippines: Tuba, Benguet | collected 2017-08-29 | reverse complement strand
GCAAGCTGCTGATGCACGTGCACGACCTGATGCGCAGCGGCGACGCCGTGCCGCGTGTGGGGCCGCAAGCGCCGATGGCCGAGCTGCTGCGCGAGATGACCGGCAAGAGCCTGGGCTTCACCGCGGTGGTGGACGCAGCCGGCAAGCCGCTGGGCATCTTCACCGACGGCGACCTGCGCCGCCAGATCGAGAAGGGCGCGCCGCTCAACACACTGAACGCCGAGCAGGTCATGCACCGCAGCCCACGCCTGGTGCAGGCCGATGCACTGGCGGTGGACGCCGCCGGCGTGATGGAGCAGCACCGCATCACGAGCGTGCTAGTGGTCGATGGCGAGGGCGTGCTGGTGGGCGCGCTGAACTCCAACGACCTCATGCGCGCGAAGGTGATCTGAAGCCGTGCCGGCTCTGTCGTTCGCGCCGGAACTGCTGCTGCTCGCCCAGGGCGGCGCGCTGGGCCTCAAGCTCGCGATCTTCGACGTGGACGGCGTGCTCACCGAAGGCAGCCTGTTCATCGGCGACAGCGGCGAACTCTTCAAGGCCTTCCACACGCTCGACGGCCATGGCCTGAAGCTGCTGGCACTGGGGGGCATCGAGCCGGTGGTGATCACGGGCCGCGATTCACCCGCGGTGCGCCGGCGCGTGGCCGACCTCGGCCTGAAACACGCGGTCTACGGCGCGCACGACAAGCTGGCCGCCGCCACCGCGCTGCACGCGCAACTGGGCTTGGGCTGGGAACAGACGGCGGCCATCGGCGACGACTGGCCCGACCTGCCGCTGCTGCACCGCGCCGCCTTCGCCTGCGCGCCGGCCAACGCCCATGCCGAGGTGAAGGCCGTGGCGCACCACGTCACCAGCGCCCGCGGCGGGCAGGGCGCGGCGCGTGAGTTCTGCGACCTGCTGCTGATGGCCTCGGGCCGCTACGCGGCGCTGCTGCAGCAGCAATCCGGCACGCTCGATTCCCGGTGAGCACGGCCGCGTGAGCGTTGAGCTCCACCTCCCCGACCTGCCCGAGGTCCCGATCTCGCTCGGGCCGGCCGCAGGGCGCCCGCCGCGGCCGCGCCTGCCCTGGCACCTGCGGCTGCGCGAGGCGATCTCGGCCTACCTGCCGCTGCTGCTGATGCTGCTGCTGGCCCTGTTCAGCTGGTGGCTCGTGAAGAACGCGCCCCGCACCGAGGCCGCGCCGGAAGCGCGCGCGCCGGCCGGCGAGCCCGACTACACGATGACGCAGTTTGCGCTCGAACGTTTCGATGCCACCGGCCGCCTCAAGCTGCGCATCGAAGGCGAGCGCCTGCGCCACTTCCCCGACAGCGACCGCATCGAGATCGAGCGCGCGCGCATCCGCGCCTTCGCGCCCGACGGCCGCGAGACCCTGGCCACCGCGGAACGCGCGCTCGGCAAGGGCGACGGCAGCGAGCTCCAGCTGCTGGGCGGCGCCGAGGTCACGGCGCAGGACCGCAGCGGCGCGCCGCTGGTGATGCGCGGCGAGTTCCTGCACGCGTTCTTCGTGACCGAACAGGTGAAGAGCCACCTGCCGGTGCTGGTGCGGCAGGCCGGCAGCGAGTTGCGCGCCGCGGGCCTGGACTACGACCATGCCGCGCAGCGCCTGGCGCTGAAGGGCCCGCTGCGAGCGCAGCTCACACCGAAGGTCACACGACCATGAACGCAGGCCTCGTCTTCATCACCGGCGCTTCCAGCGGCATCGGCCAGGCGCTGGCCGCGCGTTACCTGCGCGCCGGCTGGCGCGTGGCGCTGGTGGCGCGGCGGCGCGAGGCGCTCGAAGCCTGGGCGGCAGCACAGGGTGATGCCGCGGGCCGCATCGGCGTCTTCGCGGCCGACGTGGCGCTGCAGGGCAGCATCGTCGCCGCGGCCGAGGCGTGCATTGCGCAGATGGGGCTGCCCGACGTGGTGATCGCCAACGCCGGCATCAGCATCGGCATGGACAGCGCCGAGCGCGAGGACCTGGCCGTGATGGCCGAGACCTTCGCCACCAACAACACCGGCCTCGCGGCCACCTTCCACCCCTTCCTGCGCCGCATGCGGCAACGCGGCTCGGGCACGCTGGTGGGCATGGCCAGCGTGGCGGCGATCCGCGGCCTGCCGGGGCATGCCGCCTACTGCGCCAGCAAGGCCGCGGTGGTGGCGTACTGCGAGAGCCTGCGCGGTGAATGCCGGCGCCAGGGCGTGAAGGTGGTGACGCTGCTGCCGGGCTACATCGCCACGCCGCTGACGGCGAAGAACCCGTACCCGATGCCCTTCCTGATGCAGCCGGAAGCGTTTGCCGACCAGGCTTTCAGCGCCATCGGCGCCGGCACCAGCTACCGCGTGATCCCGTGGCAGATGGGCCTCGTGGCCAAGCTGCTGCGGCTGCTGCCGAACGCGCTGTTCGACCGCGTGATGGACGGCCGCGGCAGGAAACCCCGCCGCGGCAGCTAGAACGCCCGGCCGATCGTCAGGTAGCCGCGCGTCTTGCTCTGGCCGGGCGGTGCGTCCAGCGCGTGCGCCACGCCCAGCCGCAGGTGCAGCCCCAGCGCGTACAGCAGCTTCGCTTCGCCCAGCAGCTCGAAGCCCACGCCACGGCTGTACTCGGCCGGGCCGCTGCGGCCGGCGCCCCAGGTGCCGCCGATGTCGAAGAACACGGTGCCCGACAGGCGGTTGATGCCGAAGGGCGGCACCATGCCGTGGCGGTCGATGTCGGCGATGGGGAAACGCAACTCCAGCGTGGCCACACGCGCGTTCTGGCCGACGAGCGAAGGCTCGTCGCCGCGGTAGCCACGCAGCGACAACTCGCGGTCGTTGAGCACGGGGCCGAACTGCAGCAGCTCGTCGGTCGCGCCGCCGAGCTGGAAGGGCTCGGTGCGGCCACGGGCGCGGGCTTCGGTGACACGTGCGGCCAGCACCGTACGGCCGATGCCGAGGTAGCCGCGCAGGTCGGCGCGCACCACGGTGCCGTCGTAGCGCGCGGGGTCGCTGCCCTGCAGCGGCTTGTAGCCCTCCACCAGCAGGCTGCCCTGCAGGCCACGGTTGCTGCCCTCGCTGAACCAGTCGCTGCCGCTCAGGTCGACGTCCAGCAGCGCAGCCAGCAGGCGCTCGTCACGCCGGCTCACGGTGGTGTTGTTGAGCAGGTTGACGCGGTCGCTCCAGTCGGCGGCGGCGCCCACGCCCAGGTTCACACGCCGCTCCAGGCGCGAGAACGGGAACAGGCTCAGCCATTGCAGCTTGGTGTTGCGGTCGAAGACGGTGATCTCGTCCTCGTCGACACCGCGCCAGGCGCGCGCCACCAGTTCACGCTGCACGGCGATGCCGTGGCTGCCGGCGAACTGGTACTCCAGGCTGCCGACCAGTTCCTTCTGCGAGGTCTCCACCTGGGCCAGCGCGGCATAGCGGTGCCAGCCGAGCGCATCGCCACCCGAGGTGCTGGCGCCGTAGGCGGTGAGGCCGTGGTCGGCGGTGATGGCTGGCAGCCAGGAGCGCGGGTAGACCGAGCGCAGCGCGGAGTAGCTGCGTTCGGCCTTCAGCCCGGTGCCCTCGGGCGCAGCCACCGCCGCCGGTGCCGCCGGTGCGTCGCTGACCGCGGCCAGGCGCTGCAGCACGGCGGGCTGCGGCAGGCGCGTGATGGTGCTGCCCTCGGGGACGACGACCACGCTGGCCAGGGTGCCGTCGGCGGCGCTGCCGGCGTGCAGCAGCACACCGGTGTGGCTGTGTGTCAGGCGCTGCAGCTCGCCGCCGGCCAGGCGCCAGACGTTGGGCACACCGCCTTCGACGAGGATCACTTCCAGCCCGGCCGCGCCCGTGCGCAGACCTTGGATGGGCGAGGTGCGGCGCAGCACCGTGCGTGGTGCCGCCTGGGGTGATGCCAGGGCGAGCTCCAGCACGCGCCAGTCGCCGCCGTTGCGTGCCAGCAGGTGCACGGCACGCCCGTCGGCGGTGGCGGCCAGGTCGAGCAGCTCGCTGCCGTCGGCCGGCGCGTGCAGCAGCTTCACGGCGCCGCTGCCGTCCACCTGCACGAGCCGCGTGGCGCCGTCCTTCAGCTCCAGCGCCAGCACGGCGGTGCCGGCCTGCACCGCGCGGCGCAGGTGCGCGCAGTGCGTGAGCTGCTTCAGGCTGCGGCCTTCCAGCCGGTACAGGTCGTAGGCGTAGTAGAGCGTGTTGCAGATGTCGGGCTGGGCCAGCAGCACGCTGCCGTCGGCCGCCACGCTGACGCGCGTGCCGCCGTTGACACGGGTGACGCGCTCGCGGCTGCCGTCGCGGTTGATGCGCATCAGGTGCGTGCCGTTCATGCCGTCGCCCACCACGGCCAGCCAGCCCTGGCTGCCCGGCAGCGTGGCGATGGCGTCGACGTTGAACAGCGGCCCCGCCAGCGCTGCACCCACCGCCTCGGGCTGCGCCTTCAGCGGCGCGGCGCGTTCGTCCACCTGGCGGCCGAGGTCGGCGATGAACTCGTCCCACAGCTCGTCCATCATCTTGCCGGTGGCGCCCCAGGGCACGCTGTGCAGGCGCGGCACGATGTTGCCGCTGTACTGCTCCACCACCGCACCGATGGCCTTGGCGCCGTACTGCCGCGCCAGGAACTCCATGAAGTAGGCGCCGTACAGGTACTGCTTGGCCAGCGGCAGGCGGCGGCCGTCGGCGTTGAGCTCGCGCAAGCCGATGAAGCCACGCGCACGTTCGGCGCGCAGCCAGGCCTCGAAGTACGGGCCCTTCAGGCGCCCCTTGCCGAGGCCGGGTTCGCTTTCCGCATACACCGCCAGGCCCTCCACCGTCCAGCCGGGCTGGAACAGGTTGGGGATGAACCAGGGCACGTTGCCGAAGATCGCCTGCAGCACGCGCGGCGCGCCGCGCACCTTGTCCAGGTGCACGGCGTGGGTGAACTCGTGCACCAGCAGCAGGTCGAGCCAGGCGCTGTTGTCCAGCAGCTGGCCTTCGTCGGGCGGGGCCAGGAACACGCCCATGAAGTTGTAGGGCAGCGGCGTGGCGAAGCCGTTGGCCACGTCGTACTCGCTGTAGAGCACGATCTCGGTGCGCGTGCGCGGCTTCCACTGCAGCGCCTCGGTCACGCGCGGGTAGACGGCCTCGGCGGCGCGCGCCACGGTCTCGGCCTGTGTGCGGTGGCCGGCGCGGTAGTGGACGCGGAAGTTGGCGCTGTCGGCACTGAACCAGTCCACGCGGGGGTCGGCCAGAGGCTGCGCGTGTGCCATCGCGGCGGCCAGGCCCAGGGCGGCGAACATCACGAGGCGGTGCAGGGTCCGGAGCATCGGGGCGCTTTCTTCTGTGCGGTGGCAGGCTATTTCACCACCGGCGGCATGCAGAATCGGCGCACCACCAACCCCCAAGCCCGGACGCCATGGAAGTGCCGACACTGGAAGCCCCAGCACAGACCCAGATCCACCTCATCGGCGGCGAAAAGGGCGGCGTGGGCAAGTCGATGCTGGCGCGGCTGCTGGCGCAGTACTTCATCGACAACAAGATCGAGTTCACCGGCTTCGACACCGACCGTTCGCACGGCGCGCTGCTGCGCTTCTACGCCGGCTACGCCAACCCGACGCTGGTGGACCGCTTCGAGGAGCTCGACCGCATCATCGAAGACGCCGTCGAACGACCCGGCCGGCGGGTGCTGGTCGACCTGGCGGCGCAGACCCACGAGCCGCTGCTGCGCTGGATCGACGATTCCGGCGTGCTCGACATGGCCGACCTCTCGGGCCTGGCGCTGCACTACTGGCACGTGATGGACTCGGGCCGCGACTCGGTGGACCTGCTGCAGCGCCTGCTCGACCGCTTCGGCCAGCGCCTGCACTACGTGCTGGTGCTGAACCAGCTGCGCGGTGATGACTTCTCCATGCTCGAAACCTCCGGCCAGCTCGACCGCGCCAAGGGCCTGGGCGCCCAGGTGATCGAGCTGAAGAAGCTGCACGACGCGGTGGTGCAGAAGGTCGATGCGCGCAACGCCAGCTTCTGGGCCGCGGCCAACATCAGCGGCAGCGAAGGCCCGGGCCTGGGGCTGATGGAGCGCCAGCGGCTGAAGATGTGGCTCTCGCATGCCTACGCGCAGATCGCGCAGGTCCATCCCTGATGCGGCGATGGGCCTCGAGCTCGACCACCTGCTGATCCCCGTGCACGGCCGCGAGGCCGCGGCGCGGCAGCTGGCCGAACTGCTGGGCGTGCCCTGGGGGCCTTCGCGCTTCGGGCCCTTCAGCGCGGTGTACGTGAACGAGGGGCTGACGATCGACTTCGACGAGGCCGAAGGCGCCTACCCGGCGCAGCACTATGCCTTCCGTGTCTCCGAGGCGGCCTTCGACGCCGTGCTGGTGCGGCTGCGCGCGGCCGGCATCGCACTGCGCAGCACGCCGCATGGGCCGGTGGATGGCGAGGTCAACGCCGCCTTCGGCGGCCGCATGGTCTACTGGAACGAACCCGGCGGTCACGCCTGGGAGCTGCTCACGGTGAGCTATGCGCGGCAGCCTGCCGCGGAGCGCTGACCGGGCGGGTCAGCCGCCCGAGCGCGCCAGGCGCTCGCTTTTCCAGTACACGTCGTCGCCGCCCAGCCCGTCGAGGTTGGCGCGGTTGAGCACACGGGCCAGCACGAACAGCAGGTCGGACAGGCGGTTCAGGTACTGGCGCGGTGCCGCGTTCACGGCTTCCGCTTCGGCGAGCTTCACCACCGCGCGCTCGGCGCGCCGCGCCACCGTGCGCGCCACGTGCGCCAGCGCCGCGCTGCGCGTGCCGGCCGGCAGGATGAATTCCTTCAGCCGCGGCAGCGCCGCGTTGTGCTCGGCCAGCGCCTGGTCCAGCCGCAGCACGGCTTCGTCCTTCAGCAGCGTGTAGCCCGGGATCGAAAGTTCGCCGCCCAGGTTGAAGAGCTCGTGCTGGATGAGCACGACCAGCTCGCGCACGGCCTCGGGCAGCGGCTCGGCCAGCAGCACGCCGAGCTGCGAGTTGAGTTCGTCCACATGCCCCATCGCGTCGATGCGCAGGTGGCTCTTGGGCACGCGCGTGCCGTCGCCGAGGCCGGTGCTGCCGTCGTCGCCGGTGCGGGTCGCGATCTGCGTGAGGCGGTTGCTCATGGCGCCATTTCACCATCCCCGGCCGTGCCGCGCGGCTGACCCAGGAACTCCCCGAGCTCGCCAGGCCCGTGGAAGAGGTGCAGTTGCTCGCCGCCGACCGCACGCAGCACGGCTCGGAACTGCGTGCCGTGGCGCCACACGCGCAGCGTGTAGAGCTCGGCGTCGGGCTGTGCCGGCGCGGTGGGAGTGCCGGCGGGCCCAGGCCGGCCAGCGCCAGCAGCAGGGGGTTTGCATGTCGGTCGCGGCAAGGCAGCTCCAGGCGTTGCGGTGATGGCCGCGGCGCGCTGCCGCGGTGCTCACACTGTCGCCCCGGGGCGTTTCTCCGGCGTTTCGCTCGGGGCCGGCTGCGGGCGTTCAGCCGGCGTCGGAGAGCATCAGCGCCACCGTGGCTTCGAGGTCCAGGGCCCAGCCCGCGCCGGGGTCTCCGCCGGCGGCTTCGAGCTGCCGCCGCGAGGCCATGCGGTCGGCGGCGTCCAGGCCCGGGTGTTGCGCCAGCCAGTGCATCAACGGCAGTGCCTCGGCGGGCCGGCCTTCGTGCCACAGCGCCTCGGCCCACACCTGCAGCGCCTGCAGCCGCATCGGCAGCAGCGCGGCCGAGCGCGCCGCAGTTTCGACACGCCGCAGGCGCTGGCGCAGTTCGCGCCGCTCACCACGCCGGATGTGGATGCGCGCCAGCCCCAGCTCGGCGTTGAGCGCCACCTGCTGCTGCGGCACCTGGGCCTGGCGTTCCAGCACGCCGGCCAGGCGCGCGTGTGCGCGTTCGGTCTCGCCCAGCTCGAACTCCACCAGCCCCAGGTTGAGCAGGCAGAACGACACGTGCGAGGCCAGACCATGCTGCTCGCCGTGGCGCAGCCCGGCCTCGAAGCTGGCACGTGCCTCGTGCCAGCGCGCCTGCGCCCGGTGCAGGTTGCCGATGTTGTTGAGCCGGGTGCCGATGTTGGCCGGGTCGCCGAGCTCCTGCGCGATGGCCAGCGCGCGCTGGTTGTCGGCCAGCGCCTCGTCGAAGCGCCCCAGCGCCTTGGTGGCGATGGCGCGGGTGCCCAGCGCGATCTGGATGCCGTAGCGGTCGCCGTCGGCTTCGCACTCGCTCAGCATGCGGCTGGCGTGCTGCAGCGCTCCGTCGGCGCGGCCCAGCAGCCACAGCACGAGCGCGGCGTTGTTCAGGCAACCCTTCAGCGGCACGCGCTCGCCGCAGCGCAGTGCGCTGGCGATGCCGGCTTCGGCGAAGGCCAGGGCCTCGGCCGCCTGGCCACGCCTGTACAGCAGCGTGCACAGCACATGCCGCACGTGCGCCAGCAGGCGGGTGGTGTCGCCGTCGGCCTCGGGCAGCACCAGCGGCGCGCGCAGCATCTGCAGGCCTTCGTCGAGCCGGCCGCTGGTCTCGAACAGCGCGCGCCAGGCCGGCAGCATCTGCAGCAGCCGCGTGGCCTGGGCGGCGTCGAGCGCGTGCTGCCAGGCCAGGCGGGCGTTGGCTTCCTCGGCCGCCATCTGCCGCACCAGCTGCTGCGGCTGCGTGCGCACCAGCGGCGCCCAGGCCGCGAGCTGCTGCGCGAAGTGGGCGGCATGGCGTTCGGCCAGCCCGGCCCGGCGTGGTGCGTCTTCGGCCAGGCGCTCACGCGCGAACTGCTGCACCACCGGGTGCATGGAGAAGCGGCCGCTGGTCGCGTCCACGGCCAGCAGGCTGGCATCGGCCAGTGACGACAGCAGTGGCAGCGGGCAACCCACCACCGCCTGCGCCGCGGCGCGCGTGAAACCGCCGGCGAAGATCGCCAGGCCGGCGAGCGCGCGCTGCTCGGGCGCACCGAGCAGCCGCCAGGACCCCTGCAGCACCGCGCGCAGGCTGCGGTGTTCGGCGCGCAGCGGCTCGCCGGCGGCGCCAGGGTCGCGCTGCAGGATGTCCAGTGCCTGCGAGGCACCGGCGCCGATGTCCTCGGCGATCGTTTCCGGCGGCAGCAGCCGCACCCAGCTGGCCGCCAGTTCGATGGCCAGCGGCATGCCACCCAGCGCGCCGCAGACCGACAGCACCGCCGGCAGGTGCGCGCCGAGCGTGAAGCTGCGCCGCGCCACCTGCGCACGCTGCTCGAAGAGGCGCACGGCGTCGAAGGCGGAGGCGGCTTCGAGATCGCGGCTGTCCTCGTCGGGCACCGCCAGGCCCTGAAGCGGCAGCAGCCACTCGCCGGTGAGTGGCAGGCGCGTGCGCGAGGTCAGCAGCAGCACGAGGCCGGGCAGGGCTTCGAGCAGCGCCTGCAGGCGCGGCGCGAGACCCGCCAGGTGCTCGGTGTTGTCGAGCACGAGCAGGCCGCGGCTTGTGCCTTCACCCGCGCCGAGCCAGCCGCGCAGCAGATCGGCGAGCGGGTCGGCGCCATCGCCGAGCCTGGCGCCGAGGGTCTGCGCCACGCGCGCCTGCAGTTCGGCTGCGCTGGCGGCGTCGTGCAGCGGCACCCAGGCGGCACCGGCGCCGAACAGCGGCGCGATGCGCGGCAGCGCCTGGCGCACGAAGCTGCTCTTGCCGATGCCGCCGGGGCCCAGCACCGTGAGCAGGCGGCACTCCGGGTTGGCCAGCAGCGCGCGCAGCTCGGCGAGCTCGGTGCGGCGGCCGATGAAGCCGCCCTCCGGCGCGGCGCCGGTTGCGGCGGGCGTGGCGGCGGCCACCGCCGGGGCTGCGCTGAGCAGGTCGCGCAGCGCACGCGAAGGCTCGACACCGAGCTCCTGCGCCAGCAGCGCGGCGTAGCGGCGGTACTCGGCCTGCGCCTGGGCGGTGCGGCCTTGCGCCCGTTCGGCCTGCAGCAGCGCGGCCATGGCGGCTTCGTCCAGCGCGTCGGCCTGCAGGATCTGGCGCGCCAGCGCGGCGCGGCTGGCGGGCTCGGTGGCCGCTGTGAGGTGGCTGTGTGCGCGCAGCAGCCAGGCCTGGTCCAGCCGCGCCCGCTGTTCGGCGAGCCACTGCGACCAGGCGGCGTTGCGCGCATCGTCCAGCCCCTGCAGTGGCGGGCCGCGGCGCAGCGCCGCCGTGGTGTCGGCGGCGGCGCCGGGCAGCAGCGACCAGTCGCTGTCCACCACCCAGCGCAGCGCCTGCGGCTGCGCTTCGAAACCCTGCATGGCCGGCAGTGCCTGCGCGTCGAACACCACCTTGCGCAGGTTGCGCCTGGCCTCGGCCATGCCATGGGTGGGCCACAGCAGCGCGGCGGCGCGGTCCCGTTCGACCCAGGCGCCGCCTTCCAGCGCCAGCAGCGTGAGCAGCTGGAAGCGCCGCTCGGCGCCAAAAGCCAGGCCGCGCCAGGCGGGCTGGCCCCACAACTGCAGCGGCGGTGCTTCGGCCGGATGGTTCAGATGCGCCCCTCGTTGGGGCGCATCGTAGTGGCGCTGCGCGCCTAGCGGCCGTGCGGCTTTGACGTGGCGCAGCGTTGGCGCAGCGTGGTCATCAGGTCACCCCACCACAGGCCCATCATCCGCACGAAGGCCCCGGTGGCCAGGCCGTGCCGCACCGGGTGGTCGGGCCGGATGGCGGCCCAGCCGCGGTGCGTGACGGTGACACGCGTGCCGCTGGCGGTGGGCTCGAACAGCACCTCGACCTCGGTGTGTTCGTGCGGCGCGAAGTTGATGGCGCGCCATTGCAGCAGCAGGCGGTGCGGCGGCTCCCAGGCGAGCACGCGGCCCATCTCGGCGACCTGCTCGCCGCCTGGGGTGTCGAAGGATTCGAACAGGCGGCCGCCCAGGCGCGGCTCGATGGCGATCAGGCCGGCTTCGCCGGGCGCGTTGCGGAAGCGCCGGCCGCGGCGCCACCACAGGTTCACCTCCTCGGTGAAGACGCGGAAGGCTTCGGCCGGGGGCACGGCCACGCCGACCGTCACACGCGCCTGGTCGCCCGCAACGGCGCTCATCGGCGCCGGCTCCTTTCGCTTCTCTCCGCATGCGCCTTGAAGGCCCCGAGCTGGTCGGACCAGAAGGCCTCGAGCTCGGCCAGCCAGTCGCGCAGCGGGTGCAGCGCATCGGGCTGCAGGCGGTACAGGCGCACGCGGGCGTCGTGCTCGGGTTCGTCGTCGGCGATGAGCCCAGACTGGCGCAGCACCCGCAGGTGGCGGCTGAGCGTGGGCGGTGTCATGCCCAGCGCGGCGGCGATCTCGCCGGCGCGCTGCGGGCCGCGCGCGAGCAGGCTCACCACGCCGCGGCGCGTGGGGTCGGCCAGTGCGGCGATCGCCTCGCCCAGCGCGGCGGGCTCAGCCACGCAGGCGCTGGCTCACCCACCACAGGTGGCCTTCCGGGTCGATGCAGCCGTAGCTCTTGTCGGACCAGTAGTCGTCGCCGTAGTCGTGCACCTCGGGCTCGGCGACGACGCGCGCGCCCTTGCTGCGGGCCCGGGCGCAGTGCGCATCGACATCGTCCACGTACAGCATCAGCCCCTGCGTGTTGCCGCCGGCGGTGAGGGGGCTGACCATGTCGGTCTCGAAGCGGCGCGCGGCACCGGTGCGTTCGGAGCCGACCATGACGAGCCCGTCGGGCCCGAAGCCGAGCTCGCTGTGTTCGATGCGCCCGCCCTCGCCTTCGACCTTGAGGCGGATCTCGAAGCCGAAGGCGTCACACAGCCAGTCGATCATGGCCGCGGCGTCGCGGTAGTACAGCGACGAGCTGACACGCGGCCAGCCGGCAGGGGTGGGTTTCATGGGGGGCGTCTCCGCGGACCAGTGTTCGCGCAATGTGCCAATAGTCGGCGACCGTGTCAACTAAATGCGGGCAGGCCTGCTGGCCTACGATGCGGGGCTCGCCCAGGAGACCAGCCATGAACGCCCCGCTGCCCGGCCACGTGTTGCCCCGTGCCGTACCCGCCGTGATGATCGACGCGCTGCGTGCGCGCTTCGGCGAGCGCTTCAGCACCGCGCAGGCCGTGCGTGAGCAGCATGGCCGCGGCGAGAGCGTCTACGACGCCGCGCCGCCGGAAGCCGTGCTGTTCTGCGAGAGCAACGACGACGTGGTCTTCGCCGTGAAGCTGGCGCACGAGCACGCGGTGCCGGTGATCCCCTTCGGCGTCGGCAGCTCGCTCGAAGGGCACCTGCTCGCGGTGCAGGGCGGCATCAGCCTGGACCTGTCGCGTTTGACGCGGATCCTGGCGGTCAACGCCGAGGACCTCACCGTCACCGTGCAGGCCGGCGTCACGCGTGAGCAGCTCAACCGCGAGATCAAGGACACCGGCCTCTTCTTCCCCATCGACCCCGGCGCCAACGCCAGCCTTGGTGGCATGGCCGCCACGCGCGCCAGCGGCACGAACGCCGTGCGCTACGGCACGATGCGCGAGAACGTGCTGGGCCTGACGGTGGTCACCGCCA
>VFQQ010004456.1_pt1 | contig 12376 bp, 16 predicted proteins | sample 3512341 | NCBI WGS metagenome assembly VFQQ01 (sample SAMN10412373, study PRJNA504923) | tailings metagenome | isolation source: Relicate 2 Philex TSF1 revegetated site | place: Philippines: Tuba, Benguet | collected 2017-08-29 | reverse complement strand
CAATCACCGGGACGAAGATATGAAACCCTTGATCATCAAGCTCTTGAAGGCTACCACGGCTGACGAGAGTAAGAAAAATCTAGTCCAGCTTGCTTAGGCATTACCCAACAAAAAGGGCGCCCGGACCGGCGGGCGCCCTGATCGATACGCTCGGCAATGGCGCCGCGTTAGCGCGTCGCCGGCTTGGTCTCGACCGACTCATCCGGCTTCGCCGCCATGCTGATGCTGGGGGCGGAAGGCTTCTGGGTGGTCGGGCGGTTCTTGATCTCGTCGGCGCGGCGCTGGCGATAGATGGTGCGCAGGCTGGCATAGAAATCGAGCGAATTGCGCTCCAGCGCATCCAGGCTGGTGCCGACTTCGTCGCGGGTATCCAGCACGGTCAGCGCGAGACGGGTATAGATGAAGGCATCCTCATCGATATTGCGCGCATACCAGTTGAACGGGTCGGCAGCGGAATCGACCGCCATGCCGACCGCATCACGCGGATTGGACGGGCCGACGATGGGCAGCATCAGGAACGGGCCTTCGCCGATACCCCAGCTCGCCAGGGTCTGGCCAAAATCCTCGGTATGGGCCGGAATGCCGAACCAGATATCGGCCGGATCCCAGATGCCGAGCAGGCCGAGGGTGCTGTTGATGGCAAAACGCGCCGCCGTATTGCCGGCGCGGCCACCCTGGCCCTGCAGCAGATCGTTGGCGAACACCACCGGCGCCTTCAGATTGAGCAGCGCATTATGCACGCCGTCGCGGATCGGCGGCGGCACGATCTGATAGGTCAGCAAAGCCGGCTTCAGCACGAAGTGATCCACCACCTGGTTGAATTCCAGGATGGCACGGTTCACCGGCTCAAGCGGATCGTTGACGGTATCGACCTGGGCCTGGCTGCCGGCAGCACCGGTGGCCGGCGCATCATCCGCACCGGCACAGCCGGCCAGCAGGACGAGCGAACAGACGCCAACAAAGGCGGCTTTCCTGAGCTGCTCCAGAGTATTGAACGGCGTCTGGACCAACTGCATCTGAACGGGCTGCGTCTGAACGGGGGCTGCGCGCATCTGTCTTACGACCTCTAACAGGCTATGGCCTATCGTTATCAGATATTCGGCGGGGCGAGGCAAGGCTAATCGCAAAGGTGGCGCGCCGACACGCGGGCTTCACCGCTCCTGGCTGCATTTTCACCCGCCATGATGCAAAAAAGCAACAGGTTCACGATAAGCATTTCAAATACTTAATGCAATGTAGGGTCGCGCGCCAATTCCTCTGCGTCAGGATCGTCCTGCTCAACCGCCGGGATCGCATAACCGCCCGAAAGCCAGCGATGCAGGTCCACTTCCTTGCAGCGCGGCGAGCAGAACGGGCGCAGGCTGGCGGGCCGGTCGGCAGGCGGCGTCTTGCCGCAGATCGGGCAGCGGGCCGTCATGCTCAGCCAACCCGGTCGATATCAAAATATTCGCGCCGCCGGCTGGTTTCGGCGCGCACGCTGACATGGGCGCCGAGCCGGCGTTCGAGCTGGCCGAGCAAAGCCGGGCCAAACAGGGCGGCAACATCCGGCGCGCAGCGGATTTCGAAGCGGCTGCCGCGCGGGCTGCTGGCGGCTTCCTGCATGGCGCGGCGGATCAGTTCGGCCTGCACCGATGGCAGCGACGGGATACGGCCATCGCCATCGCAGGTCGGGCAGGATTCAAACAGGCGGCTGGCCAGCGGCTCGCCGATGCGCTTGCGCGTCATCTCGACCAGACCGAGCGCCGACATGCCAAGCACCTTGACCGGGGCCGGATCGCGCGCCATCGCCCGGCGCAGCGCATTCACCGCCTGGGCGCGATAGGCCGACGAAGCCATATGCAGGAAATCGATCACCACGATGCCGCCGATGCCGCGCAGGCGGAGCTGGCGGGCGATTTCCTCGGCCGCTTCCAGATTGACGCGCAACGCCACTTCATCAAAATCGGTGCCGCGCCGGGCGGCGCGGGCGATATCCACATCGATCGCGGTCAGCGCCTCGGTTTCGCCGAAAAACAGCGCGCCGCCGGAGGGCAGATTGACCCGGCGCGCCAGCGCGCTGTCGATATCGCTCTCGATCTCGAACAGCTCAAACAGGGCGCCGGGCTCGTCATAGCGTTCCAGCTTGCCGACCAGTTCCGGGGCATGCTCGAACAGCCAGGCACGGGCTTCGGCAAAGCCGCGTGCATCATTGATGCGGATAATATCCAGCCGGGCGCCGACATGGTTGCGCAGGGCGCGCCCGACCGGGCCCATCTCGCGCCACAATTCTGCGGGGGCCTGGGCCTGGGCCTTGGCGCGGCGTTCCTCGATGGCGATCCAGCGCGACCGCAACCGTTGCAGATCGGCGGCCAGCGCCTCCTGCTCGGCCTTCTCGGCGGCGCTATCCACCAGGCAGCCCATCGGCTTGCGCTTTTCCTCATGGCGCCGCTCGCCCAAGCCCGGAGGCAGGCCCGGCGCCGAGAGCGGCGCCTGGCCGACCCGGCGCTCGCCCATACGGCGCTGCATGCGGGTACTGACCTGCACCGGGGTCTTGTCACCCAAAGCCAGCAGGCTCTGCATCACCGCCGCCAGCCGCATCCGCTCGGCATCCTCGCTGATGCGGCGCGACACCCGCACCCGATCGTCAAACGGGGTCAGCGACAGGAACCGCCCGGGCAGGCTGGGCCGTGCCGTCAGCTTGACGCCCTTTTCGCCCACCGGGTCGCGGATCACCTGCACCAGGATGGCCTCGCCCTCGCTCAGCCGCTGCTCGATCGGGCGCGCATATTCGCCGGTGGCGGCGCCACTTTCCGGTGCCAGATCGGCGGCATTGAGAAAACCGTCACGCGCCAGACCGATATCGATATAGGCGGCCTGCAGGCCGGGCTCGATCAGCCGCACGCGGCCAAGGAAAATTGCGCCGAGCGCGGAATCGCGGTCCGGCCGTTCCAGGTCGAGATGCACCAGCCGGTCATCCTCGACCAGCGCGACGCGGGTTTCGGTCAGGCCGACGTCGATCAGCAATTCGTTCGCCATGCCGATCCTATATAGCGGGCTGCGCCCACAAGGCATAGCCGAAACCGGCCAGCAGGGCGGCAACATCATGCAGCGGCAGGCCGACCACGTTGGAATAGCTGCCGAGCAACTGGCGCGCAAACAGATCGGCGCGGCCCTGGATGGCATAGCCGCCGGCCTTGCCGATGCCTTCGCCGCAAGCGACATAGCCGGTAATCTCTGCCGCCGAGAGGCGCTTGAACTGCACGGCGGTTTCCACCACGCGCACGGCCTTGCGGCCGCTGGCGCCATGGATCAGGCATAACCCGGTCAGCACCCGGTGGCGCCGGCCAGACAGCAGCCGCAGGCAATCGGCCACCTCGGCATCGTTTTCCGCCTTGGGCAGGATGCGGCGGCCCAGCCCGACCACGGTATCGGCCGCCAGTACCAGATGATCGGGATGCTGTGCGGCCACCAGGGCGGCCTTGGCGCCGGCCAGGCGGCGCGCCAGCAGACGGGGAATTTCGCCAGGCGCAGGAGTCTCGTCGAGGTTGGCCGGCACCACCAGGGCCGGCGCCACGCCGATCTGCCGCAGCAGAGCCAGCCGCCTGGGCGAGGCCGAGGCGAGCAGCAGCAGCGGCACGGGGCTTACTTGAAGCGGAAGGTGATGCGGCCCTTGGACAGGTCGTAGGGGGTCATTTCCACCATCACCTTGTCACCGGCCAGCACACGGATGCGGTTCTTGCGCATCTTGCCCGACACCTGGGCAAGCAATTCATGGTCGTTTTCCAGCTTCACACGGAACATCGCGTTGGGCAGCAATTCCAACACAACGCCGGGGAATTCCAGCAATTCTTCCTTGGCCATCAGCCCTCTTTCCGGTCCGAAATCGTGCATGCCGGGGTGAAAATTCCCGGGCCTGGGCGCGGGGCGGCATGAGCGCGGCAGAACATGCGTCCAAAACCAAGGAAAATCAAGCCGGCCAAAAAATACGGTGCATAAAACGCGCGCGCCATGCTGAATTGGCCTGGACAATCACTAGAAACTTACGCCTTGCTTTTTACCACTTTCATGATACCAAAAATTGCCTTTTGCACCTTTCTTCATGGCTCGACATGGACCAAGACAAGCGCAATCAACGCTATATTTTTGTCGCAACTTCCATAATCACGGCCATCCCAGTTTTTTGCATGGTGGTTGGGGCCGTGGTGATCCTATTTTTCATCAATCCTGCTTCCGCGCCAAATGCCGACCCGGCTATTCGCAGGGTTTCTTTCTGGGTGTTGCAATTCCTGCTTGTTGTGGTCTCGATTTGCGGCAGCAGCCTAGCCAGTGCCTTAAAAACAACGAGCCGCGATATTTACAGGGGGAGGAACATATTTTTTATAGCTTTACTAATCCTTATCATAATACTTTTCACATTCATCGCAGTATTTTCTATTTTCGTGGATTTTGGAATTGGATATTGGATGCTTTTTCTTTTTGTACCTGCCTTCGGTGGGATATTTCTAGCCTATAGGGTTGACATGGCAATCGCGACCAATACATATTAATTTGCCTTCGCTTGGGAGGATCAAGCCCATGCCTATCATTGTACATGTGTTGTCGGCAGTTTCTCTGCTCACGGGTTTGGGCGCGCTGATTGGCGCGTCCATCGGTGCCTCGGCGATCAAGGATCGGCTCGAAAACGATGGGCCGGGCAGTGACATGGTCATCGACCTGCTTTCCTGGGTAGAGAAGCATCTTCCCGCCCGCATCACCGGTATTCGTTAAGCCTAGGTTCAAGCCAGCGGCAGAACCACCGATACCGTGGTACCCTGGCCGAGCACACTTTCGATCTCCAGCCGGCCGCCATGCAGCGCCACCAGCTGGCGCGTGATGGCCAGGCCGAGGCCGCTGCCCTCGGCGCGCCGCGCCATCACCGGGCCGGACTGGAAAAACGGCTCGCCCAGGCGGCGCAGGTCTTCCGGCGCGATGCCGATGCCGGTATCGCTGACACTGAGCCGCAGCCAATCGGCATCCAGGCCGGGCTCCAGGCGGCCGGTGATGCTGACCTGACCATCCGGACGGGTGAAGATCAGGTTGAGCAAAACCTGGCGCAAGGCCGAACGATCGGCCTGCACTTCCGGCAGCGCCTGCAACGCCGCTGCATCGCAGGCCAGCGCCACTTTGCGGTTTTCCGCCTGCACCCGCACCAGGCGCACCGCCATATCCACTTCCTCATCCAGCGCCAGGGCTTCGCGCCGCAGCTCGAATTTGCCGGATTCAATGCGGGTCAGGTCGAGAATGGCATTGATCACGCCGAGCAGATGCCGGCCGCCCTCCACGATCATGCCGGCATAATGTTTGTAGCGCGGCGCGCCGAGCGGGCCGAATGGCTCGGCCTCCATCAATTCGCCGAAGCCGATCACCGCATTCAGCGGCGTGCGCAATTCGTGGCTCATAAAGGCGAGGAAGTTGCTTTTGGCACGATTGGCATATTCCGCCTCGGCCCGGGCCTGTTCGGCCTCCAGCAGGGTCCGATGCAGCAGCAGCGCATCCATCGCCATGCCGGCCAGATCGGTGAGCAACTGGCGCTGCTGCATATCGAGCTGGCGCGGCTTCTGATCGATGACGCAGAGCGTGCCGAGCGCATGGCCATCGGGATCAAGCAGCGGCGCACCGGCATAAAAGCGGATATGCGGCGGCCCCACCACCAGGGGAAAATCGGCAAAGCGCGCATCTCTGGGTACATCAGGCACTTCCAGCGCCGCGCCGCTGGCCACCACATGAGCGCAGATCGCGGTATCCCGGCTGGTTTCGCGATCATCCACGCCAAGCCGCGCCTTGAACCATTGCCGCTCGGCATCAACCAGCGAAACCAGCGCAATCGGCATGTCAAAAAGCTGCGCCGCCAGCGCCACGATGCGGTCGAAACGCGGATCGGGCGGCGTATCCAGCACGCCATAACGATGCAGGGCGGCCAGGCGATCAGCCTCATTGGGCGGTAATGGCACCATGCTCAACCTGCCATCAAGAATTCGATTCCCCAACCCACGGGTTTTTTTACACCAGGAATCACATCTTCAGGATCGGTATAGCGTTACCGCAGCTTCGGCCAGCAAAGCCGCCACGGCACCATCCAGGCCCGGCGCCGCGATGATGCCGAGCCGGCGCGACAGGTCGAGCCCGGCCACCGGCAGGGCGCGCAGCCCATGGCTTTCGCCTGATGCTAGGCCCTGGGGCGCCAGGGTCAGCCCGAGGCCACCGGCTACCAGCGCCAGCGCGGCTTCCTCGCGCCGCACCTGCGCCACCACCCGCACGGCAATGCCGGCTGCTGCCAGCTTGCGCCCGGCTGCGGCCGCCAATTCGCAATGCCGGCGCAGCACAAAAGGCTGGCCGGCGAGATCGGCCAGCGCCAGGCGACGCCGGCCGGCAAAGCCATGCTCACGTCCGACCAGAGCCACAAAGGGCTCCGCCGGCAACGGCAAAGGCCGCGCCCCGGCCGGCACCGCCCCGGCCTCGGCCGGGCCGATCACGCTCAGCGCCGCATCGAGCCGGCCCTGGGCCAGCAGCCGGGCCAGCCGCTCGGGCGCTTCCTCGCGGCAGGTCAGGGCCAGGCCGGGCAGATCGCGGCGCAGCCGTTGCAGCAGCCCGGGCAGCAAGCCGGCCGGCAGGCTGGGCAGCAGGCCAAGCCGCAAGGCCGGGCGTTTTTCACTGCCCGGCGGCGCCACCGCCTGGGCCGCCGCCGATACCGCGCGCAGCACCGCCTCGGCATGCGGCAGCAGGTCACGCCCGGCCATGGTCAGCCGCAGCCGGCCCTGGCGGCGTGTGAACAATGCCGTGCCAAGCTGATCTTCCAGCGTCTTGAGCGCGGCCGACACTGCCGGCTGGCTGCGCCCGAGCCGCTCGGCGGCGCGCGTCACCGAAGCCGTCTCGGCAATGGCGAGGAAGATTTTGAGCTGCCGGCTATCCATAGATTTTCCTGATATTAAGAATTCATATTATCCATTTTTCCGATGCAGCAGCCAGTGCCAGAATGGTGGCGACAACCACGAGGCAACCGGGATGCAGGATATGCTGCTGTATGATGCCGAGGCCGGTGTGGCGCGGCTGACGCTGAACCGCCCCGAGGCGCGCAATGCGCTGAACCGGGCACTGATCGGCCTGCTGGAACAGGCGATCCGCCGCGCCGAGGCCGATGATGCCGTGCGCGTGCTGCTGCTGGATGCGACCGGGCCGCATTTCGCCGCCGGGGCCGATATCGCCGAGATGGCAGCAATGAGCGCCACCGAAGCACTGGCGCAGGATTTTTGCGGCTGCTGCGATGCGCTCGGCCGCGCCGGCAAGCCGGTGCTGGTCGCGGTACAGGGCCTGGCTTTGGGCGGCGGCTGCGAATTGGTCGAGATGGCGGATATCGTGCTGGCCGCCGATACCGCCGGTTTCGGCCACCCAGAAATACGGCTCGGCACGCTTTCCGGCGCTGGCGGCACCCAGCGGCTGCCGCGCAGCATCGGCAAGGCCAAGGCGCTGGATTTACTGCTCACCGGCCGGATCATGGATGCCATTGAGGCAGAGCGCGCCGGGCTGGTCAGCCGCGTGGTGCCGGCAGCATTACTGGCCGACACCGCAAATAAGGTGGCGGCGCAATTGGCGGCCTTATCGCCTGTGATGCTCAGGCTGATCAAACAATCGGTGCGGCGCGCCTTCGAGGCACCACTGGAGGATGCGCTGGCCGCCGAACGCCGGCTGTTTCAGCTCAGCTTCGCACATCCGCATCGCCAGGAAGGCATGGCGGCCTTCCTGGAAAAGCGGGCGGCAAGTTTCACCTGAACGGCGTTATTTCAGCCGCGCATCGCCATCCACGGTCAGCGAAACCGTCTGGCTGCCCGGCTCGGCGACCGGGGCGGCCATCGCCACCTTGGCCGACATCGCCATCTGCATCATGCGCGGCTGCGGCATCGGGCCACTGCCGACCCGCACCTGCTTCCAACCATCAAAACTCTGGCCGAGCGCCGTGGCAGCCAGTTCGGCGCGGGTTTTCAGCCGCGCCAGGGCTTCCTTGGTGAGTTCGTCTTCCAGACTGCGGCGCAATTCACGCGACACTTCAAAGCCCAGGCCCTGCAGCAGCAGGCCATCCTGCTGCAAACCGCCGGTCACTTCGAGCAGTTTGGCGCTGTCCTTGGAAGAAACGGTGAGTTGCGCATTGGCGCGCCAGCGCACCGGGCCGGTCGGTTTGCCATCATTGCCGCGCGGCTGTTCTTCCCAGGTATTATAGCCGCCGGTCGCCACCAGCAGGCCGGTCTGTTTCAGCTTGGCCACCGCCTTTTCCAGCGCGGCATTGACCTGGCTCTGTGCCTTGGCGGCGCTATCGGCGCTGGCTTCGGCGGCGAAGCGGGCGCGCAGCAGATCGGGCGTCACCTCACGTTCAGCGGTTTCGCTGAGCGACAGAATGGTGGCCCGTTCATGCATCTCATGCATGGCGGCATGGCCGGCCGGCTGGGCCAGCGCAGAAACCGGCAAAGCCGGCAGGCCGGCGGCGAGCAGCAGGGTAAGCGGAATGGCGGCAAGGCGCATGGTTCTTCTCCTTCAATACCCGCTACGGATATTAGCCGAACATGGCGGCATTGTGGAGAAAACCGGTCTTTATCAGGCCGCCCGCGCTCAGCCACCGGCCATCACCCGCCCACCTATTACCCCCCCTGGGTACCCATGCGCGGAAAGCGTTCGCGGATGCGGCGCTGCAATGTGTCGCGCACATCGCGATAGGCCTGCAATTTCTGCTCGCGGCTGCCTTCGATCAGCGAGGGATCGAAGGTGTTCCAGAATTCCACGTCGCAAGCCATGGTGCGGGTCATTTCCAGCGCGCGGTGATGCGCTTCCGGCGACAGCGTGATGATCAGGTCGAAGGAGGAATCCTCCAGCTCATCAAAACTCTTCGGCCGATGCCGGGTGATATCCAGGCCGATCTCGTCCAGCACCTCGGCGGCGATGGGATCGCGTTCGCCTTTGCGCAGGCCGACGGAATCAACAAAAACCTGCCGGGGATACAGGCTTTTCAGGATGGCTTCGGCCATCGGGGAGCGGATGCTGTTCATGGTGCAACAGAACAGCACGCTGCCAGGCAGGGCGCCCACGCGGTCAGCCCCGGATATGCAAGACGCAGATCAGCGTGAACAGGCGGCGCGCGGTATCGAAATCGGTTTCGATCTTGCCCTTGAGCCGCTCCATGAGCAAAGTCGAACCCTCGTTATGCACGCCGCGCCGCGCCATATCGATGGTCTCGATCTTGGATGGCGTGGCGGTCTTGATGGCGGCGAAATAACTTTCGCAGATTTCAAAATAATCCTTCACGATGCGCCGGAACGGCGACAGGGCGAGGATGATCTTGCCCAGCGGCTGGGTATCGCCATCGCGGATATCGAAAACCAGACGGTTTTCCTCGATGCCGAGAAACAGCGCGAACGGCCCCTGCTGCTCATGCGTGCCGAGCGGCGAAAAGCAATTCTGCTCCAGCAGATCGAAGATCGCCACCTTGCGCTCATGCTCCACATCGGGGCTGCGGCGCACCAGGCTGCGCTCATCGAGCTGCACATCGACCAGGCGGTGATTGGCGGGCAAGGGCTTCTGGGTCATCGCTCACCGAAGGGGCTGGGCCGGCTGCCGATACGGGCAACCGGCCAATCACGGTAACCGGATCGTCACGGAAAGCCCATGCGCATGCAAGCCCTCGGCGGCGGCGAGTTTGGCTGCCGCCGGGCCGATCCGCGCCAGCGAGTCGGCATCGCATTCGACCAAGGTGGTACGCTTCATGAAATCGAGCAGATTGAGGCCGGAGGCGAAACGGGCCGCGCCGGCCGTGGGCAGCACATGGTTCGGCCCGGCGACATAATCGCCGATGGCTTCCGGGGTGTGGCGGCCGAGGAAAATCGCGCCGGCATGGCGCACCTGCCGCGCCAGATCGTGCGGTGCCGTTATCGCCAGTTCAAGATGCTCGGGCGCGATACAGTCGATCAGTGCCGGTGCCGCGGCCAGATCCGGCACCGTGATGATGGCGCCGAAATTGGCCCAGGAAGCCGCCGCGATATTGCCGCGCGGCATATGGGCAAGCTGCGCCGCCACGGCCTCGCGCACCCGGGCGGCAAAGCCGGCATCGTCGGTGATCAGCACCGATTGCGCCACTTCATCATGCTCGGCCTGGCTCAGGAGATCGGCGGCGATCCAGGCCGGATCGTTGGCGGCATCGGCCACCACCAGGATTTCCGACGGGCCGGCCGGATTGTCGATCCCGACCTGGCCGAAAACCTGGCGCTTGGCCGCCGCGACATAGGCATTGCCCGGGCCGGTGATCTTGTCTACCGGGGCAATGCTTTCGGTGCCATAGGCCAAAGCCGCCACGGCCTGGGCGCCACCCAGGCGATAGGCTTCGGTGATGCCGCAAAGCTGCAACGCCGCCATCACCAGCGGATTGAGCTCACCGCCCGGCGTCGGCACGCAGACCACGATACGCCGCACCCCGGCGACCACGGCGGGCAGGGCATTCATCAGCACCGAGGATGGATAAGCCGCCTTGCCGCCCGGCACATAGAGCCCGACCGCATCGAGCGCCGTCCAGCGATGGCCGAGCCTGACGCCCTGGTCATCGGTGAAAAAATCATCCGCCGGCTGCTGGCGGGCATGAAAGGCGCGGATGCGCGCCGCCGCCACTTCCAGCGCCGCCAGGGTTTCGGCATCGACCTGGGCAGCGGCTTCGGCCATCTCGGCGGCCGAAATGCGCAGGCCGAGGCGGGCGGATTCCACCTTGTCGAATTTGGCATTCAGCTCATGCAATGCCGCATCGCCACGTTTGCGCACATCGGCGATGATGCCGGCGGCAACGGCACCGACATCGGCCTCGGCATCGCGCTTGGCCTTCACCAGGGCATCGAAACGCGCGGCAAAATCCGCGTCGCTGGCATTCAGTTCAACCGGCATCGACCACCTCGCGGATGCGCTCGATCCAGCCGCCCACTTCGGTCGGCCGGGTTTTCAGCGCCGCCCGGTTCACCACCAGGCGCGAGGTGACTTCGGCAATCACCTCAACCTCGACCAGGCCATTCGCCTTCAAGGTAGCGCCGGTGGAAACCAAGTCCACGATGCGGCGGCACAGGCCCAGGGTCGGCGCCAGTTCCATGGCGCCGTTCAGCTTGATGCATTCCGCCTGCACCCCGCGCTTGGCGAAATAGTCATGCGTCACATGCGGGTATTTGGTCGCGACGCGGACATGGCTCCAGCGCCGCGGATCGTCGGCCTGGCTCAATTCCGCCGGCTCGGCGACACTGAGCCGGCAATGGCCGATGCCGAGATCGAGCGGCGCGTAAATCTCCGGATAGTCGAATTCCATCAGCACATCATTGCCGGCCACGCCGAGCTGGGCGGCGCCGAAGGCGACGAAGGTGGCGACATCGAAGCTGCGCACCCGGATCAGCTCCAGCCCCGGATGATTGGTGGCGAAGCGCAGCTTGCGCGAATGGTCGTCGTGAAATTCGGCCTCCGGGATGATGCCGGCGCGCTTCAGCAGCGGTAGCACCTCCTTGAGGATGCGGCCCTTGGGCAGGGCCATGACGAGAATGGCATCGTTCGGCGGGGTCATGGGTCTAATCGTCAGTACGGTGTTTCGGCACCCGGCGCACCGGATAGGGCGGGCCGATATCCTGCAATTCAGCGGCGATGCATTCCACATCCAGGCGGATGGCACCGCCGCCAGCGAAAACCAGGGTGAGTGTGGCCGCCGGATCGGCGGCGCCATCATCGTCGGCAGCAGCTTGCGGCGCCGCCGGCAGCACCGGCTCGGCCAGCACCGAGAGCAATTCCAGCCGCTCGGTCCTGACGGCGGGATTGAGATTCTGCTGCTGCACCCGCAGCACACCATCAAAATGCAGGCCGGCCTGGCTGCGGAAATGCGGCTTGGCGCCCAGCTTGCGGGCGCCGCGCAGGGTCTGCTGCGCTTCATCCTCCCAGCGGAAGCGGCGCAGCATCAGCGCGAAGCGGCGCTGGCGCGGCTGCCAGGCGATGTCGCCCAGGCTGAGCGTGGCATCCTGCAGGCAGGCCGACAAAACCGTGATGTCCTCGACATCCTCGGCGCGCAGGCGCAGCGGCTGCAGCTTGGGTTTGCTCATGCCTTGAGCCGCTCGATTTCGGCGCCGCAGGCGGCCAGCTTTTCCTCCAGCCGCTCATAGCCACGATCCAGGTGATAGACGCGGTTGACCACGGTTTCACCCTGGGCGGCGAGGCCGGCCAGCACCAGCGAGACCGAGGCGCGCAGATCGGTCGCCATCACCGGCGCACCGGTGAGCTGGCCGACGCCGCGCACCAGCGCCGACGAACCATGCACCACGATATTGGCGCCCATGCGGGTCAGTTCCGGCACATGCATGAAGCGGTT
>VFQQ010004453.1_pt1 | contig 12380 bp, 9 predicted proteins | sample 3512341 | NCBI WGS metagenome assembly VFQQ01 (sample SAMN10412373, study PRJNA504923) | tailings metagenome | isolation source: Relicate 2 Philex TSF1 revegetated site | place: Philippines: Tuba, Benguet | collected 2017-08-29 | reverse complement strand
ATCGCTTTATGCGTAGCGTGCTCATTCGCACCCGTCACAGAAATCGCCGCGCGCATCTTGAACATTTTCAAGCAGGGTGCGCCGAGCGCAGAACTCCACCGCCTCTTCGCAGCACGCCTACGCAACTGGTGCTTTTCTGCACTTGTAGCTTCGCTGAGACGGCGCACATAACAATTGCGCGCGTAATGTCGCACCAATAAGTAGCGACGAGAATCTGCACCGATCACGCGGAGTGTGTGTTACGCGCAGATGGCATGTTTTCTGTTGACCGAGGCGAGTTCCCCCTATTGTAATATCAATATAACAAGTGGGGAGCGTATCGGTGGTTCGATTGCTGAGTCGTCACGCGTTGCGTTGGTGCGTTCCGCCGCGAGAGTTGGCAGAGGAGCGCGTCTTCCCTTGTCGATGATTGCAGTCCGTCAGGTCGCCAAGACCTTCGTTGCCCGTGGCCGTGAAGTTTCGGCCCTGTTGCCCACCAGCCTCGAGATTCCTGCCGGCGCTTTCGTTTCCTTTGTGGGGCCCAGCGGCTGCGGCAAGTCTACCTTGCTCAATATGATCGCCGGCATCATCCCGCCCAGCACGGGCAGCATCGATCATGGCGGTCGTATGGTGGACGGCATCAACACCCATGTCGGCTACATGACCCAGGCCGACAGTCTGCTGCCCTGGCGCACGGCCGAGCAGAATGTCGCCCTGCCGCTGGTCCTGCGCGGGCAGGACAAGGCCATAATGGAGTCCCGCGTGTCGAAAATGCTCGACATGGTGGGGCTGACGAACTTCCGCCAGCAGTTCCCGTCCGAGCTGTCCGGCGGCATGCGCAAGCGCGTCGCGCTGGCCCAGGTGCTGGCCTACGACCCCGAAACCCTGCTGATGGACGAACCTTTCGGCGCGCTGGATGCGCAGCTGAAACTGGTGATGCAGGCCGAACTGGCGCGCATCTGGGAAGAAACCCGCAAGACCATCGTGTTCGTGACCCATGATCTGGCCGAAGCCATCGCGCTGTCCGACCAGGTGGTGATTTTCAGCGGCCGTCCGGGGCGCATCAAGGCGATCAAGCAGATCGACCTGCCGCGCCCACGCGACATCTTCAAACTGCAGTTCGATCCGGTCTTCCGCGAATATTACAACGAATTATGGGATGCACTGGCGCCCGAGATCGGCCTGAATAGCGTACAGGCGGGGGCGGTGCGCACATGAGCGACAAGGCGCTTCATACGGAAATCAAGCCTGCTACAAGCGAAATGGTGGCAAAGGCCGAGCGCGAGGAATTGCGCAAACGCTGGGGCATCCGCATCGGCCAGGTGCTGATCGGCGTGGTCATTCTGGCCATCTGGCAGTTCGCATCGGGCCGTCTGATCGACGAATTCTTCATCTCCTCGCCCATCGCCGTCGCCGCCAAGCTCTGGCTCTGGATCAAGAACGGCACGCTGGCCAATGCCTTCTCCTACACCATGCAGGCCATGGTGCTGGGTTTCATTATCGGCAGCCTGGGCGGTTTTGCCGTCGGTTTCCTGCTTGGTCGTTCGGATACGGCGGCCAAGCTGTTCGATCCCTACATCACGGCGATCTACTGCCTGCCGAAAATCGCGCTGGCGCCACTGCTGATCATGTGGTTCGGCATCGGGCTAGAAAGCAAGATCGCCATGGCGGCGCTGATCGTCTTTTTCCTGGTCTTCCTCAACACTTTTGCCGGCGTGCGCGATGTCAGTGCCATCCATATCAATGCCGCCCGCATCATGGGCGCCAACAGCTGGCAGCTGCTGCGCTACGTGATCTTCCCCTCGGCCGCCGCCTGGGTGCTCACGGGGCTCAAGGTGTCGGTGCCTTATGCGCTGATCGGCGCCGTGGTGGGCGAGCTGATCTCGTCCAATCGCGGCATCGGCTTCCTGATCGGGCAGGCATCCGGCCTGTTCGATACCGCCGGCGTCTTCGCCGGCCTGGTGGTGCTGGCGGTCACCGGCATCGTGCTGAACAGCGCGCTCAAGGCGCTGGAAAACCATCTGCTGCGCTGGCGCGGCCTGAATTAAAGAGGACAGTCTGTCATGGCGTATGATTTGAAGATTGTTGGCGGCACCATCATCGACGGCACCGGCAAGCCGGGCTACAGCGGCGATGTCGGCATCAAGGACGGCAAGATCGTGGCGCTGGGCCATGCGCCGGATACCGCCGCGCGCACGGTGAAGGCCGATGGACTGGTGGTCTCGCCCGGCTTCGTCGACATCCACACGCATTACGATGCCCAGGTGCTGTGGGACCAGATGCTGACCATTTCGCCCTGGCACGGCGTCACCAGCGTGGTGATGGGCAGCTGCGGCTTCGGCATCGCGCCCACCCGCCCGAAGGATCGCAGCCTGATCCTGCGCACGCTGGAACGCGTGGAAGCCATGCCGCTGAATGCACTGGAAGCGGGCCTGGGCGATAACTGGCCGTTCGAGACCTTCCCGGAATATCTCGACACGTTGGACAAGATGGGCACCGCCATCAATGTCGGCGCCATGATCGGCCATACCGCCACGCGTCTCTATGTCATGGGCGAGGCAGCGGTGGAACGTGCCGCCACGCAGGACGAAGTCATCCAGATGCAGGATATCGTGCGCGAGGGCATGAAGGCCGGCGCGATCGCGTTTGGTACGTCCGTGTCGCGCATCCATATCGGCTTCGACGGCAAGCCGATTCCCAGCCGTCTGGCCGAATTCGACGAGATGCTGGCCTTGGCGCGTGCCGTCGGGCAGGCCGGCAGCGGCATCATCCATTACAACGGCGCGCGCGAGCCGCTGTTCGATCATTACCTCGGCATGCATTACGAAAGCGGCCGTCCGGTCTGCTGGACCGCTTTGCTGGCCGGCCAGCTCGGCCCTGGCCGCCATCGTGAAAGCCTGGAACGCACCAAGGCACTGGTGGCGCGCGGCATGCCGATCTATCCGCAGGTCGCCTGCCGGCCGATCGTCAGCGAATTCGATTTCCGCTCACCGGTGGTGTTCGATACCTGGAGCCTGTTCAAGCCGGTGCGTGTCGCCAAAGGCGAGGCCGATCTGATCCGCATCTATAACGATGCCGATTTCCGCCACCAGTTCCGCGAGGAAGTGGCCGGCCGCGGCGGCCGCGATGGCGATTTCTCCGGCGGCAAGTCGGAAGGTGACATGCGCCGCGCCTCCTGGCGTCTCACCGAGATCAGCTACTGCGAGGAAGAGCCTGATCTGGTCGGCCGCACGGTCGAGGCGGTGGCGAAGGAGCGCAATGTCTCGCCGGTCGATCTGATCCTGGATCTTGCCGTGAACAGCAACCTGCGCACCCGGTTCCGCATGCCGCTGGTGAATTTCCAGGAAGACGAGGTGGAAGAACTGCTGCAGGACCCGAACACGGTCGTCGGCCTGGGCGATGGTGGCGCGCATCTGTCGCAGCTCTGCGACGCCTGCTACGCCACGCATCTGCTGGGCTACTGGGTCCGCGTGAAAAAGTCGCTCAGCCTCGAGCGCGCCGTGCATATGCTGACCGGCCGCCCGGCGGCGATTTTTGGTATTGCCGATCGCGGCCTGCTGGCGCTTGGCCGTCCGGCCGATGTCGTCGTCTTCGATCCGGCCACCGTCGGCGCTGGCCCGCTGGAACGCGTCTACGATCTGCCGGCCGGCGCTGATCGCCTGATCTCGCGCGCGTCGGGCATCCACACTGTTGTCGTGAACGGCAGCGTGCTGCCGCCGCCGGGCGAGCCATTGAAGGGCCGCATGCCGGGGCAGGTGCTGCGCAGCGGCGTGACAGCGAATTGAACTGAATTTCAACGCAGGAGGGGAAGATGCGGGATATCGAACGCAGGGCGTTTCTGCAGGGCGTAGCGTCAGTCGGTTTCATCGGCAGCATGGGCCTTGCCATGCCAGCTTCAGCGCAGAGTGGCCTTACCGCCTCCAGCTTGCGCTCGAATGCCAAATCCTTCCTCTGGGGTGCGGAAGACTTCGCCGCCGGCACCGGGCTGTTCACCAAATCCGGCCTGAAGCTGGAGCTGGCAGCCACCAACCGCGGCGTCAACCAGGACGCCCTGATCGGCGGGGCGGCCGATATCCTGCTCGGGGCACCGACGCAGAACATGCGCGTGCAGATCCGCCGCCAGCCGGTGAAGATGATCTGCGGCTGGGTGAACAAGTTCGCCTCCAATGTCGTGATCAAGAAAGACATCGCCGACAAGCTCGGCATCACCGAGGCCTCGCCGCCCGAGAAGAAGGCGGCGGCGCTGAAGGGCCTGAAGATCGGTACCACCGGTGCCGGCGGCGGGCCGGACCAGCTGGCGCGTTACTTCATGCGCATGGCCAAGATCGATCCGGATCGCGATGCCACCTTGGTGCCGATCCAGGGCGGTGTCTCGCCGATGCTGGCCGCCTTTGATCGCGGCACCATCGACGGTTTCGTGCTGTCCTCGCCGGCCTCTGACATGGCGGTGTCGAAATTCGGCGCCACCTATCTGTTCAACATGGTGACCAACCCGCCGCCGGCACTGCAGGATTATCTCTACATCACTGCCAGCGTCAGCGAGAAAACCATCAAGGAAAAGCCGAACGAGCTGACCGCCTATTGCAAGGGTATTGCCCTGGCGCTGAAGGGCATTGCCGGCGATCCGGCCGGCTTCAAGACTTTTGCCAAGGAGTATTTCTCCGACATGGACCCGGCATTGTTCGAAGTCGCCTTCGCCAACAATGTCGGCATGTATATGAAGACGCCGGTGCCGACCCAGAAGCAGTTCGATCTCAATCTTGATTTCCTCGATGCCGAGCTGAAGCAGTTGCAGCAGCCGGGCATTCCGGCCGGCTTCAAGTTTGAGGATGCCTATGATCTGCGCTTCGTCGAAAAGGCCATGAGTTCCTTGTAATGGGGAGCAGCCTCTGAGGTGCGTTCGCTCGGTTTAATCGGTTTCGGCGGGATCGGTCGCGATCTCGCCGCCCGCCTCACCACTGCGCCGCCGGATGGATACCGTCTGGCGGCGCTGCTGGTCCGGCCTTACCAGCTGGACGAAGCCCGCGCTGTTGTCGCGCCAGGGGTGCTGGTCACCGATGACATTGCGGCTTTTCTGGCCGTGCGCCCGCAGATCGTGGTCGAGGCAGCGGGACAGGGCGCCATGCGGGCCCATGCACTGAATGTGCTGAAAACAGGCGCCGATCTTGTCGTGATCTCCACCGGCGCGCTGGCCGATGACGGCTTTTGCACCGACTGCGCGGCAGCGGCGCGGGAGTCTGGCGCCCGGATCCTGATCCCGGTTGGCGCCATTGCCGGCCTGGATGGCCTGCTGGCGATGCGGCAGGAGGGCCTGCGCAGCGTGACCTATACCTCGACCAAGCCGCCGGCGGCTTGGAAGGGCACGCCGGTCGAACAGGTCTGCGACCTCGATACCCTGACGGAATCACGCGTGGTGTTCAGCGGCAGCGCTGCCGAGGCGGCGCTGAACTTCCCGAAGAATGCCAATCTCGCCGCCACCGTGGCGCTGGCCGGGCTGGGGTTGCTGCAGACGCAGGTCAGACTGGTCGCCGATCCGTCGGCCGCCGGCAATACCGGGCGGATCGATGCCGAAAGCGACAGTTCGCAGCTCACGGTGATCGTCGCCGGCCGCAGCAGCGCCAGCAATCCCAAGACCTCGGCGATCACCGGCATGAGCGTGCTGTCGGCGCTGGCCAACCGCGCCGCGATGGTCGGCTTTATCTGACAGTTCAGGCCGGCTTGCCGCGACTCAGCGGTGCTGCGGTGAATGGCGAGGCGCTGCCGCCCAGCAATATGCCGGTCTTCTTGCCCTTGCGTTCGAAGGGCAGTTCCACCAGCGGCGGGATCGGGCATTGATACGGCGCGCCGGCGGTGCGCTCTTCCCATTCGGTCCGCGCCTGCTTCAGCAGGTCTTCGTTGCTCAGCATGTCGATCGCGGTGGCGGCCATCGCCTTGGCCGCCTGTACCATGGCCTTGTGTGCAGCCGGCTGCTTGCCCTGCGCCACCAGCTGCCAGGAATGGCCGGGCGTGCCGACGGCAAAGCAGGGCCCCCAGCATTGAACCGTGGGCGTCAGCCAGCTGACATCGCCCACATCGGTGGACCCGTAAAGCTGCCGCGGCGTGCCGTTGAAGGGCAGGATGGCGTCATGCAGCGGCTGGTCGTAAGTGGTGGGCTCGCCGACGCTGCGCAGGGATGAAAACACATCTTCCGGCGTCAGTGCATCCCGCCGCATCCGGTCGGCAAAGGCGCGGTCGGCATCGTCGAACTTTACCGGGCCGAGCTGTTCGATATTGCGATGCATCGCCCATTCCAGCGCGGTGTTGGGCAGCACTTCCGAACAGGCCTTGTCGAAATCGACAAAGGCCTGCGTCTCGGTCATCAGCGCCGCGCCTTCGGCGATTTTCTTGACGCGCTCGAACAGCGCATTCGCCGCCGCCACCGAGGGGCCGCGCACCAGATACAGCACCTCGGCATTGGCCTGCACCACGTTGGGCGAGATGCCGCCGGTATCGGTGATCGCGTAATGCACCCGCATGTTGGCCGGCATATGCTCGCGCATGTAGTTGACGCCGACATTCATCAGCTCGACGGCATCCAGTGCGCTGCGGCCCAGATGCGGGGCGGAGGCGGCATGCGCGGCACGGCCCTGAAAGCGGAAATAGGCCTGGATATTGGCCAGGCTGTTCACCGACATCACGCCCCAGAAATTACCGGGATGCCAGCAGATCGCGGCGTCGAGGTCTTTGAAAAGGCCCGCCCGCGCCATGAAGGTCTTGCCCGAGCCGCCTTCTTCCGCCGGGCAGCCGTAATAGCGCACGCGGCCGGGAATCTTATGCGCGGCGAGATAGTCTTTCACCGCAATCGCCGCGAGCACGGCGCCGGCGCCCAGCAGGTTATGGCCGCAGCCCTGGCCATTCGCCTGCGTCGTCGGCCGGCGTTCGGTCACGCCCGATGCCTGGCCGAGGCCGGACAGCGCGTCGTATTCGCCGAGCAAACCAATCAGCGGACCATTGCCGCCACCGCTGTCATGACCGGCTTCGGCCATGAAGGCGGTGGGAATGCCGGCAATATCGCGGGTGACGCGAAAGCCCTCTTTCTCCAGCAGCGCGATCTGTGCCGCCACGGCGCCATGTTCCTGGTAGCGCAGCTCGGCCAGGTCCCAGACCGCATCGCTCATGGCGATGCACTCCCGGGCTTTGGCGTCGCACAATGAAGCGATATCGGTAATGGTCTGCATGTGGTTCACGTCTTTTGCGCTTTTCAGGGAGGCCTTAATCCTTCTACTCTGAAAACCTGACTGCGGTAAGGGCAACAGACCCGGCGCCGCACAAATAGCGGGGACATACCATGACGCAGCCTGAACCCTTCCATCGCCGCCTGGCGCTCGTGCTGACCAGCGCCGTCGCGCTGTGTGTTGCATTGCCGGCCGCAGCGCAGGAGCTCAAGATCGGCCTGAAGACCGAGCCGAGTTCGCTCGATCCGCAATATCATGCGCTGACGCCGAACCTGCAGATCGCCTTCCATATCCATGACGCCATGACCATGGCCGACAAGGACGGCAAGATTCAGCCGGGCCTCGCCACCTCGTGGAAACCGGTCGACGACACCACCTGGGAATTCAAGCTGCGGCCGAATGTGAAATTCTCCGACGGCTCGCCCTTCACGGCGGAAGACGTGATCTACACCTATCAGCGCGCCGCGAAAGTGCCGAACAGCCCGTCGCCCTACACGGTCTATACGCGCCAGATCGCCGGCTACGAAATCGTCGATCCGCTGACCTTGCGCATCAAGACCGATGGTCCGGCGCCGGCCCTGCCGCTCGACATGTCGAACATGCCGATCATGCCGAAGAAAATCGCCAAGGCCGAAGTGGCCGAGGGCGTGACCTCCGAGGCACTGAACCAGGGCCAGGGCCTGATCGGCACCGGCCCCTACAAGTTCGTCGAATGGAAGCGCGGCACCCAGCTGGTGCTGGAGCGCAACGACGCTTACTGGGGCAACAAGCCGCATTGGAAGACCGTGACCTTCCGGCCGCTCAGCAACGCTGCGGCGCGCACCGCTTCGATGCTGGCCGGCGACGTCGACCTGATCGAGGATCCGCCGACCGACGATATCGAGAAGCTGAAAAAGGATCCCAAGCTGAATGTCAGCCAGGCGGTGTCGAACCGCATCATCTACATTCACCTGGACCATGTCGGCGAACCCAGTGTGGGTATCGAAGGCACCACCAAGAATCCGCTGAAGGACAAGCGGGTACGCCAGGCGCTGTCGCTCGCCATTGACCGCGACGCGATCTCGTCGCGCATCATGGAAAACCTCGCCATCCCGGCGGCCGATTTCCTGCCCTTCCCGATGTTCGGCACGCGCAAGGACGCCAAGCCCGACAAGTATGACCTGAACAAGGCCAAGGCGCTGCTGGCCGAGGCGGGCTATCCCGATGGCTTCGGCATTTCGCTCGGCACGCCGAATGGCCGCTACATCAACGATATCAAGGTGGCGCAGGCGATTGCTGCGATGTGGACGCGCGCCGGCGTCAAGACCAAGGTTGATTCGGCCGTGCCGCCGGTCTTCTTCAAGAACCGCGACGAACTGAAATACAGCGCCTATATGGCCGGTTGGTCGTCGCAGGAAATGAGCAACGCGCTGCGTTCGCTGGTCGCCACGCCGAACCGCGAGAAGGGCATGGGCACCACCAACAAGGGGCGGTATTCCAACCCGGCGATGGACGCCATCCTGCTGCAGGCCATGGGCACGGTGGATGACGACAAGCGCTCCGCCCTGCTGCAGGATGCCAGCAAGATGGTGGTGGAGGATTACGGCCTGCTGCCGCTGCATTTCGAGCAGTCGGCCTGGGCGATGAAAAAGACCGTCAACTATCCGGGCCGCAACGACCAGATGGTGCGCGCCGACTACATCCTGCCCGCCAAGTAAGCGACGGGTTCAGACTCGATACGGAAAGGGCCGCAGCGATGCGGCCCTTTTCTTTTGCAGCTAGGTGGCGGCGGCCCGGTCCTGATCCTGCAGCACGCGCCACAGGATTTTGCCGGTGGCCGATTTCGGCAGGCTGTCCGCAAAGGTGATCACGCGCGGCACCTTGTAGGCCGCCATGCGTTCGCGGCACCAGGCCTGCACATCGTCCGGCGTCAGCGCCGCGCCGTCTTTCGGGATGATCACGGCCTTCACCGTCTCGCCGCGATGGGCATCGGCGGTGGCGATCACGCAGACTTCGCGGATACCGGGATGGGCATACATCATGGCCTCGATCTCGCTGGGCCAGACCTTGAAGCCGGACGCATTGATCATGCGTTTCAGCCGGTCGACCAGGTAGAAATAGCCCTGCTCGTCGTAATAGCCGAGGTCGCCGGAGCGGAAGAAGCGCTTGCCATCGCGCTCGAAAAACACCTGTGCGGTCTCTTCCGGGCGGTTCCAGTAGCCGAGGAAAATCTGCGGCCCGGCCATCACGATCTCGCCGGTCTCGTTCGGGCCGAGTTCTTCCAGCGTGTCGGGATTGATGATGCGGGAATCGACATCGAACACCGGAATCCCCAGGCATTGCGGCTTCGGGTTGTCGACCGGGTTGATATGCGTGGCCGCGATGGTCTCCGACAGGCCGTAGCCTTCGATGTAATCCAGCCCGGTGAAATCCTTCAGCTTGGCTGCCACGGCCTTGGGCATCGGTGCGCCGCCGCCGCCGATGCCGATCAGCGAGGACAGGTCCCAGTTGCCTGAATCAGGATCGGACAGGAAATCGATGCACATCGTGGTGATGTTGCGCCAGTGCGTCACGCGATGGCGGCGGATCAGGTCTGCCGCCGTTTTGCGGTCCCAGCGCGTCATCAGCACCAGTGTGGCGCCGTTGAACAGCGGGGCGTTCATCGAATTCTGCATGCCGGTGACATGAAACAGCGGCAGGGTCACCAGCTGCACGGATTCCGGCGTCGCCGGATTCCAGGCGATCGAGCCGAACAGGGTTGCCGTCACGCCACGGATGCTGTGCAGGCAGCCTTTCGGCGCGCCAGTGGTGCCCGAGGAATAGGGCAGCACGCACCAGTCGTCATGCGTCGCCTTATGCGGACTGGCCGCGTGGCCGGCCTCCAGCGCCGTGGCCCAGCTGACCGCCGGCGGCGACACCGGCGCACGCGGCGCGGCGACGATATCGGGCAGGCTGAGATCGGTGGGCGCCGTGACGTAGTCGGCGTAGGCGGTCACCACCGCGTGTTTCAGTTCATGGCCGAGCAGGGATTGCGCGAATGGGAAGATGTCCTGGCCGCAGAGAATGGTGCCAGCATTGGTGTCGCGCGCGATATGCCGCAGCTCTTCGGTCTTGCTCATCGGATTGACCGGCACCACCACGGCGGTCAGGCGCTGGATGGCGTAATAGGCGATCACGAATTGCGGGCTGTTCTGCATATACAGCAGCACGCGATCCTGCCGCTGTACGCCGCAGACCTGTTCCAGATACCCGGCCAGGCGATCAACGTGATCCTTCAGCGCGGCGTAGCTGAGCGCCGCGCCGTAATACAGCAAAGCCGGCTTGGTCGGATAACGCCGGGCAGACAGTTCCAGATTCTCATACAGGCTGGTGGCCGGCAGGGTCAGGTGCTTGGGCACGCCCTTGGGCCAGACCGCATAGTGACGGTCGAACATGGGTTTCCTCCGGTTATGCCCGGCATGGTCCGGCGTTTTGGCCCCGGATTCAATTGTGACCTAGCGTCATGTGGTTGACGGGTGAGGCGAATAGCAGGATAGTATTTGCAAATGCAAATAAATCCGTATCGGGAGTATCGGATGAATTTCGCGCCCCCCAAGACCGCCGCCACGCCTGAAGCGCTTCCACATTGGGAGGGCGAGGGTTCCAGCCGGATTCCCTTCTGGGCCTATACCGACCCGCAGGTCTATCGCCGCGAGCTGGACCGCATGTTCTATGGCAACGGCCACTGGTGCTATGTCGCGCTGGAGGCCGAGCTGCCGAAATTCGGCGACTACAAGATTTCCTATGTCGGCGAGCGCCAGGTGATCGTGGTGCGCGAGCGCGACGGCAGCCTGAATGTGGTGGAGAACCGCTGCGCCCATCGCGGCGTGCGCTTCTGCCAGAAGCCGCGCGGCAATGCGCGCAGCTTCGTCTGCCCCTATCACCAGTGGACCTACAAGCTGAACGGCGATCTCGCCGGCCTGCCCTTCCGCCAGGGCGTGAAGAAGGACGATGGCGAAGTGCAGGGCGGCATGCCGGCCGACTTCGACATGAAGCAGCATGGCCTGACCAAACTGAAGGTCGCGACCTATAACGGCCTGGTCTTCGCCAGCTTCGATCACGATGCACCGAGCTTCGAGGACTATATCGGGCCGGACGTTCTGCCCTGGCTCAACCGCATTTTCGACGGCCGCAAGCTCACCATCCTCGGCACCAACCGCCAGCGCATTCCGGGCAACTGGAAGCTGATGATGGAAAACATCAAGGACCCCTATCACCCCGGCCTGCTGCACACCTGGTTCGTCACCTTCGGCCTGTGGCGCGCCGACCAGCAGTCGCGCATGGTGATGGACAGTCACGGCCGCCATGCCGTGATGATCTCCCAGCGCAATGCGGGTGGCGAGGCCAAGGCCGTCACCGAGGGCGTCACCAGCTTCAAGAAGGATATGGCGCTGAACGATGCGCGGCTCCTGGATGTCGTTCCCGAATACTGGTGGAAGGGACCGACCGTCACCATGATCACGCTGTTCCCCAGCGTGATCATCCAGCAGCAGGTCAATTCGCTCTCCACGCGCCATATCGTACCGAGCGGACCTGACTCCTTCGATTTCGTCTGGACGCATTTCGGTTTCGAGGAGGACGATGAGGTAATGACACGGCGCCGCCTGCGTCAGGCCAACCTGTTCGGTCCGGCCGGTTTCGTTTCGGCCGATGACGGCGAGGTGATCGAATTCTCGCAGGACGGCTTCCGGCAGAAGGGCGCCGATGGCGCCACCATCTGCGAACTGGATGGCCGCGACGTGGCGCCGACGCCGCATATGGTGACCGAGACGCTGATCCGCGGCATGTATGGCTACTGGCGCAAGGTGATGGAGCTGTGAGCAAGCTGATCCGCCCGCAGGCTCTGCCGCTCTCCGTGCTGGAGGCGCAGTATTACGTCGACCAGTTCAATGCCGCTTATGGCGATATTCTCGATCGCGGCGATTATGCCGCTTGGGTCGACCTGTTCACCGAGGACTGTCTCTACAAGGTGATCGCGCGCGAGAACCACGATGCGGGCCTGCCATTGGCCACCATGGCGCTGGAAAGCCAGGGCATGCTGAAGGATCGCGCCTATGGCATTACCAACACGCTGTTCCATGCGCCGTACTACCAGCGCCATGTCATCGGTGTGGCGCAGATCCTGAACGACAATGGCAGCGAGATCCGGGCGACGGCGAATTATTCGGT
>VFQQ010004452.1_pt1 | contig 12382 bp, 24 predicted proteins | sample 3512341 | NCBI WGS metagenome assembly VFQQ01 (sample SAMN10412373, study PRJNA504923) | tailings metagenome | isolation source: Relicate 2 Philex TSF1 revegetated site | place: Philippines: Tuba, Benguet | collected 2017-08-29 | reverse complement strand
GTGTGCACATACCTGCAGGGAACACCTTGCTCTTAACCTCGGCTGACTGGAACAGAGCAACGAGTGCGTCACGCTCCTGTGTACACACACATACACACACAGGCACACACCACAGTGTCGCCGCACACATGCGTGAGTACGCTAGCCTGCGCTGCGCCTGGGGGACCTGACTGTCCGCGTTTCTTGTGCTACACTCACACACACACTCACCTGTGCGCCTCGCTCCTCTTGTGGTGTGAGTGCCAGTATGAGTGACAGTTGTAACAGTTGACCCAGCTCACTGGAGTAGGCCTCACTGGACACAGCACCGCCAACTGTGTGACACACACACACACACAGACACACACACACACACACACACAGACAGACGCACGCAATCTTCTTGCAGCAACCCTCCATCGTAGACACGTGTCTGCTGCGCACTACTCATTCGCGCAGCGCCCTGACGTACGAGGCTCCGCAAGCGATGTACAAGTGAAAGAAGCAGGATAGCAGCATCTCTGTCTCTGCACCCATGCCCTGCGGCCTTTACCTGGCATGGGTCGCACGGCCCGTGTGTAGTGTGTGACTGTGAGGTCCAGCAGCGCTGACACCACAGCGGGCGCTGCGCGTTGGTCAATGACAAGACTGTAGAGCAGACACTTGGCTAGGAGACGCCTCTCGAGCTGGAGCATCTCGGCACGGTTGAGGGGCAGACCCGCCTCGTCTTGAACCTGCACAGGGAATGCCAGATACACACAAAGGACACAGTAAGCACACGGATGTGTACATAGATCAGCTGTCGTCTGCTATGGTGTCTCCAGGTGCGCGCGCGTGTGTGTATGTACGCATGTGTGTGTGTGTGTGGTGTGTATGTACGCATGTGTGTGTGTGTGTGTGTGTGTGTGTGTGTACACACGTACCATGATGAGGTCACTGTTAGGGGTGACCTCGAGCGAGGTGTCCTTGAGCAGGGCGATGAGACGCATCAACAAGGTCTGCACACACGCACACACACGCACACACACACACACACAGACACACATCAAGAGCATTCTAGCCTGCTGTGTCTGTGAGCACTGTGAGCATGGAGCTGTGTGTCTGCAGCTGTGTACACACATACCTGTGGTCCTCGGCCTCCTGAGCCCTCTGTTGACCTGTCTGATAGGAGCCCTGCCATGAAGTCTTGGATGACAGCTGTGTACGCAGTCCTGCACACATACAAACAGACACGCAGACACACAGAGACACACACACACACACACACGGACACATGCACACACACGTGACTGCTCTGCGAGCGCGTGAGGGCCGCTGCACTGAACACAAAGGGCACTGACGGCCTAGGATCATGTGTGTGTGTCTCTCTATACTTTGGCCCCCTCACCGCTGTGCGTCCTGTGGTGTGGTGACCTGTGTAGCCACCTCTGACAGTAGTCGCATGAGACACTGCAGTGTGCTCTGACGCCTGCTTAGGTAGATACCCGTAGCGGACTCAGGCGTAAAGGAACCGTGCTTCAAGGACACACGTACGCACAGACGCACAGGCGCAGATCAAACGTCCTTTCTTTGCACCGGGTTCAGACGATGCTTCAGGCTACATGTTCTTGCCTCTAGCCAAAGCCGGTCTTGAGTGCGGATGGCTGGGCCAGCAAGGTGCGCCATGATTGACAATGTGCGTGCAGCGTATGTACCTGATCATGTGCTGCCAGCAGGAACTGTACACACGTGATCTCATCAAGGTTGAGCGCCGCACTCATACGGAGCGCCTGCAGCGCAAGCCACACATCAGCCAGGGCAGCGACAACCTTGCTGCAGTCCTGTGTGGTATACTGGCGGCCTCTGTGAGGAGCTAGGGCTGGGCGCGCGGGAGTGCGGCTGCGCCAAGCTGGTGGGCGGGCTGCGGGGCCAGGGCTGCGAGTGGGCAGTGCCTGTCGGCTGTGGAGAGTGCGGCGGCCCAGCAAGGCGTGACCTCAGAGCACTCACAAAGCGTACGTCTGGCTCCTTGTCAAGGGTGAGAGTCTCGCCGTCAGGGAACGTGATGCGGCAAGACTCGACTTGCTGCCGGGACGCTGGGTTGGGACCCTGCAAGTGCACCGTGCGCTCCAAGCGGGCATTGAGCTCCTTGCGTATGCCCCTGACCTACCTGATATGTGTGTCAGGCTGGCCAGGGCTGCAGCAGGTGCTTGCGGACACAATGCGCGTGCAAGTGTACGGCGCGTGTGGGCGCGCGCGCTGTGTTCTCAAACCTGAAACTTGAGGAGGTCCAAGAAGAGCGGCCGCACAGACTGGAGCAGCACGCCCAGCTCTGTGGGGTCCACTTGCACTGCTGCAGCATTGGTGCCGTTCAGAACGACGTCCAGCACGTTTGACAGAGTGGTGATGGGTGTCTCCGCCATCCTGTCCTGCGCCGCGCGCCCCTGGCCTCAGGGACCTGACCACCTTGCGGCGCTGGCGCTGCGGCCTAGGCCTCCCTCTGAGTGCACAGGCGGCTGCGCCCGCCGCAGCTAGGCTTGCTCTGTGTCTGTCAGTGCGCGAGGCGCCAGATCAGGGTTTGACGTGCGGCTGGATCAAGGCACTATGCCACGCCAGCTACTTGCTTGCAGGATAACTAGTACTTATTTGGCTATCTAAGGTCGCGAGGCGGGCAAAAGAGCGTGCACTGGCCGCAAGTGAGTGACGCGTCCTCTGAAGAGTGAGGTATTGGGCTCGTTGCCCCACGGTCTGCGTGTGCACTCCTACTATCTGCTCAAGGCATCACAAATGGCGCAGGTCCAGCAGCAAATGTTGCGTGCTTGGAGCGCTGTGCAGGGCCAGCTGAGCACAGCACTCAGCAACTCAGCACGGCCCTTCCTGCCCTTTGCTTCCTTGACTCCGATGGGCAGCAGCAAGCGCTCAGCATCAACGATGCCTCCAGTGATGCCACCGCCAGATGCAAGCCGAGCGGGCACGTGCGACCTTGCAGATGTGTTCATGGTGCGCGTGACCTCCCATCAGGATGCACAGGCTGTAGCAACCAGTGCACGCACTCGCCAGCAGCACACCTGTAGGAGAGCATAGCAGCAGCGCGCAGCAATGGGCAGGGCACTCGAGCAGCGATGGGATGTGATGCGCTGCGTGGGGGTGCTTGTCGCACGCGTCCCTGGATGCAGCCTGAGCCAGTCGACCAGACGTGCCAGCGAAAGGTCAACGCAGTCACACCTGGGATCTTCAAGTAGGCCATACCACATCACCACTACCAATACAGATGTATGCTCACAGCTACGCACAGCGCATAGACCATACTCACCAACATGACAAAATGTCTGCACACGGCCTGCGCATGCAGGGACTTTGGAGGAATCACACGCTTCTCAGGCCAGGTATAGCGTGCAAGGAGGGACACAGCGAGCACACATAGTGAAATTGCGGTCTCTGTTACGTCCTGACTGTATAACAGAGCACAAGCCAGCCAGGAGTCGGCATGCAGCCCAGCCAGAGTGTTGTCCTGTGTTGTCCACCATGTGTTGTTGTCATGTGTTGTGTGCCGCAGGCGGTCACGGTCAAATGTTATGAAAATAACCCTCTAGTACGCAAGGTATGTATGTATTCTGGTCTCTTCCGCATCCCATGTGCTTGCAGGCTTCATGAGAGGACTTGCACTCGCGCCATCTGAGCCATACATGATGCTCCCCTCTTGATGCGGCCTTGCTGCCGTGAGCCTTGCTGCAATGCCCCTACCCAAGCCACATGGCGCGACGCTGTCCACAGGATGTTTGCGTCTTTGTTGCAGGCTGTCAGTGAGCCAGGTCGGGGGCGTGTCCTCGTGGTAGACGGTGGCGCCTCCATGCGCTGTGCGCTGCTGGGTGACATGCTTGCCAAGGCCGCAGTAGACAATGGCTGGAGCGGTATCATTGTCAATGGGTGCATCAGGGACAGTGAGGACATAGGCAAGATGGCATTGGGTGTCAAGGCCATCGCAACACACCCACTCAAGAGCAGCAAGAGAGACCCAGGTAGGGCGCAACCCGCGAAACGCGTGTGCAAATGCTGGTTGTTCAATGTTTGTGATGCAAGCTCAGAGTCCTGACCCCGCGCGCACGCATGACCTGTGCGTGGGACGCGCGCTTTTGTTCGCATTCCATGGTGCGTGGGCGCGCACGCACGAGCGTTCGATTGTGGCGACATCAGGTTGTGTGCGTGTTATATGCTGTGCAGGGCTGCGGGACGTGCCTGTGAGCTTTGGAGGAGTCACCTTCAAGCCAGGAGACTGGGTGTACGCAGGTGTGTGCATGGGGTGTTAGCGTCTGCATGGGCTGCAGCCAACGAGTGCAGCCAAGTGTGGGTATACGTGTACAACTTGGTGTGCTGTGTTTTGCACTCGTGCGTGTGCGTGTGTGTCGTGTATCCGCAGACAAGGACGGCATCCTCGTGTCGCCTGAGGAGCTCAAGCTGTGAGGCTGCTGGCTTGGGGTTCGTGCTCATTGTTTATATGTGCGCTGTGTACACTATCTTTCCTTTCTTCTGCTCCCTGTCCCTTTCCCTCCTCATCTCCAGGTTCTGTTTGCGCTTGCGCTTGCTGCGTAGCCTACCGTGATGAGGCAAGGGCAGGGCAGTACAAGAGTCACCGTGTATGTATGTAATACTCTTACGAGCCCGGTCCCCTTCGCTTCTGCTTACCCTCAGCCTCTCAGGCTTGCATCAGTACAGCTAAGGCCGCAGCTTGGAGCGTCAGAGAGGGCCTGAAGACAAAAAGTACATGTACCGTTGTGCTCGCTTTTCTGCCCATCGCTGCTCCCAATCGCGTCTAGTCTATCGTATGAAGGCTACTGTGTGCAGACGACAAGCATAGACTGTGGGGTCGAGCTCCCCCAGCGGACACCATCAGGCAAAATGAGGCTTGCACAAGGCGCGAGCCATAGAACATCTTTCAAGCCATCTGTAGCACCAGTAAGATGCGCTGGACCAATCAGAAGGCGCGCTGTCCAAGTGAATGCTGCGGCCCTCACAGCTGAGGCCATCGCTTTGGCCAGGCGGTGAGTTCCCTGCGCCAGTAGCAGCTGACAGCTCGGGATAAGATGGTAGAAAGGCACGGATTGTCTGAGGATTGAGTCTCCGGGATACTGTGTTGGCCCCTGTGCATCCGTGGCACGCAGGCCCAACTCAGAAATGGCCGAGCTCCAGGCGGAGGCTGCCTACTGCAACATCACATCCACCTACTCACCAGAGTATGTGAGGCGGCGGACACTGAATGGACCTGCAGACTGGGTGAAAGTGATGGTGAGACGGCGGCCACCTCAGCTCAGCACTGGCACTTGGCGCACCACACGTGTTCTGTGACCGAGACAGCACGCCCGCAGCCGCCGGCCGCTTGAGCATTGCCTCAGCTCTGAGCCCGCAGTGAGCAAACATCAGAGCGCAGCAGCGAGCGCGAAGGCACTCAGGTGACGTAAGATGGCACTCGCGCGCCTCACAACGCTGTCTGCCCCTTGCCTTCTGCAGTGGCGCATTGCCGACATCACCTTCAGTATGGGCCTGTTCTTTGGCGGCCTCTGGCTCGATGCCGTGATGGGCCGGGGCGACACCAGGGACGTTGTGCGGATGCGCGCTGCTCAGCTGCGCGAGAAGCTCACGTACCTTGGACCCTCGTTCATCAAGGCAGGACAGGTGCTGGCCAACAGACCAGACATTGTGCGCGAGGATTATATGAACGAGCTGTGCGTTCTGCAGGTGAGACAGTACAATGCTGCCCGTAGCGCGTGATCAGTCGCGCGCAGATGCAGAGCCCCCTGGCGCAGCACAGCAGACGTGCCACGTGCAGGCACAGCAGCACAGTGGAGAGAAAGTCGCATCACTGTCACAGCAGCAGGCACGGAGGCAGCCATGGTGTTGGCCGGTGCGTGCAAGCTCCTGACGCTGGTGTGTGCTGATCACGCACTTGCCCCACACCCCACAGGATGACGTGCCTCCCTTCCCTGACGAGCAAGCGTTTGCCATCATGGAGGAGCAACTTGGCAGACCCCTGGAGGATGTGTTCAGCAGCATCAGTGAGAGACCTGTGGCAGCGGCGTCACTGGGACAGGTGCGCAGTCACTGACCCACACATACACACACTCACTCACACTGGGAGGTGTAGCTCACTACTCTGCACTAGGGCGGTGTAGAAGGGATGTGTGAATGACTGTCTGTGTGTGTGTGTGTGTCTAACCTAACCCAGGTGTACAAGGCTGTGTTGCGTAACACGGGTGAGGAGGTAGCTATCAAGGTACAGAGACCCGGTGTGGAGCCTGTCATCCTAAGGGACCTGTTTATATTCAGGACACTGGCATCGCTCTTTGACAGGTACAGGGTGACGCACACACACAGCACACAACACACACACACACACACAAACACACAGAGAGAGAGACAGGGTAGCCCAGCACTGGTTCTGGATGATGCAAAGGTTAGCAGCACGAATGGTGCAAGCATGTGCGAGCAAGCATGTGCGTGTATCCGTGTGTGTGTACATATATATATGTGTGTGTATAACATATGTGTATGCAGTTTTTCAAATCAGCGTCTAGGCTGTAAGCCAGAGCTCATTGTGGATGAGTTCGGTGAGAAGCTGTTAGAGGAGCTGGACTACCAACAAGAGGCAAGGAACATACAGGTGTGTGTGTGTGTGTGGCTGTATGCAGTGTGGGTTATGTGTGTTGGAGGTGTGCGCGTGCTGTGCGTGCAACAGAGAAGTAATGACAGCCGCCAGCTGGCACGTGGTCATGTTGGGCTGATGTGTGTGTGTGTGTTTGTGTGTCACACACAGGATTTCTATGACAACTTCAAGACAGATCCCACTGTCAAGATTCCCTGGGTGAAGCCAGAGTACTGCGGCAGCAAGGTACGCGTGTGACACACATACAGCACGTTCACGTGTAGCAGGGTACACGAAGGACCAAGTCCACGACGTGTGTATGCACGTGTGCGAGTCGCCACTGAGATGCTCGCGCGGAAGAAAACGCTAGTACATCCGCGGCAGCGCGCTTATGTGTACACGCACGCACACACACCGCTGCTTGCTCCCATGAGCTCCGGATGCAAGCCATCGTCTATATGTGCCTGCCTATGTGCTCTTGTGCCTATGTGTTCATAAACCTGAGACTTGCCGCCAGCGTGTGTGTTTATGTGTGCTTATGTGTGTGTGTACAGGTCCTCGTCATGGAGTGGATAGACGGTATTCGGTGTACAGACCCTGACGGTATCCGTGCCTCAGGTATAGATGTGGATCAGTTCATCAAGTGTGGAGTGGTGTCAGGACTGAGACAGCTGCTGGAGTTTGGACTGTTTCACGGGGACCCACACCCTGGGAATATCTTCGCGGTGAGCTTGATGTGTGTGGCATAGGGTCAATAATGTGTGTGCACTTGTCTCGTGCACAGACAGACACACACACACACACACACACATGTCTACACACGTACAACTGTATGTACAGCATGTGGAAGCAATGCTGCGCGTGCAAGGGCGTGTAGTTGTGTGTGGCATTGGAGGTGCTAGCACACGAGTCCGCTAGCGCATCCGAGTCAACATGCACGTACGCGCCACATGCCTCGCAAATATGTGCATACGAGGGCATCCTGATGCCCGTGTACCCATGTCAGCCTCCATCTGTGTGCTTGTGTGTGTGTATGCCTATCACAGATGCGTGACGGTCGCATCGCGTACGTTGACTTCGGTAACGTAGCTCAGCTGTCCCAGAGTAACAAGGAGGTGTTGATAGACGCAGTGGTACACGCAGTCAATGAGGACTACAAGTCTATGGCAGGGGACTTCATTCAACTGGGATTCTTGACTAAGGGTGAGTGGGGCCACGTCACGAGACACACTGGTACTGGGACAAGCCAGGACTAGCAAGGAGCTCACAGGGCTTGCGTGCAAAGGTCAACAGCTGCGCATGGGGCAAACAGGGCTGAGGCTGGTAGACAAACATTTGTATGCTAGCAATGTGATACAAATGTTTGACTATCTGCGCCCATCCCTGTTTCCCCCGTTTGCACATGTCGAGTGTGGGTGCATCTTGCATCCTTGTCCTTACCGTGTATCGTACATGTGTGCGTGTGTCATGTGTGCGTGCATACAGGCACTGACGTGGGCCCCATCGTTCCTGCCCTAGAGAAGATCTGGGTTGACAGTAAGGGACAGCGCCTCGCTGACTTTAACTTCAGGACAGTCACGTCCAAGTTCAATGAGCTCGTGTATGAGTACCCTATCCGCATCCCTGAGAGGTGAGAGCACATGACACACACAGACGCGCACACAGACGGGCAACCACATGCTTATGTGTGCGCCAGATGCATGCGCATGCCCTTACCATGTTGGTGGCTGTGTGCGTACGAGAGGGGCAAGAGGAGAAGTGTGTGTGTGTGTGTGTGTGTGTGTGCGTGTGTGTAGGTATGCATTGGTGATCCGCTCTCTGTTGACTCAGGAAGGCATCTGTATGACACTCAAGCCCGACTTCCACTTTCTGGAGGTGAGGTTCGCACACACACACACACACACACACACACACGTGCACGCATACATTCTACACATACACACACATGTCCAGCACGTGAGTCGCAACACAACCTCCATGCTCAAAGTTCACGTGCAAGAGCAAGGCAAGGAGATTGCGCAGAAAACTCTATGTGTGCATAGCAGCACGTGCCGGTGTGTACGTACGTGTGTGTGGCGCTACGCTACTGCCCCGCCATGCACCGCTGCTTTGCACGCACATATGTGATGCGTTGTGCTGAAGTCCCCACTCAGCACGGCAAGGGTTTGTGGCCATCATCTGCCTACAACGTCTGGCACTCAAGATGGGCTGTTGTGCCATTAAACATCAGTGTCACATGTTTGAGGTTGAGGATGGCCATACACACACAGCTTGGGCTCGTAGCCGTCATCAGTCCGGTTGGCCAGGCATACATGTGACCAGCGACTGCTCAGTCAACCGTGCTGCCTGACACTTGCATGCCTTGCCAACAGGAATGAAGATGGCTACAACATCACACGTACGCTTGTCACACGTAGATGGCCACTTGCCCAGTACCAATTCTTGTTGTTCAGTCTGCTCGCACGAGCACACACTGCGCTTCATGCCTCTGGTCTGTGACCTCACGGTGATGTGTTTCTTTGTCTGTCTGTGTGTGTGGTCCTGGATGCTGTTCCTTGAACACAGGTCGCGTACCCCTACGTGGCGCGTCGTCTCCTCACCGATGAGAACCCAGCCCTGAGAGACAGACTGTTCCAGGTGCTATTCAGTGATGGAAAGTTCCAATGGAAGCGTCTAGAGAACCTGATTGTGTTGGCGAGGGAGGGCAGTGGCGGGCGCTCAGCGCGTGGTCTGGATCTGAGTGACACCGTGCGGGACGCGATGCGGGTGATGCTGCTGGACGATAAGCTCAGGACACAGGTGAGAAGAGTATGTGCGTGTGTGTGTGTGTTTCGACGTCCATGGGACACAAGCGCCAGCCAGCACGAGCCCAGACTTCCATGTTGTTGGGCAATGGTTGCATGTTCAATTCTGTGTGTGTGTGTGTGTGTGTGTGTGTATGTGTGTGTGTGTCCTCTCACCCTCAGGTCATCATGGCCCTCACAGAGGACAATCAGTTGCGTGTGAGCGAGGTGTCCTCCGTACTGCGCCTGGTCGCACCTGAGATCCAGCCTCAACGTCTCGCAGCAGATATCATCAGGGACGCGCCAAACACAGCGCGATCGCTGCTGCTCAACTGGGCAGACAAGGTGCTCGTGTCGTAGAGAAGTGTCCTCCCTGTCCTAGCTGCACGTACGGCCTATGTACGCTGGTACCTGCGCAGCCTGCGTGCTGGTTGCACGTACGGCTTGTGTATGCTGAGACCTATGGCCAAGTGCAGCCAAGGCCACAGATGTGCTCCCTGTTCTGGCTGTACGTACGGCCCAGCACATACGAGGGCTGGCTCGACCAGCACAACTGCAGGCCCAAAGAGCTGGGCTGAGCCGAAAAAGTGGGCCACCTCGCTTAGTGCACATGCAGCCCACTTGCTGACTTGCCTACGCACAGTCTGCGTGCACTTGAGGCATAGGTGCTCAGGTGCAGGTGAAAGGTTTCTGTTTGGTCTGTACAGGGGTGCTCTGACAACCAGTCTGGTACACGTCTGGTACATGAGTGTCATTTGTGGGCCATGAAAACCGTTGTTTAACTCTGCGAGCGAGCACTGCACAGCCCACACGACCCTCCTGGATATGTTCAGTGTTGTGCTGGTGTGTGTGCGCCCTGTGTCCGTGTTTTGCTGCGCATACACGTGACGGGGCTGCACAGCTCAGCTGTTGTATCATTAGACTCGTGTGACCCGAGAGGGCGAGTGACAGGTGTGTGAGTGTGTGTACATGGTGCGTGTGCGTGCTGGCCGCTGGGATGGTTCGATGGGACCACCACTGGCACACACACACACACGCACACACCAGTGTTTTTTGAGTGTCTTGGAAATGGCAGCGTGGTTTGTGTGAAAATGTGTGTGTCCTGATTTTGAGACGAGAGTGGGGCGTGAAAATGCAAGCGTGGTACGCGCACCCTCCTACACGGGAAGATTGGCAGGGATGTATCTTCGCGCTGACCAAATGCATGCCTGCAGGGTTCCCATGCAACAGAATGACTGAGCGCTTTTCTTGCTTTGACCCTTTCAGATGCTCTTCTTGACACACGGCGGCTGTTGTTTGCCAAAGCTCGGGCTCTCGCCTGCTTACCTGCAGGCCTTGTTGCGGGCATTTCTACGTGTCAGCGCTCTTTGCAACGGTCTCACGAGACCATTTTTGAGTCGTGCTTTTGAGTGTTGTGTGTGTTGTGTTCCTAGTCGGCCGCAGTGCGCTTGGCATCTACCTCTGACACATCTGGGTGCGTCAGGCAGGATGCGCGCTGGCCGGGCTGGTGAGTCACACCAACCGAGTGTGTGTACACATGAGTGAGGAGGGTTTCCAGGAGTGGGTCTGAGCGGACTGGTGTGTGTGTGTGAGTTTGGTTCATCATGTGTGACGGTCAGTTATTCATGAGAGCAGGGGGTGACCTGGGGTTTCGGAGCGGACAGGGCGAGGTGAGTGTGCGCTTTGGACCTGTAGATACTACGTGTGCCGCTTGCATGCTTTGTGACTGTGAGGAGAGGGCACACGCGAAGATACCCACATCTGCTATTAGTTCGTTCGTAGTCATTTTATCAGTGCATGCATGCAGCTTTGTGTTCTTACACGCACGGATTGCAAACAAGCCTCAGTTCGCTTACATCGCCGCGGGTCACTACTCGTGTTTGTTTGTACACACACACACACACACAAGGGTGTGCCCACCATCGTACGTATCAACGCTCTCCTAAGCATCCATCCCTCGGTCGTATGAGTCATGTCAAATGAATGAATAAGCCAATGTGTAAACTTCGGACGTGATCACGAGCTATGTGTGTGTGTGTGTGTGTGCGTGTCTCTGTCTCCGTGTGTCTATATGTATGTCTCTGAGTCAGCCAACTCGATGCCCAGAAAGCTGGACGCTCAGTACCAGAGCTACACCGTCTGAGCACACACCCAATCGCTCTTTAGCCAGCTACACTGTTGGCAACCAATAGCTCTCTTGGAAGGTCACACGTGTGTGTGTGTGTGTCATTGCAGCCAGGAGCCCACCACCTCCCGTGAAGGAGTCCACACCTGATGACACACACATACGCGCGCGCGCGCATACACACACACACATCTTCAAAACCATCAGCAAGCCCAGCAAAAAGCATGTGTACACAGTATGTTTGTCCGTGTATGTGTATGCGTCCGTGTGTGTGTGTGTGTGTGTGTGTGTGTGTGTGTGTGTGTCCTCACCTGCACGACATGTCCCTGGTATGGTTTGTCCATGTCCCAGTCCTCAGGGCTCCACTCACAACTACATGAAGCGAGTAAGGGCGCACCTGGGTTAGGACTCCAACGCAGGTCATCAACCCTGTGTGTGACACACACACACACACGCACAGGCGTGATTTGTGCGCTCATACAAAATGTGAAGTCATGCGCATAGACGCGCGTGCAAAGCCAAGGACGTGCAGAGGCGGGCAGAGCTCGGACACACGGGAAGAGAAGCGAAAAGTGCCTCACTCACTTGCTCGCATGGCCGCCGTGTATAAACTTGGTCTGCAGAGGCACACACACACACACACACACACACATGTATATTCACACACTTCTGCGTTGTCGGTATGTGCCTACAACCCACATGTGTCTGTGCATATGCGTGTTTGTATGTGCATGTGTATGTGTGCACACGTGTCACCCACACACACCTGTGGCAGTGAGAAGAGCTTGTTCTTTGCGGGTTTCGACGCGCTGGCCTGTGCTGGCCCAGTGTTCTGTGTCTGTTGTGTGTGTGTGTTGTTTGACACATCCCACAACATGACAC
>VFQQ010004451.1_pt1 | contig 12382 bp, 19 predicted proteins | sample 3512341 | NCBI WGS metagenome assembly VFQQ01 (sample SAMN10412373, study PRJNA504923) | tailings metagenome | isolation source: Relicate 2 Philex TSF1 revegetated site | place: Philippines: Tuba, Benguet | collected 2017-08-29 | reverse complement strand
GTCCCAGCACAAGATCGGCCGCGCCCTGGGCTACGACCGCCCGCCCACGGACCGCCCCGCCCGGGCGCACCGGGCGGCGGGAGCGGACAGAAATGTCCGCGCCGACATGAGCCCTCCCTCGGCGCCAGCCGGGGGAGGGTTGGGTGGGGGCGGTGACGTCTTGTTCGGCTGTCACCGGACACCTGGTCTGGGATGGCGGGACATACCGGGACGAACCGGCGAGATACCGGGATGGAACGGCGGAAATCCGCCACAGATGGGCTCGTCGCGGCGGTCTGCGGCCGATCGGGCGGGACGGCTGAATTGATCAGGTCTGGGGCGCAGCTTGGCCTGCCGGGACACCTGATTTGGTGCGAGAGCGATTGCGTTTTCTGGGACGTTCGAGACTTTTCGAGCCGATCCGGCGCATCGGGCCGCTCCCCCAGAAATACGTGTCGGCCTCGATATCCAGCGGGCTCGGCCTCACATTCGCGGCGACGCGCGCCAGCTCCTCGTATTCATCCGCGCAGGCGACGAGCCTGGCCCAGCGGGCGGAATCCTCTGCGACACTGGCGAGCCGCCGCAGCCGGTCGGCCTTGAGCAGATAACCCCGAGATTCGCTCTCGAACCCCATAGCTCCCCCACCTTTGTCGATTTCCGCTGGCGCGGCGCCCTTTTAGACCCTTCGAAGCCTTCAAATCATGCCGCCGTGCCAGACCACGCGGCCGAGCACCCGCAGATCCTCGATATCGGCCGGGTGCATCTCCGCCGGCCCGTAGGACGGGTTGTCGGAGGTGAGGACGAGCTTCCCCTTGCCCGAGATCTGGCATCGCTTCGTTACCAGCAGCCCGTCGATCATCAGGCTGTAGATGCCTTGCGTGCGGATTTGCGATTCCGCCGTGTCAATCAGCAGGATGTCGCCGTCCGAGATGGTAGGGAACATCGAATCCCCGCCGTTCTCGATAACCACCAGGGTCTCCGGATTCCGGCGAAGCCGGTTCCTGATCCACTCCCGGCGGAAGGCGAGCGGCGCCATCACCTCCGCTGCCTCGCCCACGGCGCCCGCGCCGGCCGCCGAGCGCACGTCGAATCGCTTCACCAGCACATAGTCGTCGCCGAGCTCATTGGGAACGGCGGTTTCCTGGCGTTTCATCGGCCCTTCGCCGCGCGCGAGCCAATCGAGGGACACCCCCTTCCGGGACGCGAGCCGGGCCAGCGCATCGAAACGGGGCTTCGCCTTGCCGCTGACGTAGTGCCCGAGGGACTCGGTGGTCACTTCGGCAACGGAGGCGGCTTCGGCCTTTGTCGGGTAGAGGTCGATGATCGAGGAAATTCGAGTTCCAAGCTCGCTCACATAGCCTGGAACAGCGCCGCCTTTGCCAAGTTCCAGTTCCGCCCCGCGTCTAACCCCTTGATTTCGCGCCATTATCCCCTCATTCGATAAAAATCGACGCGCGAAACAGGGTGGAACGAGTTTTCTCGTTGATTGTGACGATATTTCTCGTAGTGTTCATTCCGGTTTCGCAGATGGATATCGAGAAATATCGATATCGACCGGAAGGGAGCATCATGGCGCGGTCGAAGACGATCAGACGGAAGGTCCAGCCGGGCTGGCATCCCGAAGACGTCAAGGCGGCCATCCGGAAGTCGGGGACGACGGTTTCGGCCCTCGCGACGCTCAACGGCTTGAGCGAGAGCGCTCTCCGCCAAGCCATGCGCCGCCCGGAGGGCGTGCCGGCCGCGGACGATGTCATCGCCGACTTTCTCGGGCTGCCTAAGCACGCGCTTTGGCCCCACCGCTACGACAAGGAAGATCAACCGCTTAATCCTCGGCGGAAGTCACGTTTCGCAGACAATCGTATCGCCCGGCTGGCCGCTTCGCACCGTCAAAGCGAGGCAGCGTCGTGAACAGGCGCGCCGACCGCAGGTTGCAGCCGGCTCAGCTGACGATGGAAGCGCTGTTTGCGCCGCCGCCGCGCCCCATACCGGCCGCCGTGGGCTCGCTCGATATCGCGTTGCGGCTGCGCGACACGCTGGCCGAGGTCCTGCACGAGGCAACCGATCCCCAGACAGGCAAGCGTATGGACCGCTTCGCCGTTGCCGCCGCGCTCTCCCGGCTCAGCGGTCGCGACGTCAGCAAGCACATGCTCGACCGCTACACGGCCCCATCGGCCGACGACTGGCGCTTCCCGGCCGAGCTGATCCCCGCGCTGGTCAAGGCCACCGGTGACCGCCGCTTGCTGCAGCTCCTCGCCGAACACTGTGAGGCTCGGGTGGTCGTCGGCGCCGAGGTCTGGGAGGCCGAACTCGGCCGCATCGACAACCTCGAAAAGGAACTGGCCGAACGGAAGGCCCATGCCCGCAAGATGGCCAAGGCCCTGCGAGGAGCGCGGTGATGGAGCCACGCTGGTTCACCGCGGCCGCCCTGGCCGACCTTCGCCTGCCGGGCCTCCCCGAAACCACGCGCGGCATGGCGAAGAAGGCCGCTCGCGAGAGGTGGCCGTCCCGCGAGCGGAAAGCCTCCGGCGGCGGCCTCGAATATCCCTCCACGTCACTACCTCCGCGCGCGCAGGCGGCTCTGCTGCTGCGGGCCGGGGCTCCGCTGAGCGGTGGTGGAGCGGGTCCAGCGGAACCCGCCCGGGAAGACTGTTCCCGGCCCGTCGGCCGCCGGGCTGCCACCGCCACGGATTTCAACGCCGCCTGGGAGGCATTCTCGCGCCGGCCCGAAGGCGTGCGGACCGAGGCCGAGCGGCGCTTCGGCATCTGCCGCGCCGTGGCGCTGCTGATAGACGGCGGTGCGCCGAAGGGCCGGGCCATGCAGGCGGTCGCCGCCGAGACCGGCGTGCCCTTCTCGACCATCCGCCGCTGGATGGGCCAGGTCGCGGGCGTGGAGCGGCAGTTCTGGCAGATCGCACTCGCCCCTTCCTGGTCGGGCTGCCAGGTCACCGCCGCCTGCAGCCCCGAAGCCTGGGACTTCTTCAAGGCGGACTACCTGCGCCTGGAGCAGCCCCGCGCGGCGGCGGTCTACGACCGGCTGAAGCGCGCGGGCGCCGAACACGGCTGGACCATCCCCAGCCTGAAGACGCTGCTGCGGCGCATCCACGCCCTGCCGCCCGGTGTGCTGACGCTGGCGCGCAAGGGCGCCGAGGCCCTGGCCCGCAGCTATCCGCCCCAGGAACGCGACCGCTCGGTCCTGAAACCGATGGAGGCGGTGAACGCCGACGGCCGCCGCCATGACGTGATGGTGCGCTTCCCGGCGCGTGCCGGCGAGCCCGAGGTGATCGCCCGGCCGGTCATGCTGGCACTGCAGGATGTCTACTCGGGCAAGATCCTGAGCTGGCGCATCGGGCGGACGGAATCGGCGGAGCTGGTCCGGCTCGCCATCGCCGACATGGTGCGCGCCCACGGCATCCCCGACTGCGCCGTGCTCGACAACGGCCGCGGCTTCGCCTCGAAATGGATCACCGGCGGCCAGGCGACGCGCAACCGCTTCAAGGTGAAGCAGGACGATCCCGCCGGCGTGCTGACGCAGCTCGGCTGCGAGGTGCATTGGGCCACGCCCTATCACGGCCAGGCCAAGCCGATCGAGCGGGCCTTCGCCGATCTCGCGGAATACATCGACAAGCATCCCGCGCTCTCCGGAGCCTATACCGGCCGCAACACGGTCGAGAAGCCGGAGAACTACGGCTCCCGCGCCGTGCCGCTCGACGTCTTCGCCGCCGTGGTCGAGGCGGAGATCGCCGCCCACAACGCGCGCGAGGGCCGCACCGCCCCGGTCTGTGCCGGCCGCAGCTTCGAGCAGGTCTTCCAGGAGGGATTGAAGGGCGCTCTGGTCCGCCGGGCCAATCCGGGCCAGGTGGCGCAGCTCCTCCTCGCCGCCGAGCGCGTGAGCGTCAACCGCACCGACGCTTCGGTCCGCCTCTACGGCAACCGCTACTGGACCGACGCCGCGGCCCTGGCGCGGCACGCGGGCAAGCCCGCCATCGCCCGCTTCGACCCGCAGGACCTGACACAACCGCTCCACCTATACCAGCTCGACGGCCGCTTCATCGCCACGCTGCCGATCTTCGAACGCACCGGCTTCTTCGACCAGGAAGCCGCGCAGTCCTTCTCGCGCGAGCGGAACGCCCGCAACCGCCACATCAAGGGCCAGATGCGGGCCGAACTGCGCATGGACGCGCTCGCCGCCGCTGCGCTGCTGCCGGCATCGAAGCCCTCGCCGCCGGCCAGGCCGGCCGCGCCGCCGAAGACGATCCGCCCCGTCTTCGGCACGGGCGCGACCCCCGATCGCGTCACCGCGACCGCCGCACCGGCCCGCATGTCGCGCGAGGAGCGCGAGCGCCGCCTGGCCGAGCACGTCGCGCAGGTGGCGCCGCACCTGATGCCGAGGAGAAGCGCAGCGGAAGCCGAAGAGGAGCGCTGAGGCACGGAAGTACCCCGGCGGAGGTCCGCCGGGCGGGGACCGCCGGCCCGATCCGGCGGGGGGAAGTGAAGAGGAGCACCGATGAACGCCTACGACACCGAAACCGGCACCGCCCCGCCGAAGGGGACCGCCCCGCCACTGGGCGAGGTCGCCGTCAACGCCGGCAGGAACGTCGATATCGACGCCGTCCGCCGGGCCATCCAGGCCTATATCCACGACACCGGCGTGTCGCAGACCCAGGTCGCCAAGGAAGCCGGCATCGGCGTCAGCACGATGTCGCAGTTCCTCGCCGGCGAATATGCCGGCCGCAACGACCGGGTCGCGAACGACCTGTTCCGCTGGCTGAACCGCCGCCGCACGGGCGACCAGGCGCGGGCGATGATGCCCGTCGTGCCGACCTGGGTGGAGACGCGCACGGCCCAGCGCATCTGGTCGGCCCTGAGCTACAGCCATGTGCATGCCGATATCGGGGTGATCTACGGCGGCGCGGGCCTCGGAAAGACCTCCACCATCCGCGAATACGCTCGGGTCAACCCGCGCGTCTACGTCGTCACGGTCACGCCCGCCACCAGTTCGGTCGGGCTGCTGCTCGAAGCCATCGCCATCGCAGTCGGCCTGCGCGACGTGCCGCTGCACCCGGCCCGGCTGGAACGGGCCATCGTCCGGGTCTTCACCGGCACCGGCGCGCTCCTGGTTCTGGACGAGGCCCAGCACCTGACCAAGCAGGCGCTGGAAGCGGCCCGCTCGGTGCACGACGTGGCCGAGATCGGCCTCGTCCTGTCGGGCAATGCGGCCGTCTACAACCGGCTCTACGGCGGCGGCGCGAACGGCTTCGCCCAGCTGTTCAGCCGGGTGGGCCGCCGGCTCGCCCTGGTCCGCCCGCTGGAAGGCGACGTGCGCAAGATCGGCGAGATCTACGGCATCCGCGACGAGGCGACGTTCGCCGTGCTGGAAGACATCGGCCGCAAGCCCGGGGCGCTGCGCATGGTGGTGAAGGTCTGCCGCCTCGCCACCGCGCTTTCCCCCGACAGGCTCGACCGGTCGGCGATCGAGGCGGCCTTCGAGGAGCTGCAGGCGGAAGCGGTCAACGGCCCGCACCAGGAGGGCCTGTGATGCTCTCCCACGACCTCGAAGGCATGCGCCGCGTCTTCGCCCGCGCCGAGATCGGCGACGCGCTCACCATCTCCGCCTCCATGGTCGCGGCCATCGTCGCCCGCTTCGACGACGCAATCGAGAAGGCACGCGCGCTGGAGGCGGCCCCGGTCGCCGCCCGGCTCCGCCTCCAGCCCGGCGGGGCGGGCGGCTTTCCGAAGGTGGTGACGCTCGGCCCCCCGGGTCGCCCGCTCCTGCGGATCGTTCCCCGGCCCGCATCGGAAAGCCGGCCCGCCGAAACCCCGCCGCGTCCCGACCCGGAGGTGCCGCCTTGCGCATGAGTGCCAGCCGTCGCCTGCGCGAACTGCGCCAGAACCTCGCCTACGGCCACGACGGCGGGGATTTCACCATCACGGCCAGCACGCTCGACATGCTGCTCGCGCATCTCGACGAGCTGGCGGCGGATGTCGAACTGCTGGAGCAGCCCCGCGGCGGCATCGAACCGGCTCCCGCCGGCGGTGCCGCGACCGTCATCCGCTTCCCGCACGGCAAACGCCCGAAAGACCGGAGGCCCCCATGCGCCTGAACCCGCTGCCCCCACTGCTGCCGCTCGCTCTGCTCCTCGCCACCTGCGCCCCCATCGGGGCGCAGGAACCCGCAGCCGTGAGCATCCGCTCCCCGGCCGAGCTGCGCGAGGAAATGCCGCCGCCTTCCGTCACCGTGCGTCTGCCATGCCTGCCGGCGGCCGAGGCGGAACTGCGCATGCGTGAGCAGGGCTTCGTCCTGGCCGCCGCCGGCGTGGCGGAACAGGTGGTGGTCCGCCTGTACCTCGGCGGCGCCGACGCCTTCGCCCTCGTCGGCTTCGACGGGCTCGGCCGCGCCTGCCTGATCGCGGGCGGGCAGGGCTGGACCGGCATCCGCCCCGGGGCGGGGCTGCAGGCCCTGGTCCCCTTCGCCGAGCGCATCGCCGAGATCGCCGCCCAAGCGGATGCCGGCCCCTCGGACCAGGCCGCGGCCGGCGAGGTCATGCCGTGACCTGGCTCGGCATCTCCGCGCCGCCCCGGCGCCGTCCTTTCTTCCAACGCCTGTCGATCGCCCTCCGAAAGCTGCAGGGCGCCGTTCTCGCGAGGTTCATCTGATGGCCAAGCAAACAGCACCCAAACAGCCGGCGCCGCCTGCCATCGCCAGCCGCGAGGAGGCCGAGGCCGCCATGGCGCGGATCGGCGAGCTGCAGCGCCTGCTGCATGCCCACAACGCCGAGTTCGACAGCGCGGTGGCCCGCCTCAACCTGGAACGCGCGCCGGTGCTGGAGACCCTGCAGGCGCAGATCAAGGCGCTGGGGACCGGCCTCGGCACCTGGGCGGCGAAGCACCGGACCGAGATCTGCGCCGAGGGGCGCAAGACCGCCCGCTTCGCCACGGGCGAGATCGTCTGGCGCGACGGCAAGCCGAAGGTCTGGGTCGACGACGAGGAGGCGGTGATCACGACCTTCCTGGCGCACGGGCTGGAGGACCTGGTCCGCGTCCGCCAGGAGATCAACAAGGAAGCCATCCTCGAAGACCCTTCGAGGATCGAGGGCCTGGCCGGCATCGCCGTCGTCTCCGGCGCCGAGAAGATGACCATCAGGCCCGACCAGACCGAGATTGAGGCGGTCGAGATCGCCGTCGCGGCGAAGCGGGGGCGGGCATGAGCCCCCCCATTCTTGCCCCCGTCGACCGGCTCGTCGCCGACGCGAAGGCGCGGTTCGCCGATCCCGACCAGGCGCTCCGCTGGCTGGCCACCGTCGCGGTCGACGCCGCCCGCGGCGCCTCCGCGGGCTTCCTGCGCGCGAAGCCCGGCCGGCCGGTGCGCGATCTGAAGCCGCCGCCGCCGAAGGCGCTCTGATGCGCCCGGCCGGTCGCCCGCTCGACCCCGCGATCGTGGTGATCGCCGCGCGCATCCGCGCCCGCGATCACGTCTCGACCATGCTGGCGCAAGGGCGCTCGCCGCTCTCTCTCCTCACCGACCTGATCGGCCCGAACGCGGTCTTGCGCATCGGCGAGGCCGAACTGGTCGACCGCTACGCCGCCGCCTGGGCCGCCATGGCCCGGACGAACCCGTCCCTTCTCGATGCCGAAGACCTGCCGGAGGTGTGCCGTGCTTCATTCCCCCAGCGTCCATCCTCCCCGCGAAAAGAGACCCCTGAAGCCCTGTCCGATTCCCGGCTGCGAGGCGACCGTGCAGCGCGGCCGTCTGATGTGCCTGTCGCACTGGACGGGCCTGCCGCACAAGCTGCGCTCGGCCGTGAACGAGAGCTGGCGCGACTTCCGCCGGGCGGACGTGGGCGAACCGAGGCTCTTCCACCTGCGCCGCTACAACGCGGCGGCCGACGCGGCGGTCTCCGCCGCCACGGCCTGTGAGGAACGGGTGCCATGAGCATCGCCGGCCCGCTCGCCCAGATGGAGCCGCACGACATCCCGCCCGGCGCGCTGGTGATGGTCGCCGGCCTGCAGGGCGCCTTCTGGTGGGCACTGGTCAAGAAGACCGCCCACGATACCGAAGGGCACGCGCTCTACCTCTGCACCATGGAGGACGGGCTGGAAGGCTGGTGGCACCGGTCTTCGCTCGTCTGGTGTCCGCGCCTCGCCGCCGCGCCCGCGCATGCGATCGGGCGGTCCGTGGGGCGCGCCTGATGGCCCGCGATCCCCGCCTGATCGAGGCCCAGCTCGGCATGAGCCGCGCCATCGCCCGGCTGCGCCCCTCGCGGCTGCGCACCGATCTGCTCGCCACGCTCCGCTTCAGCCTGGGCCGGGACGCCTTCGCCGACGAAAGTCCCTCGCTCCGCCAGGCGCGGGCGCTGGCGCTGCTCGGCGCCGCGCTCGACCTGGCCGAACGCGACGGCGTGCCCCGGCTCGAGATCGTCGCCCGCGTCAACCGCGAGACCATGGGCAGCCACATGGCCATGGACCGGGCGGATGCGATCGACCTGATCGCCGACAGCCTGGTCCGCCTCGTCGCCGGAGAGGCGACGGCATTCCGCGACCCCGCGGGCGATCTGCCCGCCCTTGCCGAACCGTCCCGAAGCACCGGAGAAAATCCATGCCGATCGTCGCCGTAGGAAGGGCCGCGCCGGAGCGGCGCCAGCTCCTCGCCAAGATCCATATCGCCCGCAAGGCGATGGCGCTGGAGGAGGACAGCTATCGCGCGCTGCTCGCCCGCATCACCGGCCGCGACAGCGCCGCCGACATCGGCAATGCCGATCTCGTCCGCGTGGTGGAGGAGTTCAAGCGCCTCGGCTGGAAGGATGCGCCCGCCAAGGCGCGGCGCGCCGGCCATCGCCAGCTGGCGCCGGGAGCGGAGGCGGCCAAGGCGCGCGCGCTCTGGCTGAACCTCTACCACCTCGGCGTGATCGCCGACCCGGCGGAGGCGAAGCTCGACGCCTTCGCCCGGCGGATGACGGGGAAGGATTCGCTCCGCTTCCTCGACCAGGCGGGCATGGACCGCCTCATCAAGGCCTTGCGCGGCTGGCTGGAGCGGGTGGGCTACAAGGAACCCGACGCCCTGATCCTGGCCGGCATCAACACCGACCGGGGCACGATGGGCTTGCCCGAGATCGACCACGCCGCCGCCTGCAAGATGGAGGTCATCCGCCGCGGCTGGCAGCGCCTGGTCGAGATCGGCGCCATGCGCCATGGCATCCATGCGCGCATCGACACCTTCCTCAACCGTCCGCACCTGCACCTGGTCCCGCCGGCCGACCTCGACCGTCACGTCGAGCGCATCGGCGCCTGGCTGCGTGCGGAGCTGCGCAAGAAGGCTGACGAACTGCCCCCGATCCCGGCGCCCGGCATCGAAAGCGGGGAGGACGCGTGATGGGCGACCGCAGCGCGATCGAATGGACCGACGCGACCTGGAACCCGATCACCGGCTGTTCCGTCGTCTCGCCGGGCTGCACCAACTGCTACGCCATGAAGCTGGCCGGCACCCGGTTGCGGCATCATCCCAGCCGCGAGGGCCTGACCAGCCCGAGCAAGGCCGGCCCGGTCTGGAACGGCAAGGTGCGGCTCAACGAGGCATGGCTGGCCCAGCCGCTCGGCTGGAAGCGCCCGCGCAGGATCTTCGTTTGCGCCCATGGCGACCTGTTCCATGAGGCGGTGCCCTACGCCTGGATCGACAAGGTCTTCGCCGTCATGGCCCTGGCGCCGCGGCACACCTTCCAGGTCCTGACCAAGCGCAGCCGGCGCATGCGTGACTACCTGAGCGACCCGGCGGTCCTTGATCGCCTGGCCGCCGCCATATTGGCCCTGCGCACCGATGACAGGCCCGTCGGTCCGCTGCCACACCTAGACCCAGGCGCACGGTGGTTCCCGATTCCGAACGTCTGGCTGGGTGTCTCGGCGGAGGACCAGGCACGCGCCGACGAGCGCATCCCCAACCTGCTCAACACCCCGGCCGCCATCCGCTTTCTATCGGCCGAGCCGCTGTTGGGGCCGCTCCGCCTAAACGACCTGACGGCCGATGGCGACAGCGAAATGGACGCCCTCGCACCGCGCGCATGGCGCGAGGAAATCGAGGGGTGGCGCGGCAGCTCCGACACATGGGAAGCCGACTTCCTCGACTGGTTCGAGCTCCACCAGATGCCCGATCCGGCAAAGCCGATGCACCCGACCCTCGACTGGGTGATCGCCGGCGGCGAGAGCGGACCCGACGCCCGGCCGATGCACCCCGACTGGGCGCGCAGCCTGCGCGACCAGGCCCTCGCGGCCGGCGTGCCCTTCTTCTTCAAGCAGTGGGGCGAACACAGCCCCTATCACGCCGGCCCCGCGACCTATGTCGACGTGCCGGACCCCGGCCGGCCTTCCAACACCTATCGGGTTGCCCGCATCGGGAAGAAGGCCGCCGGCCGGCTGCTCGACGGCGTCCAGCATGACGGGATGCCGGGGAGCGCCGCTTGAAGAACGGCGAGAGCTGCGACTTCGTGCGCGACGGCCGCCTGACGCGGAGCGAGGCACCGTGATGCGCGCCTGGCCCTTCGGCGATCTCCGCCACTTCCACTACGGCGTGATCCACGCCGACCCGCCCTGGGCCTTCGAGAACTACTCGGAGAGCGGCGAGGGGCGGAACGCAAACCAGCACTACGGCTGCCTCCCGATCGAGGAGATCTGCGCGCTGCCCGTGGGGCACCTGGCCGCCCGCGACTGCGCGCTGTTCCTCTGGGCCACCAATCCCCTGCTCGACCAGGCGTTCAGGGTAATCTCCGCCTGGGGTTTCCGCTTCACCGGGGTTGCCTTCACCTGGGCGAAGCGGACGAAGAACGACACGGCCTGGCATATGGGGCTCGGCTACGGCACCAGGCAGAACACAGAGACCTGCCTCATGGCCAAGGTGGGCAACCCGAAGCGCCTCAACGCCGACGTCCGCGAGTTGATCGTGGCCCCGGTCCGCGAGCATTCCAGGAAGCCCGACCGCGTGCCCGGCGACATCGAGCGCCTGTTCGCCGGCCCCTATGTCGAGCTGTTCGCGCGAACGCGCCGCACCGGCTGGGACGCCTGGGGCAATCAGGTCGACAGGTTCGGCGAGGGAGACGCAGCATGAAGAGAGTGACGCGGACATGCCGCCGCCGGACCGATCGGGGCGGCGTCGAACTCGCCACGCTGGTGCTGTTCTGCCTCGGCGTGGAACTGGCATGCCTCGCCGCCTGGATCTTCGGCTGATGGGCGACGCACCCCGCGACCCCGCCATCGCCGAACTGCCGCCGGTGCTCGCCACGATCGCCGAGGCGATCGGGTTGCCGGCCGCGCTCAAGCTGGCGGCGACGTGGGGCGGCGTGCAGATATCGGTGCCGGCGCGGATGAATGCCGACCACGCCATCGCCAGGCTCATCGGCTTGGACGCCGGCCGGATGCTTCACCGGCTGATCGTCGACCGGGGGCTGGGAGACGGACTGCGGCGCATCGAGATTCCGCGCGCCCATGCGTTAGGCGCGGCGGCGAAGCGGGCCGAGGTTCGCGCCGCCGTTGCCGCCGGTATGAAGAAGCGTCAGGCGGCGCTGAAATTCGGCATGACCAACCGGGCGGTGCGCCAGATCTGCAACGAACTCGAAGACGAGCGGCAGGGGAAGTTGTTCTAGCCGCCGGAGAGGGGAGCCTTAGCGGCCCGTTCCATACGACCTTCGATGATCTTCAGGATGTGCGAAGCCAGGATCACCATCTCCAGTGCCTCGCTTGCATCCTCGATGTCACGCTGGTGATGGGAGTGCGGGTTCTTGTAGGCACCCAGCGCCCCCGCCACCAGGTCAGAGAGACCTTGCTTCTCCGAATTCTCGACGTCCTGGTCGGATAACACTCCGGTCTCGGGGTTGAAGGCCGTTCGAGCCAGCTCGGTGACCTTGCCGGACTTGGTTGTGCCGGTGGCCTCCCGCAGGCGCACCTCCACCAGACGAAACGCCTCAAAGACGGCAGTGGCATACCGCTGGCGCTCCAAGGACGGCCAGGAGATTTCGGCGATGGCAGGATGAAGAAAATCGCGAGGGATCGTGGACACTCGCCGATAAGAGGCGAAGCGTCCTTCCTTCAGCAGCTTCTCGCCCTGGCGGCTGAACACCATCCAGCCGTCGCCGTACATCCGTGTGGCTTGAACGATCAGAATGTTCAGCTCCAGCCACGCCCAACCTTCCTCCAGGGCGGTCAGCAGTTCGTCTGCCTGATGGGCGTAGATGCCCGAACCTTGAAAGTGCCGCTCGATGGCGACGGAGATATTGCCTTTATTGAAGGCCTTGTGCCGCCGGTCTCGCTCGATCGACGCGACCTTGAGAAGAACCCCGCCGAGTTCTTCGATCGGCATGGCGAGCGTGGAGTCGAGATCCGGAAAGTATCCGCGGAGATCGGCGCTCATGGACTGATCCATCCT
>VFQQ010004449.1_pt1 | contig 12386 bp, 21 predicted proteins | sample 3512341 | NCBI WGS metagenome assembly VFQQ01 (sample SAMN10412373, study PRJNA504923) | tailings metagenome | isolation source: Relicate 2 Philex TSF1 revegetated site | place: Philippines: Tuba, Benguet | collected 2017-08-29 | reverse complement strand
GCCGCCCCACTTGCAATGGTGGAGCGGCGAGTCAGCAGCCCAGCCCGGCAGCCCAGCTGGCCCTGCTGCCGCCTCCAGCTGCTCCCAGCCGCGAGCGCCTGCTCGGAAGCGCAGCAGTGCTTGTCCTGCAAGCGGGAGACAAGGGGAGCAGGGTATGGCTCGGAGGGCGGGGACGTGGGCTCACAACGGCGGCAGCAGTGGCGGCGGCGGCGACAGGGCGTGCTGGGGGCAATCAGGCGGCATGGCTCACGTTCTGCCGCCTCTGCGTCTTCCGTGCACCCTCCCAGCGCAAGCACGAGGAGCGCAGCGGCCCAGAACAGCGGCGAGCGTCCCATTTGTGGCGGTCAGGCCATGGCGAGCTTCCAGGTGCTCTATGCGATATTGGGTTGCTGCTGGAATGCTCTGCAAGGGCAGGGCCTGTTTGGGCATAGCACGTGCGTCGGTGCATGTGACCCGATGGGGAGGGTGCCTCTCTTCAGCTGTGCAGGCGACGGCTGGATTAGCTGCATTGCTGGTAGAGGGCGGCCAGCATTCCTGCACGCTGCTCGAGAGGGCCCGCCAAAGGCGATGGCAAAAACCCCAGCTGCCGCTGCGTGGCCCGCACAGGCCCTCCCGATGGCTGAGCTTGCGCAGCATCTATCGGAGCAGGCGGGCGGCAGTGCCCTGTCGAGCAAGGAGCGCGTAGACATCACCCTCCAGCTCAAGGCGGCATCCGCCGCCGCGTACCACGCAAGTGAGCATGTCTATCTGCCGCGAGCGTGCCTATCTGCCCAGCCGCTGCCGACAAGCCAGTGGCAGCACTCAAGCCAGACGGGTACCTCAGCACCACACGAGCAGCTTGCACGCCCACTCCTGGCCGCCGCCGCCGCCGCACCCAGCGCCAAACCCTGCCTTCTCCGTCCCCCGCAACAGAATCAACAAGGCAGAGGCATGAAGCTCGGTCAGTTTCGTGCTGCTGCCTGCTGATCCTGTTGCGCCCCGTTCGTTCTGCCACACAAATGAACCCGCCCAGCTGCGGCGCTGCCAGCTGCGGGAGAGCCAGTTTTGGCTTACCTGCGCCATCGGTGACTTGCAGCGCACGGCAGGCGGCGACCCACAGCTGCTGCGGGGGCTGCAGGCAGACCTGGCCGGCGTGAATGCTGAGCTCGAGCAGGAGCAGGAGCAGGAGCATGAACGGCAGCAGCCGGCGCCGCGGCTGTAATAGGAGCAGGAGCGGCGGCAGCCAGAATCGCAGTTGTCATAGGCCAGCGCCACGGCTGTGCAGGCAGTGCAGCGCAGCTGATCGGCACATTTTCTGCCTCCTGGGCTCGGTGCCAGCGCTGGTTGAGGGCTCTTAATATTTATTGACAATTCGCAACTGGCCCCCCGAGTGTTGTGGCTGCCGCACCCTGCGCACCCATCGATATGTTGCCCAGGCAGGTGTGGTGCTCGCTCGTGTATCCTTCCTGCTTTCCGCCCTTCCTGATACTTTGCCTGCCTGCCCGTCCATCTAAGCTCCGCTACCAAACCTGTGCAGCCTGCCCACCCAGGTTTTGCTTCCCATCCCATTGGAACAGCACAATGGCTACACATCCAGCACCCCCACTTGTGCTGCCTTCACGATACCTGTCACACCCTGCTTGTGCTGCCCTGAGACCCATGCCCCGCCACGGGCTCCTCCAGCAACAACACGTCCCCCTTCCTTCCTTCTACCCTACATGCCCTTGCCCCCTGTGCCCATGCAATGCAAATGCTACACGTGCACCCGGCGGCTGGCGGCCGGTTAGCAGCAAGTGCGCAGCGAGAAAGTAAGGGAGTGCATGACTGTACAGTTGGCGGCGGCAGCAAGGTGGGCTGTTCCGCCAGCCTCAGGGCTCGCACGGCCGCTTTGAATCCGCTGCTGCCGACGCCGCCCACAAGTTCGTGACATCGCCAGGCATTGCGAGGCATTGCAGGACCAGCAGGCCGAGCAGCTGGCATTGCCCTTGGCAGCACAGGGGCAGCAGGTGGCTGTGGGGCATGCCACCACAGCAGGCTGCCATGTCCTGGAGGTGCGACCGGGGCTTGGCAGCCAATGCCACATTGTGCCCGCTAAGGGCCGCCGCCAGCGGCAGCACATGCGCGGCGTTGCTCGCGGCGGGGCTGAGAGTCCATTTTGCTAAACTACGTTCCTTTTGGACCTTGACAGGGTGAATGGCCGCCTGCTCTGGCCGCTGCGAGCCCATGCACATGCTTATTGCCGGGCTCCCGCAGGCCAGCGATCACACAACACGGTCTCGTCGTGCGGCTCCAGCAGCAGGAACGATTAAAGCCGAGGCCCGAAGGATGGGTCGCGGGTCGGGCTTGGAGGAGCTTGACGCAGGCACGCCATCGGGCAGGATATGGTATTTGCAGATTGCTGCAGCAGTTTGCGCTGTTTCCAGCTCACCAGGAGGCAGCCTGCCCTCGAACACACTCCAGCCCGCTCGCCTGGGCCCCTCGCCAGCTTTTGATGTCTGATTAAGGCTGACGATGCCTGAGTAGCACCCTACTACCAGCGGCACTGCACAAATAGGCCGTTGGCCCGCCGCACTGGGGTCCCTGCCAAGGCGGCGTGCCCTTGCCACCACAGGCGGCTGACTTCACTGTGGCGCGCCTCGCTGCCCTCTCCCTGCAGATGAAGAGCGCGGCGACCGCATGCGCTGGAACAAGGACAACCAGGCCAAGTGAGGCGTGCTGCAGAGGGAGAGGGTGGCGGGCCCGGCGCTGCGCACACCTGCGGCAATGCGGCGCCCCTTGCCTGCCTCGAATCGCCGCTCGCCCTGTCCAGCACTGCACCCCTGCTCCATCGCACGCTGCAGGTTTGAAGCGGCGGTGGAAGCTGCGGGTGGTGTGTTGTACGCCATGCCACGAGCCATTCTTGACGAGCTCAACCTGCCGGGCGTGTCGTACGCCCAGGCGAGTGGCCACATGGGATTTGGGATTTTTGGGGCGCGCCGCGTGCACAGCATCTTTTGCCTTCTCCCAACACCCGCCTGCCGGGAGCCTGCCTGCCAGGGCTACAGCAGGCTTTGAATGTGCAACAACATGCGTGGCCTGGCTGCATGCATGCCCCCAGGCCGCACCCCCGTTCACCCACCCATGCACCCTCTGACACCCACCCCGTCCACACGCCCCCCGTGCAGGTCAAATCCCACCTGCAGCGGTACCGTACAGCCTATGTGGCAGACTGCCTGGCTCGTGGAGAGGTGGTGGATGTCTCAGAGGCCCAGCTGCGAGCCTCACAAGCGCTGCTTGAAAAGCGGGCTGCCGGCGGCGGCAGCGCCCGCCCCGCCGCCACCAGCAGCCGGCGCCGGCCCGCCTCCAGCATGCAGCGCAGCGACGGCAGCAGCCCGCCGCCCTCGCAGCAGCGGCAGCGCCCGCGCTCTGACTCAGCAGGGCCCACACCCATGGCCACTGATGGTGGCGGCGGCAGCGTCGGACGGCCGGCTCCTCGGCAGGCGCACGGCTTCGCGGCGGCGGCGGTCGGCACAGCAGGGCGCCCCCCTGTAGTGCGTGCCAGCGGCAGCGGGGAGGGCTGCGACACAGCCGTCAGCAACTGGGAGCAGGGTAGCGAGCCGCTGCCATCCAGCAGCCTCGCTCGTGGTGAGCGGGGCGGCCAGCCGGGCGGCTCTGCCGGCACTGCTGCGGCAGCGGCGGCGGCGGCTGGCGCGCCGGCGCTTGGGGCCGCGCCGCCAGCTGGCATGCCGCAGCAGGGGGGAGCTGTCGCCAAGCTGGAGATTCTTCTGGCCCGGTTGCAGCAGCTGCACATGGCATCAGACCTCCTGGTGGTACAGATGCAGGAGCAGCAGCGGCAGCACCAGCGGGCGTGGCTGGCGATGCAGCAGGCTCTTGAAGCGCTGCAGCGGGAGTGCGCGGTGAGTTGCTTTGCGTGTTCAGCGTGTCATTTACACTAGATGGTTCATGAGAGGGGTTTGCTTGGAATGTGAGCAGGATGTGTATGCAGTTGTGCCGAGCGGTCACAGGACCGTGTGTGGCAGCCGGCCATTGAAATTCCCAGTGCCGCCTGCCCTGCTTCGTTGACCTGCCTTGCCGCAGAGACTTGCTCACGAAGACTGACCCATTGCTCTCAAATGCAACCTCTCTACTGCAGGAAGCCATTCTGGAGTCGCAGCAGGAATCAGCCGTGGGCTTGCAGGCAGGGCTGGCGGCCATACAGCAGCAGCAGCAGCAGCAGCATCAGCAGCAGCAGGCGGGCGGCCCTGCTGGCCCGCAGAGCGGCACAGCTGCCCCCAGCGAGGCCCAGCTGCTGCAAACGCTGCTGGCACTCAGCTCGCAGCAGCTGCCCGTGCCTCCGGCGCCGCCAGCGCAGCCGGCCGCGCCACCGCTGCAGCTGGGCGGCCAGGGCGGGCTGTGGGAGCAGCGCCTGCGTGCACAGCTGGCGAGCGGCCAGGGAGGCGGCAGCAGCAGGCTTGATTCGCTTGCCCCTGTCAACCATGCGTTCCAGCCAGCCCACCTGACCGGCCCAGGGCAGCAGCTGCAAGGTGCTGCACCACCGGGCCCGCAGCAGCAGCGCGCCGCGCCCGAGCAGCAGGCGCAGCAGGCACAGCAGGCGCAGCAGGCTCAGCAGGCGCTGCCTGTGGATGATGCGGTGTCCATGCTGCTCAATTGCTTCCCTGCTCCAGCCGGCGGTACCGGCGGCGCCGCCCTCGGCGGCGACTTGCAAGCGCTGGGCAGCGATTTGCAAGCCCTGCTGAAATCATCTGGATCTGATTCTGGAGACAGCTTACTGGGCTCGCTGCTGAAGGCTGCGGGCGGGCAGCCTGGTGTGGACGACTTGGCAGCCATGCTGTCCTCGCTCTAGCCTTCTCAAAACTGGCCTGCTAAAACGCTGCTTGCCACCTCCAGTTGGCTGTGTCGATTGCCGGCCGCTGCTTGCTGACAGCCCACACGCCGGCTGCAGACTGTAGACTGCACGCAAAGCATGCCGGTCGCAGCCAATCCGCCCTCTATCCGTACCACATCTGTCTACCGTCACCATCGTTTGATTCGACCCTAAGACTTTCCAAGGCGGCCTTTTGAGCGTGTCCTGCTTACTCTACGTTATGGCTGCCGCTCACAGCCAGGCAAAGAGAGAGATGGCGTCAAACCTCCCCTCCACTTTCTGTGTACACAGCTTGTTCTACAACTACACCTGTCGCCCTACATTTCGGCTGCTCCTCCACTTTCTGTGTGCATACAGCTTGTTCTACACCTGTCGTCCTACGTTTCAGCTGCTGCTCTCTCACGTTCTCTCTACACTCGGCCTCTCTGGCTGATGTAACACAACTCCGCACAGAATTAGGGCGGCGCGCTGGCTGGCCGCACAACCGCTGGTCCTGCTCTGCTTGCAGCGGCTCCATCTGACGTCGACCTTGCTAACGCTGCTGACGCCACTCCTGCTGCTGCAGCCGCCCTACCCCTTGATGGTCCCGCCGTCGCTGCCATTCCTGCTGCTGCCGCCGCTGCTCCCTCAGCGGTGCCGCCCTCTGCTGCACCGCTCCCAGCCACCGCCACAAGCACCACGCTGTCCCCTCGCACAAACACTTGCCGCAGCTGCCGCCTCCGGTGCTCCTGCTGCCGGCAGTGGCGCACACGCTCACGGCCGTCTGCATCCAGGGCAGGCACCACACATTCTGTTTGCATGCACAGCATGTCTGCAGGGCAAGCTGAGGTCGGGGGTCCCCAGCCAGTGCTGCACAGCAGGTGCATCAGCATCCACGCTCGCCCTGCCCGATCGCTACATCTCAGCTTGCCAACCGCTCGCTATATGCACATTGCATTCAGCCCACCCATCCACACACACCCTGCAAACCATACGCCCGCGGCGCACCTGCCGCCGGCTTGCTGCGCTGCACTCGCAGCAGCACGGTGTACTGCTCCTCAACATCCCGCAGCACCAGATTCATGTACTTGTCAAATGCAACGAGGGTTCCTGCAGGAGGCAGTGAAGCGCGGAGGGGTTCAGATTTAGTAAACAGTGACGTCTGCAGCAAGGAGTTCATGCACTGGTTGATTTGCAACGAGGGTGCCTGCATGAAACGGACCAGAGAGAGCTCAATTGCAGCGGTGTCAGTGTAGTCCTCACGCGTGCCAGGTTTAGTTACCAGACACGGACAACGATCGGCTGAAGAACAATCAGCAACGACACCAGCGACGGCAGCGGCAGAAGCAGCCACAATGAGTCTCAGGGAAGCGCAAGGCTCAACCTACCCTCTGACGTGCCACGCACGCCACGTGCGTGCCGCGTCACTACGCGCACCGGCGCCCGATCCTGCAGGAACAGAGGCAGTTGGGGCATTCGCACTGGTGGGGTTAAGCATTGCCAGCTGCAGGAGATGGAGACCCTTGTGCGTCTTCCAACTCGCTCCTCTTTCCGGCTGCCTGCAAGCACCCCCATGCTTTGCTCCGTTCTGAAGCATCTTTGCTATGCCCAGCCACGCGCCTGGTAGCAGCGCTTGAGGAGCAGCATGGGGCCCTCGCGCACGCGCTGGGCAATGGTGTCCAGCGGGTTCGTTTTCAACCTGCATTCATTGTTGGGTGGAATGGGAGGAGAAGGAGCTCGCTCCACACATTGCGCGTGGCATGGGATCTACAAGCAGCAATATTCAGAGCCACTGGCGGTCGCCCAATCACCCAGGAAGCACTTGCATTGCGCGCAACAGGTGCCGCCAGCCCCCTCGCACCGCTCCCGGTCTGCCTTCTGCTGCAGGTACGACAACCGCTGTTTCTCGCGCTGTGCCGCCTCCTGCGCCTCCTGCAGCAGTGGTAGAGCCATGGGCCGTGGTGGCGTTCAGTTGCAGCTCTTATCCATCTGTGGCCATGCCCAGGTGCGATGAGGCATTTATGCCGAAGCGGCATGACGCACACCGTACCGTGTGCACCACGGCTTTGCAGCGGTCAGCCCGAGCTGCCTCGTTCCTCAGCTGAGCAGCCCCTCTGCCCACCTTGCTTTTCACGGGCCGCTGCTCCTCGCGCCAGGCATCGGGGTGGTCCTCAGGCAGCATGAAGCGGCAGCGGTAGATCGAGTCGAGCGGGCGGGCGGCCGGCAGCGGCGGCGCCAGGCCCGCCGTGGCCAGTGCGCGGTATGGATTGAAAGATCTGGAGAAGAAGTCCAGCTGGGGGTCAGGGATGGGGCCGGCAGGGCCCCCAGGCGCCGGGCGGGTCATTTTGGATGGAGCGCGGAGCAGCCCCAGGCGGGCCGATCTCGCGCCAAATACCCGCTGATCGCCGCCCCAAACTCGCAACGAAAGGCAAGACGTTGGAAATGGCGAATTGCTAATTCAGTGCCAGGTGGCATGGCGCCGTCCGGCCTCTGAGCGCGCCCAGCAACCTCGCCCGACACTTTCCGGGCGTCTGTGTAGTCACCAGAGCTCGGAGGTCGCCATGCAGCGCTCCCTGCAAGCACCCACGCCGAAAGGCGCCCGCTGCCTGACGGCCCCCAGGTCGCAGCCCCGCCCCGGCCGGCTGCCGGTGGTGATCCTAGGCGCGGCCCCGGGCCGCAGGCGAGGCCGCAAACCTGCCGGTACGGCCCAGGGCAAGGCCGGCGGCAGCGCTGCCGCCGCCGCCGCCGCCTCTGCTGCCCCGGCCGCCGACCCGCCGGCCTCTGCGCTGTCGTCCATGGCGGTGGCCGCGGAGACCGAGGCGGCCAAGGTGAAGCCGATGGAGGTCTCCCCCGAGGATTTCCAGGCGCCCCCCGGCCAGGTGGGTGCTGCACACTGACGGGGCAGTCTGCCGGCCGACTGCGCACATCGGTTGCCAGGGGTGGGGCGGGGTGGGGGGCAGTCATGCCACTGATCGCCAGCCACATTTGGGTTCACGGTTTGACACGAGAATTTTATAGTATGCTTTCCCGTTCATTACACACAGCTGCTGCCCATCAACAAGCTGACGCCGCCCTCGCCCGCCGACGTCTTCCGCTGCACCGGCTGCACCAAGCCCGAGTGCCAGGCAAGCTGGCGGTTGGTAGGGTCTGTTCGGCTCAGTGGGCTGCCTCGCGCAAGACGTCGCCTTGTGCAGTTTGCGAGCTCATGAGTTGTGAAAGAGAATGCGCCCTTCTGGCGGCGTGCCCTGCCGATCTCCCCGCCAGCCCGGTGCATTCACCAGAGGCATGCGCAGCATGTCGCATGCCGTGCATTGTACAGCCAAGCAACCGCTCGACGTCAATCAACCTCCTGCCTCTGGCTGCAGGGCCCCTCGGGCTGCGCAGCGCCCGACCTGGCCTGGCGCCTCAAGCCCGATGGCTACCTGAAGAACATCCTGACCGCCAAGGTGCGTGCGCTGCTAGAATATTCGTGTTGCTATGATCCTGTTGAGCGCTACAAGCAGTTGATCTCAACCCTGGCGGCTACCTGAAGAACATCCCGACCGCTAAGGTGCGCTGAAAGAGAGCTCTTGTTGATAGCCAGGCTCCTGTTTAGCACTGGGAGTGGTAACTTGGGGCCTGGCGGCTACGTAGGAACATGGGTCAATGTCCCTAGTGTGGTGGTTGCAAGATTCAAGTGCAAAGCTGGCTTAACTAAAAATACGACAGCAGCCATGCCATTGTGCAGGTGTACAAGATTGCGGTGGAGACGCCGCCACATGTAACAAACACACGTCTCGCTGCTAATTTCGTCCTTCTGCATTCATTTTGCTTCGCCCGTGCAGGTGTACAAGATTGCGGTGGAGACGCCGCTGCAGGAGGCAAAGCAGCTGAGCAAGCAGCTGGGCAACACGATCATGCTGAAGCGCGAGGACCTGCAGGTGTGGCACAGGCTCAATTGTTTCATTTAAAGCCGGGTTCAATGTGGGCAGAGCTGACTAGGCACCTCCAGGCAGCATGAGTTTGCTGTGGCGTGGGCACCTGCAGGCAAGCGTGATTGCAACATGTTTGGGGCTTTGAAATGGCCCCTGCAGGACCAGTTAAGTGTGATCTTTGCTGCATGCTGCATGCCATGGGTACCCGCGTGCCGACTGCCCCTCCTTCCCACCCTCGTTCCACTCTCTCCTGATTCAGGGTGCCTTCCTTCATGGTGATAGGTGCCTTCAAACCTTTCTGACCGCGCTGCCTGTCTCCCGTCCACTCTGATCCCCTTTCTTTGCAGCCGGTGCGCTCCTTCAAGGTGCGCGGCGCGTTCAACAAGATGAGCCGCCTTACACCGGAGCAGCTGGAGAAGGGCGTGGTGTGCAGCTCCGCCGGCAACCACGCCCAGGTGTGAGGCAGTTGTGTGGTGCTGGTTTGAAGGTTGTCAAGTTGCAATGGTGGTGGGGTGGATGCTGCCCAAGCAGCTGGGCAGGGGCATGCTGATGGGCTGTAATGCGAGGACCTGCATGCCGACCACCAGCCCAACGCCTCTGCCACACCCACCTCTCACCCTCTCAGGGCGTGGCGCTTGCCGCGCGCACCCTGGGCTGCAAGGCGGTGATCTGCATGCCCACCAGCAGCAAACACTTTGCCCGCTTCTGCCTACCATCCCACAGGGTGTGGCGCTTGCGGCGCGCACGCTCGGCTGCAAGGCGGTCATCTGCATGCCCACCAACAGCCCCGAGATTAAGATCAACGCGGTGAAGGAGCTGGGCGGCATTGTGGAACTGGTTGGAGAGAGCTTCTACGAGGCCCAGATCCAGGCGCAGGTGGGTGTTGAGGAGATAAAATGCCACTGATCAGGAGCGGCAGCTCACACAGCCTGTGCTGGGAATGCCAGTGGCGGGTGCAATGCAAGCTTGCTCGTGCACGGTTGACGTCCCAAAGAGCTCCGCGGCCAGTCAGCTCTGTACGCCCCAACTTGCAAGCCGACCTGGCCCGGCCAGCGCAGCCTGGCCAGCCGAATGCATGCATGCCCCGACATGCCCTGGTTATGCTCTTACATGCCTCAAACTTGGGACTACATTTTTTCTTTGTTTTTCCAACTGCAGAAGCGGGCTGAGGAGGAGGGTTACACGTTTGTGTCGGCGTACGACGACCCGCTCACCATCGCAGGCAAGCAAACTAGCCTTGGAGATGGGGAGTTGCTGCTGCCATCCAAGCTCCCGCTGCGTGTTGAGTTCTTGTAGAGGCAGCACAAACATGCTGGCCACCGCCATGGCTCACATTTGCCGCCGTGCGAACACTTCGAAACTGCTGCGTTTGCCTTGTTGCCGTGCAGGCCAGGGCACCATTGCCTTTCTCGGTTATTGCTTGATTCCGTATCTCTGTTTCGAATGTATCGAACCTCCGTACAGGCCAGGGCACCATGGGCCTGGAGATCCTGCGCGAGGCGGACATGCTGGGCGGGGACTTGGACATCATTTTTGTGGCCATCGGCGGCGGCGGCATGATTGCAGGTGGGTGCCTGTTTGGGCAAGGTGGCATGCTTGCTGGTTTAGAATGCAAGAACCGTGTTTGTGGCCATCGGCGGCGGCGGCATGATCGCAGGTGGGTGCTGTGGTTGAGGAGCGGGCTGGAGAGGGATGCTGCACTGCACGGGGTTTGGATTCGAGAATTCAACGTATCCACAGACATTGCTGCGCTGGTCAATGCGCTCAACCCCAAGATCCAACACGCAACCAGCGGGGCTTCTCAAATTTACCCCCAAGTTGCAGGCATCGCCGCGGTGGTCAAGGCGCTCAACCCTAAGATCCAGGTCATTGGTGTCGAGCCGGCAGGAGCCAACGCCATGTGCCAGGCAAGCTTGAGCTAGCTTGGAGGTTGAGGCAGGCGCTGGGCCATGCCAGTTTCCAAGAGAGACATTCAAGTCTCTCCCCCAGCATGGGTTGCTGCAAGTATGTGGCTTGTGTGTGTGCTATGGAGCAACAATCCTTGCTGCGCATCTAACTCGTCTGATATCTCTTGACTCGCCGCATTTGCAGTCGCTGGTGCGCGGCGAGCGCGTGGTGCTGTCAAAGGTGGACGCATTCGCGGATGGCGTGGCGGTGAGTCATCTGCCATTCTGGCTGCGCGCTGATGTTGCTGGAGCCTGCTTGGTGCACAGTGACATGCCATTGGTGCACCAATGTGGTTCGCAGTGTGGAATACAGGCGGACGATTCACTCGCTGCCGCTGTGCCGTGCCCTGCTGCCACAATTAGTATTAACTGATTACCGCCTGCTCATGTGCAGATCAAGCTGCCGAGCGCGGAGCCCTTCCTTGCTGTGCCACATCACTCCACCATTTGATGTGTTTCTAAGTGATGCCCCGCCCATTCGCAGATCAAGCTGCCGGGCGCGGAGCCCTTCCGCCTGTGCCGCGAGCTGTTGGACGGCGTGGTGATGGTGGACAACGGCACCATTGCCACTGCCCTCAAGGTGGGCTTGAATGACAAGCCACTGTTGCAGTCTGTATTTGGGGTGGATATCATGCTAAACTGAGCTGCTGGACGGCGTGGTCATGGTTGACAACGGCACCATCGCCGCTGCGCTCAAGGTGGGTTTGGGTGGGTGATGGAGGGAGCTGGAAGAGCAGGAGGCCGCCTTGCTATCAGCGCGCTTTGCAATCCTGGTGTGCATGGACGGCATGTACGCGGCATGTACGCGCATGGGAGCGTGATGTAACCATCCTCACTCTCGTCTTGGCTCTTCACGTACAGGATGTGTTCAACGAGACGCGCACCATTCTGGAACCGGCGGGCGCGGTGGCGCTGGCGGGCGCCAAGGCATACCTGCAGGTGCGTTGTTCCGGAGACTTGCCAGGGTATACACCAACACTCAGGGCGGCCATGTGGTTGTAGGGTGGGCGCGGGCGGGCGCCAAGGCATACCTGCAGGTGTGCGGCACACACTCTGGTCAGGCTTGCGGTTGATTCACTGGCTGTGCACCCGTTGGCCCAGCTGCTTTGCGCTGCGGAGCGATGCGCACTTGCCAGGAGCTCCTGACGGCAGGCTGGCGGACCCACACTTGCCGCCTTTCAACTTCTGCTCCGATCGCAGTACTACGGGTTGAAGGGCAAGCGCGTGGCGGCGGTGACCTCGGGCGCCAACATGAACTTTGACCGCCTGCGCCTGGTGTCGGGTGAGCGCTTGGGGGGCTTACTTAGAGCTGGAGTTGCATCCCACGAGTTTGCAGCATTGCGCGGCTGTCCTTGTGGGATGACGACGGGCACCTGCCACAAAGTCAATCACGCAGCATTGTAAATCTGATGATGGAGAGCTGGTGGACAGTAGTTCTGTAGAGGCGACGCACTCCACTCCATACTCTTACATGTCCTCATCCCGTTGATCCATCAAACCGTTTGCAGAGCTGGTGGACATCGGTTCCATGGCGGTGGTGCAGCTGTCCATCCCTTTTCCTGATGTCAATTCTTCTATTCCGCTAACAATGTTTGTAGAGCTGGTGGACATTGGCTCCGTGGAGACGATGCTTGCAGCCACCATCCCAGAGCAGAAGGGCGCCATCGTCAAGGTGAGGAGAGTCAGCCTGCATGGCTGTCGGGC
>VFQQ010004447.1_pt1 | contig 12393 bp, 17 predicted proteins | sample 3512341 | NCBI WGS metagenome assembly VFQQ01 (sample SAMN10412373, study PRJNA504923) | tailings metagenome | isolation source: Relicate 2 Philex TSF1 revegetated site | place: Philippines: Tuba, Benguet | collected 2017-08-29 | reverse complement strand
CACACACACACACACACACACACACACACACACACACACACACACAGACGCACAGTGGAAGGCAGACACACACGCGCGCGCGCGCGCGTCTTGGACCTTGCCTGCGTGTCTATGTGTGCGTGTGTGAGTGTGTGTAGGCTCAATACGCATCAGACTTCACCTCGTGCACGCGGGGCTGCATCGCACCTAGCGTCCCCCGCGCACACCGCGGCGCACCACCTGGCAGGCGCGCGCCCCGCGTCGCGGGCGGCGCGAGATCGCACCAGACGGGGTTGGCGGGTGTAAGCCTCACAAAACGCTCACAGCGACTGGGACGGCGAGCTGACCAACAGATGCGTGTCAGACAGGTGGGGGGCTTTGGCCTCAAAGACCTTAGCACAGACACAGTGAAACGCACACACACACACAACACACACACATATATATACGGTGCCCGCGCGCGCGCGCCTGAGGCCTGAGCATGCATGTGTGTGTGTGTGTGTGTGTGTGTGTGTGTGTGTGTGTCAGGAGGACTGTGGTGAGTCAGTACGCAGGGAAAGGAGTTAGAGGTGCGAGTAAACCACCAGCTGGGAGCGCTGAGGAATGATATCAAACAGGTGAGCGCGCGCACACACACCTACACACACACACACATTGTTGAGGCCTCAAGAACGCGCCCGCGCTTGTTCAAAGCGGGACCACTGGATAGCTATAGTGTTTGGCCATAAGCACCTTAGAGCCTGAGCAAACCCATGCATGTGTGCCAGCTGTGCGCCCTTGCTGTATGTGTGTACCCTGTGTCTGTGTGTGTGTGTGTGTCCACAGGCCCATGTCCTTGCTGCCACCACCAGCAGGGCTGACGCGGAATCAGAGGCTGTGTTTCGCACTGAGGAAACTGAGAAACGACTGCTCAGACGCATACACGGTGTGTGTATGTGTCTGTGTATGCACATACCACTGCCACATGTGCTAGCCACATACATCAACTCCTGTTCTTGCGTTGGCAGTATACATACACGCACGCGCCGCGCATGCACGCGCACACACACAAACAGACACAAACACTCTTGCTGGCATACGACACCATAAACCTGTGTCTGTAGCTGAGAACCACTCGTGCCCATGTGTGTGTGTATGTGTGTGTGTGTGTTTATGTGCCTTTTTGCACGCATGTGTGCACGCGCGCGTGCGTTTGTACATGCGCGCGCGTACACACATCTTTGTTTCGCGTACACACTTACGTGAAGTAAGCATGTGTCTCTGTGTGTGTACGTTTTCTTTGGGTGTGCATTTGTATTTGTATTTGTATTTGGTGCTTACAGAGCATACATTGGTGGAACAAGTGCACCGCAGGGGCTTTATTCAAAGGAACAGGAACCAGAAACAAAGGCAATCATAGAGATTGAGGGTCAGAGACGGGAAACAGATGTGTGTGTGTGTGTGTGTGTGTGTGTGTGTGCGTGCGTGCGTGCGTGCGTCTCATACCCTCAGGCGCACAGTCACATGAGAGGCATTCATCCTGAGTCATATGGACACGTGAAACCGTATGCAGAAATCGTAGTGGTGCAGCAATAAGTGATGCGAGCACCGCTGGGACGTGTGGGGCAGTGGTGGGTTTAGCCAGCGTGACAGGTGAGCAGAGTCCACAGCATGGGGGTTCGACACACACACACAGACATACAGACACCACACACACACACACACACACACACACACAAGCTTCGCGTTGCCTATTCTGGTAGTAGGCATGCTCGGGATCCATGTGCTTACAACACGATACCCAGATCATGTTGGCAGCCTGCACACAGCCGCACGAGTCTCGTTCCTGTTTGTACCGGGCGAAAGGTGAGCTGGTCTCCTGCATTGTTTTTGTTCATTCTGCAGGTGTTCACAGGAGCATCGTACACAGCACGCACACAGAGTGGTGACATACAACCGATTACAAGGCGGACTGGCGGCAGCGGCTATGATCGATACACGCGTGCACAGTGTGTGTGTCACAATGTATTGCGCGGTGGTGGTGGTCGCTCGTGGCGGGGATGAGAGGTGGCGGACGTGAGACACGCACATACAGGTCAGGTACGTTGTGACACACACACACACACAGACACACACACACACGGCCGGCCAATCCGCACTATGCGAAGGTACCTGGGTTGCTTGTGCAAACACACACACATACACACAGACAAGCGCGCGCGTGCACACACACACACATATGCACACACATATACACACACATGCGGACGTGGATGATATGGGCCGCACTGTGTTGTGCTTTGCAGGTATTAACTTCATGAATATTCCAATCCTCGGTCCCACCTTATGTAAGCACATGCAGATGTGTGTGAGCACTCTGAAACGCTGCTTGCTTTGCTGTACCAGACAGATCCGAGGAGGCTCCTCGGGAGCCCCCTCCATGCACAGTACTCGTATCCTTTACAATCGTTAGCATCAAGACTACTCACACACGTCCACAAAGAAGTGTACTCCTTGGAGAGACACGTCGGAGCCTGGTACAAGCCCCTCGTCGGCCTCTGTGCAGCCCCTGCTGGTGTTGTATGAGCATAGTATCGTGGTCCTAATGTGACCGCGAATTGAGCATGGCCTTGGCTGCAGTCCCTGTGCAAAGCCTTATAACCCGTGCTCGTCGTACTTGTACGTGTGTTGTGTGCGTAGATCGAGGCCCACCGCGTTTACCGTTCCTGGACAGACTAACTCGGCAGGGGCTGGACTAGGCACGGACTAGGTGCGGACTAGGTACGGACTAGGTACGGACTAGGTACGGACTAGGTGCGGACTAGGTAGGTACCTCCCTCGTAACTGGCTCAGGTGGCCATGGACACTCAAGCCGCACCTCACAGCACCTTGCGCATGCAGCTTGTAGTGCATGCGCCAGAACGTTTGGGCAGCGCGACCATGCAGGCTGTGTATGTACAGGTATCAGCAGGTAGAGAAGAGCAGGGAGGGCGCTTACCTTGTGCTTACCGGGCCAGGACAGCTGTGTGGTCACCATGACATGTGGCTCAAGGATGCAGCATTAGAACCTTGCGTGAGTTTTACACGCAGCCCTAGCATACGATGATGTCTGCGGGTGCGCGCGCGTGTGTGCGCTCGTGTATGTGTGATGTGTGTGTGTGTGGCAGTTCGGAATTGTAGCTTCCCAATCACGCAAGGTGATGATATGCTATAAGTCACGTTACTTCATGTGAGTGTAGCAGGAGGCACTGTCGTTCCCTGTCGCGGGCTGCATGAGCGAGGCTAGAAGACAGACGCATGCGCGCACACGCACACACACACACCGACACACACACACACACACACACGGAACACACGCGCACACACAGCAAATCTAGGCACATAAGCGTACGTCAAGTGTGTGTGTGTGTGTGTGTGTTGTGTACAGGCCCAGCTTGATCATTTGCCGTGTGTGTGCGCTCTCCTAGCGCATCCCTACTGCCCAGAGTCACGGAACACCACAGGTAAGCACACAGACCCATGCACGCCACACGCGCACACACACACATGCACATACACACACCGCTCACTCACATACACACACTCACGTGCGTGCACAGAAGCATGCACGGGCGCAAGGACATGCGCGTGCTTCGTGCATCTGATGCGCCTATGTGTGCGCGTGCCTCTGTGTGCGTGCTGTACAGGCTGGCGAATCCATGCGAGTGGCAGCGAGTGACGCTGGGCTTGAGCGAAAAACGACGCTGCAAGAAATGTTCACCTTGCCATCATACCAAGGTGCAGTCAGCTGAAGACATAAAGCTTCTGAGGTTCAAAAAGCATGCGTTACAAGTTGTGCCGGGCATCCGGCTTCGTAGCTTCGGAGCCAGCATGCATGGAACATGTGCATGTGCAGCTGTGTGTGTGTGTGTGTGTTGTGGTAAGGGCTACAAGAGGAAGTGGCTTCCATGATGTGTTTGCACTTGTCTATGCGTATTCTTGCACATGCACGTATTTACGCTACCGAGTGCGTCGTGTGTGTCTGTCTGACGTATGTGCGCACTCGCGCGCGCGCGCGTCTGTGAGTGTGTGTGAGAGAGAGAGTGTGTGTGTCTTGGCCAAGGGGATGAGGTGTTACTCGTCCAGTACTCTTGCACGTATCCACGTACTTGCCCTGCCGATAGCGCTTACGCTAAGCACTTGTTCATCTCAGGTCCCAGGGGCCTCCTGGGGCGCCTTCTCAGTGATTCGCAGGCTGTTTGCCCTTTGACAGATGTGGAGCTTTGCATCACTGGGTTCCTTGCCTAGTTATGCAAAATTGCTGATCTTGCATGTTGCGAATACAAGAGACTGTCATGGGCCAAAAGCATTGATGATTTGACATAAGTCCTCAGACGAGATGTAACATGATATCATGACAGATGCGCCGTAACATGCACTTAGACCTCAGTCAGGCCAAACATCATTAACAAGGTGACACGCAATGATAGAGCACAGATGCCTATGAACCAAGTCTAGCAGCTGGCGCGCGAGGGGGGCAGCAGGACCAGAAGAGCATAGAAAGCAAAAGCACGCAATGACATCACGACACTTGTGCGTTAAAGCCCGCGGGCTTAAGCCAGCATACGAGAAAAGTGGCAAGCGTGCATTTGCAACCGACGCGTGCTGACACGCGTCTGGCAACCTGAGCGTGCCGGCGTAAACCTAACAATACCCTTATGAATCCAATGAAAAAGCCAATGCACCACCGCCCTGCAAATGTGCTGACCTACATCCTGCAGTGTTGGCATCGCTTAGTAGCCCCGACACTAGCCTCCATATGTACATAAAGCAGCGCTTCCTGCATCCCCAAAGTATCAGCAGTGCCCCAACGTTACCCTTCCTCATCCATTACCTTGGCAGCCGCCTTATGCAGCTTCTTGCGTGCGCCCTTTTGCTTGGCTGCCTGCTCCTCTGCACGCTTCCGCTTTCTCTCCTTACCGCTCGCACTGGACCCTAACAGAGTGGGCACCTCCTTCAACCCATGAGCGAAGGCCACGTGACCCAGGTGCAAGCTACGCACGTGAAAGATGTGCTTCACGTCCGTTGGGTGTGTAGCATAGGCCCTCACAAAGGAGCGGAAAGCATCCCCTGCCAGCGAGTGCAGCTTGGGGTCCTGAGCCACTTCCTGCGCAAAACACTCAGCGCGCGCACACACACACACGACACACTTACACACACACATACGCACAATTGCAGCCACGCTCTTGTTCACCACGCTCCAAGCGGCTGCAGGTATCCATGACACGGTGCGTGTCTGTCTCGCCACGCAGTACAGCATGCATTCCTGAGTAAGCCTGTACTGCACCTGCATAAGCTTGCGCTGCAGATTGAAGGCCAGAGCCATGGGTCTGCCTGTGTTGGCCTTGCCGCCCCTGTTGCCACTGCTCCACCCCTCGTCCATCGCCCCTGCAGCGCTGGGTAGCCACATGAGCGCCCCTTCACATGACACCTCCTGTATGGCTACACCTTTGGATGTCAGGAGGGGAGCGTATGACTTCTCATGTGGCATGAGGAACAGAACTGCTTCTCCCGCATGTCCCATACGCGCTGTACGGCCGACGCGGTGAACATACCTGCACGCATACAAACACACACACAAACACACACACACAGACACACAGGCATGACGGCTTCCTTCTGCATACACGCGTGCATGCGCGCGCTACATAGAACAACCCTCTCTGCTACATGGGCGTCACAGCATGCGCACTCACTCTCACACACTCAAACACACACAGAGTGTAGGGCAGTGCGCCCAGTATGTGCGTACACACTCACTCTGTGGGTGCTCCGGGTGCGTCATACTGAAGGATGAATGTCACGTCAGGGAAGTCAAGACCTCTAGCTGCCACATCCGTACAGAAGAGGACCGCCTTGTCAGCCTGTGAGCACACGAGTACACCACAACACATCTGATGACACGTCTCTCCAGAACATCTCCAAGAACACAACCTCGCGAAAGAGAAAACAGGACAACTACCAGCCCACACACCTGTGAGAATGTGACGAAGGCTGCTGTTCTTTGTGCCTGGGGCATGTCACCGTGCAGCTTGAGCAAGGGCACGTCAGCGCCGAGGAGCGGGCCGCCAGCTGCTTGCCGCCACGCGCGCCCAGCCAGCAGCGTGTGATGAAACTCAACACTGTCACAGCTTGACAGGAACACCACAGCCTTGCGCTTATCTAAAGGGCTGGACACATCCCCTGCCTTCCCAGGGCGCTTGCCCTCTACACCCATGGCACGAGGCTTGCCACCCATCAGCTTCTGTCTCAGCAGCCCAGCGAGCATTACGAGTCGCTGCTTGGCCTCAACCTCAATGTAACGCTGCTTGAGCTGAGCGGGCAGCTCAAACTGCTCGCCACCTGACTGCCCAGCCACACCACCGTTGCTGTTCTTGGCTGAGCCTCCTGCCCCTTCACCCTGTTGTGCTGCTGGGCAGTCAAGCTTAGGTAGGGCTCCTTGCAAGACCTGTAGGCCCTCCTGACCCTGCACACACACACACACACACACGCCCATACACACACACACACACGCATGCATGCACACAACATACAGAGGCACATGACGAATTCATTACGTATGTCAGGAGGTACTATGCAAACCCAAACAAAAATGAATGCCTGATAGTCTGCAACCTCCTGCATACAGTGTATCTCATCACGCAAGTGTTTAGGTATCGTAATGCACTACTCACCTGCTGGACAGTGAAGCCTACAGCCACGGGCTCCTTGAGACTCATGGTCGCCAGAGCACCGAGGCCTGAGTGAAGTGTGGCGCTGAGTAGGGCTGTGGTGCGACGCGCTGCACCGGGGCCCTGCGTGGCGCGCAAACACAAACACACACACGTACACACACACGCAAACATACACACGCACACATGCCAAAAACATGTATCATTCCAATGCTGCCGTGAGCCTGTGTGGCGACCCAGACAATGACCCATGAAAATGCAACTGCTACAAGTGCACACCTGGCCTGTGTGTGTCAAAGCACTGCGCTGGTCGAGCAGAGAGACAATCTCCTTGAGCCTCGCCTCAAAGCCTAAGTCCAGTAACCTGTCTGCCTCGTCAAGCACCAGCCACCGCAACGACCCTGCATGTGATAAGATCATGCAACGTCGAAGGCATTGACACTCCATGCAGCGAAATGCGATCAAGCCCTGAGCGTGTACGGCAAGGCCCTCTGCATCTGACTAGCACACCGCTGGGCGGCTCTGAGCTGGGTTACTTACGTGTGTTGAATGACTTGGTGCTGTGTAGATGGTCGGCTAGCCGCCCCGGTGTGGCAGCCAAGACTGTGACACCCTTGCGCAAACGCTGCTTCTCGTGCGTGCGGTTCTCGCCGCCGATCACAATGCCAGACACCTGCACAGGTGCAATATGCACTCGCCGTATGAGTCCACAACCTGCAAGCCAGCACTCATCTGACACACGGATCAGAGCCGTATGAGTGTGCAAGAAGCGTCCCTACATGACTCACCAGCCATATGTATCTCTTCAACAGCTGCACTGCCACGTCTTGTATCTGCAGACACAGCTCGCGTGTGGGGGCGATGATAACAGCGTAGGTGCCGTCAGCACGGCTGATCTTGGGCACCTGCACACACACACACACACACACACACACACACAACGTTCGGCACATGCGCAAGCCCCAGACAACTGTAAAGTGCAGCGTACACTTTAGTTGGCTTGCCTATGACCGCGGGGCGCGCACCTACAGAAAGCATTTGCCTCTTCACATGAGGCTCAATGTAAGACTCATGTCAACATGTCACAAAGCTGCACTACTCACCTGCAGTGCCAGATCTTGCACAATAGGCACAAGGTACGACAGGGTCTTGCCGCTGCCAGTGGCTGCCCGCACCAACACGTCTCTGTGCTGCAAGAGAGGTGGTATGCTGGCTGTCTGTACTCGTGTGGGCCGCTCGAAGTTGAGCGAAGCCAGGTGCTGACACAACTTGTCATTGACGCCCAAAGCTGCCCAGCTGCCAGGCTGTGCTGCATTCGTGTTGTGGCCTGCTGTTGCACCGTTGTCCCTCCCGTTCGTGTCTGCGAACAGACCCACTGCTGCCTCCCCGACATCTGTGTGTGTCAGCTGGCCAGGTGCGAGCGTCACGCGTGCTGGCAGATGCTTTGCATCAACGCCCAAGTCAACGTCTCTCTGCGCGCGCTTACGGTGCGTCGAGCTGTGCGGGTGCCCAAGCCCCTTGCTGCTTGCAGGCAGACCATTGGCTGCTGCGTCACTGTTACCTTCCCTGCGTGCGCCCTTGCGGTGCTTGCCACCCGCTCCCTCTTCCTCACTGCTGTAGCCAAACTCAACTGTGCCGTTCTCATCCTGCAGAAGAGGAATCGAGGGCGCAATGGGCTTATGACACATTGCTGGCTACCATAATGTAGCCTCTCCTCCACCGCGTCTCTTTGCGCTGCCTCATGACCATCTAGCTCATTTCCCGGCAGCAGCACTTGCCTGATTAGGGTGTCCAGCTGGCCTGACACCACCAGGTGCTGCGTCCTGCAGCTCTGCCTCTAGCAGCGCATCGCGCTGTGCTACACGCGCGACTAAGGCTGCGACCTCGTTGTCTTCGTCACTGTCCGCGCCTCTCTCAACAATCGCATCTGCAAACCCAGGCTTTGCGCGCTGTGCGTCACCGCGCGCCCTGCCTGCTTTGGGGGCCGGCCTGCCTTGACTGCGAGGCTCGGCCGCGCCGCCTGTGTTTGGGCGACGGTGGCCGCCGCGTGCGCCCTGGGGCCCTTGGTCGCGTTGATGACTCCCTGAAGCGCGGAATCGGCACTGTTCGCATTAGAGTCTTACTTGCTGGCTGCGCAGCGGCATCTACATTACGTACAGTGCTGGAGGTACAAACCCCTTACCGGCGGACTTGCCCTGCTGCAAATGACCTCGATTAGCGAGCTGCGGCGCGCTCTGCTCCTGTTTCCGCGCCGGCTGCTGTTGCTGCCTGTTAGCCTGTGCCTGCGCACCCGGAATGCAACAGGAAGGTTTGCCGGGAGCTTTGTTGAGTGCCAGGCGTCTGTCTCAAGCGCACGGCAAGGCGGCACCTACCTGTGGCGGCTTTCGGGCTGCGGGCTGCTCTCCAAGGTCCCAATTGAGCTCTAGCTCGTCTGCCATAGAATGCAAGCTGCGTTATGCAGCATACTCTGGGGCTCAGGGCACTGGAGGGCCGCTGAGGCGAGAGCTTGGGCTGGGGCGCGGCGCTCGGGCTGGGTGCAAGAAAGGCGGACGTGTCTGCGCCTGACTGCTCTGTACTTGCTTACTACGCTTGCTGTTGGGGCTGTGTATAACGAGTGCCGCAACGCGAGGAACTCGCAGTCAACGCTGCCGCAGGCGTTAACGGTCAGAAGTCACAGAAGTCTTCTTGTTAGCAGCCCCTGCCGACCTCCTTGCTTAGGACCTGATGCTCTTAGTAGAGTAGAGGTGGAGCTGCGGACAGCTGAGACTTGATCTGAGAACAGGGCGGGGGCGCTTTGACCAAGTGCGCCTGCTCAGAGTACCCCCACGGTCAATGCAGGCAGCCCTGAGGCTGCAGGACACGCATCATCATAAACAGCAGCAGGCTAAGCAGCAAGGCGGCAGGCGGCAATGGACGTGCCATAGCAATCGCCGCGGAACAGCAAGGCGCCAGACAGAGAGCGTCGCCGGGTCCGCCCCACAGAGCAGACGAACAGTCCAAGTGCGCAGCAACGCGCTGCAAGGGCAGGCCCGCATCCTGCATCCAATGGGGCCGTCGCCCCTGCCCATCAGCCTTTTGACAGATAGCTACAAGGCTACCCACTTCCTGCAGTACCCCGCTGCGGATAAGATGGTCGCGGTGAGTGGCGAGCATTGCCTGTGCTGTTCCTGCTAGCCTGTGCGGAAGTAGCGAGGTCCGCCGTGCCATTGAGCGTACGCGTATGGTACCATCGGCCCAGGGAAGGTATAGTGCACCCAGCCTGCCGCCCGCGCCCTTGTGTGTGTCCCTTCATGTCACCTACGGATCTTGAGGAACGACTGTTGTGCGCTTGTGTGTTCATGCTGCCTGCAGTACGGGGAGTTCAGATGTGGATACAACAAAGACTCACATGACACACGCGTGCTCTACTATGGGATACGATACCTGGTGGAGCACTATGTGGCCAGACAGTGGACAATGCAGGACGTGCAGCAAGCAGACCTGTTCTTCAGGTCAGTGCGTCAACCAAGCGCTGCACAGGTCTTGTCGCAGGCCTCAAAGGAGCCTTCGCAAGGATTACTGTGCAGGCATGCAGTGTACAGATCGTGTGCACTCACGGCCACACAGCAGTCTGCAAGTGCTTCAGTATGTGTGAAACTCTGCCTGCTGTCTGTGCTGCGCAGGACTCACATGGCTCCCATGTATACAGAGTTCCCTTTCCCTAGGGCATTGTTCGAAAAGTTCATACAGGAGAACAATGGTACGTCGGCGAAGTGCACATGCATTGCAGTGTATGCAGTGTTCATCAAGGCAGCGCGGCATATGTGCTGTCAGTGCTCAGCAGTATTGTCAACCACATGATCATGTGCTTTTGATGCCACACAGGCTACTTTCCTGTCAAGATAGAGGCCTTGCCTGAGGGCACAGTGGGGCACGCACGCCTGCCAGTGTACCAGGTATGCGTTCAGAATATCGCAAGACAGGCCTGCAGTACCACGGACACAGTGCAGCTTCTCGCCTTATGGCATGCTATGCTCTGGCACTGGTTACAGAATGTGTGCTGTCCTGTGCCGCTGTGCAGATCACAGCAGCGGACGAGTACTCAAAGCTCTGCACTTACCTAGAGACCCTGCTCACTATGATCTGGTAAGGGCGATTGGTCAAGTTATTCCCAGCCACTGGCACAGCTGCTACTTGTTGCACAGCTCCCGTTCAAGTCACCACCGTTCTTTGTCGCTGTGTGTCACAGGTACCCCACAACCGTGGCTACGCTCAGTCGGCGTGCGCGCGACGTGGTAGAGCGTGCTTTTGAACGCACCAGTGACGGAGGCAAGCAATCACCCCTCGTACAGACAAAGCTGCAGGTGTGTGGTGCACGTGACTGCCAGCCACTGTCAGCTGCGAGCTGCACAGTCGGGCTCGTGTGTGGCAAAAGCAAGCGCAGCACAGGCACAGCTTGGCTCAGAGCCGCAACAGCGACACTGCGCACACACAGGGCTGGTAGTCTGCAATTGTGCTCCTCCCTGCTCTGCCTCATTGCTGTACATACTGCAGGACTTTGGCTTCCGTGGCTGCACGTGCATAGAACAGACAGTCATAGGTGGCTGCGCACACTTACTCTCGTTCAGGGGCTCAGACACACTCAGTGCAGCCTACTACGCACAGGTAACGCGCAGTCTTGCGGTTGTGCAAGATCACTTACATGTGGTTGACGAAAAGTTCAGAGCGATGCCTTTTCACGGCAGCTTTACAGACTGTCTACACAAGTGTGTGTGTCGCTGCTTCTCGCAATACGCAGTTCAATCTCAATGGAGGTCGGCCTGTGGCACAGAGCATACCTGCAACAGAACACAGCGTCATGACAGCCTGGCCTACAGAACAAGAAGCAATAGAGAATATGATCAACCACTTTGGCACTGGGGTGTTCGCATGTGTCATGGACTCGTATGACTACGCAAAGGTGTGTGTTGGGTGCCACCTACAGCTCACGCTGCACTGTAGGGTGAGAGAAGGCTAGGGCGTTAGCGTGTAGCCCATGTTGCGGCACCTATATGCCATGGCACACGAAGGAGCAGCAGCCGTGTGCATACCGTTACCTTACAGGCGCTGAGTGAGGTTGTACCTGCCATCGCAAGCAAGAAGGTCGGCAAAGGCGGCTACATGGTGTTGAGACCAGACTCAGGCGATCCCACAGAGGCTGTGCTCATGGTAAGACGACCTGCGTTGACGAATTGCATAACCCCCTGCGCAGGCACAGCCACTGCTTTGCATACAGGCCTGCGTGACCTTCTGTGTGTTATTAGCTTGTGTCTTGTCCACGTGCACTGCAGGCACTTGTGGCGGCCGAGCGTGTGTTTGGCTCTGATGTAAACAGTAAAGGATACAAGGTCATCAAGGGTTGCGGTGTCATTCAAGGTGATGGGATAGACATAGAAGTGATGAAGAAGGTGAGTTGCATGCGTGGAGACAGCATGCGCAGTGTATGGACATGCATGGATTACCCTACCTCAGCATGATTTGCAGTCGGTAGCCCTCCCGGCAATCAGCTTGGCCTCTGTTCTGCATGATGGCGGCATTTGAATCCCTGCTTAAGCGCGTGTGTATTGCCTGCCCCACCAACGCAGATATCTTTGGCTGTAGAGGCTGCGGGCTTCGCCGGTGACAATGTTACGTACGGCATGGGCGGTGGGCTGCTGCAAAAGGTCAACAGGGACACGATGTCCTTCGCAACCAAGCTGAGCCACAT
>VFQQ010004446.1_pt1 | contig 12394 bp, 11 predicted proteins | sample 3512341 | NCBI WGS metagenome assembly VFQQ01 (sample SAMN10412373, study PRJNA504923) | tailings metagenome | isolation source: Relicate 2 Philex TSF1 revegetated site | place: Philippines: Tuba, Benguet | collected 2017-08-29 | reverse complement strand
CGAGTCCGGCGGTCGGCACGGCGAGAAACAGCAGCGCCGGGTCAAGCGCCAGACTGCGCGCCAGTCCCGCGCGCTTGACCATGCCGCCCGACAGTTCGGCGGGATACTTCGGCCCCGCATCGGGGGGCAGGCCGACCATCGCAACCTTGTAGGCGGCGATTTCGTCGAGCAGTTTCTGGTCGGTTCGCGGATAATATTCGCGCAGTGGCACCTGGATGTTCTCGGCGACGCTCAGCGTCGAAAACAGCGCGCCGCCCTGAAACATCACGCCCCAGCGGCGGCGGAGGTCGCGCGATTCTTCCTCGTCGGCGATCGTGTCGAGCGTCTTGCCGTAAACCTCGATCTCGCCCGCGACGGGTGTTTGCAGGCCGATAATCGACCGCATCAGCACCGACTTGCCGGTCCCCGAGCCGCCGACAACGCCAAGGATCTCGCCCGAACGGACGTCAAGATCGAGTCCGTCGTGGATCACCGCGTCGCCGAACTGGTTGACCAAGCCGCGGATGCGGATCGCATGGTCGAAACTTTCGGGCCGCACGGCGTCGGCGGCGGCCAGTTCCTCGGCAAGCTGTTCGTCGATTTCTTCGCTCATCAGTTCCATCCGATCGACGAGAAAAAGACCGCGAAAAACGCGTCGAGGACGATGACGAGAAAGATCGCGGCGACGACGGCGGACGTTGTTCGCTTGCCGACTTCCTCGGCATTCTGGCGCACCTGCATTCCCTCGTAACAACCGGTGACCCCGATCAAGATGCCGAACACCGGCGCCTTGATCAGCATCGCCCAGAAATCGGTCATCGGGATGATGTCGCGGAGCAGTTGAACATAGGTGACGGGCGGTATGTCGAGCCCGATCCAGCAGAACACCCCGCCGCCGATGATCGCGCAGATGCTGGCGTAAAAGCCCAGCAACGGCATCAGGATCGTCGCGGCGGCGACGCGCGGCAGCACGATCGCTTCCATCGGCGAAACGCCGATGGTCCGCATCGCATCGATTTCCTCGGTCAGCTTCATCGTGCCGATCTGCGCCGCAAAGGCGCTGCCCGAACGCCCCGCGACCATGATCGCGGTCATCAGCAGGCCCAGTTCGCGGATCGAGGCGCGGCCGACCAGATTGATCGTGAACACCTCCAGCCCGAACTGGCGGAGCTGGACCGCGCCCTGCTGCGCGACGACGATGCCGATCAGAAAGGTCATCAGCCCGATGATCGGCAGCGCGTCGAGACCAACGGTCTGGAACCGGGTGACGATGGCGTGCCAGCGCAGCCGCCGTCGCGCGCGCAGCTGTGTCCCCAATGCCAGGATCATGGCACCGAAAAATCCGATAATGCCGACCAGTTCGCGCCATACCGAAATACTGGCCACGCCAACCTGTTCGAGCATGCGGATCAAGGGCGGGCGGCGGTCGCGATGGACGCGGTACTCGCTCTTGTCGCTGGCCAGCGCGTCGAGCAGCCGCTGCGCTTCGGGACTGGCGCCGGTGACTTTGGCCTCATGTTCCCGAACCGTGCGGGTGACGATCCACGCGCCGACGGTGTCGATTCGCTCGAGCGCCGACAGGTCCAGTGACGCGATCGGCCCCACCGCCTCCAGTCGTGCGGGAAGGTCGCCCAGCCGCGCCAGCGTCAGCCGGCCGGTGAAGCGGATGTCGGCGCCATCGGCTCCGTCGCTCTGTTCGAAATCCGCCTTGGCCACCATCGTGCGGAGGACATTGTATTATTTGCCACAGGACGGCAAGCGAATCCCGTCCCCCTTGGCCGCGGCGGCCGGCGTCTCTATGGTCCCCTCATGGAAAGCCAACCCAGCGTCCCGGTCCGCGATTATCGCCACCGCGTTGCTATGTACGACATGGACCGAACGATAACTCGATCAGGGACTTACAGCGGGTTTTTGATTCATGTTGCAAGGCGGCGACAACAATGGCGATTGCTGTTGTTGCCGCTCGTGGCGTTGGCCGGGCTTGCCTATGCGCTGCGTCTGATCGACCGGTCGCGGCTGAAAGCGATCAACCTGCGGCTGCTGGTCGGCAAACGCTTCGCGCGCGCCGAAATCGCGCCGCTCGCCGAAAGCTATGCCGACAAGGTCGTGGCGCGCGGGTTGCACCCCGCAGCGCTCGAGCAGATCGCCGCCGACCGCGAAGCGGGCTACCGGCTGCTCCTTGCGACGGCATCTTTCCACCTGTATGTCGATGCGATCGCGAAGCGGCTGGGGATGGACGACGTGCTGGCGACACAGCTCGACGAACCCGACGGCAGCGACCATATCCATGCGCGCCTGTCGGGCGACAATTGCTACGGCGATGCCAAGTTCGCGCGAATCGACGGTTGGATGGCCGCCAATGCGATCACCCGCGACCGCGCACATATCCGCGCCTATTCGGACCATGTGTCCGACCATCCGATGCTGCGCTTTGCCGACGAGGCCGTGGCGACAACCCCGTCGCGCGCGCTCAGGAAACTGGCGCCGCGGATGGGGTGGACGGTGGTTGACTGGCGGGGCAAGCGCTGACCACCAATCAGTCGCCGTTTCCCCGCGAAGGAGTATCGGGTTGGATCGTCCCCCGGACGATCCTTGAACATGTGGGACATGTTCATCCCGATACTGATCCATCACCAGCCGGTTCAACCTCGCACCGGTCGGTGATGGGCCCCTGCCTTCGCAGGGGCGCAACCTACAACTGACCGGCCGTAATCAAACCGCGTCCAGCGCCTGCGAAAAATCGGCGATCAGATCGTCGGCGTCCTCGATGCCAATCGAAATACGCACCAGATTGTCGGTGATGCCCAGCGCCGCCTTGCGCGCGTCGGGGACCGACAGGTGCGTCATCGCGGCGGGGTGGCTGGCGAGCGTTTCGGTGCCGCCCAGGCTGACCGCCAGCTTCGCGATCTTGAGCGCATCGAGAAAGCGAAAGCTCTCTTCCTCGCCGCCCTTGATAAACAGCGAAAAGGTCGATCCCGCGCCGGTGCAATGGCGGTCGAAAATATCCTTTTGCGACCCGTCGGGCAGGAAGCCGAGATAGCCCAGGCCATCGACCTTCGGATGATCGCGAAGCCATGCGCACACCTTCTCCGCATTCTCGCCCGCACGGCTCATCCTTAGCTCGACGGTCTCCAGACTGCGCAGCAGCATCCAGGCGGTGTTGGGGTCGCAGATCGTGCCGATCGTGTTGCGCATCATGCGAATGGGGCCGAGCCAGTGCTTTGATCCCAGCACCCCGCCCGCGACCAGATCGCTATGCCCGCCGGCATATTTGGTCAGGCTGTACAGGACGATGTCGGCGCCGTGCGCCAGCGGTTTCGACCACAGCGGACCCAGAAAGGTGTTGTCGATCGCGATCGGCGGCCGGGCATCGACGGCAAAGGCCGCATCGGTTGCGGCGCGCATCGCCTCGACATCGACCAGCGCGTTGGTCGGGTTGGCGGGGCTTTCCAGATACACCATCGCGACCTTGCCGCCCTGATCGGCGGCCATCTGCTTGGCGCGCACAAGGATTGCGTCCATCTCTTCGCGCGACGCCTCGGCCGGGAAATCGACGTAAGTGGCGCCGAAGCGCGACAGGATGCGCGCGATCAGCGTCTCGGTCGCAGCGTAAAGCGGCCCCGAATGGACGATGACGTCGTTCATGCTGACATGCGCGAGGAGCAGGGTGGCGATCGCCGACATGCCCGACGAAAAGACCAGCGCATCCTCGGCCTTTTCCCACACGCCAAGGCGCGCCTCCAGGATTTCCTGGTTCGGGCCGTTGAAGCGCGAATAGACCAGGCCGTCGGCGCCGCCGGGGCGCTTGCCGGTGATCCCCTCGAAATGCCGCTTGCCCGCCGCCGCGCTTTCAAAAGCGAAGGTAGAGGTCAGGAAGATCGGCGGTTTCAGCGATCCTTCCGACAACATCGGGTCATAGCCATAGCCCATCATCAGTGTTGAGGGCGACAGTGCATGGCCGCCGATTTCGGTGACATCCTTTTTCGGCGCGCGGCGCTGCGAAGTGGTGCCGGTGAGGTCGCTGTTGTCGATCGGGGGCATATAGATTTCCTTGGGGCGCAACTAGTTTCGGTTGCAACTAGCGCCCTTTCGTGCGCGCGTCACCCCAGCATTGCAATCGCCCAGATCACCCCGATCAGCAGCGGCACGCCGATGATGTCGAGCGCCAGCCCGGCCTTCAGCATGCGCGGCAGCGCGATATGGCCCGTCGCCCACGCCAGCGCGTTCGGCCCGGTGCCCGACGGCAGCATGAAGCCCCAGCTCGCCGCCATCGCGACCGGTAAGGCAAGCAGCACCGGATCGACCCCGGTCGCCGCGATGAGCGCCGCCAGCACCGGCATGATGCCGCTCGCGGTCGCGACATTGCTGGCGAATTCGGTGACGAGGATGGTCAGTGCGACAATGATCGCGGCAAGTGCGATCGTCGGGATGCTGCCGAGCGGCGCCAGCACCGCGCCCAGCCACGCCGCCAGTCCGCTGGCGGTGATCGCCGCCGCGAGCGCAAGGCCGCCGCCGAACATCATGATGACGCCCCACGGCGCGCGATCGGCCTCTTTCCAGACGAGCAACGGTCGCCCGGTGCCGTCCGGCAGCACGAACAATAACAGGCTGCCCGCAATGGCGATCGTGCCGTCGGTCAGCGCTCCCTTGGGCAGCAGCGGTTCGATCCATGGCTGTGCCATCCACGCCGCAACGACCAGCATCGCGACCGGCACGACGCGGCGTTCGGCGGTCGACCAGATCGCTTGCTGGCCCAGCGCCGCCGCGGCCTTGGTCCCGTCGAACGGATGATCGGCCAGCCGCTGCACGCGCGCCAGGATCATCATGGCGACGGGGACCGACAGGACGACCACCGGCACACCATAAACCGCCCAGTCGAAAAAGGAGATGCGGAGCCCCAGCGTCTTTTCGATCAGCCCGGCGGCGATGGCGTTGGTCGGGCTGCCGACCAGCGTCCCGAGCCCGCCCAGCGAAGCGGCGAAGGCGATCCCCATCATCACCGCGCCGGCAAAGCCCGTCGTATCACCCTCGGCAATTCCGGCGGCGCGAACGACGGCCAGCGCGATCGGCACCATGATCAGCGCGGTCGAGGTGTTCGAGATCAGCATGCTGAGCAGTGCGGTCGCGGCCATGAAGGCGAACAACAGCCCCGTCGCACTCGGTCGCGCGCGTTTGAGCAGTGCCAGCGCGAGGCGGCGGTGCAGCCCGACGCGCTCGATCGCGAGCGCCAGAAAAGCGCCGCCCAGGATCAGGAACAGGATCGGCGAATAATATTCGCTGGCGATGGCATTGGCGTCCATGATCCCGAAGGCGGGCACCAGCAGGAACGGCAGCAGCGCGGTGACGGTCAGCGGCAGCGCTTCGGTCATCCACCAGATCGCCATCAGCACGGTCAGCGCCGCGACATGCCAGGCGGTCGTTTCCATCCCCGCGGGTGCGGGCATGGCGAGCATGACGATGAAGACCAGCAGGCCGCCGATCAGTCCCAACAGGCGCGTGCGTGTCATCCGTCCCCCAATCCCACATCTCTTTTTTGCGCGGATGCCGAAGCGTGCCGGTTATCGCCCATGATCCTCGTCATTGCGAGCGAAGCGAAGCAATCCAGAGCGGTTTACGCAGGCTCTGGATTGCCGCGTCGCTTCGCTCCTCGCAATGACGAGCAATTTTCGGTCATTCCGCGCTCATCGATTGGCTGAGTCCGATCACCGACAACTGACGGCCATAGGAATTTTCCCGTTTGTGGCACGCGCGGCGATAGCTGAAATAGTCAACCGCCTCGGCATAGGTGTCCTGTCCGCCGATGGCAATTCGCGCCACTCCCGCCGCGGCGAGGCGCGCGGCGACATAGGCGGCGATGTCGAACATCGCGTGACCGGGCTTGCCGGCGGCAAAGAAGCGCTCATTGGCGGGATCGGCATCGGTGAAGCGCTGCACAAACCCGTCGTCGACTTCATAGGAGGCGCGGCCGATGCACGGGCCGATCGCGGCGGCAATGTTGGCCCGCGTGGCGCCAAGGCCCTCCATCGCGGTCAGCGTCGCGTCGGTGACCCCTGCGAGCGCGCCTTTCCATCCGGCGTGCGCTGCGCCGATGATGCCCGCGTCACGGTCAGCGAAGAGCACCGGGACGCAGTCGGCAGTGAGGATGCCGAGCAAGATGCCGGGGGTGCGCGTCGCGAGCGCATCGGCTTCGGGGCGTGCGGCCAGGTCGGTCGTGTCATCGACGATGAGGCACCGATTGCCATGAACCTGATAGACGCCGGTCAGTGCCGCGCCGGGCAGCACCGCGTCGGCCACGCGCCGCCTATTCTCGGCAATCAGCGCCGGATCGTCGCCCGACCCCAGGCCGCAATTCAGCGACGCGAGGTCGCCGGCCGATACCCCGCCGCGCCGCCCGAAAAAACCATGCGCGATGCCGTCCAGCGCGGCTGCGGTGACCAACGGCGCGCTCACAGGTCGAGCCTGAAAAAACGGTCTTCGTCGATATGGTTGCCGACGCGGAATGCGTTGCGCCCGACGTCGTAGAAACCGTAGCGGCGATAGAAGGCCTGCGCGCGCGCATTTTCGGTAAAGACCGACAGATACAGGATCGACGCGCGCTGACGCGCCCAGGCGATGCCCCAATCCATCAGCGCCGTGGCAACGCCGGTGCCTTTGGCGGCTTCGGCGACATAGAGCTGGTGGAGTTCGACGGCATCGCCCGTTGGCTGGTCGGCGGGCAGGTCGAAATCGACCGGACCCATTTTGATATAGCCAAGGATCGCAGCGGCTGCATCACAGACCAGCCCGATATCATGGTCGTCGCTCGCGATCTGGGCGCGGACACGTTCGGGCGGGTTCCAGGTCGCGAGAAAGGCGGCGAGGTCGGCGGGGTCGTAGATATGGCCGAAGGTGCGGGTGAAGGAGTCGCTCGCGAAGGTCGCGATCGCCTCGGCATCGTCCGGGGTCGCGAGATGAACGGTCGTCAATCATTGTCTCCTGTAAACCCGGCAGGGGTGGGCCAGCCCGGAGCGGTAATGGCCATGACTTTGAACAATTCCCCCATCGCGTCGGCGGCGACAAGCCGGTCGCGCTGGCCTTGCAATTCCTTGGCGCGGTCGGGCGCCGCGGCTGTGAGCGATTGCAGCCGCGCATCAATGCCCAGCCGTTGCAGCCAGTCGCCCTGGGTCGCGATGGCGTTGACGGTCGCCCCGGCGCTCTGTGCCGAGACGGCGAGGGCGGTGAAATCGACATGGGTGGTCAGGTCGACCTCACCCGGATCGGCGAACGGGTCGGCGAAGCGATGCGCCATGACCGCTTGCAGCGTGTCGCCTGCGGCAGGGCCGCTATAGCCATAGTCGATCACCAGCATCGCGCCGCCTTGCCGGGAGAGGCGAAAGGCGCAGCGCTGCATGATTGACGCCGACACGGGCGCGGTTTCGACGATGCTGCCCTCGGCGGCGTTGCGCAGCGCGGCGGGGACAAGGTCGGCGGCAGGCGCCTCTCCCGGCACCGGGACCAGTCGCGCGCCCCGCCGCTCGACCATCCGCTCGCGCCAGCCATCGTTGGTGCGGACATATTGATGGACGGGCAGGGCGTCGAAAAATTCATTAGCGACGATGATCGCGGCGCCGTCATCGGGCAGGTCGTCGATGTCGTCGTGGTGGATGGCGGCGGGAACGCGGGCCAGTTGGGCCGCACGAAGACTTGGGCTGGTCTCAACGAAGTGGATGTTACGTGGCACGCATTTGAAACGCGCCATCGCGCGAACGGCATCGGCGGCCAAGGTGCCGCGCCCCGGGCCTAGCTCGACATAGCGAAAGGCGGGGCTACCCGCGCGCGACCACAGGTCGGCGATCCACACGCCGATCATCTCGCCGAACATCTGGCTGATTTCGGGCGCGGTCGTGAAATCGCCCGCGGCGCCGAGCGGGTCGCGCGTCGCATAATAACGGCTGTTCGCGGCGGCCATATAGTCGGCGACCGTCGTCGCGCGCGCCGCCGCGATGTCGCCGATCAGCTCAGCAGGCGTCGGCGGTCCGTCACGCAACGCTGTCGGGTCCGGCGACCGGCTCCACCCGCTGGCGGCGTCCTTTCGCGGTGGCGACGAGCCAGAGGCCAATCACGATCATCGGCACTGTCAGCCACTGACCCATTGAAAGGCCTGTGCTTTCGACGACCCACATCCGTTGCGTGTCGGGTTCGCGCACAAATTCGACCGCAAAACGACTGACGCCATAGATAATCGACGCCATGCCGACCAGAAAACCGGGCTTGTAGCGGGCATCGGTGCGCCAGAACAGCCAACCCAGGATCGCCATCATCAGCAGGCCTTCCAACCCCGCTTCGTACAGCTGGCTCGGATGGCGCGCTTCCATCGACCCGCTGTCCGGAAAGATCACGCCCCACGCGACCTTTGTCGTTCGACCCCATAGTTCGCCATTCACAAAATTGGCGAGGCGGCCAAAAAACAATCCGAAGGGAATGACGCAGGCGATATAATCGCAAAAACGCAGGAAATTCAGCTTTTCCTTGCGCGTTACATACCAGATCGCGACCAGCACGCCGATCACCCCGCCGTGCAGCGACATGCCGCCGTCCCACAACCGGAAGATGCCGAGCGGTTCCTTGATATACGCCTCGAGATTGTAAAACAGCACATAGCCGAGTCGGCCACCCAGGATGATCCCCAGCATGGCGTAAAAGATCATGTCATCCGCATGGCGCCGTGCCATCGGCGCGCCCGGCTGCGCGATCAGCTTGAGCAGATACCAGTAGCCGACAAAAATCCCGGCGAGATAGGCGAGCGCATACCAGCGGATCGGCAAGCCAAAGACGCTGAACGCAATTTCGCTATTCTCTCCCATCAAGTCATGGAAGTTCACATATTGCGTTGCTTCGGCTAGGGTTGCAAAAAGAAACATAAAGTCGCGCGGTCCTTCCCCAGGAGAGGCCTCCCCATAAGGGGTTAGGCCAGCGAGACCAAGAGGAGAGATACAAGATGCCATCAGCGCTCGATTTGCGCCTGGAAGCCGCCTATAATCTGATCACCGGTCCGGGCGGACCGATCCAGGTCGGGTCCGTCGAACGCTTCGGCCGACAGCTTCCCTTCATCACCAACGCGCCGACGAATCTGGCCGACTATGTCGCCTATTTCGCGATGCAGCACGGCGACGCGACGTTTCTGGTCGAGGGTGACGAGCGGCTGTCGTTCAAACAGGTCTATATGGCGGCGCGGCAAGTCGCGGCGGGGCTGATCGAAGGCCATGGCGTGCAGCGCGGTGACCGCGTCGGGCTGGCGATGCGCAATGCGAATGCGTGGTGCGTTTCCTATATCGGCATCTTGCTCGCGGGTGGCTGCGCGACCTTGCTCAACGGCTGGTGGCAGGGCGGCGAGCTGGCGGCGGGAATTACGGACAGCGAAACCAAACTGGTCATTGCCGATGTGCAGCGCGCCGCGCGACTGGAAGAGGTCGACCATGGCGCCAAGGTCATCACGCTCGACCTGACCCAGCCGATCGATCAGGCGATTGCCCCGATCACCGGCGCGGGCGGCAACGCCGCGACGGTGTTGCCGGTGCTGACCGGGCAGGATCTGGCGACGATCCTGTTCACCTCGGGCTCGACCGGCCAGTCGAAGGGCGCCTATTCGCGCCACGAAGCGGTGGTGCAGGCGATCTTCAACTATGTGACCCAGACCGCCAGCATCGTGCATCTGCTGACCCAGGACGGGCTGATGTCGGACATCCAGCCTGCGACCCTGATCTGCACCCCGCTGTTCCACGTCACCGCTGAAATTCCGGTGTTCCTGCAAAGCTTCGCGCTCGGTCGCAAACTGGTGCTGATGCCGAAATGGAACGCCGAGGAAGCGATGCGGCTGATCCAGGACGAGCAGTGCAATTATTTCGTCGGCGTGCCGCTGATGAGCTACGAAATCCTGACGCATCCGAACCGTCAGAATTACGATCTGTCGACGTGCAAAAGCTACGCTGGTGGCGGTGCGCCGCGCCCGCCGGAGCATGTAAAGCGACTCGCGACCGAAATGGGCGAAGCCAAACCTTTGCTCGGTTACGGCCTGACCGAAACCAATGCGGTCGGGTGCGGCATCATCAACGAAAATTATGTCGCAAAGCCGCTGTCGACCGGCCCGGCGTCGAAGCCGCTGGTCGATATGGCGATCCTCGACGACAACGGCAATGAACTGCCCCAAGGCAGCGTCGGCGAAGTGTGCATCCGCTCGGTCGCCAATTTCGAAGGCTATTGGAACAATGAGGCGGCGACCAAGGCGGCCTTTTTCGACAATGGCTATTTCCGCTCGGGCGACCTCGGCTATCTCGACGAGGACGGCTATCTGTTCATCGTCGATCGCAAGAAGGACATCATCATCCGCGGCGGCGAAAATATCAGCTGCCAGGAAGTCGAAGCGGCGATTTACGAGCATGCCGACACCAACGAATGCGCGGTGTTCGGTCTTCCCGACGAGCGCCTCGGCGAAGTGGTCGGGGCGGTGATCTGGGTGAAGCCCGGCAGCACTCTCACCGCCGAGGACATGTGTTCGTTCCTGAGCGCGCGGCTCGCGCCGTACAAGGTGCCGTGCAAGATCTGGATGTCGAACGACGCGCTGCCCAAGCTGGGCAGCGAAAAGATCGACAAGGTCAGTTTGCGCAATCACTATCGAGCCGAATATGCGGCGGAGGTCGCCGCGTAACTTTTGGCGGGGAAGGAGCGAACCGGGATCATGGCCGAGGCTGAAACTCCCGTCGCTCCGTCGGTGCCAACGTCGCAGGAACCGGTGCGCGTCTATCGCCACCGGTTGCCGACGCGCATCTGGCATTGGGTCAACGCCGTCACGCTGCTCATCCTGCTGATGAGCGGGCTGATGATCTTCAACGCGCACCCGCGGCTGTATTGGGGCGAATATGGCGCGAACAACGACCCCGCCTGGCTGGTGATCGGGTCGACGCCCGACAGCGGCTATTTGCGGATCGGGTCGCTCAGGGTTGAAACGACGGGCGTGCTCGGACGCTGGACCAATGCCGAGGGGGTCGAAAAAACCTGGGCATTTCCCGGCTGGGCGACGATCCCGACGAGCTATAATCTGGCCGACGGGCGACGCTGGCATTTGTTCTTTGCGTGGGTGCTGGCGATCAGCCTGACGCTGTATATGTTGTGGACGGCGATCGGCGGGCATTTGACAAAAGACCTGCATGTCCGTCGCAGCGAATGGTCACCGCGCCACATCTGGCACGATGTAAAAGATCATGCGCGATTGCGTTTTCCGACCGGCGCGGCGGCGGCGCGTTACGGCATCCTGCAAAAGCTCAGCTACATCGGCGTGATCTTCGTCCTGCTGCCGCTGATGATCGCGACCGGCCTGACCATGTCGCCGGGAATCAACGCGGGGGCGCCGTGGCTGCTCGACCTGTTCGGCGGGCGCCAGTCGGCGCGGTCGATCCATTTCATTGCGGCGTGGGCGTTGGTGGCTTTTTTCTTCGTGCATATCGCGATGGTGTTGCTCGCGGGGCCGGTCAACGAGGTGCGGTCGATGATCACCGGCTGGTTCCGTATTCCGCCGGAGAAAGACGCATGACCGAGTTCATCCTGCCAAGGCGCCAACTGCTTGCCCGCGCCGGCGGCCTCGCCGCGACATTGCCGCTGCTGTCGGCCTGCGACGCGATCAACGACGCGCCCGCGGTGCGCAAGATATTGTCGATGGGCGAGGAGATGAACCGCGCCAGCCAACGCGCGTTGATGGACCGGAACGCGCTGGCCCGCGAATTTGACCGCGCCGACCTCTCGCCCATTTTCCGCCCGAACGGCACGCGCCTGCCCGCGGGCGCCGCCTATGCCGCGCATGCGGCGAGCGGCTTTGCCGACTGGCGCGTCGCCGTGACCGGATTGGTCGCGCGGCCGTTGTCGCTGTCGATGGCCGACATCCGCGCGATGCCGCAGCGCACCCAGATCACCCGCCACGATTGTGTCGAGGGGTGGAGCGCGATCGGGCAATGGACCGGGGTCCAGCTGTCGCGCATCCTCGCCGCCGCCGGGGTCAAGGACAGCGCGCGCTACATCGTCTTCCGCTGCGCCGACCGCATCGGCGATGCGCTCTATTATGAAAGCTGCGACATGGTCGACGCGCGCCATCCGCAGACGATCCTGGCGTGGGCGCTCAACGATGAAGTCGTCCCGATCGCCAATGGCGCGCCGCTCCGTCTGCGCATCGAACGCCAGCTCGGCTACAAGCACGCCAAATATGTGACGGGGATCGAAGCGGTCGCGAGCCTCGACGGCATCGGTGCGGGCAAGGGCGGCTATTGGGAAGACCGCATCGATTACGAATGGTATGCGGGGATTTGACCGCTTGAGCCGCTTTGCCCGAAGGGATGGCGGCGTTGGGGTGGTTAGCGGACCTTTCCCCTCTCCCGTCGGGAGAGGGATA
>VFQQ010004445.1_pt1 | contig 12394 bp, 11 predicted proteins | sample 3512341 | NCBI WGS metagenome assembly VFQQ01 (sample SAMN10412373, study PRJNA504923) | tailings metagenome | isolation source: Relicate 2 Philex TSF1 revegetated site | place: Philippines: Tuba, Benguet | collected 2017-08-29 | reverse complement strand
TGGTGTCGCTGCCGTTCAAGCTGATCTTCTTCGTGCTGGTCGACGGCTGGCACCTCGTCGCCGGCTCGCTCGTCCGCAGCTTCGTCTCGGGTTAGAGAGCCCAAGAGCCCTCATGGTGAGCTTGTCGAACCACGAGGGCGGGGTTCGCTTGCGGTGCCACGACCTCGTCCTTCGACAGGCTCAGGATGAGGTCTACTGATATGCCTTGTCCAACTACGCGGCGTTCGCCGTCGGCGCCGCCGTGATGGGCGTCATCGGATCGCCGGGATAGACCTGCCGGTACGATGTCAGGAATGCGTTGAGCGAGTCGAGGTCGGCCACCTGCCGCGCCACCTTCTTGAACTCGGCGCTGGTCGGCGTGATGTCGCTGGTGACGAAGTTGAAGATCGACCACTCGGCCGACTGCGCCATGGCGTCGCCGAACTTCGAGCGGAGCCGCGACACACCCATGGTGTCGTTTGCCAGCACAAAGCCCACAGCCGCCTTGATGACGTTCATGCGTCCCACCTGGTCGAGTTCGTTGCCGCCCTCGCCGGGTGAGTAGACGACTTCGATGAGTTCGGCGGCCTGCGTGTAGTTCCGCGACTTCCAGAACCCGTCGACGCGCAGCAGGTCGGCGTCGCGCCCCTTGACCCGGCTGAGCAGATCGATGGCGAGGTCTTCGCGACCGGCATCGATCAGCGCGCGGGATTCGAGGATGCGGCGCTGCCGTTCGAGCAGCGGCGACAGGTCGGCGAGGCGGGTGCGGTTGAGAACGCGGAGCGCCGCCTCGGGGTTGCGGTCGGCAATGCGGATGACGGCAAGGTCCGCCGCGATCTGCGATTGCGCCACGCCCTTGAGGCGATTGTCGATCTGGTACTCGAGCAGGTCGCCGGCCTGGGTCAGCAGGTCGGCCTTGACCAGCCGGCGCGCCAGGTTGCGGATCATCTCGTCGCCGCGTGTACCGGGCGGGGTGAGTTGCTGGTAGTCGTAGTAGAGCGACAGCGCATCGACATCGCCCAGTTCGTCCGCTGCGCCGTCGAGATAGAGCGCGCCGAACTGCGCCTGCGCCTCGCCCAGCAGCGTGTTGATCGACGCGTTCTCGGGGTAGAAGGCCACGGCCTGCTTCACCACCTCAAAACCCTGACGATACTTCTTGTCGCGGAAATAGAGTTCGGCCAGCAGCTTGGACATATCGGCCTCGAGCCGGTTGCCGCGCCACAGCATGGCTTCGGCGCCCAGCGTCTCGGTCGCCTTGTCGAGATCGACGCGGCCTTCGTGGTCGAGCAGCTGCAGCGTGCGGTACACCGCCTCGGCGCGCGTCGGACGAATGTCGGCGGTGATCACCTGGCCATAGGTATCGAGCGCCTCGTCGGTGTCGCCGTCGAGTTCGGCGAGCCGGCCCTGCATCAGCTGGTACATGCTGATCTGCTCTTCATCGAGCTTGGGGAACGAGATTTCGCCGAGCAGCCGCGAGGCCATCGTGCTGTCCTTGGTCTCGACCGCGGCACGGATGGCGGCGAGCAGGAAGCGCGACTGCACCCAGCCCGGATAGGATTCGAGGATGCCTTCCGACGCGATGGCGTCGAGGCGGGCGCCCTGGTAGTCGCCGATGTCGGACTTGGCGATCGAGCGCCACATCAGGCTGTCGACCTCTTCCTCGTAGCTGCCGCCGGTGAGGATGCCGAGCGCTTCGCCCGGACGGTAGGCGACGACATCGGCCATGGCCTGCAGCAGCTTGAGCTTCTTGCGCAGGTCCTCGGTCTTCATTTCCTTGTCGAGCACGTTGAGCACGCCGATCGCCTCGAAGGCGAACTGGTTGGCGATGTAGAGCTCGGCCAGTTCGAGGCGGGCGATATCGCGCAGCCGACCTTCGGCATCGGCGGCCTTGGAGATGGTTTCCTCGCGGCGACGGGTGAACGCACCCGGGTCGTCGACCTTGGCGGCGATGAGATCGACAAAGCCGGCGCGCGACGTGGTCGCCGCTTCCGCATCGGGCGGACGGATGCCGTCGACCGCCGAGAGCACCAGCCCTTCCGGGCTGCTGATCACGGCGTTCTTGCCGTCGATGGTGACGTCGACATCGTCATGCTCGGGCTTGATGACGAGGCCGTGCACGGAGCGCAGCGCCGTGAAGTCGACATAGTTGAGGTTGCGCGCCGCACCGCGCGACGGCGGATAGGCGGTGACGACGTTGAGCAGATCGCCCACCGTCGGATCGCGGAACTGATGCACCTTGGCCGGCCGGTTGAGATCGGCCAGCATCTCGTAGTGACCTTCGGGGTCGCGCACGCGGTTGAGCGTCACCGGCTCGGTCGGATTGAGCAGCACGTCGCCGAGCGACAGCACCCAGGAGCGGCCCTCAGACCCGAGCGTCGCGAGCCGTTCCGCCGAGAGATCGAGGCGCACGACTTCGGTCTCGCCGGCCGGGATGACTTCGAAGCGCGTCGCGATCGAGGCCAGCGCATCGGTCTGCGTCGGGGCATTGATGGCGGTGGAGGTGTCGAACAGCATCCACACCGTGTCGCCACGGCGGAACACGGCGGCGGCGGTGTCCTGCTCGAACGGGAAGCTGACCCGCACCGTCGAGCCGACGGTGCTGACGGTCGGGGTGAGCGAGACCTGCTGGCGCGACGGACCGACGGTCTCGACGTCGCCGGCATGCGCCACGGCTTCGTCATGGGCCGCCTTGCGCGCTGCCTCGGCGAGCGCCGCCCGCTCGGCCTTGGCTTTCTCCGAAGCCTCGATCGCGGCGGCGAGACCGTTCTCTTTGGAGATGTCGATGTCGAGGACGTACTGGCGCGGCGAGCTGGTGTAGAAGCGCGGCACGATGCCGTCGGCCACCCGGAAGGTGACGCGCGTTCCGTCGGCGCTTACCGCATTCAGCACCTGCTTGAGTTCGGGCGGCAGGTCGGACTTCAGGGCGTAGAGATCGACCGGCACCGGCCATTCGAAGTCGACATTGGCGGTGGTGCCCTTGACCGCGAACGTCGCCTTGGTGTCGACGTTCCAGCTGAACTCGACGCGCAGGAAGGTCGGATTGCGACCGACGCGCAGCGATGCCGTCGGGTTGAGCCGCCGGGCCTCCTCCGCCTTGCGCTTCTGCTCGGCGATACGCTCGGCTTCCTTGGCGCGCCTGGCGAGATCGGCGACGACATCGTCCGGCAGCCCCGGCGGCAGGCCCTGCCAGCTCGGCGGCATCAGGTCGATGAAGAGCTTTTCGCCCGCTTCCATGTGATTGATGTTGAGCGCAGTGCGCAGGCCGAACCGCACGCCGCGGGCATCGGGATCGACGCGGGCCACGGAGATGTAGCCGGGCAGCGCCACGGCCACGTCCGGCAGCAGCAGCGCGATCGGCTCGGCGAATTCCACCGCCAGCACGCCGTTCTCGTATTTCACCTTGTAGCCGGGGAGATCGTTGCGGCCGGGAAAGCTCAGCACCAACCGGCCATAGCCGGCTTCGGCGGTGACGAAGAGCTGCGCCTTCTCCTGAGCATGGGCAAGCGCCGGCCAGAGGCCGATCAACGCCACGAGGGCCACGCACAGCGCCTTCAGCGCCTGCGCCAACCTTACCCGATACTCGCTCATGCCGGCCTTCTGCCCGCCCGTACTCACACTCGGGGCGACAATAGGCCGGGCGGACTTAACGGGCCGCTAACCCAGGTCGGCAAAAAGCCGGGGTTTTGCCGGAACTACTGCCCGACGATCTGCGGCAAAGCGGCCAGATCCTCGGCCGTCACGGCGACGGTCGGCTCGGTCGGCGCGATCGCCATGGAGGCCGTCAGATCCTTGGCCTTGACCGGGTTCATCTTGGCCATGATCGGCGCCAGCTTGCGCGGATTCATCGCCCGCGCCACACGCAGCAGCGTGTTCATGTCGAGCTCGTTGAAGATCACCGCCGCTTCCTTGGGCTTCATGGTCTCGTAGAGCGAAACGATCGACTTGAACTGGCCTTCCTCGGCTTCCTTCTGCTGGTCGACGAGGGAATTGATGCTGGTTTCGAGCTGCTGCAGCACGGCGGTGCGCTCGTTGATGCGCTTTTCGGCCGCCTCGACCAGCGCCAGGCGCATGTCGAGTTCCTGCTCGCGGGCGTCGAGATCGGCGCGGCGCTCGCCGAGACGCTGCTCGACGGCAGAGGCGCTGCTGTCATTTGGCGCGTAAGGCACCAGCTTGCCGTCGGCATCCTGCACCACTGCCGGCGCCACGCCATCGACGAGGCCGGCCTTGGGATCGCAGGCCACCTCAGCGGCCGGCGCAGCGCCGTGATCGCCGGCCGGAGCCGCCGACGCCGCGCCACCCGGCGGGCAGGCGATTTCCGTAGCGGCGACCGGATGCTCGCCACCCTCGACCGGCACTTCCGCGCTGGCGTGTTCGCCTTCGGCTGCCGGAGCGGCGCCGTGATCGCCGGAAGCCGCCGGAGCACCGTGATCGCCCGATGCCGCGGGCGCGGCGCCATGGCCACCAGCCGCCGGTTCGTTGCCGAGCGGCAGGGTGGGCGCCGCATCGTTGGCGGTCGGCGCCGTGTCGGTCATTGTAGGGTCGACGAGCGAGGTGAAGCCGTCGTCGGTCACGCCCTCGGTCTTGCCGCTGCCGCCACCATGCGACCCGCCGCCACCACCGCCTGCTGCCTCGGCCGTCGACGTGCCGATGAGCACGTAGCCGCCATTGGTCACGAGACCGAAGCCCTTGAAGACCAGGAGGGCGACGGCCGCGAAGATGACAATGGGGAGCAGGCGGACTGATCTCATGCGGCGTTACTGCCGTTTATGCGCGGCCGCATCGCCAGCTGTTGCAGTGCGGACTGCAGCTTGCCTTCGACCGGCTTGGGCGGCTCGACCACTTTGGGCTCCGGCATCGCGCCGGGCTGCGAGCGGGCCATGGTGGTGATCTTGGCGATCTTGTCCATGATCTGCTGGCCGGCATTGACGTGGTTGGCGATCTCGACGCCGAACTTCTCGGCTTCCTGCAGGCGGGCCTGCAGCACGGCGTCGGCCTCGACCGCGGCGGTCTTGAGTTCGGTCACGGCCGCATTGGCCAGCGACGTGGCCTGCACCAGGTCGGCCACCATCTTGCGCAACTGGTCGCGATCCGAATGCAGGCGCTTGAGGCGCTGGTTCAGGATGATGCAGTAACCGATGGTGGCGGCCAGCAGAATCGCCACCATGCTTTCAACGATCAAGCCGAACGCCATCACCTGCCCTCCCGGGGCTGTTCGTCAATTGCTTCGAAGGCCGCCATCGTCACCTTGGGCGGATTGAGCGGCCGCGTGGTGCGCACCGAGACGTGGTTGCCGATATGGCCCATGATGCCTTCGGTCAGCTCCACATCGCCGCAGCGCAGCTTGATCGGATCGTTCGGCGAACAGTCGAACATCACCGTATCGCCCGGCTGCAGGCTGAGCATGCGGCTCAGCGGCAGGTCGAGTTCGTGCAGCACGGCCTCGACCTCGACATCGGCGGCATAGATTTCGGTAGCGAGATGGCCTTCCCAGATCGGGTCGCGGCCGAACTTCTCGCCCATATACATCTGCAGCAGCTGCTCGCGGATCGGCTCGATCGTCGCGTAGGGCAGCAGGATCTCGATCTTGCCGCCGCGATCGTCCATCTCGATGCGCAGCTCGATCAGGATCGCGGCATTGGCCGGGCGCGAGATGGCGGCGAAGCGCGGATTGGTCTCCAGCCGCTCGATCTTGAAATGCACCGGCGTCAGCGGCTCGAAAGCCTTGTGGGTGTCCTCGAGGATCACCTCGATCATGCGGCGGGCCAGCGCCATCTCGATAGTGGTGTAGGGCCGGCCCTCGACGCGGATATTGCCGCCGACGCGACGGCCGCCCAGCAGCACGTCGATCATCGAATAGATCAGCGCGCTGTCGACGGTGAGGAGGCCGAAATTCTCCCACTCCTCCGCCTTGATCACCGAGAGGATCGCCGGTAGCGGGATGGAGTTGAGATAGTCGCCGAAGCGCACCGAGGAGATCGACTCCATCGACACTTCGACATTGTCCGAGGTGAAATTGCGCAGCGACGTCGTCGACAGGCGCACCAGCCGGTCGAAGACGATTTCGAGCATCGGCAGGCGTTCGTAGGAGACCAGCGCCGAGTTGATCAGCGCCTGCACACCGGTGAGTTCGACATTGCCGCCGGCATTGGCGTCGAAGCCGAGAAGGCTGTCGATCTCGTCCTGGTTCAGCACGCGGTCGGCAGCGTCGCCCTCACCCGCTGCCGGATCGGCATCGAGCATGGCGGCCCACTCGGCGGACATGGCGTCGTCGCTGGCAGCCTCGGCCGACGCCTCGGCGCCCGCACCAGCGCCCTTGAGCGCCTCGTCGAGGTTCCAGTCGTCCGACAATTTGTCCTGATCGCTGGGGCCGGGCATTTACTGGACCAGAATTTCCTTGAACAGAATGCTGTCGATCTGCGCCGGGAAGATCGCCACGTTGACGCGGCGGCGCAGTTCTTCCTTGAGCCGGTAGATGCCGGCGGAGCCTTCAAGATCGCTCTTGCGCAGCTCGCGCAGGTAGACCTGGAAGGCATCGACCACCTTGGCCATGCGCGGCTGAATCTCTTCCATCATCTTCTCGTCGGCGACTTCGAGCGCGATGGTGAGCTTCATGAACGCCTCGCCCTGCCCCTCCGACTTGAGGTTCACCGTCATCGTCGGCAGGTTGAAGATGAAACTGTTGTGCACCTCGGCCATATGCGTGTCCGAGGAGGCCGGCGCAGAGAAAAAGAAGAAATAGGCAGCGGCGCCCGCGCCGATGAGCAGGAAGGCCGCGGCGCCGGCGATCAGCATGATCGGCGGCTTCTTCTTGGCCTTGGCGCCCGAGGCCTCGCCGTCTTCCATTTCCGCTTCAGCGGCCATGCCGAAAATCCCCGGTTGCCGGACGATTCCGGCTCACCCACAGAGCTATGCAGGCCGCTGGTTAACGATTGGTTACCCAGAGGGTCAAAGCGGCACAATTTGCCGGGCAGCTTTTGCCGCCCATCGGCTTTTTCCGCCCATTCCGTTTACCACGTGCGGACCCTAAACATCTGATTTTATTCAATTGTCCGGTTTGGCACGGTTTCTGCAATGTTAATGGCGAACCGCGACGGCTTGGGGAAGTCAGCGTGGTTCGGGGAATAACGGGGACCTTGCGCCATGGAAAATGCGCAGCTCATTTCGCTCTCGCGCCAGGTGGCCTTGCAGCGGCAGATGGATGTGGTGGCGAACAATCTCGCCAACATCAATACGACCGGCTTCAAGGGCGAGCAGATCCTGTTCCAGCAGTATCTGATGCCGGTCGCCCGCGATAAGGACTTCAACTACCCCGACCAGCCCCTGCACTATGTCGAGGACTGGGCCACCATCCACGACATGTCGAACGGTGCCATCACCCAGACCGGCAATCCGCTGGACGTGGCGCTGAACGGCGACGGCTTCCTGACCGTCTCCACCCCGTCCGGCGAACGCTACACCCGCTCCGGCGCCCTGCAGATCAGCAATGACGGCACGCTGGTCGACATCGACGGCAACCCCGTCCTGTCCGACGGCGGCCCGATCCAGTTCGACGAGAGCGACACCGACATCACCCTCTCATCGACCGGCGCGGTCAGCACCAACAACGGCGCCAAGGGCCGTCTGGCCGTGGTCGAGTTCTCGTCGCCCGAGATGCTGACCCGCGAGGGCAACAACCTCTACGCCGCCATGGATGGCGCCACCGGCCTGCCGGCGACGCGCACCAAGGTGACCCAGGGCGCCATCGAGCGCTCCAACGTCTCCGGCGTCGCCGAGATGACCGAAATGATCCGCGTGTCCCGCGCCTACGAAAGCATCGCCAACACGATGCAGAAGCAGGACGAAATGCGCCGCTCCGCTATCCAGCGGCTCGGCAGCGAAGCGAACGCCTGAGGAGGCTGACCCATGAAAGCTCTTTATATCGCATCGAGCGGCATGTCGGCGCAGGAGCGCAACGTCGAAGTCATTTCGAACAACATCGCGAACATGCGCACGACTGGCTACAAGAAGCAGCGCGCAGAGTTCCAGGACCTCCTCTACCAGTCCTACCGCCGCGCCGGCGCAGCCACCTCTGACCAGGGCACCATGGTGCCAGCCGGCCTCGAAATCGGTTCGGGTGTGAAGACCTCGGCCACGCCGCGCGTCATGAGCCAGGGCACGGTCTCGCCGACCGAGAAGGAACTCGACGTCGCCATCCGCGGCGAAGGCTACTTCGCCATCCAGATGCCGGACGGCTCGACCACCTATACCCGCGACGGCTCGTTCGAGCGCTCGGCCGACGGCGAGATCGTCACCGTCGACGGCTACACCGTGCAGCCCGGCATCACGCTGCCCGATGGCGCCACCGGCGTGTCGATCAGCAATGACGGCCTCGTCGAAGCCTTCCTGCCCGGCGCCACCGCGCCGACCCAGATGGGGCAGCTGCAGATCGCCCGCTTCGTCAACAAGGCCGGTCTCGAATCCGCCGGCGACAACCTGTTCCGCGAGACCGCGGCCAGCGGCCCGGCGCAGGTGGTGACGCCCAACCAGAACGGCGCCGGCAGCCTGCTGCAGGGCTACCTCGAAATGTCGAACGTCAACGCCGTGACCGAAATCGCCGACCTGATCGCGGCCCAGCGTGCCTACGAAATGAACGCCCGCGTCATCTCCGGAGCAGACCAGATGCTCCAGGCGACGAGCCAGCTGCGCTGATAGGGAGCCGATAGATGAACCTGCTCAAGACCCTCGCTCTCGCCGCTACTCTCGGCATGTCGCTCTCGACCGCCGCCTTCGCGCTGCCCGCGCTCAAGAGCGAAGTCGTGGTCACCGCCGAGATCGTCACCGTCGGCGACATGTTCGACGACGCTGGCTCGCTGGCCGAACTCGCCATGTTCCGCGCCCCCAAGCCCGGCACCACCGGCATGGTGGAACTCAACGCCGTGGCACATGCCGCCAAGCTCGTCGGCATCACCGAGTTCGAGAATGTCGGCATTGCCCGCGTCCGCGTCTCGCGCGCCGCCAGCATCGTCGACGCCCACGTGCTCGAAACCATGGTGACCGACGATCTGCGCAGCCGCGGCATCGTCCAGACCGGCGTCACCCCGAACCTCAGCTTCGATACGCCGAACCTCAGCTTCAATGCCGAAGCTGTGGACCAGCCGGTCAAGCTGATCAACGTGCGCTACATGCCGGGCAACAGCGCATTCTCGGCCCGGTTCCAGATTGCCGGCACCGACCTGCCGGTCGACGTCACGGGCCACATCGAAATGATGGTCGAGGCGCCGCACCTGATCGACACCCGTCCCGCCGGCACGGTGCTGACCCCGTCGGATCTCGAACTGAAGCTCGTGCCGCTCAAATATGCCGAGAGCACCGGCCTCGTCAGCATGGACCAGCTCGTCGGCAAGCAGCTCTCGCGCTCTGGCCGCGGTGGCCTGATGCTCCGTGCCCGTGACGTTGCCGACCCGCAGGTCGTGGCCCGCAACCAGATGGTCACGGTCTACCTCAAGTCCGGTCCGATGACCCTCACGGTCAAAGGCCAGGCGCTCAACAACGCCGCCGCCGGCCAGCCGGTGCAGGTGATGAACACGGCGTCCAAGAAAATCGTCATCGGCACCGCGCTTCCCAATGGCGGCGTCGAAATGACCTCTACCCTCAATATGGCCGGCCTCTAAGGCATGACCGGAGTGACCAAGATGAACACCCTGAAACTCGCTGCAACCCTCGCACTCGTTACGCTGCTCGCCGGCTGCTCGACCATGGATCGTCTGGCTTCGGTGAACCAGGCCCCGAAGCTGACCGCCATCGCCGACCCGACCGCCCAGCCCGGCTACCGCCCGGTCAACATGCCGATGCCGCAGGTGGTCGCCGCCTCCTACCAGCCCAACTCGCTGTTCTCGAACGAGGCCCGCGGCTTCTTCAAGGACCAGCGCGCCCACAAGATCGGCGACATCCTGACCGTCGTCGTCACCATCGACGACAGCGCCAAGATCGACAACGGCACCAACCGCAGCCGCACCTCGGCCAGCGAGAGCAGCGTCGGCGGCGTGCTCGGCTCGATCTTCAACAAGCAGGTCCCGCTGGTCGATGTCGACGCCACCGGCGCCATCAACACCGGCGGCAGCATGTCCGACAGCGGCAAGGGTTCGGTGAACCGTTCGGAAAGCCTCGAGACGCAGGTTGCCGCCGTCGTCACCCAGGTGCTGCCCAACGGCAACCTGGTGATCGAGGGCCGGCAGGAAGTGCGGGTGAACTTCGAAGTCCGCGACCTCATCGTCGCCGGCATCGTCCGCCCCGAGGACATCCACGCCGACAACACCATCCCGTCGTCCAAGATCGCCGAAGCCCGCATCTCCTACGGCGGCCGCGGCCAGATCACCGATGTGCAGCAGCCGCGCTACGGCCAGCAGATCGCCGACGCCATCATGCCCTTCTGAGGCAAAATCCCGGTTCCCCGCTGCCAGCGCGTTTCCCCCATTCGGCGCGAGCAGCATCCGGCAAGTTCCAGAAGGCACTTGCCACCCCCAGGCGCGCAGTCTCCCCGGCTGCGCGCCTTCCCCATTTCGGAACCCTCGCCGCCCGCGCGGGTTCGGTCCTCGACAAGGAGGATCATCATGGGCAGCAAACTGAGCTTCGGCATCGCCATTGGCATCGCGATCGGCGCCGGTATCGGCGTGGCCATGGACAATATCGCGATGGGGATCGGCATCGGCATCGCGCTCGGCGCGGCCTTGGGCGGCGCGTTGAACGCCTACGAGAGCGGCAAGAAGGGCGAGTAGGCAATGCGACGCAGTAGCCAATGGGCGGTAGCTCGGCTACGTCTTCGGTCCCTGCTGCCTATTGGCTATTGCTGACTGCCGAGGACCCCATGACCAATTCCGCCTTCTCCAAACTCGACGCGCTGGGCAAGAAGCTCGAGGCGCTCGATCATGCGCAGTCGATGCTGTTCGTGGACGAGGCGGTGAACATGCCGGCGGGCGGCGGCGAAAAGCGCGCCGAGGCCATGTCGGTGCTGGCCGGCATGCAGCACGAAATGGCCACCGCGCCCGAGATCGCCGACTGGATCGGCGCGGCGGCGGACGAGCCGCTCGACGACATGCAGCAGGCGGCTTTGCGCGAGTTCAAGCGCGCCTATACCAACGCCACCTGCCTCTCGTCCGATTTCGTCCGCAGGCAGGTCAATGCCCGCGTCCGCTCCGAGCAGCTCTGGCGCGAACTGCGTCCCACCGGCGACTGGGCAAGCTTTCTTCCCGCCTTCGAAGGTGTCGTTGCCAATGTGCGCGAAGAGGCCGAATTGCGCGCCACGGCGCTCGGCCTCGCGCCCTATGACGCGATGATGGAGCAGTACGATCCCGGCAACCGCGCCGCCGATATCGACGTGGTGTTCGGCGACCTCAAGACCTTCCTCAAGGACTTCGTGCCGCAGGCCCTCGCCCGGCAGGAGGAAAAGCTCGCGGCCAAGCCGCTGAAGCCGCTCAACGCGCCCTTCCCCATCGAAAAGCAGAAGGCCCTCGGCCTGACGATGATGGAAGCGCTCGGCTTCGACTTCGAGCATGGCCGGCTCGACATTTCGCACCACCCGTTCTGCGGTGGCGTGCCGACCGATGTGCGTATGACCACGCGCTACACCACCGCTGAATTCCTCTCCTCGCTGATGGGCATCCTGCACGAGACCGGCCACGGCCTCTACGAGCAGAATCTGCCCAAGGAATGGTCGCATTGGCCGGTGGGTAAGGCCCGCGGCATGGCGATCCACGAAAGCCAGAGCCTCTTCGTCGAAAAGCAGATCGCCCGTTCGCCCGAATTCTGGGAATGGGCCATGCCGCATGTCAGCGAGCATCTGGGCGCCGACGCCATCGCCGGCTGGGATCTCGATGACGTGCTGGCCCATGTCCACATGATCGAGCGCGGCCTGATCCGCGTCGATGCCGACGAGGCCACCTACCCGCTGCACGTGATCCTGCGCTATGAGATCGAGAAAGATCTCGTGTCCGGCAAGTTCGCACCGAAGGATGTGCCGGAAATCTGGGACGCCAAGATGCGCGAATATCTGGGGCTCTCGACCATCGACAACCCCAAGGACGGTCCGATGCAGGACGTGCACTGGCCGTCGGGCGCCATCGGCTACTTCCCGAGCTACACGCTGGGCGCGCTGATCGCGGCGCAGCAATGGGTGGCGATCGAGAAGGCCCAGCCGCAGGTGCGCGACGATTTCCGCAACGGCCGCTTCGTCGGCGTCAACGACTGGCGCCGCGACAACATCTGGTCGCAGGCGTCACGCTGGTCGACGCCGGAACTGCTGGAGCGAGCGACCGGCGAAAAGCTCAACGCAAAGCACTTCGCCGAACACCTGAAGCGCCGCTACCTCGCCTAGCGGCAGCTGTCGCGCAGCGCGCCGATCTCGTCGAGGGCTTCCGCCAGCCGGAAGTTGACGGTGAGT
>VFQQ010004443.1_pt1 | contig 12394 bp, 22 predicted proteins | sample 3512341 | NCBI WGS metagenome assembly VFQQ01 (sample SAMN10412373, study PRJNA504923) | tailings metagenome | isolation source: Relicate 2 Philex TSF1 revegetated site | place: Philippines: Tuba, Benguet | collected 2017-08-29 | reverse complement strand
GGTGCGCGGCTCCCGGGGCGGAGGCGGCACAAAGCGCGGCTGGCGGCGAGCGGCCGGGTGGGTGCTGCCGCCGCCTCCTCCTCCTCGCTGCTGTCCTCATCCGACCCCTCACCATCCTCCGACTCCTCTGCAGCTGCTGCCTGCTTTCGTCCCCGCTTGCGAGGTCGGGGCTCGGCCTCAGAGTCCTTGGACTCCTCGCCCTCCTCGTCCTCCGACTGTGGCTTGCGCTGCCGGCGCCCGGCCGGCGCCTTGCCGCGCCGCCGCGGCGCCGCCTCCTGCTCCTCGCTGGACTCGACCAGCGCCTCCAGGTCCTGCAGGCATGTCGAGAGGTCGCTTGGTGAGCGAGGGAGCGGGCTGGGGGCGCAGGGCGGGCCGGGTGCGGGCGCACCTCCGCCTGCTGCGCGCTGGCAAAGGTGCCGAAGCGCTGGGGCGCCTGGCGCTGACGGGCGGCTCGCGTCGACATGGTGATCGTCCGATGCTGGGACCCGCCGCCGCCGCCACCGCCTTTCAAGCGCCATGCCGACACAGCAGGCCCGCATTTGGGCTTGCAACACAGTGGCTAAAGTGCGAGCTTTCTCGCACACAACACGTCATCAACGCTGTGGCGTGGCTGGGTGGCATTTGTGCTGCACAGACCGGGACGGGCGCCGCCGCCAATGCCGCCGACGCCGCTGCTGGCGGAGCACAGGTGCTAGTCCGCAAATGTTGCACACTCGGGCTTCAAGACGGTTGAATGCTGACTAAATACACAATTGATGGTGGCAATGCAACGAGTGCACATGGGCCAGGCGCAGACAGCATTGCCGCCTAGCGGCGGCAAGCCGCCAGCACAGCAGCGATCTGAAGCACGGTGTGGCGCGACCGGCCTGTCGATCCGCAGCCATGGACCTGCCGGAGCTCGGATCCTTCGAGAGCGCCCAGCCCGAGGCCTTCTATTTGGGCCGGGAGGCGGACGAACTTGTTGCAACAGCAGACGCACGGCTGGTGGTGGAAGGGCAGCACCTGAGAGTGCACAGCCAAGTGCTGAGCGTGCAGAGCCGGGTGCTGCGCTCACTGTTCGCCGTGCGGGCCGAAGCCGGCGGCGGCGACGGCCGCGAAGCGGTCGACAGCGGAGTGAGTGCAACAAAGCATCTGCCAGCTGTCCGCATATTAGCAGCAGGCATCTGTTGCTGCTCCTTACCTTGCACCTCCGCCTTGCTTGCAGGACGGGCAGCCTGCGCGCAAGCGAGCGCGGCAGGGGGCGTCCAGCAGCCGCCCAGCGGCGGCAGCGGCAGCGCAGGAGCCTGTTGAGCTGGAGCACGCACTGCAGGGCTTTCAGCTGCGAGAGGTGGCCCTGTTTCTGTGCCTCCTGTACCACCCGGAGGATGCCGAGCCGGGCAGGCTGCAGCAGGAGCTCATCAGCCTTGGAGGGGCTGCCCGGCTTGCACACCAGCTGAATGCTCCCGGGGTGCTGAAGAACGTGGCGGCCGCGATGCTGGGCAAAGGTGAGAGTCGGGGGCTGCGCGCTGTGCGTGGCCGTGGGTGAAGAATCACAGATGTGCCTGAGACAGCGGCATTGCTACAGCTGCATTGCCTCTATGCCTGGCCTCAATACTGGACTGGGGCGCCATACATTGAGAACAAACTGCCCTCGTTGCCATCTGACACACCCTGGCTGCAGTGGAGTCGCTGGACAGCCACAGCACGCTTGCGGCGTGGCTGGGGTGCGGCGGAGCACTGCCAGCAGGACAAGCTGCGGGCCTCCTGCATGCGCCGCCTGGCCACCCTACTGCTGTCCAACCACAACAGCGATCGCGGCGGCAGCCCCAAGCACAAGAAGCGGAACGCAATTGGGGCTGCCATGGAGGATGTGGCACAGCTGCAGGTGAGACAGGGGGCGACTGATGGGCTGAGTTTGGAGTGCAGCTGAGCCTGCAGACGGCGCACCCAAAGTGAACTTGATAGTTGCATCCAGTCCCTCCTGCTGTGCACTGTTCTGCAGGGCATTGGCCAGGAGTCAATGCAAGTGTTGGTGGGACTGCTGCTCAGCACTGCACGGCAGGCTACCCATGCTGCTGCTGGTTATCCATTCAATCGTTACGGGCAAGAGCTCGCTGGCGGCAGAGCTTGCGGCGCAGGCAGGCTGCGAATTGGTGGCGCGGCTTGGAAAGGAGGTTATCGAGCAGCATGTGGTGCCAAAGGCACGTGCAGCGCTGCAGCGCAACGCGGATGTAGTTATTGACAGCGTGAACTGGAGCAAGGAGCAGCGCGCCTACTGGGTTGGGCTTGGAGATGAGTGCGGAGCTGAGGTGCGGAGCGGACAGTCAGGTGGTGGCAGAAGGGGAGGGGGCAGAGCGCGGGTGGCTGCGCTGCTGGCAGCCGCACCTGAACAATCACACACCCTGCTTCTCGTGACTCCATCTCGGCCTGGCACCCCTCCTCCCGTACCGCAGGTGCACTTCATCTGGGTCAACACGCCCGTGGAGACGTGCATCGAGCGGGCAGTGGAGCGCGGCAAGCAGCACGCCCGGCAGCCGCCGCAGGACGACAGCCAGCTGCCCCCATGCCTGTCTGCCAAAGAAGCGCCAACTGTCATCTGGTACTACAAATCGCACTGGGAGGACCCACACCTGGACGAGGGCTTGCACTCCATCAAGGTGGGGGCAATCTCGTGGGCAGGCGCGGGCTTGGCAGGCGGGCGGCGGGCATGCATGGCGGATGGCAGAAGGGCAGCAGACAGTTGCAACTGCACAGCCCTCTGACATGCCAGCCAGTTGCAATGCGCTAGTCTGACGGGCTCCACGTGCCATTTGCTTCTCTGCAGGTGTGCAAGACCGAGGAGGATGTGCGCGAGGTGGTGGATTACTGAGTTGAAGAAGCGGCAGCAGGCAGCAGGCAAGCCAGCGGTGTGCAGCGAGAGGCAGAAGAGCTTCTGGGGCCAGCTCTGGGGCATGCTTCGGGGCAGCCGCAGCTGAGTAGCACTACTGAGGTCACCTGCAGCGCATTCTGCACCCCCTGTGCTCTGCCCCGACCTGTGCCTCCCTTGTTCAGCTGCTTCGTTGTAGCGCATCCTGCAAGTTGCAGTGCAACCGCCACGCTTCCATCTCGCCTGAGGAGGCGCCGGCTGCACCAGCGGCGGCGGCAGCTGCCCAAGCGCAGGCGCAGGCCAGCAGCAGAGACGAGACTGTGGGCATTTCTATGGTACACAAAGTGGGCGGGCATGGCGATCGGGAGCAGAGCCACCAAACTGGCGGCGGGCGCCGCCGCCCGCCGCCTTTCAAGCGCTGCTGCCGACACAGCAGGCCTGCATGTGGGCTTGCCAACACAGTGGCTGAGGTGGAAGCAACGTGATGTTGCGCATGCAACACGTCATGAAAGCTGCATGGCGTATTTGGGTGGCGATTGTGCTGCAATGGCAGGCTGCGCAGACCGGGGCAGGCGCTGCCGCCAATGCCTCTGACGGGCAGCGGGGGGCTTCAGCAGCACACCCATCGCACAGGGTGCTACTCTGGGTTCAAGATATTACACAGCCATTAGCAGAATGCAGATGCAGGATGGTATGCAGCCAAGGCACGCGTCCGCACTCGAATAGCAAACTTGCGATAGGAGCAGAAGGTGCAGATGAATTGAACTGGAATTATGGTGGGTGCTTTGTAGGCTAAGCAGGCCTGTGCCGCATATGAAAAGAACCGAATAGGAAAGGAGAACGAGATCTCCATAAGACAATGCATTATGATAGGATACCTCACTGACCCCGGTGACAACAACAGCGCAGCGGCTGGAGCGAAGAAGCAGTCTTAAATGGGCAGACAAACCGAACACTTTGAGTTTAAAAGCTATTGCTGTGGCGAATGGCTGTTTAGTTGAGTTCATGGCTACCCAAACAGGCCATGCAGGCCATGGTGACACCTATGTGCGCCATGCAGCGCGCCTCCTAGGGGAGGCTGGCCACACGATTTGTCCCAGTGGCAGCAGCTTGCACCGACAGATCAGCGGCTCTGGAAGCTGAGGTATTGCACCTGCAGGTGGGGAGCGGTGCAGAGGGACACGCGTCTCAACAGTGGCGCTTCAGAGTTCAGGCTCAGCGCCAGCTGTCGCCAGCTGCCATCACACCATCTCACCACCACACCACGAGGCCTGACCATATCACTGCTGCTCGCCGCCACGACACACCACAAGACCACATGCCAATAAATTGCTCACCGCCAGCGTAGAGATGATGCGGAACAGGGCCACAAAGGCAAAGAGGATGCCCACTGCCGGCCAGGCCAGGCTGGGATAGTAGCCGTATCCGCTGTCCAGGAAGGCAGACACGGTGGTGGGGCTGCCGTTGCTGGCGATGATCTCTGTTGGGAGCGGCAGGCGGAGGGCGGGCGCGGCGGAGTAAGCGCAACAGCGACAGCAAGAGGGAGGTGTGCTGCCGAGGAATGTGCTAGCAAGGAGGCGACGCCCGGAGCAAGAGCAACGGCGCTGGTGTATATATGCCAGGAAGCAGAGCAAAGGCTGCTGCGTTGCTCTCACCGGTCTCATCGCCAGCCAGCTGGTTTGAGGCCACCGCTGCCGCCATCCACGCAACGGGATTGACGTACCTGCAGCAGGCAAGGTGCAGGATGGGGTCATCACACTGCAGTGATGCCAGCTTGACTGCGATGGAAAGGGGCCGCAACCGGCCTGGCGGCTCGCAAACCACGGCATCTCTGCCGCACCCTTGTGCGCCCCAAGGCAACAAGGCAACCAGCCGGCCGGCAGAGCCTGCATGCGTCCTGACTGCTCCCCCTGCCAACCTCCCCCCTGCAGCCGCCTCACCAGGCCCAGCGCCACCACGCGGGCATGAGGTTGCGGGGGATGAAGAAGCCGTTCAGGACGTCGAAGATCGCGGCCAGTGTAGCGGAAAGCGCCTGAGCTGCCTGCACATTGGGCATCACATACCTGCAGGACAGGGTGGGCGGCGCGGGGCAAGGAGAGGGAGTGAGGGAGGATGGTGCCAGCGTGCACGATCCGTGCAGATTGCCTGTTGTTGTTGAGGAAGCACTCAGTGCTGCGCTGCACATAGATGCTCCCTGCTGCGCAGCGCAGTGTAGCCACCATTGCCCTGCCTGCTCCAACTGGCTGCCCCTGCTGCCCGTTTGTTGCTGCCCCTTGCTTCAACCGGCTGCGCCCCCCAGCAGGCCTCACAGGCACATCTGGCCAAAGAAGGTGAAGATGAGCAGGGACAGGAAGAAGACGAAGAGGAAGAAGAAGAAGGCGCCCGCAGTCGACTTGAACCCTGCGGGGTGTTGGAAGGAGTTCATACGGACAGCTCAGCCGCAACACGTGGCCTTGCACGAGCATGCCCGCCTACGGCAAGCACATGCGTTCCGCAGCACCACAGCGCAGTCCGCAATTTCAGCCAGCGCAGAATGTGTACAAGCTGGCGCACCAATCATCCAGTAGGACACCAGGGTGAACAGGCAGACTTGCAGGACCAGGTAGGGCAGCTCGGCCTGCAGGAGATGATTGGGCAGCAAGCATCAGGAAATGGCCAAATGACACAGCAGCAGCAGGGAGTGCTTGTTGGCGACCAGGCCGCATGGCCAATCGTAAATGGCCGTGCCGCACATGTGACGACGCACATTTGCCACACTTGCCATGCCGCGGCGTCAGGGCATGTGCCCTGTGATCAGCCAGCGGTTGCTTCTGTGCAGCTGGCAACCTGCCACTCACGATGGCTGCTGCGGTGACGTAGCAGAGGGCCGAGTACATGCCTGCCGCACGCTCGCGGTACAGCACCTGGGAGCAGAGTGGGTGCAGTACACGCTTATGCTGACATTCAGTCATCCAATATTCTTGCTGCTGCCATGGGTGTGCGTCCCGGTGCCTGATCATTCTTCATGCATGCGTGCATTGCTTGGGAACAACCAGCAGCCCCCGGCAGTCAGCAAGGCAAGGCAATTGAGGCGCCCTGCTGCCGGCTCACCGTGCGCTCCTGGGCGGCCACAATGAGCACGGACTGGATGTTGATGCTGCCCAGGTTGGACAGGCTCATGAACAGCAGGCCCATCACGTTGACCACAGAAGTGAAGGGCGCGCCGGCGGCCACCTGCGGGGCGGGAGAAGGGAGAAAAGAAGGTGCCGGTCGGTGCTTGAGCAGACATGTTACTGCTTGAAGCGGCGGCTCCTGTGCCAGCTGGCGGATTGGACGAGCACCGCAGCCTGCCTCACTTCAGCAAATGGCTGCCTGTATAACCTGGTCCTCAGCTCCTCACCTGGCCCTTCTTGTAGTACAGCGAGCCGACCACCAGCGCAAAGGCGAGGGACACCACGAAGCGGATGCCGTTGTACTGCGCGAGTGGAAGGGGGGGTGCCACATGTTGTGGCAAACACCAGTTCGCCAGGCTTTTGCAGCAGCAAGAGTGCCCGGCTGTCTTCACACCCCGATGGACAGTCTCGTGGTATTGCGATGCATCATCCCAGCTAGCCCGCCCACCTGCGGCATGCGCCAGTAGCGCGTCATCTGGCGGCCCAGCAGCTGCTGCAGCTGCACCCAGTATGTGGCGGCGTACGTGCCGCCGCTCACAGAGGGCGCCTCCCCGGTGGGCTGGCAGGCCTCGTCAACAGCCTTGGTGTTGGCTGCCAGCAGCTCGCTGGACTGCAGGGGCATATGAGGGGCGGAGGGGTACCGATGCGACGGGCTCAACAGGGGTTGCAAGCACGCCCACTTGCCAACCTGCTGCATGCACTCCCAAGCCGCTGCTACCACAGAGCAGCAAGATTGCATACTCGAATGCTACATGGCAAACCGCAGCTGAAGCTTGCCTTGTAGAGCGCCACAAAGTCGGGCCCCTTGGCGGAGCCAGCGGCCGAGCCGCCTGCCACGTCCAGCATCCAGTTGGCGGGGTTCTCGCCCGCCTGTTGGGGAGATTGTGAGCACCGATCAACCGCGTGAGGTGGCATGGCAGCAATACAATGTCGAGTTGATTGGCAGGTACACGCATGTGCGGCTGTAAACTCAGAACCACAGAGTGCATGCCAGCTGCTTCCACATACAGTTCTCGGCTGAACACCTGCTGCTGCTTTTGCGCCCCCGGCTCGCCTGGATAGTGCGCCCGCCCGCCGCTGAGAAGTAGGCAATCAGGTCGGCCGACTCGTGGCCTGCACACAGAGGGACGCAATGTTGTGAACACAGTTTTAGTGCAGCCAGCTGTGGCGGTGCAATGGGCATGACAAGCTGGCTGCGTCAAGTGGGCAGGCCATTGTTGCAGGCCAGAAGCATCCGGCATTGGGGGACCTCACCCAAGGCGGGACCTCACCCAGGGCGCCGCAATACATCATGAACCCTCCAGTCTGCAGCAAAACCAGCATGTCGAACTGGAAGAAAATCTCGGCAGAGGGCTGCGGGGAGTGGGGGGAGGGGGGAGGCAGAGGGAGACGATGAGATGCGGGTGATGGGGATGGGTGGGAGAGCGTCCCGGTGAGGGGGCAAAGTCATTCGCCAGCTTCGATTGACATGGATAGCTTGAAGGCTGGTCTGCTTCCAAGGCAAGGTTTGCCGGACGCAGGACAAGTGTTTCATGCAACACAGCCACACTGGGTGGTCCACACCTGGTGGATGGTGCACACAATGGTGCGCTGCATGGAGGCCACGCTGCGCGTGACGCGCATGACCACAGCGGCAGCGTGCCCGTCAAGCCCCGAAGTCGGCTCGTCCACTGCAGGAAGGGTGAGCCAGGGCGGGGGCAGGGCAGGGTGAGACAGGGCAGGGTGGGTCAGCAGCCTCAAGGGCGGACAGGCCCCCGGCAGGCTGGTGGAAAGCTACTTCGGCTGGAAGACACCGCAGCAGGCAGCTCATCGCATCTGTTTCCGCCCCTCCCGCTCAATCAACGGCATGCTGTTGCAGCTGCTGCACTCACTGAAGATGACGGCCGGGTTAGCCACCAGCTCCACAGCCAGGGACAGGCGCTTGCGCTGCGGGGCACAGCGCAGTGCAGCGGGTTCAGCGACGTGCAGCACAAGCTGCCCAGCATGGGTGACAAGCGTTGCATGTGTCCACTGCACTTGCAGATGCCCCAAGAAGCAGCGCACGGTGCATATGTGGGAAGAGGCCTGCCCTACCCCTCGCACCTGCTCCAGCGACAGGCCCGCGTCGGTGCCGCCGCCGGAGCCGGCCCCCGCGCCCACAATGCTGTTGCGCAGACCCTGCAGCTCCACGAGCTCCAGCACAGAGTCCACATAGCTGCAGGGAAGTGGAATTGGCGGCTTCGGCAAGATAAGAGAAGGACTAGCTCGATTGCACTCGTGCAGTGGCGCAGCCACAACGATTCGACAAGTGTTCGGAAAACACCAGTTCTCAGCCTCACTCGGAGATGTGGGCGTCCGACACATGGGCCGGCAGGCGCAGGCGGGCCGAGAACAGCAGCGCCTCGCGCACGGTGGCCGTCTCGGTGTGGATGTCGGTCTGGGCAGTGATGGGAGGGGCAGCAGCAGAAGCTGTGACGACATGAGCATGGCCAGCTGAAGGACAATATGGGTAGGTGCACACATCCATGTGGTCAAAGGCTGTGCATGGGTGCATCTTGCCATCTTCTTCCGATGGCATCGGATGAAGAGCAGCTCATGCACCCAAAAAGCGCAGCAAAGCAATCGCTGCCCACCTGCTCCACGTAGGCGCTGACGCGGCGCCACACGTCGTCCTGCTTCTTGTGCCCGTTGAGCGTGATGTCGCCCTGCGGTGCAGGAGACGGAAATGCATGGTATGTCAAGGAAGGCGGCACCACGACCGCCGTCGGCGCTCAATAGTTCTGCACGTGTATTTACCGTCGTTGTGCCTGCCGCCTGCTGCCAATGCCGAATGCCCAATGCTAGTTGCCCGCACCTCGATGATGCCCTGCGTCTTGCGGCTGCTTGTACGCAGCAGGCTGCTTGCACAAATCCGGCACACCCAGCCCATCTCCCAGGCAAACGTAATTCATCTGTCAACACTCTCCTTACTTACACTGCGTGTTTCCGCCTACTGACAAACAAATCTCCTGCAATAGTGATCCTCCGCACCTCGATGATGCCCTGCGTCTTGCGCCCCGCCAGCACGTCCAGCAGTGTGGTCTTGCCGGCGCCGCTGGCGCCCATCAGGCAGGTCAGCTGGCCGGGGCGGATCACGCCACCCACGCCCTGCTCAGGGACACACCGCGGATGATTCCGTTGTCAGGCAGCATGTATGATCCAGAGGAGCAGCATGTGTGAGCCAGCGGCTGGGTGGCAGTCGGGTACAGCGCACCCATGCTTAGAGGAACCCAGCCTTCAGCATCAGCAGCGCAGCGGTATCCCTTCCCCCTCACGTGCAGCAGCTGGATCATGCCCGGGTGCTTCTCGCTCTCCGGTGCCTTGCTCCACACCGGCTTCTTGACAAAGTAGTTGATGCCCCTGCGAGACAATGCAAGCAGGTTTAAGCAACCAGCAGATGACGCACATGCCATCCATGGTGACCACAAAAGCTGTCTGCACCTGCCATGCATGAGCCAGCCATTAGAGAGCCTACCACCGCACACTCACCGGAAGGCCAGCGCCATGGGAGTGAATGGGATGTCCAGGGCAGCCGAGGGTCCACCCTTGCCCTCACATGCATCATCCACAGCATCCGGCTTGCCGTCCGCAGCAGCCGCCAGCTTGGCAGCATCCGGGCTAGCAGCACCCGCCTCAGCGGCGGACGCGGACTTGCTGGCCGACTTGGCTGCCTTGGCGGTGGCAGTCTGCTCCTCGTCCTCCCCGACAGTGGCCACCTTTCGAGCGCTCTGCGGCTCATGATAGCAGCCCAGTGTGACTTATTGGCTTGCTGGCTGATGGGCACCCAGCTGCACAACCAGTTTCAAACAAGTGCAGGCAGCGTCTTGCCTCACACACACACCCAGACTAGGGTAGCACGCTTCCTCACGCCTCCCCAGCCCTCACCGGCGTGACGGCAAACGCGGCGCAGACGGCGCCTCCGAACAGCAGGTACGTGCCGATCATGAAGGCAAGGCCGGCCCAAACCCACTTGTACGCGTTGTACATGCCAAAGGACGCCAGCACCTCCTGCGTTGGATCGTAAAAGGAAGGAACCAGGCAACCACCACCGTTGAACAGCAGAGAAAGGAAACGCAGCAAGTGGTGCAACCAGGCCGGACAGAGGTTGGAGCAAGAAGTGTAAATGGGGGCGCCGCTGGCTTGTGCACCGCGCCCGCAGAACATGCATCAACGCGGCAGCAACACATAAAGCGCTCACGTCTCCGGCCTGCATGCCGGTGGTTTCCACGGTGAAGTCCCAGCGAGAGCGCAGGAACTCGTTGGCCATCACAGCCCGGAAGCCCCAGCTGCGCGATGGTGAGGAGAGAGAGGGAAAAGGGAAATGGAGAGGCGGGTTGGTGAGCGCTGTTGGTACTCACGTGCCATTGCGTCTCCCAGCCAACACTGTGCTGCTACGTGCAGGACCAAGCTGCTTCGAAGCTGCTGCCCTCACCTCATGGGGTTGATCCAGAAGCCCCTGTTAGGCGGGCAGGAAGGAGCGGGGCGGGGCGCACGCTAATGATGTCTGAACCTTTGCAGTAGCGCAGGTTTGTGGTGGCAATGCAGCGGCTTGCACACAAATGTCACATCTCAGGCATGCAGCCCGCACTGCTGCAGCGCATCGCTTCTTCTACAGCATTGTGCAAAGCACCCACCAGATCCACCAGCCGGGGATGGACTGGCGCACGATGGCAAAGCCGGACAGCAGGATGAGGAGCAGGATGACGACGCCTGGGCAAGGAGGGGGTTGTGAGCAAGGGGCATGCAGGGTGAGGGAGGCGTAGCAGTGCCCGCAGCAGTGGTGGGCAGCCGGCTCAGCCGGGGGTGCACCCACAGCATGCGCGCATGCGCGCATGAGCGCCATGCTCCTCTTCGCCCGTGTTGCGTGCGGCAGCCAGCTCCTGACAAGCAACCCGCCGCTTCTGGAGGAAAAGCTCCCTCTTGCCCAACAAACCAGCTCTCACCCGACAGTCCGCCGGCGACTTGCAGGGTGGGGCACAGCGCGGCCAGCACGATGAACATGGCACCAAACACCAGGCCAGAGGCCAGCAGCACGGCAGTGTACATGAAGAAAGCGCCGGCTGAAGACGTGAACCCTGCCATCCAATACACCATCACTGCATGTGGCAGGACGGGGGGTGTGCCATGGGATGTTGCGCAGGCGCTTGGGTCGGCATGGAGAGAGGTGCCATGAGCAACTGCCCCTGCCATGCCCTGCCATCAGCCATGCCGTCCCACGGCATGCCATGCGGCATCGATGTGCATCATGAGGCGGCAAGGCATGGCATGGCATGGCATGGCATGGCATGGCATGGCATGGCGTGCCACGCCGCTTCAATAGGCGTCACGAGCCGGCTTGGCATGGCACGGCATGGCGAGGCACGGCAAACAACACACCAGCGCCGCCAGCAAGCTGCCGTGCTGCGCAGCAGGGGCAGCGCGGTGCACTAGTGCTAGCCTCCCAAGCAGGCTCCCACCTGAGAAGATGATGGCGCATGCCACCATGAGGGGCACCTCCTGGGCCAGCATGGAGGCGCCATAGGCGGTGGGAGGGAACATGCGCAGGCTGCGCTGCTTCAGGAACGTGGGCTTGTGGGCAAACACGGAGCCGGTGAGGGGCAGGGAGATGAAGGCCAGCATGGCGACTGCCGAGGGAAGGCGGAGGAGGGCGGGAGGGAGAGGAGAGCTGCTTCAGCCGGGCAGCAGGCGGGGTAAGCTTAAGCCCGGAGGTAGCGCGACCGGCATGGCAGCGCAGGGTGTGGAGCTGCGAGGGGCACCACATGCAACCCATGGCTCCAACCATGCATGGGCTCTCATCCTGATGTTGCACACTGTCTGCATGGACATTTGCAAAGCGTGCCGCTTTGGGACCCATGGCCGCCCAGCAATAACCAAGCGCACCCGACATGAAGCAGACTCCCACAAACTTGGTGGCACCCGTGTCCATGTCCACGGGGATTTGCAGGAAGAGCGTGCCTACAGTAGGGGGCCAGGCGTTAGACCGTCCATGAAGTTGAAACATATTCTAGTTGCAATGTCGTTAGGGTACGTACTGAGCGTCTAGACCGAAACATCCGAGGCGCCTCGACGACACCAGAATAACAGGGCGTTGCAACGTCAGGTCCCCTTACCCACCTACGATGAAGCCCGCCAGCACCACCTGCAGTTCGGGAGAGAAAGCGCAAGTTGACCAGTCAGAAGTATGCCACATCAGACGCTCGTCAAATCATGCCAGTGTCATCTGCAGGTGTGTGGCAACAAGCAGCAGCATGCCGTGCGGCACGTGCATGCAGCGATGCAGCCACCATGTGGCATGGGACGTACCCTCTGCAGGAAGAGGCCCGCCTGCCTTGTCCATGGACAGCCACACACACACACACACACACACACACACACACAC
>VFQQ010004442.1_pt1 | contig 12397 bp, 11 predicted proteins | sample 3512341 | NCBI WGS metagenome assembly VFQQ01 (sample SAMN10412373, study PRJNA504923) | tailings metagenome | isolation source: Relicate 2 Philex TSF1 revegetated site | place: Philippines: Tuba, Benguet | collected 2017-08-29 | reverse complement strand
GCTGTCCGCGCTCGAGCCCATCGGTGCGCACCGCAATGTCCTCCTGCCACGCCGAAAGAATGCCCTGCGCCAATCGTTCGGTGCCCTGCGGTCCTCGCAGATTCATGGGTGTGCGACGGCCCATCACCCAGGTGGTCAGCAGCACATCGGGCAGGCCCAGCGTGTGGTCGCTGTGCAGATGCGTGAGAAACACGCCCGCAAACCCATCGATGGGCAGACCGGCAGCCGCCACGCGGCGCATGACACCGGCGCCGGCGTCGAAGAGCAGCACCTGCCCGCGATACTCGAAGGCATAGGCCGGTCCGGCGCGCTCGGGGTCGGGCACCGGCATGCCGGAGCCGAGCACAATCAAGCAACCGGCCTCACGCTGTTTGGCCGTGCAGACATGCGTGTCGGTAAAGCGACGCTGCGCCTCGAGCGGCGCGGCGGCAACGAGGCCCGCAGTCAGTAGCAGAGCCAGCGCAGCCCGAGTGGTAAACCCCACCGTCACCCCAAGGCATGACCAGATCACCGCTCTACCACAGCCCGGCCTTGCCACGCACCGACTCGATGAGCGCCTGCGGATCGAAGCCCACGCCCTGGCGGAAGACCCACTGCACGTTGCGCACGGCCGCAATGTCGGCAGCCGGATTGCCATCGAGGACCACGAGGTCGGCCAGCTTGCCCACCTCGAGAGAACCGGTGAGCGCGCCGCGACCCAGATAGGTGGCGCCATTCAGCGTGCCAATGCGTAGCGCCTCGAGCGGGGTGAAGCCCGCTTCCACCAGCAGCTCGAGGGCCCGCTGATTGGAGAAGCCCGGTACGAGGCCGCCGCCGCCGGTGGGATCGGTGCCCACAATCAGCATACCGCCCGCCTGTACGAACGCCCGTTCGAAGGCCATGCCCTTGGGAAAGGCCCGCGCATAGGGCGATTGTGCATTGCGCTGCGTGGCCGCATGCCGTCGCTCGTAGTCTTCGCGCAGCGTGGGCAGCAGCACATCGAGCCCACGCGGCATAGGCCGGCCCGGCGTGAAGGTCTCGAAGATGGCAAGCGTACTGGTCACCGCCACGCGCTTGTCGATGAGATACTTGAACAGCGCCTGCACCTCGCGGCTCGATGGGTCGAGCGCGGCCATGGACTGCGTGGCCGCGCCGCCGCGGCCCATGCAGCGGTCGGGTGTCTTGCCGGGGACAAAATCGTTCATGGCAAAGAAGCCATGCTCGAGATCATCGATGCCCGCGTCGGCCGCCTCGCGGTAGGTCACGCTGCACAGGTGTCCCGTGATCTTGAGGCCGCGCGCATGCGCCTCTCGTGCCGCGACGCGCAGCGCGTCGCGCGAGATGTTCATGTAGGCCTTGAACGAGGTCGCGCCCTGATCGGCCCAGTACGCCACCAGCTGCTTGGCATGCGTGGTGTCACGCAGCGGCACGACCTGATTGAAGCCCATGCCTGGTCCTTCGAGATACGGGGCCGTGGCGTCGATGAACGGCCCCGGTTTCTCGCCACGCGCAATGGCCTGCGCCACGAGTATCTCCGCCAGCCCATTCATGTTGCCACCGGTGCGCATGCTGGTCACACCGCCCGCGAGATACAGCCGCGAGAAGCTCTCGGTGAGATTGGCGTAGGTGCCCGCTCCCACCGGGTAGTAGAGGTGCTCGTGCACCATGACGAGGCCGGGGATGACCGACTTGCCACTGAGGTCGAGCACCTGTGCACCGGCGGGTACGCTCACACTGGCGGATGGTCCGAGAGCCGCAATGCGGCCATCACGCACGATGAGGGTGTGCGCTTCGCGTGGCGCCGCGCCGGTGCCATCAATGACACGCAGGTTGGTGAGCGCCAGCACCGCCGTATCGAACCGCACATAGCTGCGTGTTGCCGGACCCACCGGAGCGCGCTGCGCCGCCGCAGGCTGCGCGGTGAAGCCCGCGCACACCAGGGCCAGTACGGCGGCCAACACCCACGCCGACCGCGCGCTCACAGGGCCTTGAGCGCCGCCGCGCTGGCCGTGATGGACGCGATGGGATCGGCCGGATTGTCGTGTTCGATGAACCAGTGCCTGAGGCCCTGCGAACGCCCCGCGCCAATGAGCGACTTGAAGTCGATGGTGCCCTTGCCCACATCGAGCATGACGCGCTCCGGCGGCGGCCCCGCGTCCTTCACATGCACGGCCACCACACGTCCGGCAAATCGCTTCATGAGCGCCATCGGGTCCTGCTCCGCCTTCACCGCCCAGTACAAATCGAGCTCCAACTTCACCAGCGACGCATCGGTTTCGCTCGTGATCACGTCGTAGCCCGTCGTGCCATCCACTGGCGCAAACTCGTAGTCGTGGTTGTGATACCCGAACTCCAGTCCTGCAGCTTTGGCCTTCTCACCCGCGATGTTGAGCCGCGCCGCAAGCCGCTGCCAGTTGGCGCGCGAACCGCGGTACTCCATGCTGGACGAGGGTACGATGACGAGCGTGTGCCCGATGGCCTGCGCCCGTTCAAACACCGGCCCCCAGCCATCATCAGTCCGCGGCAGGCCCTCGTGTGCCGCCGGGGCGGTCAAACCATGACGCGTGAGCAGCTCACGCCACCACGCGCCGTCCTTGCCAAACGGATTGAAGAACTCCACCTCGCTGATGCCCGCCTTGGCCACTGCAGCGATGGTGCCCTCAAGGTCCTTGGTCAGTGCGGTACGCACCGTGTAGAGCTGCAGGCCGATGCGATCGAGGCGCGTGGACGGATGCGCGAACGGATGCGCCGACAGATGTGCCGCCCGGGCCAACGACGGCAGCAACGCGCCACCACCGATGCCTGCCGCAAGCAGACGCAACACACGGCGGCGGGTCCAGCCATCATGACACAGGGCGTCATGGTGAGCGGTGTGAGGTGAACACGAGGGCTTCTGCGACATGGTCAGGCTTCTCCTCCGGCCAATCGCGCGAGCGCCTCGCCCGTGACCCGGTAAACAGTCCACTCATCCTGCGGCCGCGCGCCGAGCGCGGTGTAGAACCCGATGGCATCCACGTTCCAATCCAGCACCGACCACTCGAGACGGCCGCAGCCGCGCGCCACGGCCACCTGCGCGAGATGTTGCAACAGCGCCCTGCCAATGCCATGCCCGCGCAACGCCGGCCGCACAAACAAGTCCTCGAGATAAATGCCCGGCCGCGCCAAAAAAGTGCTGTAGTTGTGAAAGAACAGGGCAAATCCCGCCACCTCGCCTTCCCACTCAGCCAGCACCACCTCGGCGTAGGCGCGTTCACCAAACAGTGTCGCCCTGAGCGAGTCATCGGTGGCCTGACATTCGTGGCGCAGCTTTTCATACTCCGCGAGCCCTTCGATGAGCTCACGAATGACCGGCACATCGCCCACCGTGGCGCGGCGCAGCGCCAGTGATCCGCTCACGGCGACACGCCAGGCGCGCCAGGTGTGACACCCGGCAACGCGCGATGCGTCCACTGCCCGCCACGCCGTAGCGTCGATTCAAACTGTTTGGTGCGCACACGCACCTCACCGGCCACAGCCACACCGCGGCGCGCGGCAATGAGCTCGCTGATGAGCGGCACGCGGTCCTCGCTGCTCACAATGGTCCATGGCGCGCCGGCCACTGGCGCCTGCAGTGTGCGTACACGCGGTGTGCGACTCGCGTGACCCAGCTCGGCGCTGCCATCCGCCTTCATCTGGATGAGCGAATCGCCGCCCACCACCGGGCGACTTGATGCACCCAGCACCGGCAGGAACCACACCTCGCTGTACCCCTCGTGCAGCAGTGCCACCGGCATGAGCTCAGCCACCCCTCGTCCGGGCCGCGGCGCCATCAGTCCGCGTGCCATCGCCCGCGCCACCGCCGCCACGGCCTGTGTGTCGATGCGCTCACGCACCGCCAAACCGGAGCCACGCAAGGCCCACTGCCGTTGCACCTTCACCGCTTCGCCACCCACCGGCAGCTTGGTGAATTCCACCAGCGCGCCACGCCATTCGTCGCCCTGCGGCACACAGGCCACGTTCCATGACGGCGACATCTCACCCAACTTCCCACCGCGCGCCGCCTGCACTGTCTCCTGGTGACACTGCATGTACTGCAACGCCCCGCGCGCACGCAGATCACGCTCTGCGAACAGCCCCTCGTAAGTGGTGGGCACGGGCAGGCTCTTGGGCATGGGCGGTTCCGCACCTTGCGCCTGCGCCCGCACCTGCGACGAGGCAGCGGTCAGCAGCACCAACGGAGCGAACACCACGATCAACGGCAGGCGGGACTTGAGCACGGGCTGAGCACAGGCTGGAGGGAACAAACATCTGCTGCAATCTACTGCAACACGCCCAGCCCATGGGTGACGCTGCCCCGGGGCATCCCCCGGTATCCGTGTTGACCGGTCAGGTGGATTTGGCCATGCCGCGCATGATCTGCCCGAGAACGAGCGAGCGCCCGCGCCGTCCCAGGGTGGCCAGTGAGTAATGCAACAGCTTGCTCAGACCGCCGGGCCGAATGGTGCCGTTGGACGGCAGCGCGGACACCGTGGCACGGGCCACCACCTCGGGACCCGGTGCACGCCCCATGTCCATCCCGGCCCGCCGGGCGAACCCGGTGTCCGTTGGACCAGGTGCCACACAGAGGACGTGCACACCGGTCCCTGCCACCTCACGCTGGAGTCCCTCGGCAAATGCCTGCACGAAATTCTTGGTGGCCGCATAGGTCGCGGAATAGGCCACGCCACCAAATCCCACAATCGAACTGTATAACACGAGTTGGCCGCTGCCCTTCGCGAGAAAGCGGGGCAGCAGATGCCCCGACAACGCCACCACATTGGCACAGTTCACCTGCACCATGGCCACCTCGTCCGCCAGGGTCTGGTCGAAAAAGCGCCCGACCGACCCGTACCCGGCCGCCAGCACGGCAATGTCGATGGGGAGATCACGCGTTGCGTGGTGAACAGCGCCGGCAGCCGATGGATCGGCAAAGTCCGCCGTGATGACCATCACCGGCACGCCGTGTTGTGCACGCAGCCGCGTGGCCTCCGCCACCAGCGTGGCTTCATGGCGCGCGACCAGGACGAGCGCGTGACCTCTGGTCGCAAGCTCCTCCGCCGTGGCGCGACCGATCCCGCTGCTTGCGCCAGTGACCAGAGCCCAGGAGTTCGTCCGCGGCGCGCTCATGATGCGGCGCCGGCTCGACGGTAGACAAGGCGGTACGTGAGAGCGCGCATCAACCTCGGCCCCACTACGGTGACATCCACGCCGAGTGTACCATCGGGTCGAAGCACCCAGCGATTGGTTCGCGTGCCGTCGCCGGTCACGTAGGTCTCTTCCAACTGCCAGGCGGCTCCCGTGCCCAGAATGGCACGCACCGTCATCCTTTCGCCGGCAAGGTCCTGATACGGAGCCGGCGCCGAGCCGGGTACGACCCGAGCCTCGACACCCGCGCCCCAGGTGATGCCCAGCGTATCCCCTGCCCGTTGCGCCAGCCGCAGCGAGGGAAACGCGGGGTTGAGCGCCGTGAGGCGGCGACGGGCCACCATGCGCACGACAAAGTTCATCGGCTGCACCGTCTGGTCGATGGCGCGAGCCACCACATCACTTGCGTCAGCATCGAGTCGCCATTCACCCGCGAGGGGAAGTGCGACCTGCGCAGACGCAGTGTGCACCGGGCCAAGGGCCGCAGCCCAGATCGCAGCCGAGGCGGCTGCCAGCAGCTTACGGACCCGAAGCCGGCCGTGGGAAAAAGGATTGCCGCGTTTCATCGTTGCTCCAGTGTAAATGCGAGTATTTGCTCGGCTTTCAATTTATGCGAGCATTCGCTCATATTGTCAAGTCACAGTGTGCGACCGAGATTCCCGACATGCCCCGTGCGTCAGCCAGAAAGCCGGACAGACAGCCCGAGTCGTTGCAGACCACCACGACCCTCGGCCCCCGCCGCACACCGCAGCAGGAGCGGAGTGCGGTCCGTGTGGCCCGTCTGCTTGATGCGGCGGCGACCCTCATTGCCGAGGTCGGCGTGGAGGCCACCACCACCAACGCCATCGCAGCAGCCGCGGAAACCAGTGTGGGTTCGCTGTATCAGTTCTTTCCCAACAAGGACGCCATTCTGTCCGCACTCGCCGAGCGTCTGGCAGACGCGTTTGACGAAGTGAAGGACGATGTGCTGGGTGTGCACCACGCGCTCGATCCACTGGAGCCACTCATGCAGCGCATCGTGGAGGGGATCGGTCAATGGTGCGATGCCCATCCCGCGTACCTGCGTCTCTATGAGCACGCCACCATGCACGGCACGCCGGTGGCCCGACGCGAGCGAGAACTGCTGCACGAACCGGTTGTGGCCATGGTGGACCGCATGCTCGCCAAGCGATACCCCGCCTTGCCGTCGCTGCAGCGCGACGCAGTCGCCCGGGTGCAGGTACAGACGGTGCATGGCGTGGCCACCTACTCGGCGGCACTCGCGCCCGGCACGCGCCGTCATGTGCGCGACGAACTCGTGCGCATGCTGGTGGCGGCGCTTACGCCGTTCGAATCGGCGTTTCGTGACCCGGTGAAACGCTCAGGCCATCGGTGAGGGCACGCTGTCGTCAACCAAGGGCGTCCAGTGCTCGCCGAGCAATCTGCGGATCCCGCTGAAATCCCCGTCGATCGCCGCTGCCACCATGGCCCGCGCCACCATGGCCCCCATCACGTTGCCCGTACCACTGTAGCCACCCGCCGCCCATACATTGGGCCGCACCTGCTCCACCACCGGCAGCCCCGTGTCCGTGTACCCCGCACTTGCTGCCCAGCGATGCGTTATGGGGGCGTCAATGCGCAGCCGTTCTCGCAGATGCCGCTCAAGCAGCGCCTGCACGGTCACGGTCGGCGTCGCGTCATGCGTCCACTCGCCGTCGCCACCCTGGTCGCGAAACCCGCCGATCGCGATCCGCCCATCGGGCAACTGCTGCCAGTATTCGTAGCCTTCACGGAAATACACCGGGCAGGGAATGCGGCCCGGCTCCACCGCCTCCGTGGCCAGCATCTGCAGGCGTGCCGTACGCACGCGACCGGCAAGCTCCGGCAATATCAGGTCCAAACCGCCATCCACGGCAATGAACACGCGCTCGGCATGCACCACCCCATGAGGCGTGATGACGCGCGTGCCATCGAGTTGCAGCAGCGGGGTGTGGCCGAACAATCGCGCGCCATCCGCCCGCACCTGCGTGGCCAGGGTGCGACAGCGCATCAGAGGGTCAAAGGCTGCGTCGGTGGGCAAGAACAGGCCCTCGCCGTCGTCGCCAGTGTACCATTGCACGGGCAGCGCATCGGCCCGCAGCGCGTCGTAGTGCTGGCGACAATCGTCCACTTCCTCCGGCGTGGCCGCGAGACGCTTGGAGCCCACGCGCCTCACGGCCGCCGGCACCTCCTGACGAATACGCTCGATCTCGGTCATGCTCGCGAGATAGATGTCGCGCGCACGCTCGTGCCCGTGTCGGCGAATGGCGTCGTGATAGAAGTCGTAGCACCCGGCCAGAAGAAACCCCCCGTTGCGTCCGGCGGCGCCCGCCCCGACATCGCGCATATCGATGCCGATGACGTTCTCCGAGCGCGCCAGCAGCTCCGCAATGAGCGTGAGGCCCGTGCCACCGAGTCCGACAACGCAGCTGTGCGCGCTGCAGTCGCCGCGCAAACGCGGCAGCGCCGTCCAGTCGCCACGGTCCCACACGGGAGGCGCCGCCTCGGCGGCGCGACGCTCAGTCACGTCGCAGCGAATCGCGGATCATGCCGGCGGGCGGATCACGCGGCGGGTCACCGATGACAGGCCCGATGCGATACACCCCCGTGCGCTCTCCCAGGAGTCCCACGGCCGCATCGATGAGCGGATCGCGGTTCGCGTCATAGTCCCGTGGCGTCCACGGCAGGACGAGATGGGGCGCGACTCCCCGCCACTCGATGGGCTGTCTGTCGGGGGCAAACTCGAGCCAGCGCGGCACCGTGAATTGCCAGCCACGTCCACCACCCAGCGCAAAGGTGGCCGGATTGCCACTCGCGCCCCCGGTGGTATCGCCAATCACGGTCACCTGCGGCAACGTGCGCATGGCGGCCACAAAACTTTCCGTGGCACTGAAGCCGCCGCGACCGGCAATCACCACCACCGGCTTGGTGTATTGCCATGCGCCACGCGGTCCGATGCTGCGCGCCAGCGGCATTTCGAGTCCCTGCACGCGTGGATCGATGTTGATCTGCACGTATGAGGCGGTGAGCGTGCGCGTCGTGAAGCGACTGGCGAAGGCCAGCGCCGCCGCATCACTGCCGCCCGCATTGGTGCGCACGTCGATGATGAGGCCGGGCGCTTCGCGCGCACGTTGCAGCATCACGTCCAGCAGATCTTCGTCCACCGGCGCCTTCCATGTGCCCAGCCAGAGGTAGCCATAGCCGCCCACGATGGCATCGCCCACCTGTGCGGCGCGCGACACATAGCCCGCGTCACGCAGTGCGGCCTCCCAGCGCTTGCGCTCGAAGTTCACCAGCGTGGGCGGACGGTAGCTGGGCACCACCTGCCCACGCGGATCGACCAGCCACACATGCAGGTCGCGCAGCGGAGCGAGCATGCGCAACAGCACCGACACCAGTTCGTCCTGGCTGCGAGACTGCGCAGCAAGCGGACGATACTTGAGACGCTGCGCCTGCCAGTCCACCTGCTTGTAGGTGAAAGACGGATAGGTCTCCTGAAAGCGTGTCCACAGGGTATCGAACTGGTCGAGATAGACCGTGGACGGATACGCCGTCAGCGCAGCCGCCGGTGCGGGCGCTGCTGCACGCCCGCACGACATCGCCGCGGCCAGCCCGAGTCCAAGACCCAGGACCCGCCCGGCGGCAAGGAGCCCCCCTGCACGTCGCATTCTTTGACTATGGGGGCGGGACCAGCGACGGTCCAGATCGCCGGTATCGATTAGGGACGAACCGTTCGTGGGGCGCCGCGAGACGCGACCAGACCACGCAATTATTTCGCCAGCGCCGCCGCCACCTGGCGAGTCAGCACGGCCAGATCCGGCGAGTGCTGAAGAGCCTGGAAGTAGAGACGCTGGAACGCGTCGCCCTCGGCATCGGCCCGCAGCAGCGTGCGCGCCCGGTCATACAGTGAGCGGGCCTCCGCGCTGCCCAGCGGCGACTTCCTGTCCGTGCTGCGTTCATCAATGAGCAGCACCAACTGCGCCATGGGCCGCAACCAGTCGAAGAACGGGTCGTTGATCACAAGCTGCAGGAAGGCACTGTTGTTGTCGATGCGGCCACGCACCTTTTCGTAGCGCGTGCGCTCGGCCTGCAGCAAGCCGCGATGCACCACCAGCAGGAACTTGCGCACACGTTCGAGCGATTCGCGCTCTTCGTCGCTGGCGAGGGGCATTTCGAGCGGCATCGTGGGCTGCTCGCGCACCTCCTCCATCGCGTCGGGCGCAGGGGGAGTGGGAGACGTGGGCGTGTTGGCGGCGTCGGACATTCGGCGGCTCGGCAGATGATGGGGCGTGCATACTCCGGGGCGCGCGGACTCGGTTCCATCACGCGACTTGTGGAGCACTGTTCAAAGCTAGCAGCTTGCGCAGATGACGCGATTCACCTCTCTCCGCCGGTTGGGCGTGCGGTCCCTGACCACGCTGCTCGGACTTGCCACTCCAGGCCTCGCCACGCCGGCCGCGGCCCAATCCGACTGGCGCACCGTGCGCCAGGACCAGACCTGGCTGGCGGTAGCCTACGATCAGCCGCTGTCGACGCGCTGGTCCACGCTGGGCGACGTGCAGTGGCGCCGCGTGAATGGACTGAGCGACCCGCAGCAACTGCTGCTGCGCACCACCGCGCTGTATCGCGTGGCGCCGGGCTTCCGGGTGGGCGCGGGTGTCAACTACGTGGCCTCGGCACCTTACGGGGAATTGCCGGCCGCGCGACCACTGCGTGACCGACAACTCTTTCTCTTCGCACAGCTCAATCACAAGCAGGGCGGCACTGACTTCATGCACCGCTTCCGCTTCGAGAACCGCTGGCTGGCCGACGTGTCCCGCGATGCGGATGGCAGCGAGACGCTCATCAATGAGCGCTTTGGCCGTCGTGCGCGTTATCTCGTGCGGCTCATGCGCCCCGTGCCCGGTCTCGAATTTCGCGGCCTGCCGGTCTTGGGTCTCGTGCAGAACGATCTCTTCATTGGGTTGGGCGGCTCGGAACGCGGTGTGACGGTGGATCAGAACCGCATCGCGTTCGGACCGGCCATCCAATTCAATCGCACCAAGCGCCTCGACCTGCTGTGGATGCAACAGTGGGTGGCGGTGCCGCGAGCGCGCGCCAACGAAAACAATCGTACGTTATGGGTGGTGCTGAACCACACCGGTTTGCCGCGCTGACCGCGGTGTGACGGCTCACCCGCCTGCCTCCCCCTCGGGATCTCCTACCTGACCATGTCTCGCTCCGCTTCCCTGCCCGCCTTGCGCTCGGCCTTGCGTCCGGCCTTGTTTGCGGCCGCTCTGGCCGCAGTCTTCGTGCCTGCCGCCGGGTCCCTGCTGGCCCAGAACGCCGCCGGTCCGGCCGCGTCTTCGTCCTCGGCGCCTTCGTCGTCCGCCAAGTCCGACCCACTGGCCGACGAAGGCTACATCACGCCGCCGGAGGCCATCGCGAAGCTGGTGGCCGCACCGCGCGAACTCAACGCCACCTACAGCACGCCGAGTCCGGGGGCACGTCGCTACTTCATGCGACTGGTGAGCGACGGGTTGCCGTCGCTGGCCTTGGTGGGCAAGGCGCATCACAACCTGGGTGGCTGGCAGATCGATCAGCGCGCCAACCGCGAGCGCACCCTCACCATGCGCAGCAGCGCAGGCCTGGAAATCACCGAGTGGGAAACGGGCCGCAAGGTGACGGTGGCCATTCCTGCCGGTGCGCGCGTGGGGAGCGCGGCGTGGTCACCCGACGGCAATCAGGTGGCTTTCTTTGCGCTGTTCGACGACGCGACGCAGATCTGGGTGGCCGACGCCGCCACGGGCAAGGCGCGCGCAGTCTCGCCGCGCACGGTCATGGCCACCACGGTCACCGCGCCCGAGTGGACGGCCAACGGTCAGGCGCTGCTTACGGTGCTGGTGCCCGATGGTCGCGGCCCCGAGCCGCGCGAACCGGTGCTGGCGAGCGGCCCCATGGTGCGTCTCAACGAGAACAACAAGCTCAAGACGCGCACCTACGCCGACCTGCTCATGACGCCGTTCGAGAAGGAACTTGTGGCGTATCACATGAAGGGACAGTTGGCACTCATCGACGCGAAGAGTCGCGCCGTGCGCAAGATCGGCGCGCCGGGGCTCGTGCGCAGCGTCGATGCCTCGCCCGATGGGCAGTATCTGCGCGTGACGTATGTCGAGGAGCCGTTCAGCTACGTGCTCCCGGTGTCCTCGTTCGGCACGCGTGAAGTCATTCTCGATGGCAGCGGCAAGGTGCTGGCGGAAATCAACAAGCGGCCGCTGCGCGAGGGCGAGGAGCCCACCGACCCCACCGATCCGCAGCCGCGTGCGGCCGCCAGCCCGGCGGCGCGTGCCGCGGCGCCTGACACCGGCAAGCGCAATCTCGCCTGGCATCCCACGGCGGGTGGTCTCGTGTATCTGCAGGTTGCCCCGGCGGCGAATGGTGGTGGCACTGTCGCGGGGAACGCGGCGCGTGCTGACAGCGCCGCGCCGTCGCGTCGTGGTGATCGGGTGATGCACTGGAAGGCACCGTTTGATTCCACGACTGCGACGGCGCTCTACACCACCACCAACCGCATCACGGCCGCGCGCTTCAATGACGCCGGCACCATTCTCTTCGTGACGGAGACGGGCACCGCCGGTACGTTTGAACAGGCCATCTTCCTGACCGAGAACAACGCCAGGTTCACTGTCATCGCGCCGCGTCCACGTGGCCGTGGTGACAGTGCCGCAGCGCCCAATGCCCCGCCGGCGCCGGCGGCAGGCGGACGATTTGGTGCCGCGCCCGGCAGTCTCATCACACGCCCGGGCAAGAGCGGGGCGCCGGTGGTGATGGTGTCCACCGACGGCAAGTCGGTGTTCACGCTGGGCACCACGCCCGACAGCACGAGCATTGCCAAGGCCTACGTGGAGCGCATTGATATCCGCACGGGCGCGCGCACGCGCCTGTACGAAAGCGCGGGTGACATGGTGGAGACCATCTCCGCGCCGCTCGACGACGACTTCACCCGTGCCGTCATTCAGCGTGAGTCGGCCACCACCGTGCCGCAGTCCTTTGTGCTCACGCTGGCCAGCAAGGAGGTCAGGCAGCTCACGAACAACCGCGACCTCATGCCGGAAATGTCGAGCGCCAAGCGTCGCACCGTCGTGGCGCGCCGAGCCGACGGCTACACCTTCAACGTGCGCGTCACGTTGCCCGCCGACTACAAGGACGGCACGCGGCTGCCCGCCATGTTCTGGTTCTATCCGCGCGAGTACGACAA
>VFQQ010004441.1_pt1 | contig 12399 bp, 11 predicted proteins | sample 3512341 | NCBI WGS metagenome assembly VFQQ01 (sample SAMN10412373, study PRJNA504923) | tailings metagenome | isolation source: Relicate 2 Philex TSF1 revegetated site | place: Philippines: Tuba, Benguet | collected 2017-08-29 | reverse complement strand
ACAAGACGAGCAGGTTTGTAGCGCTGCAGAACCGTACGTACAAAAGCCTTGCCGAAGGAGCCTGTCCCGCCGGTGATGAGTATCGACTTACCATCCAGATTCGGCGCGGGCTCAAGAAAATTGCGGATCATTTGGATGTTTCCAGGAAAATGTCTTTGAGATGAGAATTGAACCGAATCCGAGGGTAAACGCGGACGCTGGAGCAGAGCTTGCCAAGCAAGGCCAATTGACACCCAGCCGAACGGAGGCAGCTGGCCAAACTCACATCGCGGTTTTGTCAGTTGTCCATGCTCAACGGCAGCCGCTATCGTCGTCCCTACACTGGAGCCTTTCCTCGCATGACACTGAAATTCGACGCCCGATTTGATCCGAGCTATGGCTCGGCTGTAGAGCTTGCCCCAGGAGTCCTGCGTGTCACGGCGCAAAATCCCAGCCCGTTCACGTTCCACGGCACCAATTCCTACATCGTCGGCCGCGATACGCTGGCGGTGATCGACCCAGGACCTGAAAACGAAGCGCATTTCAACACGTTGGTCGAAGCCATTGCCGGGCGGCCCGTCAGCCATATCTTCGTCAGTCACACACATCGCGATCACTCGCCACTCGCCGTCAGGCTGAAAGCGGCGACAGGCGCCACGGTTCTGGCCGAGGGGCCACACCGCCCTGCCCGACAGCTCCGGATCGGCGAAACCAATCCGCTCGACGCCAGCGCCGACACCGAATTCCGACCGGACATTGTCCTGCCTGACAATTCCCTGACCACGGGCGATGGCTGGTCGATCCGCACGGTGCTGACACCCGGCCACACCGCCAATCATGCCGCCTTCGCCCTGGAAGGCAGCGGTATTCTGTTCTCCGCCGACCATGTCATGGCCTGGGCCACGAGCATCGTGGCGCCGCCCGACGGCGCGATGGCGGACTACATGCGCTCACTCGACCGGCTGCTGGAACGTGAGGATCGCGTCTTGTTGCCTGGCCACGGAGGTCCGGTGACCGCGCCGAAAACCTTCATGCGCGGCCTGAAAGCACACCGCAAGATGCGCGAGCGCGCCGTGCTCGAACGGTTGAAATCGGGCGATCGCAGCATCAAGGCGATCGTCGAGGCGATCTATCGCGAGACCGACCCGAGGCTGCATGGCGCTGCCGGGCTTTCAGTTCTGGCGCATCTGGAAGACCTGGTCGCGCGAGGTCTGGCATCCAGCGAAGGCGAGATTTCGATCGACGGCGCATTCCGGCCGGCCGGCTGATCGGTCAGAACTCACACACGGCTCAGCACCGGCCGCCGGCAAGAGGCTACTGTGCGGCTGTCGTCCCTATCTGCGCAGAAACCTCCTGGTCGAGTTCGGCCAGGAATGCGACGATCCGCTCGGCATTGTCGCCCAGATCATGGCGGCCATAGCGCGAGGCGGAGCGCATATCGACCAATGTTGTTTCGCCATCGGTGGTGATGCGGATCGCCACGTCCGCCGGCAGATCCAGCACGAAGGATGTGGCGAGCGCTGTGATCGTCGCCTCGGTTTGCCCCTCCTGCGGCCCGGGCATCTCTCCGACGATCGTCCAGCCGCGACGGTCGAGCACGGTCTGCACGGCCGCCAAGGTCTCGTCGAACGGCAGGTCGTAACGGTGACCGGTCACCGATGGGTAGATCTCGGCCTGCAGGCGCTCCTCGCCCGGCGTCAACGGCGCAAGGACATTCATGCCGGCGGTGCGGGAACTGATGTCGAGCCGGGGCGGATTGTCGAGATCGGTCGAGACGTCCCGCAATGTCGGATAGCTGGCGATGCGGTACCCAGCGACACCGTAAGGCACCAGCACAAGCACTGCCAGAAGCGCGCCCACCGAAAGGTCGCGGCCACCAATCGCACCATGGCTCCACAACCTTGCCAGCGCGAAACCGGCAAAGAGCAGGGCCAACAGGGCCAGCAGTGCCACCAGCGCCAGCACCCAGAGAAAACCGCTCGTCTCGACCAGACCGTAATGGTGACCCGCCCAGGCAGTGAGCAGAAGCACAGCCGAGAAAGCCCCCGTTCGTCGCGACCAGCCCGCCGCCGTTGCCACCTGCCGTTCGGGATATGCCGTCATTGCCACCGATTTTCCGAAGAGCAATTCCAGGAAAAAGTGTGTAGCGGTTTCCCGCCCAGAATTGCGTAAAAACAAAGAACCAAAGCGTTTCTGCGTTTCGGTCAGGAACGGAAACGCTCTAGTCCGGCCAGAGCATTAGAGTGTTTCGACATCGGAATGAAGCTGAAAGGCGGTGATCAGCACCACCTTCGCTGGGGATTCGCATGCCGGAATGTCACTGTGGCAACGCTCCGGCACTTGCGCTTGATGCATTCTGAAGATCGGTTCCGACGTTCTAGGCCATACGCTCAGTCGGTCGGAAGGCGATAGTCGCGGAACTGGGCACGCAACGCGCTTTTCTGGATCTTGCCCGTGGCCGTGTGCGGAATCTCTTCAACAAAGGCCACATCGTCCGGCATCCACCACTTGGCGATCTTGCCACTCATGAAACCAAGAATGTCATCTCGCGAGAGCTCCTTGCCCGGCTTCTTCACCACCACCAGCAACGGCCGCTCATCCCATTTGGAATGACGGATACCGATCGCGGCCGCTTCCGCCACATCGGGGTGACCGACTGCAAGATTTTCGAGTTCGATGGTGGAAATCCACTCGCCGCCGGACTTGATGACGTCCTTGGCCCGGTCGGTGATCTGCATATAGCCGTTGGGGTCGATATGAGCGACATCGCCCGTATCGAACCAGCCGTCGCCGTCGAACTGCTCGGCTCCCGCGCCGCCATAGTAAGCGCTGGCCACCGCGGGACCACGTACTTTCAAGCGACCGAATGTCTTGCCATCCCAGGGGTGAGCGTTGTCGTTGTCATCGGTGACCTTCATTTCGACACCGAACGGCGCGAATCCCTGGGTCTGCTGAACATCGAGCCGCGCATCGCCGGTCAGTCCGGCATATTCCGGTTTCAGTGTTCCCAGCGTGCCGAGCGGGCTCATTTCGGTCATCCCCCAGGCATGGATGACCTGGACATCGTAGTTGTCCTGGAACTTCTGGGTGATGGCGCGCGGACATGCCGAACCGCCGATCACCACCTTCTTCAGGTGAGGCAGTTTCTTGCCGGTTTCCTCCAGATATTGCAGCAGCATCAGCCATACGGTCGGAACCGCTGCGGTGAAGCTCACCTGTTCGGTGTCGAGCAGTTCATAGATGGAGGCACCATCCATTTTGCCGCCGGGCATGACCATCTTGGCCCCGATCATCGGCCCAGACTGGCCAAGCCCCCAGGCATTGGCGTGGAACATCGGCACCACCGGCAGCACGACATCGCGCGAGGAAATGCCCATGGCATCCGGCATGGCTGCGATCATGGCGTGGAGCACATTGGAACGATGACTGTAGAGCACTCCCTTCGGTTCGCCCGTGGTGCCGGAGGTGTAGCACATGCCGGCGGCGGTATTTTCGTCGAAGCTTGTCCAATGGAAATCGCCATCGGCTTCAGCCAGCCATTCCTCATAAGGCACGGCATTGGCCAGGCTGGTCGCCGGCATATGCGCCTTGTCTGTCAGGACGATGATCTTCTTCAGCGAAGGTACCGCTCCGGCGATTTTCTCCACCAGCGGCATAAAGGTGAGATCGACGAAAATCGCCCGGTCTTCCGCGTGGTTCATGATCCAGACGATCTGTTCGGGAAACAGGCGTGGGTTGAGCGTGTGGTACACCGCGCCTATGCCCATTGTGCCGTACCAGGCCTCGAGATGGCGAGCTGTGTTCCAGGCCAGTGTCGCGATGCGATCGCCCAGTTTGAAACCGTCGCGCGCCAGCCGCTGCGCAACTTTCAATGAGCGCTGCCGGAGTTCAGCATAATTCGAACGCACGATCGGCCCTTCGCAGGAGCGCGAAACGATTTCACGCTTGCCATGCTGGATAGCCGCATTGTCCAGGATCTTGTGGCACAGCAAGGGCCATTGCTGCATCAGTCCGAGCATCGTGTTCCTCCTCATCTTATGTTTTTTCCGCATTCTGTAAGGAACGCCGAGAAAGTCCAGACTGCCGCAAGGTCAGAAAAGACCCTTTGTACGCGCATCGCGCGGCGAATCTGCAACCAACCATTGTCAAGCCGACCAAAGTCTGCATAGTTTCAGATTGGCGGGACGTGACAGGCGAGATGGATGAGGTTCGCGATGGACCCGCAGATCGACGATGAAGCCCTTGAAACCGCGCTTGAGGAAAGCCTCGGCGAACTGACCCCGGTGGCCAAGGCCGTCTCAACGGAAGAATTCGCAACTGTTGTCGACGGCGCGCTCGAAGCCGTTAGCGGCAAGCTTCTTTTCAGCATGTGCGTGCTGAACGAGGGCGCCGACGAGTATGTCGCCGCGGCATCGGTTGGCGACGGCGAAAACCGCCAATATCTTCTGCTTTCGCTGCCGGCCAAGGGCGGCTCCCTCAAGGTGGAAACTGCTTCCAAGAGCAGTAACCCGGCTGCCCGCATAGCAGAGGCCTATGCCGGGCTGATGGATGCGTTGAAGGTCGCCGCCTGATCCCCCAAGGGACGCGTTTTGTCAGCAGTCTGCTGGCGATGGCCGTTGCCGGCCCTATATGGGAGCCAGCATCGGAGATGTCTTATGGATCAGAAAGCCAATCCTGCACCAGGTTTCAAGCGCAGTCCCGAGCACACAATCACCGTCAAACCGTTCGATGGCACGGTCACCGTCAGCTTCGGTGACACAGTGCTTGCTGCCTCCGATCATGCTCAGCTTCTCCAGGAAGCGAACTATCCACCAGTGCTCTATGTGCCGTTCGCCGACATTCGATTTGACATGCTGGTGCCAAGCAACAGTTTGACCCATTGCCCCTTCAAGGGGGACGCCAGCTACTGGAGCGCAGATGCTGGCGGTGAAGTACGCAAGGATGTGATGTGGGCCTATCAGGCGCCCTATGACGAGATGCTCGTCATCAAGGATCATGGCGCGTTTTACCCTGATCGGGTCGAGATCGAAACGACCCCAGCCTAGCCAGCAGCTGCCGGAGGTGGTTTTTCAAGTCTCGACTGGTTGGATTTCCGAGAGGAGCCAGTCCCGAAAAGCCCGTACCTTGCGCTGACGAATGGCATCGGGAAGATAAACGACGTAGAAGCTGGAGAGAGACTTCAGCGCGTGCGCGAAAGGACGAACCAGCCTGCCGCTGGCCAGATCGGCGGCGACAAGCATGGTGCGGCCGAGCACGACCCCCTCGCCCTGCACGGCGGACTCGACGGCGAAACTGGCGGAATCGAAGGTCAATCCACTGCGGTGATCAACGCCTTCCACACGCGCACTGGCAAGCCAGGCCGCCCAGTCGATCGGATAACCATCGTGGATCAGCGTGTGGCGCCTTAAATCCTCAGGTTCATGCAGTGGATGCGCACCTTCCAGCAGCTTTGGACTGCAGACGGGGAAAACCTCCTCGCCAGCCAGGAATTCCGATGTCAGTCCGGGATAGTCACCGTTGCCATAGCGTATGGCGATATCGATGCCATCGCCGCGGAAATTGGTCAGTTTCCCGGTCGTCGATACCCGGACGTCGATATCGCCGTGAGCGCGATGGAAGCGATATAGCCTCGGCACCAGCCATTTGCCGGCGAAACCGTCAGACGTGCTGACATTCAGCGTCGTATTCGAGTGGCGGTTCGTTGCGGAACCCGTGGCTATCGCCAATTGATCGAGCACGTCGCGGACGGCGCGCGCATAAGGTTCGCCGACGGCAGTGAGACGCACGGACCTCGTGGCACGCTCGAAGAGCTGGACGCCAAGCTGATCTTCAAGGTTCTTGACTGCCCTGCTGACGGCACCATGCGTGACATTGAGCTCTTCCGCGGCCCTGGAGAAGCTCAGGTGCCGTGCGGCGGCCTCGAAACTCGGTAAGGCGTTGAGTGGCGGAAGCTTGCGAGTCATCGAATATCTGTGAGTAAACTTCACAAATTGGTGCCAACTAATGGCTTGTCCGTCAAGCCATTGCTGGCGAAAATGACAACCAATTTGTGATCAAGGCTCACGAGAGCAGCATGGCGACCATTCATCCCTTTTTATGGTTCAACGGAAATTCGGCAGAAGCACGGGACTTCTACCTGTCGGTTTTCAAGGATGCGAAGGCTCTCGGAACCCGGGAATTCACCGACGGTTTTTCCAAGGCAGGCGGAGGCGTTCCACATGCGGTCTTCGACTTCGAACTCGAAGGGCTGAAGCTGACGGCGCTCGACGCAGGATCGATGCCACCCTTCAATGAAAGGCTTTCGCTCTATATCGAAACCAGGGATCAGGAAGAGACCGACTACTACTACCATGCGCTCATCGCCGGTGGCGGCTCCGAAAAGCCGTGCGGCTGGCTGCAGGACAAGTTCGGTGTCTACTGGCAGGTCATCCCGGAAATCGCGCTGAAACTCATGACCGACCCGGATCGCGAAAAGGCACATCGGGCAAGGCTGGCCATGTATGGCATGACCAGGCTTATCGTCGCTGACCTGGAAGCTGCCTACGCCGGTCAAGCGTGATCCTCCAACATCAACAAAGGCAGAGGTTCCCATGGCATCGCTTGCGGGCAAGAAAATCGTGATCGTCGGAGGCAGCTCCGGCATCGGGCTTGGTGTAGCGGCAGCAGCTCTGCAGAATGGTGCCGCTGTCACGATCGTCAGCCGGTCGAACGATAAGCTGCAGACCGCACGGCAATCACTCGGCGCAAGCAGCAATCTGCAGAGCATTGTCGCCGACATGACGAAGGAAGCGGAGGTGAGCCGGCTGTTCGAGGAAATCGAATCGTTCGACCATCTCGTCTCGACGGCCGGGACGCCGCCACCGAATTATCCGATCAACGATACCGATATGGATTTCGTGCGCACCTTCATCGACAGCAAGCTGGTCGGTGCGGTCATGCTTGCCAAACATGCGGCACGCACGCTCCGAAGCCGAGGCTCCATGATTTTCACCTCCGGAATCAACAAGGATCGGCCACCGGTTCCCGGCGGCTCTGTCGTATCTGCCATTGCCGGTTCGTTCAGCTATTTCGCCAGGGCGCTCGCCCTGGAGCTCGCACCGACACGTGTCAACATCGTATCGCCCGGCTGGGTCGACACACCGATGTGGGACGAGCTTGTCGGAGAGGCCAAATCCGGTTTCTTCAAAGACATGGGCTCGCGACTACCGGCAGGAAAGGTCGCCAATCCGGCCGACATCGCCTCGGCTTATCTCTATCTCATGACCAGCGAGTTCATGACCGGTGAGACCATCCACATCGACGGCGGACAGAGGCTGATCTGAGAGGCTGCGCCATACCCGTGGCGAGCAGGCGAACCGTTCAGTAACCGGCAACCGTCTCAACCGTCGTGCCGTCCGAGCCCTCGGCAGGAACATCCGACAGTTTCACGAAGGAAAAGCCTTTGGCCTTGAGGGCAAGGATACCCTTGGCGACGCCTTCGCCAGCCGCATGCGTCGGCTGGTTGATGTGGGCGATCACCACATCGCCATCACGGGCAGCCGCGATGCGCCTTTCGGTGGTTGCGGCACCAAGCAGCGAGCCACCATCCCCGTTGACGGAGTAGCCGGCGACCCGCAAACCAAGCTTGCGGATCTGCTCGATGGCACTTTTGCTGTAGCGTGCCGTTGCCCCGCGAAACCAGCGCGGTGCCGTCGCACCGGCCGCTTCGATGGCTTCAGCCCCGCCTCGAACCTCCTTGTCGACCGCCTCGGGCGAACCCGCGGCGGCAATACCAAAGATACGGGTCGGTCGATCAACCGCAGGCACATGCATGGCGCCGTGGTCCTCGATCTCGAACAGGTCCGGATGCGCCTGCAGCTCGGCCAGCACTTCCTTGTTGTGCTTCAGCCAGCGACTGGTGACGAAGATCGTTGCCGGGATGCTGTTGTCGACCAGCACCGACAGGATGCGGCGGTCGGTCTTGCCCATGCAGGCATCGAAGGTCAGCGCGACGCGCGGTGCCACTTTGCCGCCTGGCGTTATGCGCAACGTCGGCTCGACAAGACGTTCCGATGGTCCGGCAAGGGCCGGACCGGTCAGCAGCGTTGCCGTCAGGGCAGCGGTGGCAAGGATCCGCATCGCAATTTCCAAAGAAACTCTGTTCCCGCCGCCCATCGCTGGCGAAAACGGCGATCTTGCGACGGACGCGCAAGATCGCCGGATGTTCCCCTACTTAGCGACCGCCGCCTGCGCTGCTGCAAGGCGAGCGATCGGCACGCGGAAGGGCGAACAGGAAACATAATCCAGTCCCACTTCCTCGCAGAAGCTGATCGAAGCCGGGTCCCCACCGTGCTCGCCGCAGATGCCGAGCTTGATGGACGGACGCGTACCCCTCCCCTTTTCGGCAGCCATGCGCACCAGTTCGCCAACGCCATCGCGATCGAGCGACACGAACGGATCCTGCTCGATGATGCCTTTCTGGCGATAGGTCTCCAGGAAGGAAGCCGCATCGTCGCGCGAAATGCCGAAGGTGGTCTGCGTCAGGTCATTGGTACCGAAGGAGAAGAATTCCGCCGTCTCCGCGATAACATGGGCGCGGATGGCTGCCCGCGGCAGCTCGATCATGGTACCGGTGAGATAGTCGATCTTGACGCCGGTCTCGTCCATCACGGCCTTGGCGACCTGGTCGATGCGCGCCTTCACGTAATCGAGTTCCTTCACGATGCCGACCAGCGGCACCATGATTTCCGGCACCACCAGCGCGCCAGCCTTGCGACCGGCCTCGACTGCCGCCTCGAAGATGGCACGTGCCTGCATCTCGGCGATTTCCGGATACGAGACCGCCAGGCGGCAGCCGCGATGTCCAAGCATCGGGTTGAATTCGTGCAGGGCCTCTGTGCGCTGACGCAGTTTGTCGGCCGAGACATTCATGGCAGCGGCGACCTCGGCCACCTCCTCCTCCGTCTTGGGCAGGAATTCATGCAGCGGCGGGTCGAGCAGGCGGATGGTCACCGGCAGACCGGCCATGATCTCGAACAGTTCCAGGAAATCCGAGCGCTGCATCGGCAGAAGCTTGGCAAGTGCTGAGCGACGATCCTTCTCGGTATCAGCCAGGATCATCTCGCGCATGGCGACGATGCGGGCACCGTCGAAGAACATGTGCTCGGTACGGCAGAGCCCGATGCCTTCAGCACCGAAGGAGCGGGCCATGCGTGCGTCGGCCGGCGTCTCGGCATTGGTGCGCACTTTCATGCGACGGGCACCATCAGCCCATTCCATGATGGCAGCGAAATCACCCGACAATTCGGGCTGCAGCATCGGCACGGAACCCTTCAGAACCTGGCCGTTGCCGCCATCGATGGTGATGACGTCACCCTTCTTGAACGTGGCGCCGAGCGCAATCAGCACGCCGGCCTTGTGGTCCACGCGCAGCGAACCGGCGCCCGAAACGCATGGCTTGCCCATGCCGCGCGCGACCACGGCGGCGTGGCTGGTCATGCCGCCGCGCGTGGTCAGGATGCCTTCGGAGGCATGCATGCCGTGGATGTCTTCCGGCGAGGTTTCAACACGCACCAGGATCGCCTTGCGGCCCTGCGACTTCAGCTCCTCGGCGTCATCGGAGGAGAACACGATCTCGCCGGTGGCGGCACCAGGCGACGCCGGCAAGCCGACACCGATCACGTTGCGCTCGGCGCGCGGATCGATGGTCGGGTGCAGGAGCTGGTCGAGCGAGGACGGGTCGATACGGGCGACCGCCTGTTCCTTGGTGACCAAGCCTTCATGTGCCATATCGACCGCGATCTTCAGCGCGGCCTTGGCAGTGCGTTTGCCCGAACGCGTCTGCAGCATCCACAATTTGCCGCGCTCGATGGTGAATTCGAGATCCTGCATGTCGCGGTAGTGCTTTTCGAGCTTGTCCGAAATCGCGACAAAGTTGGCGAAGGCCTCTGGCATCAGCTTCTGCAGTGAAGGCTTGTCGGAGCCGGCGGCAATGCGGGCGGCCTCAGTGATGTTCTGCGGCGTGCGGATGCCGGCCACGACGTCCTCGCCCTGCGCGTTCACCAGGAATTCGCCGTAGAGCAGCTTCTCGCCGGTCGAGGGATTTCGGGTGAAGGCGACGCCGGTAGCAGAAGTCTCGCCCATGTTGCCGAACACCATGGCCTGGACGTTGACGGCCGTCCCCCAGGCTTCAGGGATGTCGTGCAGGCGACGGTAAGTGATGGCGCGCGCGTTCATCCAGCTGGAAAAGACCGCGCCGATGGCACCCCAGAGCTGCTCACGCGGGTCCTGGGGAAATGGCTTGCCCAACTCCTCCTCAACCTTGGCCTTGTAGAGCGCAATGACGCCCTGCCATTCGATGGCAGAAAGCTCCGTATCGAGTTCGTAGCCGAGGCTTGCCTTCTGATCCTCCAGGATTTCCTCGAAGACCTCGTGATCGAGCCCCATCACGACATCGGAGTACATCTGGATGAAACGGCGATAGCTGTCATAAGCAAACCGCGCATCGCCGGAATCGCTCGCCAATGCCTCGACCGTCTCGTCGTTGAGCCCGAGGTTGAGCACTGTGTCCATCATGCCCGGCATCGATGCGCGGGCGCCGGAACGCACCGATACGAGAAGCAGTTTTTTGGGATCGCCAAAGCTGCGGCCGGTGATCCGGCCGATGTGCCCGAGCGCCTCGTTGACATCGCCCTCCAGGGTGTCGGGATAGGCACGACCATTGGCATAATAGTGATTGCAGGCTTCGGTGGTGATCGTAAAACCCGGTGGCACCGGCAGGCCCAGGCTGCACATCTCGGCCAGATTGGCTCCCTTGCCGCCCAGCAGATTTTTATCTCCGGCGCGGCCCTCGGCCGCTCCGTCGCCAAAGGTGTAGACCCACTTGGTCATGCTCGCTCCTCAGCCTGGTTTCGCCTCAGGGCTCCTGCCCCCGGGTAAGCCTCGCGGCCTGCCTAGGATGCTGCGCTGCGAAAGGCAAGCACTTGAAACCCTCGCCCGCAGCTACAATCGATTAAGCCATTTTAGGGGTGAGTGATGTGTCGGAAATCGGGCAGTACTCGCCACCCGGAAGGATGGCATGATGCCTTGTTTTGGACGCCGTTCCGGCAGGCAAAAGGGAATCAGTCGATCGGCGGAACTGCGAAGACGGCGGGCCTGCCATGTCGAACCTTATGCGTCCTCATCGTCATCAGCCGAGCAGCCCTTGAGTCTCTGGCGGCCATGCAATAAAAGAACATATGAAGAACAAGGAGTGTTGCGATGCGTAAGACAGGCAAACTCGATTACATCGAAATGCCGGCAACCAACGGCAAGCTCGACAACGTCAAGGCATTTTACAGCGCGGCCTTCTCCTGGTCGTTCACGGATTACGGTCCGACCTATTCGGCTTTCGACGAAGGCCTGGATGGCGGTTTTGATGCCGACGCCTCCGCTGCAACGGCCAAACCACTGCCGGTACTCTATTCGGAAAACCTGGAAGAGACGCTCGACGCGGTCACCAACGCCGGCGGTACGATCGTCAAGCCGATCTTTTCTTTTCCTGGCGGCAGGCGTTTCCACTTCGTAGATCCGGCCGGCAATGAACTGGCCGTCTGGAGCGAATAGCCGGTGCCCGAGCCCCGGACCTTCCGCGGGGCTCGTGCAACGATTTTGGCATATTATTGGCGATTGTGCTTTTGGCCGGCTCTGCCTATAAGGCCGCTCACATCCGATTCATCGGCTGTTGGGGCGTCGCCAAGCGGTAAGGCATCGGTTTTTGGTACCGACATTCCCAGGTTCGAATCCTGGCGCCCCAGCCACAGACTGCCAACAGATTTATTCAGCTTTCGCTCAGACTTGCTCCGCCGTGCAGATCTAGGGCAGCGGTAGAATTCTGTGTGATCTCAATATTGCGGGGATTTTGGAAACGCTTTCGACCAATCTTTCTTAACGAAATCGAGACAGATCGACTCGTTTTCATCATAGGTGAAGCTGGTGCCATGTTCTGTGTACCGCCGGCTTATCAGCCGATAGGCCGGATTCCAGGTAAAAAACTTCGAGAAATCCATCTTGTGGGCGAATACGCCGGGCTTGTGAGAGTACGGATTCTTGAAAACGTGCCTGGGGCTGAAGTCCAGGATAGCCACCAGCCCTCCGTCGGCCAGAACACGATCCGCCTCCGCAGCTATCTTAAAATAGTCTCTTGGATCCGTCAGATACAAACAGAACCCAAAGATAAGGGTGTCGACGCTGGAATCAGGAAGGTCGATCCTGTCGGCTGTTCCAATTTCAAATGTAATGTCCGGGTATGTTGCACGGCCATGCGCAACAGCCTTCGTTGAGGGATCAAAGCCCCAGCATGCTGATCCGAATTTGTCGCGAAGAAGCGACAGACGTTCACCTTCTCCACACCCGATCTCGGCAATCAGCTTTGGCTGAACCTGCAAGCTCAACATTTCGCTG
>VFQQ010004440.1_pt1 | contig 12403 bp, 13 predicted proteins | sample 3512341 | NCBI WGS metagenome assembly VFQQ01 (sample SAMN10412373, study PRJNA504923) | tailings metagenome | isolation source: Relicate 2 Philex TSF1 revegetated site | place: Philippines: Tuba, Benguet | collected 2017-08-29 | reverse complement strand
GCTGAATTAGCGAAAACAAAAAACTTATGCTTATCAAAAATAATTTATGCCCATTACAATTGTTTTATTGCTAGTAGAAGAAACATTTTTTGTTATCATATGAATGATTTTAGCGTTAATCAGCAAGCCCTATGTATTAACTTAGCCATATAAAATCCATCAAAACCATGTAATGCCGGTAGTATTACTTTATCCTCAACTAATTTAAATTGCATATTATCTTGTAAAAAACGATCTATTTGCATGCGATTTTCGGCGGGCAAAATGCTGCAAGTAGCATAAACTAATACACCACCCGGCTTTAACATAACCGAATAGGTATTTAATATTTGCTGTTGTAACTTAATTACGCTATTAATAAATTCAGGTGTTAACTTCCATTTACTATCCGGATTGCGTTTTAAAACACCCAGACCACTACAAGGCACATCTAATAACAATTTATCGGCTTTACCAGACAGATTTTTAATGGTAGCATCTCCGGCAATTAAAACTGTTTCAATATTGCCGACACCTGCCCTAGCTGCGCGTTTCTTTAATTCGGCCAATTTCCAATCTTCCACATCCATGCTAATAATTTTGCCCTTATTTTGCATTAATGCAGCCAAATGCAAACTTTTTCCGCCAGCACCGGCGCATGCATCAATAACTTTATCGCCGGGTTTTACATTTAAAAACCTGGCTACATGTTGCGAGCTAACATCTTGTAATTCGAAAAAACCAAGTTTAAACAAATCCAACTTAAACAAATTAGGTTTGCCTGTAACCAATAAAGCATCTTCGCAATGGTTTACTTTAGCACAATCAACACCTTGTTGCTGTAATAAATTTAATAACTTATCTATCGAAACTTTTAAAGTATTTACTCTTAAAACAGTTTGCGCTTGTTGGTTTAAAGCCGCTGCATTATGCAACCAATCTGTGGTAAGTTCGGCTTCGGCTAAATTAAACAACCAATCGGGGTAAGATTGTGCAATGGCCGGAATTTGCAAAGCCTGTTGGTGTCTTAATTTAACTAACCCATCTGTAATTCCAGAAAATTCCTTCCAATCGGGCAAAAATTGATTATTTAATATCAGGTGAACTGCAATAATGCCATAAAATTCATGCAATTTTTTGGGTTCAAAATGCATATTGCCTTTTAAACAAAAATCGTATAGCCTAATCCATCGCACAATATCGTAAGTTGTAGAAGCAATAAATGCCCTGTCGCGTGCGCCCCAACTTTTATTAGATTTTAAAGCATACTCAATAACTTTATCGGCCTTACGTCCGGCACCAAAAATTTGCTTTAAATTATTGTTTACAGCGTCAACCAATACTTTATGCAGCTTTAATTGTTTCGTTTCCATTGTTTTAATCCATTGTAGGTTCAAACGCTTTTAAAATGCGCCAATCTGTGGGATAATAATTATTAATTCTTCCGGGTAAAACCTTTACAAAACCTAAAGGCAATTGTTTGTATTTTATAAGACACCAGCCATTATCTATTGTATGTTGCAGTTTAAAAGGCTGCTTGCGCAAATAGAGTAAAGCTGTTTCTGCATTTACTTCAATACTTGCAATATTGCTTGCGGCAAAAACCGACAAAGCCAGTGCATGCGATGGAATTAACAAGCCTTTTTTATCAACCTCGCCTAATTCTATTGGCAGGTAACTAACGTTTAAGCATTGCTGCACCAAATAAAAAAAAGCATAATGCGTTTTAGGCACAGCAAGTATTTTATTTTTTCTGTTTAACACATAAAAATCGGCTGCATTGTTAAGCCATTTGTTAAAAGTAAGAATTGGTTTTTCGTTTAATTTAACCGGCTTTAAACCTCTGCTATCATTAGCATCTCCGGGCTTTTGTAATACACAAACAAATAAGCCTTCTCCGGGCACACAATGCGGCAAAAACCTGTAACAATTTTCTTGCAATTGGGTAATTTGCCAAGTTGGTTCAACCGGAATGGCAAGCGTTTTAAAACCATAGTTTTGAACCAACCAATTTACATTATCTTCGTTTTCTTTGGTGTTAAAAGTGCATGTACTATATATTAAAAAACCTCCGGGTTTAATACATTTTACAGCATCGTTTAAAATACGTTGCTGACGTTGTGCGCATAAGTCGACATTAGCCATACTCCATTCCCCGGCCGCATTTGCATCGCGCCTAAAAAGTCCTTCGCCACTACATGGCGCATCGGTTAATACCAAATCAAATTCAATGCCCGATGCTGCAATATCTTTAGGATCGTTGTTTACAACTATGGCATTGGCCATGCCCCATTTTTGTAAGTTTTGAACCAACACTCCTACCCTGCTTTTAATAATTTCGTTGGCTACAATTGCTGCATTTTGACCTAGAACAGATTGCAATAAAGTAGTTTTTCCGCCGGGGGCGGCACACAAATCTAATGCAGAAGAAATGTTATAATTTGCTTTTAAATACTCGAGCACATGTGCTAAAAACATGCTGCTGCTTTCTTGCACGTAATATGCACCTGCACTAAATAATGGGTCGGCAGTAAACTGCGGCCGATCTTGCAACAAAAACCCTTGTTTATACCAAGCAACAGGCTTGCTATTGGCCAGAAAATTAATGGTAGCCGGTTTTAACGGATTAGTTTTTATGGCTGTAACAACGGCATTGTTTAATGATTGTATAAACGCATTTGCCTGGGTTGGAAAATTAGTTTGAATTTGTTTAACAAAATCGTTTGGCCACATAACTGTTGTTGTGGTTTAAATGCTAGAAGTAAGACGCCAATGCGGTTGCTAAAAACGCCGGACATTGAACCGGTTTATGCAAGGCCTTACTAATAAATACCAAAGTAGTTTGAGCTGTACAAAGCAACTCGCCATGTTGGTTGTGAATTTTATAGTCAAACACCATGCGAACGCCGGGCATTTTTGCTACTAGGGTTTCAACCTCAAGCAAATCGTCGTATTTGGCCGCTTTATGGTAGTTAATATTCATATTTATTACAGGCATTAACACACCTTGCTCTTCCATGTTTTTATAGGTAAAGCCCATTTGCCTTAGCGACTCGGTTCTGCCAACTTCAAAAAACGCAGCATAATTACCGTAATAAACATAACCCATTTGGTCGGTATCGGCATACCTAACCCTTATATTGGTTTTAGATGAAAACATACTTTTAAGTTAACAAAGGTAAATTATCTTTTAATGCCATTCGGGCAATGGTATTGCCAATTGATAAGCTGGAGGTAGCAGCAGGACTAGGCGCATTTAAAATATGTATAGCCCCGGAAGACGATATGATTTTAAAATCGTCGATTAGTCCACCAAATTTATCGCAAGCTTGGGCTCTAACTCCTGCTTCTGCAGGGATTAAATCATCTTCTTGCACAGCAGGAATTAATCGCTGCAGGGCTTTGGTAAATGCCGCTTTAGAAAAGCTTCTGTAAAATTCGCCCAATCCGGTTTTATAATACTTTAGCATTACTTTTTGAAAACCCGGCCAGGTTAACGATTCAAAAAACTCTTCTATATCTACATCGCTCATTTTATAGCCTTCGCGTTTAAAAGCCATTACCGCATTAGGACCTGCCTCTACGCTACCATCTATCATGCGCGTAAAATGCACACCTAAAAACGGGAAATTCGGGTCGGGCACCGGATAAATTAAATGCTTTACTAAATTCCGTTTTTCAGGCTTTAACATGTAGTATTCGCCTCTAAAAGGAATAATTTTGGTATCTAATTCTTTCTCGGTAAAACCGGCAATTTTATCGCTGTACAAACCGGCACAGTTAATGTATGAAACAGCTGTAAACGTTTTTTGTGGTGTAACTATTTCCGACCAATTGTAAAATGTTTTTATGGCTTCTACTTTATAACCGGTAAATACCTCTCCACCCAACTTAATAAAAAGTTCGGCCAACTTTTCGGTTACCAATGTATAATCTATAATGCCGGTATAAGGTACTTTTATGGCTTTAACCACATTCACATGAGGTTCTATTTCTTTAGCCTCTTCTGCGCTTAACAACGAAATTTTATCCAGACCATTTTCTAAACCACGTTTGTACAATTTATCTAATTCCGGCAATTCATTCTGTGAAGTAGCCACAATTAGTTTACCACAAAGTTCGTAAGGGATATCGTTGGTATTGCAAAAATCAATAAGCATATTGTAGCCGTTAATGCAATTTTTTGCTTTTAGGCTACCCGGCTTGTAGTAAATGCCGCTATGTATTACCCCACTGTTATGGCCGGTTTGATGAGCTGCCAAATGAGATTCTTTCTCGATTACCGCAACATTTAATTTGGGGTTTTGTAATTTTATATGGTAAGCCGACGAAAGGCCAACAATACCTCCGCCAATAATTACATAATCATAAATCATGGGCGCAAAGTAACACCAAATACCATACTTTTTTAAGTAAATTTATTGCTTTGCAAGGGTTTTGCAGCCAGATTTTTAATGGTAAACTACCCCTCTTCTTTATCTTTTCTGCGTGTGCCTTTATAAATTTCAAACTTATGAAATTTGCATTCGAGTGCGCCATTAAACAAGGTAATTTTCTTAGACGGCGCTAAGCCTGTCATTTTTAAAGCCGGAATATTAGAAGATATTACCCAAACATCATACCCTTCAAAATGCTTTTTCATTTGGTCGCCCATCATTTTGTAAAACGCTCCAATCTCTTCAAGCGGTAGCCGCTCGCCATAAGGTGGATTAATAATCATTATGCCCCCTCCATCTATACCTTTAACCTCCTCAAAACGTTTATTGCTAACTTTTATATCGCTGGCCAAGCCGGCACGCGTAATATTTTCTCTGCTAATTTCTGCTGCTTTAAAGGTTTTGTCTGAACCCACAATGGTTGCACCACAAGGTTTAATTGCAGCCATAGCTTCTTCACGTACTTGTTTAAAAATGTTTTCATCAAAATCTTTCCAACGTTCAAAGCCAAACTGAGCACGATTTAAATTAGGTGGCATATTTTTGGCAATTAAACCGGCTTCTATTAACAAAGTACCACTGCCACACATGGGGTCTATATAATTGCCTGCACCATTCCAACCAGTTAACAAAATCATACCCGCAGCAGTAACTTCATTAATGGGCGCCAAAGTACTATCGGTTCGGTAACCCCTGCGATGCAAAGATTCGCCAGAAGAATCGAGCGACACCGTAACATCGTCTCGGTTAATATGTATATCAATACTTAAATCGGCATGTGTTAAATCAACACTTGGCCTAACACCATATTTCTCTCTAAATTGATCGGCAATGGCATCTTTAGATTTTAACGATACGTACTGCGAATGGTTAAAAAAATCGCTTTTTAAACTGGTACGAATAACAAACGTGCCATCTTTATCCAGGTATTTATCCCAATTTATCTGTTTAATACCTTCATATAACTGATGCTCGTTTCTGGCTTTAAATTTCTCGATAGGTATTAACACCTTTAATGCCGTGCGAAGCCAAAGATTTGATTTGTATAAAATGGCTTTATTACCTGTAAAACTAACCGCTCTGTTATGCGCTTCAACATCCTGTGCGCCTAAATTTCTTAGCTCTGTTGCCAATACCTCTTCTAACCCAAATTGGGTTTTGGCAACCATATTAATTAATGCTTCCAATTACAACTTTTTTATCATTCAACATTAGGTAAAATATCAGTATTTAACAAAAAGGGTGGGTTCAAACAAATTTATAAATGACATAAAAAAGTTAAGTTACCATTAAAAAACTGGCCGCCATAAGCCCTAAAACATTATATGCAAGGCAATTATAAACCCAAAATCTGGTATTTACTTTTTGGCATTTAAGTACTTGCACGTTTAATGCGTTTGTTTAGCTTTGAAACATGCAAAACTTACGCATTAGCTTGGTTCAAACCAATTTGTTTTGGGAAGACAAAGAGGCCAATTTTAACCACATACATCAGTTGCTTAACAGTTGCTCAAATGCCGATTTAATTGTATTGCCCGAAATGTTTACAACAGGGTTTAGCATGAACCCACAACAGTTTGCACATGTAAATGGAACAGAAGTTACACATAAATTATCCGAATGGAGCCAATTGCACAACAGTGCCATTTGTGGCAGCGCAATGGTGCAACAAAACGCACAACACTTTAATCGTTTTTTTTGTGTGAACCAACAACTTATTGCCCAATACGACAAGGCACATTTGTTTAGAATGGGGCAAGAACAACAGCATTACTCAGCAGGAAAATTACGCACCACATTTAAAATAAGCGACTGGATAATTGCGCCTTTTATTTGTTACGACCTGCGTTTTCCGGTTTGGATAAAACGCACACCTGAATTTAATTACCATATTTTGGTTTTTGTAGCCAATTGGCCCGAGCGCAGAAAACAACATTGGATAACGTTATTACAAGCCCGTGCCATAGAAAACCAGTGCTATGTTGTTGGTGTTAACCGCGTTGGAACCGATGGAAATGGCATATACCATAGTGGCAACAGCATGTGCATTAGTGCAACCGGAGAAATACTTTGGCATGCCGAACACGATGAATTGGTGCATACTGTTGAGCTAAATTTAACCGAACTATTGCAATACAGACAAAGCTTTCCGGTTGAATTGGATGATGATGCGTTTATTATTACTTAAATTTGCAACCAATTGTTATTTAAAATACTCTAATTAAAATGAATAAAACCATTATTGCACTTTTTACCTCTTTTATCTTAGTAACACAAGCAGTTGCACAAAATAAAGGCCGTGTAAAATTTGAATTAAACAAACATTTTTTTGGCGACATAATTGAAACAGGCGGCAAAGTTTACCACTCGTTTGAATTTACCAATACTGGCAATGCACCGGTAAAAATTACCAATGTTATTACGGGTTGTGGCTGTACAACGGCAGACTATACCAAAGATGAAGTAAAACCGGGCGAAAAGGGTTTTGTTAAAACCGGATTTGACCCCAGAGGGCGAGGCGGACCATTTGACCGTTTGGTAACCATAGAAACCAATGGCGACCCACGTGTGGTAACAGTTAACATGATTGGTACCGTTGTACCGGCAAAACCGGCTGGTTTTGAGCAGTACAAATACCGCTATGGCAATTTAGCCATAACCGATAATGTAATTTTATTAAACAAAGTACCACACGATGGATACGATAGCGCTTATATTGTATTAAAAAACTTAGGCAACAAACGTATTGATGTTTTAAATATTGAGCGCCCAAGTAATATTGTTATAAACGAATCTAAATTTACCATTTCGCCGGGTTACGATTATTATTTAAACTTTAAATACTACCCTTTTAAGCCGGTAGAATTTGGACCAATAAAGCAAACTTTTAAGTTGATAACAAGCGATGACTCGCTGGCTATTAAAACCTTTGAAATTAGAGCCAACGTTGTTGAAAACTTTGGCAAACTAGATAAAAAAGCACTTAAAAAAGCACCTAAAGTAGTTATGAGCACCCGCGAGTACAATTTTGGCGATGTTAAATATTATGAGTCGCCAACTGCCAATATTACAGTTACCAACAAAGGCAAAAGCGACCTTATTATTAGAAAAATTACACGCAGTTGCACTTGCTTAACTGTAACGCCTGAGAATACTGTTATTAAACCGGGTAAATCTACTAATGTAAAAGTTACCATGGGCTTGGTAAACATGGCCGGCCCCGATACAAAAAACATTAAACTGTTATTTAACGACCCTATAAATACAGAGGTTCAGGTTGACCTAAAAATTAATGTTGTACCGTAAAACCTAGACAGTTTTTTAATGGTAAGGCACAATTTTTGTGTTTATTTTAATTATGCCGTTGGTTTGTTTTGAACCAACATTTTTCAAAAAAAACAAAATAAATGTAACATGAAAAAAGCAACGATTGTATTGTTAGGATTTTTAGGCGGTATTACCGGCGCATTTGTTTTAAATTGGTTTCAACCAAAAACCGTGTTGGTTCAAGACAATACCAACAGCCAAACCATTGGTGCTACAGTAAATTACAAAGGCACAGCTTTAAACAACGCTGATTTTGTTTCGGCTTCAGAGGCCAGTGTGCATAGCGTGGTATTTATTAAAACATTAACCAACCAACGCAATTACCAAGACCCCTTTTTTGATTTTTGGAGTGGCTTTGATTTTTTTGGCCGTCGCGGACCGGTTTCCAGCTCTGGATCAGGCGTTATTTTAACGGCAGATGGCTATATTGTTACCAACTTACACGTTGTTAAAAATGCCGATGTAATTGAAGTAATTACCAACAATGCCAAGCAATCGTACAAAGCGCGCTTAATTGGTACCGACCCAAGCACAGACTTGGCGTTGCTTAAAATAGATGGCCAAAAACTACCGCATATTACTATGGGAAATTCAGACCAGGTAAAAGTAGGCGAATGGGTTTTGGCTGTTGGAAATCCGTTTAACTTAACAAGCACCGTTACAGCTGGTATAGTTAGTGCAAAAGGCAGAAACATAAATGTAGTTAACAACCAATTTCCGATAGAAAGTTTTATACAAACAGATGCTGCCATTAACCCGGGAAATAGTGGTGGTGCATTGGTAGATTTGCAAGGACGTTTAGTTGGCATTAATACGGCAATTGCCTCTAATACGGGTTCGTACAATGGTTATGGCTTTGCTATTCCGGTTAATATTGTTGCAAAAATTGTTAAAGATTTAATCGAATATAAAGAAGTTCAGCGAGGCTTTACCGGCATGGAAGTAAAAGATATTGATGCCATTCTTGCAGAAAAAATAAACATTACCGACAACCTGGGCGTTGTAGTGGATTATATTTTACCTGATGGTCCGGCAGAAAAAGCCGGCTTACAATTGGGCGATGTAATTGTTAAATTTAACGGCAAAGAGGTTGACAGCAAAAGCGTTTACGACGAACAATTGGCTTACATGCGCCCCGGCGATAAGGCCAAAGTTACCATTTTGCGTAAAGGCAAACCTGCCGATTACGTAATTGTATTGCTTAATAAAGAAGGCAATATGGCCATTTTAAAGAAAGGTACCATAAGCAGCGACTTGTTGGGTGCAGATTTTCAACCGGTACCTAAAATGGAAAAACAAAAATTAAACATTAATCATGGTTACCGCATTAGCAATATTAGAAGAGGCAGAATTGCACAAATGGGCTTACAAGAAGGCTTTATTATTACCAGCTTAAACCGCAGAGAGTACGACAATGCCGAAGAATTAATAAAAGCACTTGAAAGTGTACGCGGACAAATATTAATTGAAGGCGTATTCCCTAACGGCAGCAAAGGCGTATTTTCTTTTTACTCTTATTAATGCTATTTGCTTAAACCATCTATTGCCTGTTCATCTAACCGATAAACAGTCCATTCTTGCATGGGTTTTGCGCCAATGCTTTCATAAAAATCTATAGCGGGTTTATTCCAATTTAACACGCTCCACTCTACCCTGCCCCAATTGTTTTGCCTGGCCGTTTTTACTAAATAAAGCAATAAAGCTTTGCCATATCCTTTGCCTCGATGTGCAGGTTCAACAAATAAATCTTCTAAGTATATGCCCGGTTTAGAAACAAACGTTGAGTAATTATTAAAATACAAGGCAAAACCAATCGCAACCCCGTTTTCATAACCAATGATGCAATGCGCCGCAACCGGATTGGTAAATAAATTTTTGTAAATACTTTCTTCTGTTGCCTCTACCAAATGCGATAATTTTTCATATTCGGCAATGGCTTTAATAAATTGTAAAATGATGCCGCAATCGGCTGGTGTTGCAGGTTTAATTTCAAACATATTATTCTAAATTTAAATTGCCGGCAATAAACTTTCCTGTAATTTTTTTCTCTACGGCAACCATACCTGCATTGGCATTTCTGGGTTCAATTACAATATCAATTTCTACCTCATACACTTTGGTTTTGCAACCTTTACGTTTGCCCTTAATAGTGCCTTTTGTAATACGATAATTACCTGTTTCCGGACAAAAGCAACCTCTGTTAAAAATAACATTGGCATCTTGCATTTGTTGGTTGGTAAACTTAAAAGATTTTGCATTTGCCGGAATCTCAAACCTTAGGTATTCGCTGTACTCATCGTCGGCTACATGAATATAATCTTTGGCTTTAAAAAAATATTGCAGCACAACTTTGTTGCCGGCTGCAATATCATGGTCAAAACCTTCGTCGTATTGTTTAATTACAATGGAACTATTTTTAACATAAGTAAATTTTTTAACCTCGGGGTTAAATTCGTCTTGTGGTTGTTGTGCAAAAGCATTGCAACTTATAAGCCAAGCACACGCAAAAACAAAAATGGTTTTTCTAAACATGTGCCAAATATAGCCAAAAGTTTGCCTAATCCATTACGGATTAGGCAAACTTAAAAACGGTGTTTTGCCATCGGTTATAATGGTTTTGGTATTGGTAGATTTAGAAAGCTCTTTAAACGCCTCTATTTGGCGTAGTTTTAGCATTTGAGGTGTTAAGCTATTGTTTAGCATATCATTTGCTTTGGCTTGGGCTGCAGCCTCGGTTTTAATGGCATTGGCTCTACCTTCTGCCTCAATTTCCAGTACACTTCTTTGACCCTCGGCGGCAATAATACGAGAGGCTTTTTCGCCCTCAGCTTGTACTATTCTGCGTTCGGCATCTTTGCGCTCGCGTTCTTTTAAAAAGTCCATGCGCTGTGCGTCTTGTTCAGCTTGCAATTTCTCTTCAATGGCTTTAGCCAAACCTGGAGGCAATGTTATGCTTTTCATTAAAACGGCTTCAATAACAAAACCTTTGGGTTCAACCACAGACATCATGCGTTCTTTAATTTCATGCTCAATTACACTGCGCTTGGCGCTATGCATGTCTTTAGCTTCATATTTTGAGCAAATATCGGAGGCAGCCGACCTAAATACAGGCAAGATTAAAACATCTTGAAAATCGAATCCGGTTGCTTGAAGTATATTCGAAAATTCTGCCGTTTTTATTTTGTACAAAATAGAAATTTCAGATTGCACATTAACACCCTCTTTACTTGGCAAACTAGCCGTAATAGCTAAATTTACGGTACGTATGGGCGTAACAATTACAGTTGTAAAAAACGGATTGTAAACCACTAAACCCGGCTTAATTACATCGCTACTAATTCGCCCAAATGTGCGCTTAATACCAATTTGATCTTGTTTAATGGTGGTGCAACTCATTACTGTAGAAAAAAGCAATGCAGCAGACAAAACTTTAATAAATGGTTTCATGATTTGTTTAATTTAATGACCTTACAAAGTTGACATTAAAAACGCGTATTTGTTCTTATCTTGCAGGCCTTTACGCAAGGTTTACAATTACATTAATAAAAAGTTAAAGATTGAACCCACCTAACATGAAAAAAACATTAACAAAAAAAGAACGCTACCAATACATTCTCGATTATTTTTTAAAAAACCACCCGGTAGCAGAAACCGAATTGCATTATACAAATCCATTTGAGTTACTGGTGGCTGTTATACTATCTGCCCAATGCACCGATAAACGTGTAAATATGGTAACACCCGATTTGTTTAAAAACTTTAATACCATTAAAAAACTGGCCGATACAACGTTTGAAGAGCTATTTCCATACATAAAAAGCATTAGCTACCCAAACAACAAAACCAAGCACTTAATTGGCATGGCGCAAATGCTTTTAAAAGATTTTAACGGCAAGGTTCCGGATCAGGTAGATGAATTGGTAAAACTACCCGGTGTTGGCAGAAAAACAGCCAACGTAATTGCAAGTGTAATATACAATAAACCTACAATGGCTGTAGACACACATGTGTTTAGGGTAAGCGCTCGCGTGGGGTTAACCACTAACGCCAAAACTCCTTTAGCAGCCGAACAACAACTTATAAAATTTATTCCGGAAGAAATTGTGCCACTGGCACACCACTGGTTAATATTACATGGCAGATATACCTGCCTTGCACGTAAACCGTTATGCCAACAATGCGGCATTTCTGAATGGTGTAAATATTATCAAAAAAATGTGTCAAAGCTTGAACATGCAAACAGTGAGTAGCATTAAGAAAGAATTGTAGGCTATACTTTTTGACATTGAAATATAAATTTAACAAAATTGACAAAACAACTTTAAAATAACTTTTTAAGTTTAAATTTTGTAATAAATTATCAAAGACTACCATGCAACATATACCACATTTGCTCCTGCCAACCCACAAACCCAATGTGGTAAGAGTTGCATTACATTTTTTAAGAAATCTTTATTCACAAAAAAAATTAAAAATAATAAATAATTTAGTAATTGCTATTTCTTAGCTACCTTTTTTATGGCCTTACATAAAAAAACACCTATTTCACAAAGTAAATTCAACCATTCAGCAGTCAATTAAATTTAACTTTTATAAGCAAAGGAAGTTGTTTATGTTTGTTATAACTTAAAAATTTAAACTTTATGAAAAAGATAACCCTA
>VFQQ010004439.1_pt1 | contig 12403 bp, 13 predicted proteins | sample 3512341 | NCBI WGS metagenome assembly VFQQ01 (sample SAMN10412373, study PRJNA504923) | tailings metagenome | isolation source: Relicate 2 Philex TSF1 revegetated site | place: Philippines: Tuba, Benguet | collected 2017-08-29 | reverse complement strand
GGGTGTTCTTGAACATGTCGGATTCTCCGGTTCAATAGCGGGGAAGGCGCGCGGATTATAGTGGCCCGGCGCTGCCCTTGCAGCACGCAGATGGCGAAAGCGAGGTTAAGATGCTGCCTCGAAGCCAACTGCCTGGAGCCGTTCGATGACCGCTGCGCTGCCCGCCCTGGCCTTTGCCGGGATCGGCCTGATGGGCCTGCCGATGACCCGCCGCCTGCTCGCCGCAGGCTACCCGCTGACCCTTTGGAACCGCACGCCGGACAAGTGCGCGCCGCTGCTGGAGCAGGGCGCGCATCGCGTGGAGAACCCCGCCGAACTCTGCCGCGATGCCAGCGTGGTAATGCTCTGCCTGGCCAATACCGAGGTGGTGCGCGAGGTGGTGTTCGGCCCGGGCGGCATCGTCGAGGGCGCGCGGCCGGGACAGTTGCTGGTGGATTTCTCCAGCCTGGAACCCGCTGCTACCCGTGAAATGGCCGCCGAACTGGAGGCGCGCACAGGCATGCGCTGGGTGGATGCACCGGTGTCCGGCGGCACACCCGGCGCCGAGGCCGGCACGCTGGCGATCATGGCCGGCGGCCGCGAAGAGGACGTGGAACGCGTGCGCCCGATGCTGGCGCATCTGGGCCAGCGCCTGACGCGCATGGGCGAGGTGGGCGCCGGGCAGGTGACCAAGGTGTGCAACCAGATGATCGTCGCCTGCAACGCCCTGGTGATCGCCGAGGTGGTGGCGCTGGCCGAGCGCTCCGGCGTCGACGCCAGCCTGATCGCGCCGGCTTTGGCCGGTGGCTTCGCCGATTCCAAGCCGCTGCAGATCCTCGCCCCGCAAATGGCTGCCAGCCAGTTCGAGCCGATCAAGTGGCACGTGCGCACGCTGCTCAAGGATCTCGACACCGCAGTAAAGCTGTCCCGTGAGCAGGGCAGCGCCACGCCCATGAGCGGCCTGGCCGCACAGCTGATGCGCCTGCACGGCAGCCAGGGCAACCTGGAACGTGACCCCGCCACCCTGGTGGAACTGCTGCGCGAGCAATGCCCATGAAGATTGCCGCCAATCTGTCCATGCTGTTCACCGAGTTGTCGCTGCGCGAGCGTGTGCTCGCAGCGATGCGTGCGGGCTTCGATGGCGTGGAGATCCAGTTTCCCTACGAGCTGCCGGCCATCGCCCTGAAAGAAGCGCTGGAGCTCAGCGGCCTGCCGCTGGTGCTGATCAACGTGCCAGCGGGCGATCTGATGACGGGCGGGCCCGGTCTGGCCAGCGTGCCAGCGCGCCAGGCGCAGTTCGACGCTGCGCTGCAGGAGGCATTGACCTACGCCGCCATGGTGCGCCCGGCCTGCATCAACGTGCTGCCAGGGCGCCTGGCCGAAGGCGTGAGCCGCGAGCAGGCGCTGGCGTGCCTGGTCGCCAACCTGCGCAGGAGCGCCGAGGCCTTCGCCGTGCTGGGTATTCGCGTGCTGGTCGAGGCGATCAACCCCATCGACATGCCGGGCTTTGTGATCAATACGCCGGAGCATCTCGATGAGCTGCTGCGTGCGGTCTATCACCCGAATCTGGCCGCACAGTACGACCTCTACCATATGGCGCGTCAGGAGCTGGACGTGGCCGCCGGCACGCGCCTGCTGGCCGGGCGTATCGGTCACGTGCAGTTCGCCGACGTGCCGGGGCGTGGCGCCCCGGGCAGCGGTGAGCTGGATTTTGCGCCGTTGCTCGAAGCTTTGCGCGACAGCGGCTACGACGGCTGGCTGGGCGCCGAATACAAGCCCGGCGAGGCGGGCACCCAGGCGAGCCTGGGCTGGTTGGCGCAGTGGCAGCAACACTCCTAGGGTGCGCCGCGCGCACCGGGAGTTCTGGCGGGACGTCGGTGGTAGGCATCGGTGGTTGATGTTGCAGCTGGTGCGCATGGCGCATCCTACGGGGCGGCGTCAAGATCGGGCGGCCGCCGAGCGTCGTAGGGTGCGCCGCGCGCACCAACAGGCGTTCTGCAGGCCTCAGGGCACCAGCAGGATCTTGCCGTCGCGCTCGCCGCTGGCAGCGGCCGCCACGGCATCCTTGATGTGTTCCAGGTCGTAGGTAGCCGCGACGCGGGTCTTCAGCTTGCCGCTGGCGATCAGCTGCACCAGCTCGCCGAACACCTTCATCTGCTGCGCCGGGCTGGCCTGCTGGAACCACTTGGCCAGCCAGAAGCCGCGCAGCGTCACGTCGCGGAAGACGAAGGAGGCCGGAGAGACCTGGCAGGCCTCGCCGCTCATCATGCCGTAGTTCACCAGCACGCCGCCGTTGGCCAGGGTCGCGGCAATGTGATCGGTGCTGGCGCCACCCACGGCGTCGATGCCCAGACGCACCTCTGCGCCGCCAGTGGCCGCGCGCACGCGCTTGGCCAGGTCCGGACCATCGACCAGCACCAGGTCACCGCCTTCGGCCTCGACGCCGGCCACGGCCGATTCGCGGCGCACCACGTTGATGGTCTTGAAGCCGCGCAGCTTGGCCAACTGGATCAGGTAACTGCCGACGCCCGAATTGGCGGCGTTCTGGATCACCCAGTCGCCCGGCTTGAGGTCGACGAACTCGCTGAGCAGCAGCGAGGCAGTCGGCGGGTTGACGGTGAGCATGGCCAGTTGCAGCGGGTCGGCATCCGGCAGCGCGATGAGCTTGTCCGCAGGAGCATTCAGAGCGCTGACCCAGGTGCCGCAACCCACCGGCAGCAGCACGGTCTGGCCGACCTTGAAGTTGCCGACGCCTTCGCCGAGCGCCTCGACTCTGCCCACCCCCTCGTTGCCGCCGATGGCCGGCAGCGGCGGCAGCATACCGTAGGCACCGGTGAGGGTCAGCACGTCGGACGGGTTGATCGGCGCGGCCAGCACCTTGACCCGCACCTGCCCGGCGGCGGGCTCCGGCAGTTGCAGGGGCACGGCGCTGATCACGTCCTGTGGCACCGGGCCGCGATTCTGATATTCGGCTTTGAGCATGGTCTGATCTCCTGAAGGCAGGCGCAAGGATAGGTGCAGCCAGTCTAGTCGCGTTGGGGCAAAGCGGAATGAATCGGCCGGCATCCACTCTGGTGATGAAGGCTGTGGGCCGTCTATGCTCTGGCTGTTGCGATAGCGGAGCAGGCGATGTTCAGATGGTGGCTGGGCTTGATCTTGGCATGCCTGAGTACGGCGGCCGTGGCAGAGGTACTGCATGTCGGCTTCGGCACGCACAAGCCACCTTATGTGTACGAAGGGGAGCCGCGTGGCCTGGAGTACGAGCTGGTCGAGCGTGCCGCGCGCAATGCCGGCTTTCAGGTGACCGCCTACTACGCGCCGATGGAGCGCCTGCATCTTATGCTGCGCCGCGGCGAGATCGATGCCATCGCCACCACCCATGAGCGCAGTGGTGTGGAGGCCTTCTATTCGGACGTCTACATCCACTACCACAATGTCGCGGTGGCGCTGGCCAGGCGGGGCTATCGCATCGAACGCATCGCCGATCTCGGCAACTATGCCGTCAGCGCCTTCCAGCGTGCACGCCTGCTGCTCGGCCCGGAGTTCGAGCGCATGGCCATGAACAATCCGCGCTATCGCGAAGAGGCGCTGCAGATCAACCGCAATCGCCTGCTCTACAGCGGCCGTATCGATGTGATAGTGGGCGACAAGCGCATCATTCGTTACTTCAATCGCGAGGTTGGCGACCAGGTCGACGTGACCCAGCCGCTGGCCTGGTTCGAGATTTTCCCGCCCACGCCCTACCGCGTCGGCTTTCGCCTGGACGAGCAACGCCTGCGTTTCAATCAAGGCTTGCGCAGGCTGCACGAGTCCGGCGAATACCGGCGCATCGAACAGCGTTACCTGATGGACTGAAACCTGAGGAAACTTTTCCAGGGCTGCCACGGTTGCGAGGCTGTTGCACTATGCCGGCTTGTCTGACGACTGGAGACGCCACGATGCCGCGCCTGAAACCCCTCGCAGCCCTCGGCCTGATCGCCCTGTTCGGTTACCAGTACAGCTTCGCCGAAGACCGGCAACTGAGTTCGGAGCTGGGGCCGCTCAAGGTCCACACCGTCGCCGAAGGCCTGGTCAATCCGTGGGCCGTGGCCTTTTTGCCGGACGCTCAGGGTTATCTGGTCAGCGAGCGACCGGGGGCGTTGCGCCGGGTAAGCGCCGAGGGCGAGATTTCCGCGCCGCTGCGCGGGGTACCGGAAGTCTTCGCCGTCGGCCAGGGCGGTTTGCTCGACGTGGTCCTGTCACCTGATTTCGCCGAGGACCGCCTGGTCTATCTGTCCTACGCCGAGGCCGGCGACGGCGCTGCCAGCACGGCGGTCGGGCGCGGCAAGCTGTCGGCCGATGCTTCGGCACTGGAGAATTTCGAGGTGATCTTCCGCCAGCAGCCGAAGCTGTCGAGCGGTACGCACTTCGGTTCGCGCCTGGTGTTCGACCGTGACGGTCACCTGTTCATCGCCCTGGGCGACAACAACGATCGCCCCACCGCGCAGGATCTCGACAAGCTGCAGGGCAAGCTGGTGCGCATCTTCCCGGATGGGCGCATTCCCGAGGACAACCCCTTCGTTTCCCGCGACGATGCGCGGGACGAGATCTGGTCCTACGGCCATCGCAACCAGCAGGGCGCCGCGCTCAACCCCTGGAGCGGCCGCCTGTGGACCCACGAGCATGGCCCGCGCGGCGGCGACGAGATCAACATTCCCGAGGCCGGCAAGAACTACGGCTGGCCGCTGGCCACCCACGGCATCAACTACTCGATGCTGGCGATCCCCGAGGCCAAGGGCAAAACGGTCGAAGGTACCGAGGCGCCACACCATGTCTGGGAAAAATCACCGGCCATCAGCGGCATGGCCTTCTACGATGCCGAGCGCTTCCCGGCCTGGCAGCAGAACCTGTTCATCGGTGCGCTGGCCGGCCAGGCGCTCATCCGCCTGCAGCTCGACGGCGACCGGATCGTGCATGAGGAGCGTCTGCTGGAGTCGCTCAAGGCGCGGGTCCGCGACGTGCGGCAGGGGCCGGACGGCTATGTTTACGTGCTGACGGATGCGCCCAAGGGGCAGTTGCTGCGCCTGGGGCTGGCGAGCGAGTAAAGGGTGCCTCTAAAAACCTAGACGAGGCAGTCAGCGCAAGGCGAAAAGCAGGCGAAAAAGCGCAGTTCACAAGTTGTAAATGAGCATTTTGATCGGACTCGCGCACGAGCCTGTCTTTAACGCAGCGATGACAACGCAGGTAGTTTTAAGAGGTGCCCTGAGCGGGGGGGCTGGGTGCGCGACGCGCACCCGAGGCGATCACTTCTTGCTGATGGTGATCTGGCGGGTGCCGCCGTAGGTCTGGCCGCTGACGCCCTTGGCGATCTGCTGGATCTCGCCACCGTTCTGCAGGAAGGCAGCGATCTGCGCCTCGATGGACTCGCGGGTTTCCACGGCAGGGGCGGGTTTGCTGACTTTGCTGGAGGAAGACTTCACGCGCAGGGTGGCCATGACCTTGATCTCTTTCGGATGGGCGGCCGGCCATTATGCCCCAAGCTGCCTCTCGTTGCTTGGTCAATTGCCCCGATGCTTGCGACAACGCCGCGCATGCGCGGCTTTTCGCAGCCATTTATGGCTTGTTTTCCAACCACTTGCCTTATCGATCGACCGGCTGTCGATTGATCATGCAGCCAGCCCGGACACCCCTGATCTCGGGTAGAATCCCTGGCTGTTTTGGCGAGGTGGAACACGATGGCCGTTATCGGGCGGATGAATTCTTTGCAGGTGGTCAAGCACACCGACTTCGGTCTGTATCTGGACGGTGGCGCGGATGGCGAAATCCTCCTGCCCAAGCGCTACATCCCCAAGGACACGCCGAGCGAGGTCGATGACTGGCTCAACGTGTTCATCTACCTCGACAGTGAAGACAAGCTGATCGCCACCACCCTGAAACCGAAGATCCAGCTCGGCGAGTTCGCCAGCCTCAAGGTGGTGGATATCAACCGCGTCGGCCTGTTCTTCGACTGGGGCCTGCCCAAGGACCTGCTGCTGCCGCATTCCGAGGAGAAGCGCCCGCTGCAGATCGGCGACTACTGCGTGGTCTACCTCTATCTGGACAAACGCACCCGTCGCCTCACCGCCACCGCGCGCCTGGACCGCCATCTGGACCAGGTGCCGGCCAACTATCAGGTCGGCCAGGAAGTCGATCTGCTGGTGGTCGAGCGCACCGATCTCGGCTTCAAGGCCATCATCAACGGCAAGCACTGGGGCCTGATCCACAAGAACGAGCTGTTCAAGTTCATCCGCAGCGGCATGCGCGAGAAGGGCTACATCAAGGAGCTGCGCGCCGACGGCAAGATCAGCCTGAGCCTGCAGCCCATCGGCCGTGAAGCTGCCAGCGGCCTGGCCGAACAGATTCTCCAACGCCTGCGCGCGCAGGGCGGGGTACTGGCCCTGGGCGACAAGAGCCCGCCGGAGGCGATCGCCGAACAGTTCCGCGTCAGCAAGGGCAACTTCAAGAAGGCCATCGGCGGCCTCTACAAGCAGGGCCTGATCCGCATCCACGACGATCGTATCGAGCTGCTCGACGACTGAGGCGACAGTGACTTGAGCGCCGGCGCGGCAACTCGCATAATGCCGGCGTTTTCCCGCCGGTGTAGCTCAGTCGGTAGAGCAGCGCACTCGTAACGCGAAGGTCGCAGGTTCGATTCCTGTCTCCGGCACCATGAACATCAAAGGGTTAGCTTCGGCTAGCCCTTTGTCGTATGGGCACCTCAGCCGTTGCAACATTCCCACTCCGTGCTGTCGAAGCTAATGTGCATCCTGGCTTGGCTGCAGGCCGAGCCTTCTGGGAGTTGCCTATGTTGACCCGTTCGATCCTGATGATGCTGGCTGTATCCGTCGCCGCTGCCGCGTTTGCCGATCAGCCGCAGACCATTCGCGTCATTCCCAAAACTTACGTCAGCCCCGGCGCCAGCGGCAGCGTTTCCGGCTCTTCGAGCTACGAGCAGCATAACCTCTATGGCGGTCAGCGCCTGCCGCAGGGCAGCCTGCGCCAGGAGAGCCGCTACGGCAGCCAGTCCAGCGAGACGCGCGGCGGCATTCGGCAGAGCATCGAGTATCCGGGCGGGCTGATCATCGAACGTCAGCCGGGTGGCGGCAGCTACCAGCAGCAGCGCAGCCGCTGAGCACTCAGTGGCGGGCGGCTAAGGTGGCAGGGCTGCCCTGTTCGTCGGCGATCACCGCACGGTTGCGTCCCTCGCTCTTGGCGCGATAGAGGCTCTCGTCGGCGCGCTGTAGCCAGCTTTCCCAATGTTCGCCGCTACGCAGCACGGCGCCTCCGATCGAGACGGTGACCGCACCGCCCGGGCTGTGCAGTTCTTTGCCGACCCTGCTCAGCAGGTTCTGCGCAGCGGCGAGCAGGCCTTGTACCTCGGTGTTGGGCAGCAAAAGCAGAAATTCCTCACCGCCGAAGCGGAACAGGCGGTCTTCCTTGCGGCAGCAGCGCCTGATCAGCTCGACGAAAGCCACCAGTACCTGATCGCCGACGTGATGACCGAAGCGGTCGTTGATCTGCTTGAAATGATCCAGGTCCATCACCAGCAGGCCGTAGCTGTCGCTGTGGCGGCGATGACTGGCCATGGCGATCTTCAGCTCCTCGTTCATCGCCCGGCGGTTGCGTGCGCCGGTGAGCGGGTCGTGGGTCGCCAGCAACTGCAGCTGGTCGCGCTGGGTACGGGTGCGGAAGGCGAAGATGAAGCTGAGCACGCTGGCCATCATGCAGGTGACCAGAAAGGAGACCATCTGATAATCGCTCTCGAACACGCTGCCGGGCACCAGCAGGGCATGGCTGACCAGGCTGACCAGCACCAGTGCGGTGGCCAGCAGGGCCTTGCCGGGCGTGACCATGAAGAAGTTGAAGAGGATCAGCGGATAGATCCAGAACAGGCCGTTGACCCCCAGGTTGATGGCGATCAGCGTGGCCCCGACCGAGAACACCGCGGCCAGGTAGATGCCGGGTTTGACCGTGTCGCGCGTGACCCAGGCGTAGAGCACGGCGAACAGCGTGGACAGCACGATGATGGTGTCGGCGATGCCGACCAGATAGTTGCCGTGCAGCAGGCGATAGACGGCATAGGGCGAGATGCTGACGATGCCGAAAAACCCCATCAGGGTGATGATCGACAGCTGGAAGTCGTTGCGCAGGCGCTTGAGCAGGCGAGCGGTCTGGGTAGCCATAGCGTTTCTTTTCATTGTTATGAGGCAAGCATGCAGAGCTTTGACCTGCAATGGCAAGGGGCATTTCCGGGCAAAATGCCAGTATTTTGCCCAGGCGATGGGTTCAGTGAGCGCGCAGGGCGATCAGCGACTTGCTGCGCTGGTAGCGGGCCAGCCGTTCGGCAAGCGTCTGCGGCAGACCGGGGCAGTCCGCGAAGCCCATGCGCCGATACAACGGAGCGAGATCGGGATGGCAGAACAGCCACACGGGCTCCGGATGAACGGCCAGGCTGCCCTGCACCAGCCTGGTTGCCAGGCCCTGGCCGCGCTCGTTGGGCGCGACGAACAGGCCGGTCAGCCATTGCCCGTCCGCCAGCGGGCGCAGGCCGAGGGCGGCGATTATCTCGCTGCCGCGCTCGGCCACCCACAGTTCATCGCCGGCCTGGCTGCGCATGGGCGAGCGGTGGCCGCGGTAGAACTTGTCGATCAGCGGTCGCAGCGGCGGAGGGAGACGGCGAATGCGGGGGGCGGTCATGGCTGTCGGGAGTCGGGACGAGTGATCCATTAAACCACCGCATTTGGTTAACGGCTGCGCATTTGCGGCCTCGCGGGCGGTGACAGCCCGGTCGCATCGCCGCATCATCAGGCAATTCGCCGTTCGCTCAAGGATTCGCCGCGTGTCCCAGCCTTCCCCTGTCTCCGTGGTCTTCGCCGCGCAAAGCGTGGCCGGTAGGGTCCGCACGCACAACGAGGATGCCCTGATCTGCCGTCCCGACCTGGGCCTGTGGGCCCTGGCCGATGGCATGGGCGGGCACGAGCGCGGCGAGGTGGCCAGTGCCCTGGCGCTGGATGTGCTGGTCGAGGCGTTGCTCAGCGGTGCGCAACTGGTGGCAGCGGTGCAGGCCGCACATCAGGCGGTAGTGGCAGCGGCGCAGCCCGGCGTCGGCGAGGCTGGCATGGGCAGCACCCTGGTTGCCGCGCGCCTGGAGGGCGACGAGTTCGAGCTGGCCTGGGTCGGCGACAGCCGCGCCTACCGCATCGGCAGCGAGCATATCGAGCAGCTCAGTCACGATCACAGCTGGGTCCAGGCCATGGTCGACGCCGGCCGGATGAGCGCCGAGGAAGCCCGCGAGCATCCGCGGCGTAACCTGATTCTGCAGTGCCTGGGTCAGGCCGGGCAGGCACCGGATGTGGGCCTGCTGCGTGTGCGGCTGGCCTCCGATGAGCTGCTGCTGCTGTGCAGCGACGGGCTGACCGGCGAGCTGGACGACGCCGCCATTCAGCGCTGCTGCGCCGAAGCGGTCACCCTGGAGGCGATGGTCGAGCAACTGGTGGGGCTGGCCAATAGCCATGGCGGCAGAGACAATATCAGCTGCATCGTCCTGGGCCTCGCCCCGGCTGCCGAACCACGCGAAGCGCCGTCCCCCGGCCTGCTGCGCAAGTTGTTCAAATCCCTTCAATCCTGAGCGCCAGTCGAGCCGCATGAGCCAGCCCTCCATCAGCGTACCCGGTTACAGCATTCATCATCGCCTGGGCAAAGGCGGCATGGCCGAGGTCTATCTGGCTACCGAGCAGGCGCTGCAGCGCCAGGTGGCGCTCAAGGTGCTGCTGCATCGCGAAGACGAAGCCTTCACCCAGCGTTTCATCAAGGAAGGCCATACCGTCGCCTCCCTGCAGCACCCCTCGATCATCACCATCTACCGCATCGACCAGCTGGACGACGGTCGCCACTTTCTCGCCATGGAATACCTGGCGGGCGGCGATCTGGCCCGGTTCAAGGGCCAGCACCTGGAGCCGGCGCGCGCGCTGCGCATCGTCCGGCAGATCGCCAGTGCCCTGGCGCTGGTGCACGACAAGGGGCTGGTGCACCGTGACATCAAGCCCGGCAACATCCTGTTCCGCGACGACGGCACCGCGGTGCTGACCGATTTCGGCGTGGCCAAGCAGCTGCAGCTCGACAGCGAGCTGACCCAGTCCGGCATCGCCGTCGGCAGCCCGGCCTACAGCAGCCCCGAGCAGGCGCAGTGTCAGGCGCTGGACGCGCGCAGCGACATCTACAGCTTGGGCGTGATCCTGCTGGAGATGCTCACCGGGCATAACCCCTTCCGCGGCGCCAACTACACCCAGACCCTGATGAACCAGCTGCAGCTGCAGGTGCCGCCGCTGCCGGAGCCGCTGGGCGAACTGCAGTGGCTGCTCGACCGCATGCTGGCCAAGGACCCCGACGATCGCTTCGCCGACTGCCACGTATTGCTGGCCAGCCTGGATGAGCTGCAGGACATCGATCAGGACCAGACCCGTCTGAGCCCGGCCGTCAGCCTGCCGCCGCGCCCAACCCGGCGACGCTGGCTGCCCTGGGCCGTGCTCGGCCTGTTGCTGCTCGGCCTGGGCAGCGCTGGCGGCTACTACTGGCAGCTGCAGCAGCGCATCAGCGGCTTGCTCGCGCTGGCGGAAACGCGCCTGAGCGAGGGGCGGCTGCTCGATCCGGCGCAGGACAACGCCGACTACTATTTCCGCCAGGCCCTGGCCCTGGACGAAGGCAATGCCCAGGCCAGCGACGGCCTGCAGCGCGTGCTGCAGGCGCGTATCCAGCAGTACCTCGACCTGGCCGAACAGCGCCTGGGCGAGGGCTTGCTGGTTATGCCCGAGGACGACAGCGCGGTGCATTACTTCCGCCAGGTGCTTGGCTGGGAGCCGGACAACCTGCTGGCCCTGGCCGGCATCAACCGGGTGGCGCAGCGTTTCATCGAGCAGAGCGAGGCCGCCTACGCGCGGCGCGAGTACAACCTGGCGCTGGAACAGATCAGGCAGGGCCTCGAGGCCGAGCCCGATAACGAGCGGCTGCTGGCGCTCCATGACGGCCATGCCCAGCGCGTGCGCAACAGCCAGGCGGCGAACCGCCCGCGCAGCGCGCAGCCGGCCCAGCAGAACCCGATCAAGCGCTTGCTGAACAACCTATTCGACTGATCCGAGGCGACCACGATGCTCCGACTGCAGTTCCTGGATAACCGCCAAGCGCCGGTCTGGCTGACCGACGAGCGCCTGACCATCGGCCAGGACAGCCGTAACCAGCTGGTGCTCGGCGATGCCGGGATCGCCAGCTTCCACGCCGAGATCCGCCAGGATCACGGTTATTACTACCTCAGCGATACCGGTCAGGGCGCCACCTGGGTCAATGAGCAGCGCGTCGGTACGCGCTTTCAGCTGCGCGACGGGGATCGCCTGCGCCTGGGTGCCGTCGAGCTGCTGCTGGTCGACCCGGCGAAAAGCGCGGCCAGGCCGGAAGCCGCCGCGCCGCGCTGGTTTCTCCAGGTGATTCAGGGCGAACACCAGGGGCGCAAGTTCCATGTGCACGGCTCGATGACCTTTGGCCGCTCGAGCAAGTGCGAGCTGTGCTTCAGCGATCTGGAGCTGTCGCGCCGGCATTGCGAGTTCTTCCTCAAGGACGACGTACTGGAGGTCAAGGATCTCGCCTCGGCCAACGGCGTGATGGTCAACCAGCAGAAGGTCAGGACCGCCGTGCTGCAACCGGGCGATCAGCTGAAGATGGGCTCGGTGACGCTGCTGGTGATCGGGCCGAAGGTGAGCGTGAGCGAGGCGCCCGACGAGGATGCCACCCAGTTCATGCGGATGAGCGACCTGCCGCCTGCGTTGGCCGCCAAAGCCGCTGGTAGCGCCCCGCAGAGCGCGCCGGTGCCGCAGGCGCGCGTCAACGTCAAGGCCGCGCCGGCGGCGGCCAATCCGTTGCGCGCTGCGGCCCAGGCCAAGGCTACCCCCGTTGCCGCGTCATCCGCCGGCAGGCTGTGGCTCGGCGGTTTCGTATTGCTGCTGATCGGCGTGGGCCTCGGTGCCGTCTCGATGCGGTTATTGGGTTGAGTCGGGGCCGGTGCAATCCGCCAGAACCGGGGTGGCGGGTTGCACCCGCCCTACGGGATCGCGGTCGTGTCGTAGGGCGGGGGCACCCCGCCGTTGCCATACCGCGGGTGGTGCGCACGGCACACCCTTCGGGCGGTTGCCGTACGGCGCGACTCTGCCGTAGGGTGCGCCGTGCGCACCGAATGCCCCGAGCCACGCCACCTCTCAAGCCGGCTCCACACGCCGCCGCTCCGCACGGATCTCCGGCAAATCGCTGCGGCGCAGGTAGACGCGCAAGGGTTCGCTGAGGTTGACCCGGTCGTCGATGCGTTGCTCCTGCAGCCAGGCCAGGCGCTGGCGATCCAGGCGCATCAGCGCGCCGTCGTCGA
>VFQQ010004438.1_pt1 | contig 12404 bp, 10 predicted proteins | sample 3512341 | NCBI WGS metagenome assembly VFQQ01 (sample SAMN10412373, study PRJNA504923) | tailings metagenome | isolation source: Relicate 2 Philex TSF1 revegetated site | place: Philippines: Tuba, Benguet | collected 2017-08-29 | reverse complement strand
GCAGATAACCATTGCTCCACCGCGATGACGGCGCATATTCGATCGCAACCGTCCCCCCAAGCTCCGTCACAACACTCCGCAACAGGTGCGGATTGCCAGCGCCGGGATTGGACAGGTGCATGCCCGTAATGCCTGCAGCGCCGGCCAAGCTGACAAAATCGGGGAGTCCATCGCCGTTGAAGTCGCCCATTGTTGGCGAGGTCGTCAAGGAGAACGGCGTGGACGTGAAGCGAACCAAGGACGCTGAGGCCCCGGCAGAAAACTGCAATGAATACGCCTTCAGCGATCCCGTCGGTTTCCAGCCCCTTACCGGCGCATCGTAACCATCGACGGTCAGAAAATCGATCTTGCCATCATTGTCGAAATCACGCAGAATCAACCGGCCCGAAGGTTGGGTTGAGAGGGAAACCTGCTTGAATGAGGCACCAGTCGATAGATAAATACGAGGCACAAACGGGCTACCAGCAGTAGATCCCCGTGGTCTAGCAATGATTACGTCGGTCGCGCCATCGCCGTTGATGTCGGCTAATACACACCGCATATCCTCCCCTGCTGCAGTGAACTGAGTACAGTCTATTCCGGTAGTCGATTCATAATTTTGCCAACTTCCATTGACCAAGCGTGTCTTGTTCACCGTTGTCCCGCTGAACAACAACGGTCTCTGACGACCGTTGCCACGGAAGTCCCCTACACCAATAAAACCTCCGATCCCCCGTTTGTAGAGCTTGTCCACGCCGGTCCCGTCGAAGTCCGCCGAGAAAAACAGGCTATAAACGTCAACCGGGGGATATCGCTCATCACCCCCACTCGGCAGAAGTGCGCATGCCGGCTGATAGAGTGTCGCAGCCGAGGCACAGGTAGATTTAGTGAGCACAAGTTGCGCATTGCTCGTTACAATGTTGTTGTTTGAACTGTAGACGTACCAGTCCCGGTTAGAGCCAAACTGCAGACGCGATTTCACATCTGTAAACGCAAAATCCTTGGTGCTCTTGGCTCCGTCAAACCGACCTTCGATCGTGGCAGTAAACCGAGGCGTTTCATCAACGGCGCTCGAAAGCTCGCGCGTTATCTCCAGCGCGACGTGCTTGGTATCGACGGGCAAGCCGTTCGTTCCGAACTTCACGACGGACTGATAGCGCGTGTTTTCTGTAGTATATTCTCCCTGCCCCTGTGCCGTGCGGGCAGTCGCCATAAACGTATTGCCGACAAGTTCATCACGCCCGTCGAAATCAACATCGCTGACTCCAGTTGGCGGCGACCAATGTGGAGACCAAAGCGGGTTTCCACCTGTCGGCTTCGTATAGACCTGCCCCGTTGTCCAGGTGTACCCACTGTCCCCCGCCGCATCCTGATAGGTCATCTGGCCGACGGTCTTGACGAGGCCGCTGGGGCCAGCGGTGATGACGCCGGCCGACGATACGGTGGCATCATTGCCGTGACGGATGACCTTGACCAGCCGCGAGGAATTCGAGAACGGAGCCTGGTTGTACTCCAGCGCATAAGCGCTGCGCAGGGCAGTCCCGACCTTGACGCTGATCGTCTTGATGCGATGGCGGCTTTCCGAGATGTCGTGGCCGTTGCCCATCACGATGACGTCGGGACGCGCCTCGTTGTAGAACTCCACCGTCGTGCCATTATACGTCACCTTGCTCGGATAGCAGACAGGGCGCTGCGGACAAGTGTAACTGTAGGTGACGGTGTTGCCATTCGTGTCGACCACTGAGGCTAGCAGCCAGCGATAGTTGTTCTCCAGTGCATAGGCCGGCGTACCCGCGGCGGGATTTGCAGTCGAGAAGGCCGCAACCGCCTTCAAGGTCGAGACAGTTCCATCTCGGTCGGTGATCTTCCATTCGTTGGTGTTGGAGTTGAAAGCGATCCGGCGGTAGCTCTCGATCTCGGTCACATAGTTCCCGCCGGTCGAGCAGGACGGCGACGTGCCATCGGTGCTCGCGCACGTTACCAGCGCCTCGCCGTTGAGCAGGTAAATGTCGCTCGGCTCGTTGGCCGCGCCGAAGGCCGGCATGCCATAGCCCGGGCTGGCGCGCTCTATCACTTCGAAACCGCTAAGGCCCCAACCATAGCCGAGCCAACCCTGATAGCGCCCGCCGATCTTGGTCTTGCGCGAGGAGTTGTAGGTCAGTGCGATCGACGGTTCGAGACCTCGGAAAGGCAACACATCGATGCCTATCGAATAGCCGAGATGGCCCGAGCCGCTGGCATTGGGAAGAACCGACTTGTCCGGCGCACCGATCGCTTCGGGACTGCCAGGATCACTCGTTGATGAGTCCATCGCAGCAGCCATCGACTGGGCCGTCGCTTCCTCCGCGGTTGGCTCGGCAACACCTTCTGTCGTCTCTTCCGGTGCCCCCGGTTCAGCTAGCTTTGATGGCTCAGATTGGCCCAGCCCAGTTCCGCCATTGCCAAACCCCGTGCCGAATTCGGGACCGGAACCACCTGCGGTCGTGCCACCAGTCTCGGGCGGTGCAGCCGGCGCGGACTGATCGACCGGCGCAGCCCCTTCCTGCGACCAGGTAGGCCCCGCCCCCAAAGCAATCGAAACAGCAAAAATCGCGCACAGATACAGTGCGCAAGCCCCAAGCCTACGATCCGACATGATTCCCCCGAATTTGCCCGACAACCAGAATACAACCTGACCGGGAAACCCCGTCAAACCATCAACGCAGCCAGACCGGGCTTATGCACAGGAGAATTTAGGGAGCAGCCCAGTCTCGCTCACCGACAACCGTTGACTCAGACGAGGCGGCACCAGCTCATCCGGTCGCACTCAGAAAGATGACCCTGGACACTTCAACGCGAACACCGAGCCGTATCGCGGAGATACTCACCCGGATAGCCGCCGGCAGTTGACCGGCAGCAACCCATCGATCAGTCCAGGAACCGGTTCCGGTCTTTTGCCGATACTCAAAAGTGACAGCCATGAGATTGCCTGCCAAGGTGACACTACTTCCCGCAAGATCTTCGGATCCGCTGAACCGGCGAGGATGCGTTTCCTGGAGCAGCGTCTTCCTATCGGTATCTCCCTCCACGGAAATTGAAATATCCCGAAGCCCTCGCAGATCCGTACCAAGCCTGGCTATGGATACGAATTTGATCCCGCTATTGCTCCCTTCCAGGAAAATATGACGGTCAGAAAAGTGTTCCATGAGTGGTCGCGCCTGTGCACCAGAAATCGTCTGCTCCAGATATGAGACCAGCGCGTCCATCTCCACTTGAGCATCATTCTTACTGCTGGCCGCAGAGAGCTGAGCTAACTGCCCGATCGCGCCAACCATGATTGTTGAAAGCATAGCGATCAAGGCGAGCGTTACCAAAACCTCGACCAGCGTGAACCCGGACTGACCTGAATCCATTGCCTCCGAATTGTCAGGGGCAGCCAGCGTCATGGCTCACTTGCCCGCGCATGGAGAAGGAAATCGTAGTTACGGCCGCTATCCGGATCGGGAAAAATTCTCAGGAGCATCAGCCCGACCGATCTCGATTCAAATTCCGACGATCCCGGTGGCTTTGATGCTGGTCGGAGTTCCCATCGAAACGTGCCCTTTGACCCTGTCTGCGTGTCCTGATCAGGTGCTCCACCGTTCAGCGTTTCCGCACGCAATTCCTCGACCAAAGCCATGACCCGGCGCTTCTCGTCGGCTGCTGCGGTACTTCGGGCGCCAAGATTGATCGTCTGCAGCACCACGCCCATTGCCAGCGCAAGAATGATGAACGCAACCATGACCTCCAGCAGGCTGAAGGCTTCCACTCCGGCATCAGCTTGTTGTTTCATGGCTGATCATTCGCCAGAATTGTTGGAATTCCGGTCAGCCAGTTGATGCTCAGCGTCGACCTTCCGCCGCTGGCGTCGGTCAATCTGACTTCACCGCCGCTCGAACTTCCGTCCGGTAGAAAAGCAATGCTCGCTTTTTCACGCGCGCGGACCAGTTCGGCTCCGGTGAGCACCTGGACGGTCACCGACGCCGGGATTTTCAGAATATCGTCATTTCGAGCAGCCAATACCGTCCGCTTTTCGAGATCGAACAGCAGTTCACCGGGCGAACCGTCGTTCAATGCTTTCAAACGCACCAACTGTGCCATTCTCGAAATTTCGCGGTTGATTTTGACAATGTCCACGCGATCGCTGGCAGGCCGGAAATTGACAACCGAAACATAGGCAAGCAGACCGATAATGCTCAGCACAACCAGCATTTCGATCAGCGTGAAGCCGGAGAGGTGATCGGATTTCTGCTCGCCCTGCCTCATCACTGAACACTGATCTCATTGATGCTGAGCAGCGCCGACATGACGGAAATGACAAGACCGCCGACAAGCGCACCCAGCAAGATCGTGATCGCAGGCGTCATGAGAGTGAGCAGCCGGTCGATTGTCCGTTGCGCGTCCGAGCGCAAGACGCTTGATGCATTCGCGAGCACGGCAGGCAGTTTGTTGACCTCGTCGCCTATCGCCGCGAGCGAGATAACCGCTGACGGGAAAATCCCCGCCTCACCAAAGGCCTCAGGGAGCCTTTTGCCGGAGAGCACCTGTTCTTGAACCTTTAAAAGTGGTGCTTTGTAAGCGCTGACCGGACAACAGGCGGAAGAGAGTCTCAAAGATTGCGGCATGTCCACGCCGTTTTCGAGCAGCAAGGACAGGCTCTGCAGATACCGGGCGATACCGGTTTTCTGAATCAGCGCTCCGATAATCGGAATAGACAACAATGTTCTTGAAATTGACGCACGAACCGCTGACTTTTTCAGCAGCCACATCAAGCCCAGGGTTGAAGCAAGAAAGACAAGCAACAAAATGACGCCCTGACCCGCCAAGGTCCTTCCGATCACCGAAAACATGGCAATGACGAATGGAGCGTTACGTCCCGAACTTTCGAAGATGGGCTCGATTGCCGGCACGAGCACGAAGGTGATCACAAGCAGTGCGCACAGCATGATGGCAACGAGAAAAGCGGGGTAGATCAGCGCCTCCACCACCAGCTTCCGCTGCGATTGCTGCAGTTCGAAATCTTGAGCAAGGATGGAGAACACCCGAACTAGCCGCCCGCTCTGTTCTCCGCTCGCCACAAGTGCTGTCACATCAGGGCGCAACCCTTTGGCGCCTGTGAGCGCATTGGATGGCGAACTCCCGGCGGCCAGTCGAAGAAGCAAGCCGTCGACAAACTGCTTGTTCGTCTTGTTGGTATCATCGAGCGAAATGGCCTTCAGCGCGCGATCGAAGGCCAGGCCGGCATTCATCAGGACGGAGAGATCCGAAAAGAGCCGCGTGTAGTCGACCTTGGGTGCGAATATCTGCAAGAACTGGCTGAAGCCGTTGTCCCGCTTCTGGTTCAAAGCGTGCAGTTCAAGGGTGCGAAGGCCGCGCTCCTTCAAAATATGCGTTGCAGACTGCCGGTCCGCGGCCTCGACGGTGCCGCGCTCCACCGCTCCGCTGGTTCTATAGGCCTTGTAGCGAAACCCCTGCATGATCAGATCTTGGCCAGTTCAATGACGCGCGCAACTTCAGCACTCGTGGTTATGCCTCGCTCAACGAGCGAATACGCATGTTTTCTTAGCGCTTGCATTCCATCATTTTCGGCCTGCTTCTCGATCGCGGTCTGAGGAAGGGCTGTATCAATGGAACGCTTCAGTTCGTCGGAAACCTCTAGGATCTCATAGGTCACCCGCCGACCGGAAAACCCCGTTCCCCGGCAATGCGAACAGGATGTTTCTGCAACCACCCCATGACAAGCCTTGCAAGTCGTCCGGATCAATCGCTGACTTATGACGCCGCGCAGCGTGGCACTGACGAGATAATTCTCGATGCCCATGTCCTGGAGCCGCGTGATCGCACCAGCAGCGCTGTTGGTATGCAGCGTTGAAAGTACCAGGTGCCCGGTCAAGGCCGCCTGGATAGCGATCTGGGCGGTCTCGCGATCGCGGATTTCGCCGACCAGGATGACATCAGGGTCCTGTCGGAGCACGGATCGGAGTGCAGCAGCAAATGTCAGACCTATGGCAGGGTCTATCTGCAGCTGGGTTACGCCGTCCAGACGGTATTCCACCGGGTCCTCGACCGTAAAAATCTTCACGTCGTGTTTATTGAGATCGGACAGGATCGCATAAAGCGTCGTGGTCTTGCCAGATCCCGTCGGGCCGGTGATGAGGAATATGCCGTTGGGGCGTTGCGCAATCGACGATATCTTCCGTTCAGCCTCGGCGTCATAGCCAAGCTCTTTCAGGTCCAGCCTGACATTGTTGCGATCGAGCACACGCATGACGATCGTCTCGCCATGCACGCTGGGCATGATCGAGACGCGGAAATCGATGTCCTGACCGCGCACGGCCATCCGAAGTCTTCCATCCTGTGGCAGCCGGCGCTCGGAGATATTGAGACGTGACAGAATCTTGATGCGGCTTGTGATGCCCGCCATAAGCGATCTGGACGCAGTCTCGGCAACGTCGAGCAAGCCGTTTCGCCGGAAGCGAATGCGAATCTGGTCTACCTGCGGCTCGATATGAATATCGGTTACCTGCTCATCGACGGCTCTTTGAACGATGCGGGAGACAAATCGAATGATTGGCGCTTCACGCGCGATATCGAGAAGCCGCTCGACGTCGCTATTGTCACCTGATCCCTCTATGTCTGCGGCTTGATCTTCGGAAACTGGCGCCAGCTTTTTGAGATGGTCGAGTATGAGCGATCGAGGGCTGATGGAATAGCGCAACGGTACGTCGAAAAGATAGGAAACAGCGTCCAAAGCCTTCCTGGAAAATGGGTCAGCCACGACAATCTCAAGCGCTCCATCACGAAGACCGCGCGGAATAATTGCGTGTTCTTCCGCGTAGGAAGCGCCCATTTTCTCCAGGAGTTCACTGTTTTCCAGCGCACGGAAATCACTGAAAACCTCGACTTCGAGGAAGCGCGCAAGCGACTGGGCGAACTGAGCCTCCGGCATGAGACCGAGTTCCCTGACCACCAGATCGAGCGGTTGGCCGGTGCTTGCCGCCGCGGCCTCAGCGCGCTGGATGGCTTCCAATGGCAAGTCGCCACGATCCTTCAGGAAGTGCAAAAATTCCGTCGGTGATTTGCCGTCGATCGACATCAGCCGAACGTCCTTTCCAGAAAGGCGGCAACATCATTGCCGAAAGCGCCACTGCAACTGTCTCCACTTTCAAATGCTGCGGTAACGTCCGTTGCAAGCGACGCGATCGTCGCCAGGTGTTGAATGCGGTCATCTTCGCCAAACAGCCGAAAGACCGAGGCGGAATATTTTGGAACAAATCCAGGCGACTTTATCCAGGTCTCGATGGTCACGACATTCGAGGTCCGTGTCTCCGAGATGAGAAATTGCTCGGCCTCAGAAGACTTTGCCGACATCATCGATTCCAGGTTTCTCGACATCGTTGCGGCGGAGATCGTTCCGCTCCTCGAATAGACTGTAAATGTCCGCATCAGCATCGCCGGCGCGAAAGCGTTGAGCGCTTCAAAATCATAGAGCTCGCGAACGTCCTCGAATGCCGCATGCTTGTAACCGTTCGCGATGTCATCGCCACTGTCGGAGCCGGCGCGGGCGGATGCATCCATGCTGCGATAAAGCTCGACCTTCCGCGCAAGCTCTTGCGCACTGAAGTCTGGTAAACCGAGTGATTGGAGACCCAGCGCCAGCAGATCGGCGCTTGCCGCATTGAGGTCAATCAGCCCGGAATGCTCCTGGATCTTTACCGCAACCGAAACAGCTCCTGCCGTGCAGGTGCTGGGCTCGTCCAGATTAAACTTTGCGCCCCTTCGCCCCGATCGCAGCGTATCTGCGTATCGTGTGGCGACATCTTGCTGGATCGCCTCAAGCGCCAACCGCGCCTGGGTTTCTTCGAACATGTTTTGGGTGGTTAGCATCCGCGTTCGCGCCGAACTCGCAAAGGGGGCGAGGAAAGCAGCAAGAAGAAGCAGGAAACCTAGCACCATCACGAGCGCGAAACCGCGCTCTGATTCCCTCCCGGCAGTTTCTTGATCAGAGGTCGGCATCGGTTCTCGTCGGATAAAGAAGATAGGTCACCGTCTCGCTGCCGGAACTCAGGACGATGCTGTTTTCATCGATTTTTGCCACCGTCCAGTCGTGGAGGATTTCCCCAACAGTGACCCATTTCGATGGACTGTCCGCGGTATCTTGCACCAGTGCTGAAAATGCCACGCCAATGCGACGGGTGCCTTGCAGATTGATCTCCGGCCTCAAAACCGCGACCGGTGCCGGCGGTTCTGGAAGTTCCGCAGGCGCCGGCTCGAGCACTTCCTCAACAACGACCTGCTGCGGCACGAACTTGCGTCGTGTCGGACTGAAAAGCGGACGGGCAAGCGTTTCAGTCAATTCAAAATTGGCGTCGAAATTCGATTCTGTCGTCTGGGCGGATGCTCCCGTTCCCTGCTCCACCTTCGCTCCCGAGTAATCGGGTGAGATATCGACCGGCCGGCGGGCCAGTGCAAAATTGAGCGCCGCCAGAAGCCCGAGGCCGACCACTATCAGCAAAGCATAGGCTGCATGCTTCATTGGCTCGCTGCCTTCGTAACGGCTGCGGCGACAGCACGATCTACGGCGCCGTAAACAGTTATCTGCGCGACAAGCTCAACGGGCGCGTCCCGGTTTCCCATGCCGGGATTGCCGGTGCTTCGAATGATCGCTTCCCGGATGATGAGGGACGGCGACGACATCTCCAGCTGAAAAATCGTATTGTGCAGCGCTTCGAGGCCGCCCTGCAGATCGGCGCGGACGCCAACGTACTCGACATTATCGATCGATACAGGCGGAACGTTGCCGACCGAAATCACTGATGCATTCTGGGCGCCCGCTATCGAATTCAGCCGGCCTTGCAGATTGGCCTGGATCAGCGGAACGGTGTTGCCGGGAAGAAACGCCGTCGATGCACCTTCAGATTTGTCGGACGCCTCGGGCGTTTCCTTCGGGGGCCGTTGCTGGAGCAGCGTTTCGATCTTTCCGAGCGTCCACCGCGCCTCGATGATTTCGGCCCGCTTGGAAAACAGCGCATCGACCGCTTGAAGTGTTGTGAATGCAGCGGTGCCCACCACAACGACAAGCAACCCCAGAGCCAGCATGCGTTGCGCCGCCCTCGGCATGTTCATGACCTTGATCAGAAGGTCGCTCATCATCGTTCGATCGCCGTTCTGATGACGAAGCGTTCGCCGTCCTGGCCCGGCACTTTCGTGACAGGTGCGTCGAAATTCGTATTCTGGAACAGCGCGGACGCTTCAAGCGATTGTATGAGGTCGGCCGCCGAAGGCGAAAACCCGGTAACGGTTACCTCATCGTTCTTGAGCTGAAGATCCGTTATCCAGGAAGCGTCCGGTATCGTGCGGGTGAGTTCCTCCCAGATGCGCACGACCGGCACCGACTGGGCTTTCCGCTTGCGGGCGCTTTCCAATAAGCCGATCTGCTTTTGGCGCGCATCCAGCGTTTTGCGCACCTCCATGGCCTGCACCTGCTTTGCCTCGATCTGCTCGGCCAGGCGCTCCGCCGCTGCGGAATAGCGATGATAGGCCTGTGCATAGGTCAGGCACAGTCCGATTACGAGCAGGCCGACCGCGCAGGTCAGCGCGCGGCGGCGCCAAGACGTTTTGCCGAACACCGTACCGATCTCTGCGAGGCTTGCATCAGACAGTTTTCGCTCTCGCGCATCGGCCATCAGCGCTATCGATCTTGGCCGAACTCCCGCCGCAGAGAGGCTCGCGAGAACGGGATCAAGAACGTCTTTGCGGATCACATGGTAATCCGTACCGGACCTGGTTTCGTTAGGCTGCACGAAACCGAAATGGACGTTTTCGAGCGGCAGCGGCGTCGAGTCCGTGACATCGATTGCGGCCATCGTGCGGGCGCGAGCATGCGGCAGCCGGTTTTCAGACAGCGGACGTTTCAGATAGCGATCCGGCGCAAGCAACACGTCGCAAGCTCCTGCCCCGGTGAGTTCGACGATGCGCCTGCCGAGGTTGTCGGGATTTACGCCTTCCAGCGTTTCCCTCGAACCATTGCGTTCCCTGTGGATGATGCATTGTTCGCGATAGACACCGACGGTAACAGGCGCGCGCTGCCCGGCAGCTTTCAGCGGGATAAAGGCAAGCAACTCCTGCCGCCACCAGTCCCAGAAATCCGTCAGGCCATTGCGCTTCATTGTTGCTCGATTGCCTTGTCGTTACGGCACTCTTTGGTGGTGGGCATCCCTTAACTGGTTACAATCGAAACTCCTGACGAGCGCGAGGAGACGAAGGAACCCGAACCCTCATGCTCGGTGCCCGTGAAGGCTGAGGCATTGCCGAATTTGCCGACGCTTTTGGAGATGCCCGAACCGGAGAGCATGGGACTACCGCGACTGTCGACGCTGCGCATGGTTTCGGAGAACAGATCCTTGACCTGACTGTCGGACGAACAGCCAGCCACGGCCACCCCAACAGTGCCAAGAAACTCGCTCGAAACCGCATCGTCACCCGCCGTCTGCAAACCCGCAGACAGGTTACGATCTTAGACAGGGTCTTCACACCTGGAGTCTGGTTGGAATCTACCGTGTCCACAGCTTAATGGGGCAGCGCAGATTTTCGCGAACGGGTATGATTGTGACGTCGAGAGCTGCCGTTCGACAACATTGCGGTTTGGCGTGGTGGTGAAGTGGCCGCAGTGCCATTTGGCGACAAATTCGTTGTCACCCGCAAGATGGGTGCGCATCACAAGCGGCTCCTGAAACCAATCAGCTACTTCATAATGGAACGGACCTACCAAATATCCGACCTTACGCCGCAAGGGAGGAACCCGCAGCGCGTGTCGTGACGGGCGGCTGTTCCTCCGGCGCGAGGGCCTAGGATCAAAAAACGTTGCTCGCCCTTTAGCAGACGTACTGATAATGCGCGCCAATCTCGATGCGCGCAGGCTGGCGTTCATCAACGATGCCTGGATCAAGACCAACACGGCACCATTTAAGAGCCTGGATAGATCCTGAGCCTAGCGGATGGCTACCTCTCAAGCGAAAAAGGCTGCAGCGACGCCAGCAGCCCAACATCTCGTGAGGACAAAATCAAAAAACTGAATTGCTACGGGTGTCGAAGGTCGATTAGTTTTGAAGAAGGGAGTCTGACCTAATTCTTAGACGATCAGAAGCCGGCCAAACAATATCTCTTCAGATGCTGAAATCAAAAATTCAAGAAAAAGATAAAATTTTAAATCATAACTCGAATATCTTTGCTGTTAATCGAAGAAATCCACGAAACTCTAAAGAAAAGAGGCAATAAAATTAACGAAGATATTGCCCTCCAGATAAAACCTTTTCTTTTGGATTGAATAAGGCGAATTTTTCCAAACAGATTTCCTTTCTTGTAAGCAATCCTCCACATTTCCTTTGCACGCACTTCATTGCCATTTAAGAAGATGTAATCCCCGTAAACTAGGTATATCGCACCAAGTTCCCATATATCATTTTCCTTAAACACATTATTTATTTCTTCCATTCTCTCTATCTTAAACATTTTAATCAGAGAAAACGCGCCAAGCTCGTAGCCATACCTTTGAGCTGACCTAAACCAATAAATAGATCTTTCAATATTCTTAGGGAAGATCTCACCTGAATAATAAGCCCAACCTACAGCGATCTGAGCTTCGACATTCCCTCCCTCTGCAAATGGCAGAAAGTGAGACACCCAATCGTTCTTATTGAAGTTTGAATTGCGCATTGCACCGCCTTAATTGCATTGTTCGCTATAGTTCCCAATTTGCAGGGTTTTCGGGATCTAAGATGCTGTCAAATGGGTTCCTTCCGGACGGCATTATTCCTATGATTGGCCCTGGAATGGGGGGGCCTTTACCTAATGGATTTCGGGAACGCTTTTTTTCTTCATCTTCGATTCGCCTTTCAATAGGAACCTGCGGATTCTGCGGAAGGACATCTGATGATTTTGTTATATCCGTCTGCGCCAAATTTAAATAGACTAGTGCATAAAGGCGTGTAATCACATCCGTCCAGAATTTTGGACTTTTAAGATTTTGCCAGGACATCGCCTTATCGTTAAGGCCTTGACCTGAGCCATAGTCACCACCAACACCTCTCCCTCTATCCGGCTCTTCAGGAATACCACCCTTTCCCACTCCCGGGATACGGTCTCCAGAGACTTCTATAGTAACAGGATCGAGATTAAACGTTCCATTATAAAAGCCGGACTTATACCCATCAAGGGACGTACCGCTACTGCCACCACGACTCCCGCCGGATGAAGCAGATGAACCACCGCCACTAAAGCCTTGGCTTCCGGAGCCATAGTTCCCTTTGTCGGAATCGTCGACATGCCCGTTTGGATCACTGTAATTGACCGGGCTGTTATGCGCATAAGCATATCTGTTCGTGCCGACGCCTGGGATTGTCGGGTCC
>VFQQ010004436.1_pt1 | contig 12407 bp, 20 predicted proteins | sample 3512341 | NCBI WGS metagenome assembly VFQQ01 (sample SAMN10412373, study PRJNA504923) | tailings metagenome | isolation source: Relicate 2 Philex TSF1 revegetated site | place: Philippines: Tuba, Benguet | collected 2017-08-29 | reverse complement strand
CTGGTGCTTTGGCAAGGCAAGGAGGCGAAGCTGATGAGGCTGCAGACTGGTGGGCGCCGGATATCCAAACCTGACAACTTGTCAGGTTTGGATATCTACTTTTGCCCTCAGCCCCTCAACCCTCTCCTCTCTGCAAGCCAGATGTCGTCCCTGTCGCTCAACCCTTGCCCTTCGGCACGATGGGAGACCACCGTGGTGGTCTCGCGAACAGCTGAATTGCCCGCGAGTTTTTTCTATAACATCACGGTGAGTTCTTTCCTGTGTCAACAACAGAGCCTAGAGTTGATGTGGCAGCAATAGGGCGCTGCAGGGGGCCGGTGGGCGGATGGACTGTCTGCCGGGACGGCCAGCTGGCAGTGTCCACTCAGCTCCGAACGGCCATCTATGCACATCCGCCACCCAGACTGCCACAGTCATACTACGTACGGTCTGCAGCCGCTGTGGCCCTGCTACCGGCACGGACTCACGCTGCAGGCTGGGGCCTCCAGAGGTCCCGCGCTCCTGGTCGCACAGCGCCCCTCTGCTCTCACCCCTTCCCCGCTGCCCCTCTGCTCTCACCCCGGGCCGCGCGCTGGTCCTGATACCCTGCAGTCAGCAGGAACGCAAAGGCTGGTGTCGCTTGTGCCCTTTACATGTCTTGCAGGAGTGGCGGAGGCAGCAGATTCAAGACTACATCATTGACGAGCTCAAGCCATATTACCTGGTGGCCTTCATCTTCGCGTGCATCACCTTTTTGTTCCTGATCGGTTACCTGATATGGTACGGGGACCACATCACAGAGCTGCTGCCACAGCATAGACTCGGAAGGCATAGTCTCGCATACCATCAAAACACGCCCTGGACAAACCACGTCAGCTACCTGCCGCGACAATCCCACAGAAGCGGACAGATGAACAGGAGGGGGGCATAGGGACAGAGTAGCGTGCGTGCCTGCAGCTACAGATGTGCGCAGCGCATCTGCACGAGCACCAACATGTGCAGTTCTGTGCTGCCCTGCTGCGTGCGCTGTGTTGCAGGCGCACGGTCATGTGCTGTGTAGACGGATGCTGCTGCTGCCGGCCGTGTCAGGCGTGCTGCGGCAAATGCTGCGCGTGCTGTCGGCCCAAACCGAAAACCCTTCCTGTCGACAAATCGGCCGACGGTTTCATACCGCCCCGTACAGCCAAGGACATACACAGCAGCACGTTAACCAAGGTCCTTAAGGCTTTCTTAGTTTCGTTTGCGCTCATAGGCATGGGCCTGAGCATCTGGGGCATGGTAGAGGTGGGTGACACACACACACACACACACACAGGAGCACAGGAGACAGTGTTGATGAGCCGCTTAGGTGATTGCGATCATACCACACTCAAATCTGTGTACCCGCGTCGCGACCGAAGTGATGCCGCGTGCGTCTATGTGTGTGTGTCTGTGTGTGTGTATGTGTGTGTGTTAGGCTGATCGTAACCTTGCGACCGAGGCGTGGGATGCTGTTGACGGGTTGAGTGATTACATCACCAAGCTGAGCACACAGATTGGCTACCTGTCTTCGAACACAAGTGCGGCGTCACCCTATGTGAACGGCATTTCAAGCATCACCAACACAGCAAGAGATGTGAGTCAAAATCCTGAGTACACACATGCATAGGGCACGTTCCTGCATGCGCGTAGAGGCAGCAATCCATGGGGGTGCCAGGTGATAATCGTGTCTATCTTTTTGGCATGTTTTTGGCACTTTTGACAGTGCGTGCGCGCAGGCCTTAGCCTGCTCTCTTGCCTGCAGACAGTTGTATATCCTGTTTCGTTCCTTTGCTTACCGTTCCCAAGGCGGGCGGTGTCCAGCAGTCTGCAGGCTGACACATGTCTCGTATGTATGCTCAGAGCCTTACCTTTGTTCTTTCTGATCACATGTTCCGCCCTGTTGCGCTCACACTCGCTTTGCGTGGCCGTACCAGCCCTCACGTCGCACGCGCAGGCCGTGTCCCGCATGTTGACTCTTGCCCCGTGTTGTCTTTGAATCACGTGTGTGCGCACGCAGGCCGTGTCCCGCACGCCCGCGCTCACTACAACCCAGAGACAGCAGGCAAACCAGGCGCTTGACGTTCTGCAAAGTGCGGTCACACAAGTGCAAGGGACGTACCAAGGCCTTATAAACAGCATGAATAACGCGCAGGCGACCATTGAAGACCAGGTATACCGAGAACTCCCAAACACAAGTGCATGCTTCCGCCGTGTGCAATCACAAGCACGCACACCAGGGAAGGCGCGCAGAGGACCATGTAGACTCGTGTGCGAGGGAGGGCGCGTAGAAGTGCGCACGCGGCGGTTGGTTAGCTTACACGCTTACACCTGTACGCGAATACCCGTACGTTCGTGAATAATTACAATCTCTGCTGTACAAGTGCGTACGAATCAGAGAATCAAAAAAGTTCTTCTTTACGACTCATGGACATGACGGACTGTGTGCCATGGTGTCCTTAAGCGCCATTGCGTAGCACTTTGAAGCGGGGTTGTGTGTGTGTATGTGTCTGTGTGTGTGTGTGATTGTGATTGTCTGCACACGTGCGCCCGCACGCATGCACGCCAAGTATACATGAGCTCCTGCACTGGGCTTTATGCACACAGGCGCGCCCGTGTTGCTGATGTGAGTTTGTACGGCAAAGCTTGACCAGCATGTGTGTGTGTGTGTGTGTGTGTGTGTGTCACAGGTCCTTCAGGGTATCCAGGACGCACAGGATCAATACTACGACCCCACACAAACCGCAAACGAGATTTTCTACATTGTAAGTGACACACAAACACACGCAAACGCGCGTGCGCGGGTGTCAGGATGCAGGAGCTCCCAAGGCACGCACACAATGCCAGACACGCAGATAGGCACCTGTATATGCATGTGTATGTGTGTGCATGTATGCGTATGTGTGTGTGTGCGTGTGTGTGTGTAGGTTGTGATGGTCATTCAAGGTATCAGTTTGCTGCTAGCGCTGGTGGCCATTGTGTGTTGCATCTTTAACAAGCGCACAGGCATGTGCTGGTGCCTCGCTTTCCTCATCCTCTGGACGTTTTTGTACTTTTTTGGAGGTGGGACACACACACACACACACACACACACAAACACAGCTACAAAGAGATGCGTATGGCACCACGATAAGGTTGTGGCAGCAGCAACAAACCGATGAGATTTACGCACTGTAATTCTTATCGGCGTCTTATCGTTGCTAACCCCCCATGCTGTGTGTGGCTGTCCTTTGCTGCTCGCAGCGACAATTGCGGTTATGATCATCGGTGAGTGTAAAAGGACAACCGCAAAAACCAGTTCTTGGACGCAAGCGTGGAGGTGGACCGCCTCAAGCTCATGAACATGGGATGACATGTTTGTGTGTGTGTGCGTGTGTGTGTGTTTGTCTTTGCAGGTTCTGCCAAGGACGGGTGCCCAGCAGTAGAGCCAGTCGTGCTGTACAACTTACGTGACAATCAGTTTTACCCTATGGCGCAATACTACCTCATTCAAAACAGCTCGGGTCTCACCCTTCCTCAGGCGCTCAACCAGTCAAACCTGGTCAACATCGTGCTTATCAACACAACGGTACGTATGAGCCATGCTGCATGTGTGTACGTATGCACGTGCTCTTTTGCATGGGGACGCTTGCAGTACGAGGCGCTCGCTGGGCCATGTGCTCTTGCGCAAGTGTTGTCATGCAGCATGCGCATGGACTACCGTGCATGATCTCAGTGGGAGATCCATGCATCGTCAGGGTACATGTGTACTCAAATGTGTGTGTGTGTGTGTGTGTGTTGTGCAGCTGACCGTGGTTCAAACTGCATTCACAGAGGGCGCGACGCAGCTCAAGGATGCGGCACCCAGCATCAGCACGTTACTCACCAACCTTAGCACGGTGGCTGGCGGCATACAGGGGGCGATCAATGAGCTCCTAAGACTTGGCAGCGTGCAGGTCGTACGACCGGTAAGGGCTTGCGCAGAGCTTGTGCCATGGATGGTTCAATCCGCATAGCACAATGGGGTCATTGTGTGTGCAGGTCGCACAGCTGCACGCAGTTTGTAGGTCGCACACTGACCAGTGAGCGATGACACACATGGTGGCATTGATGCACGTGCGAAGTGCAAGGCGTGGTAGTACTTGCTTGCATGGCAGCCCTGCTTCCAGTGCGCAGCGATCATAGCACAAAGGGGCTCACACACACACACACACACACACACACACAGACGTGTGAGAGCGCCTGCACAGCAATGCATCTCATGCTTTAGCCATTCTGTTTTGCTACACGAGGGTCAAGTGCTTCACGCGTTCAGAGCAACCTGCTATAAGGAAACACCTCTCGCAGCGTAGCGTGACCTTAGCACAACAAGTAGGCATGGACACACACGTGCTTTGCAAACCCCACAGTAGCGTTTATATGTCCATGTGCCCACCCCTCTGGCCTGTAGCGCTCGGGTGCATCTGTGTGTGTTTGCGTTTGTGTGTGTGCCTGTCTTAGGTTTACTTGTCAGTCAAGGGCATCGCGTGCTGCACTATCGCCAATCGAATCGCACTGGTGAGTGGACAAACACACACACACACACACACACACAGACACAGAAGCGGACCAAATGTGTTCTGCACCCATTTCGTAGACAAGAATGATTGTGTACGCTGTGTGTGTGCGTCTGTGTGTGTCTGTGTGTTTGCAGTTGTACATTTCCCTTGTAACATCGGGGTGGGCGTACCTGACCGTGTGCTGGATCGGTTGCTGGCTGCTCGCACTCTTCGACAACGCACAGCGCGCACCCATCCTCGTCGACACAGCAGGCAACGCCTACTACGCAGACCCACCACACAAAGGCGGCCCGCTCGACGCGCCGCAGCCGGCCGACGCATACGCAACAGTCGCACCCGGCGGCGCCGCCGGCGCCGGTTTGTGGGGCCCCGCTGCCGCCGCAGCCGGCAGCGCCGCGCACGCGTCGTACACGCCGCAGCCTTACTACCAGGGTGGTTCGTACAACGCTAACACTGGTGGTGGTGGTGTGGATGGCGTGGTGTATCACTCCAGCAGCGCGCCGACCGCGACGGGCACCCTGCCGGGAGCGGGCCTGCCGCAGCTGCCAGATACGCTGCCCAACTACTACCCACCAGCGGCAACGACAAACGGTAATGGGAGCGTGTACTATCCACCCGTGGTGCAAAAGTAGACAGCGACGGGCTGAGGCTGACGACCTGTGAGCGTGTGACTTGGCATTCTGGATGACCAAGCGCTCACGCATACAAGACCACCCGTGATGCAGAAGTTCAAGACAGCCACGGCCCATACACAGCGTGTTGGCGATTCACTGGCCTGCTGTGGGGTACAAGCTACCTTCACTATGCACCCGTGGCGCAGAAGTAAAGAGCAACGTGCTCAGGCTGACGACCTGTGGGCCAGTGATCTGGCATCCTTAGTATGAAAGGCCATCACCAAGCAAGCGCTACTGGCCTATTGTAGGGCCAAGGTACCCGCTGCTCTTGATCTTGCATAAAAGCGAAGAGAACGAACTGCGTTGCATTTGAGCATACACGTAATAACAAGCACATGCATCTGGGCGCTTCACTTGTGTGTGTGTGCTACTCCCGTGTGCGAGGTCGCACGTGCGAAGGGTAGCATCGCATGCAAGTGTTGTTCATTGAAGAATCTTGTGGCAATCAGCGCACTGTCCCGCACGCTCTTCTCATTCATGCTTGCTCCCAAGCTTTATTACGGAAGGTGACCGTCTGAGGCGACTGCGGCCAGTGGCTGGTGCTTCCACACGGGTCATTCGACCGTCTCTAGTCTTATGGTGTTTGGGTTTGTGTTTCGAGTCAGAACACGTGAACTCTTTCCTTACGCTTCGTGCCATGCGCATACTGCGACCGTTGCCTTGCTGTTACAGCACTTGCCTTCTGAATGTGGCCTGCTTTGGATGTGATTTTGTCGACCAGCTGGCAGTGAGTTGCATTACTGACGTCGCAATGGGTTTGCTATTCTTTGCCGGTGCTATTCGCGCGCGACCGAAGGGCTGCAGCGACCTGCACCAAGCACAAATCTACCAGCCCTTGCCAGCTGTTCCTTCTTCGCGCTAGCTTGGTGTGTTGTAACGGGGTTTGTGTCGGAGCGCAGTTCCACAACTTGTACACTCTTGACACACGGAACATTCGAGCAATGCTGGCCAGATGCTGGCCCAGACATCCCTTACACTGCGTATCCAAGGTTGGTTGTTGCGTCGTCAGCGCAGGTGGTACTGGTATATTGTGGCTGCTGGCGGTAATGGTGTAACCACAATGGACGACGCCCGCAAATGACTAAGGGTTCTGCGTGCTCTTCACACACTGCCACAGCTTCAGGTACACAGCCCGGGCCGCACTCAGCGTGACCCAACAGAAACGCGCGTGACGGTCAAACTCAGCTGGTCTCCGCAGCGGGGACTTTTCCCTCAGCTCTGCTTGGCCCTTATGCATATGGCCATGACTATGGATGTCTGACAAGCAGTCTGAGTGACAGTCGTGCAGGCAGGACCCTGACAGATGGCTCTCAATCCGTGTCCCACTGCGCGCTGGACTGAGGCCATAGTCATCAAGCACAGTGGAGGCATCAGCCCAAGCTACTTCTTTGACATTACGGTGAGCAGAGGAGACTGCAAGCTCAGGGATGTGAGGCGGGCGGGGAGTCCGCGGGCCCCAATAGTTGTCTGTTTACAGCTGGCTAACGGCGAGCTCTCCTAGCTATCAGACCATCAGCAGACATGTGCCACGGAGGAGTCTTACACTAGGCCGGATGGGAGGACAGACTCAGTCGTTGGGGCTACTGCACCCCATAGCAGCTCCAGATGCAGCCTCAGCGCGCCAGCACACTCATATGCAGGGCAGATAGCTGTATGAGTGCACAAGTAGCACCAGGGAGCCTCCGATGGCCACATAGCATGTCAGGGGTCAACGCCGGTCAGACAGCTCTCTCACGCCGTAGGCAGCGTGCCGCAAGCCTAAGATTGCACGACAGGCCGTGTCAGTGTCCTGCTATGCCTCCGCGCAGCAATGGGGAGGCGAGCAGATAAAGGTCTTCATAGTAGAGGAGCTCAAACCGTACTACCTCGTCGCACTCATCTTTGCGGGCATTGCCCTTCTGACCCTGGTGGGCTACTTGATATGGTGCGTGACTGAGCACAGCAACAAGCAACTGGTAGTCAAGCGTGGGGCCCCCTTCGTGTGCGCGCGCGTTGTATGCGTTCTATCCGCACCTGTGCTTTGGGATTCATACGTCTGAACCAACAGTCTGTGTGTGTGTGTGTGTGTGTGACGTGTATGCGTTGGCGCGCTCGGCAGGCGTCTTGTAGTTTGCATCGTCGACGGCATATGCTGCTGTGCGCGATGCTGCTCTCGCTGTCAGCGCAAGGCACAGCCAGCACAGATGGATACGCACCCGCAGCGCACAGCACAGGACATCTATCAAGACGGCACCACCAAAGTGGCGAAGGGCATTGTAATTGCTTTCGTGATCGTGGGCTTGGGCTTCAGCATCTGGGGAATGGTGGAGGTGCGTGTGACACACACACATACACACACACACAACGTTCACCTGGTTGATGGGTCACATCCCTTGCCCTGGGTACGCTCACATGCACGCGACGCTCCTAAGCGCGCATCAAGCCAGTTCTCGTGACTGTGCAACGTGTTGTGTGTGTGTGTGTGTGCGTGTGTGTGTCAGGCTGATCGTAACCTAGCCAATGAAGCATGGGCGGCCATTGATGGCATGAACGCATACATAGTCAAACTAAACAAACAGGTCGGCTATCTGGCATCAAACACAAGCGCAGCGTCACCCTATGTGAACGGCATCGCAGACATTACAAACGCAGCAAAGGATGTAAGTAACACACACATAGCTCACACGATGCATGCATACACACAATGATGCATGCGCGCCATGTTGTGACATATGCATGCCATAAGATGCGCACGTGTGAGGCTGTCCGAGCGCTTGGGGAGTCCGCATGCAGGGCACTACCTGCGCATTGTGTGATTTGCTGTGTGGTCGTCATGTTGTTTATTATCCTGCTGCAGGCTGTGTCTCAGAGCCAGCAGCTGAGTCCAGAGGTACGGCAGCAGGCCACAACTGCGCTGAACCAACTGTCAGACTCTGTCACACAAATACAGTCACAGTTTACGGGCCTGGTTGATACTATGAATCAGGCACAACAACTGATCAACACACAGGTACGAGGGACACACACACACACACACACACACAAACAGAAGGTCTTAGGTTCAGGCACTTGTGGGCACTATGAACCAGGCACAGCAGCTGATCAACACACAGGTGAGTTTTTGGACTCGCGCACATGTAAAACTTGCTTTGTGGCATATCTGCACATAGGTGAGGCCGCTAAGACAAGGTTCTGCACACAACACGCACACAAACACACACACACACACACACACAGAAAAAGCCTTAGGACCGCAAGGGTTTCAGCTACGTGGACGGGCACGTGTGGTGCCAGCAGAGCGCCATAATGCTCGCCTGAAAATATGTGTGTGTGTGTGTGTGTGTGTGTGTGTGTGTGTGTGTGTGTGTGTGCACCCACAGATTGTTGGTGGTATTAACAGTTTGGAAGCTCGCTTGTACAGCCCTACACAGACTGCGAACGAAGTGTTCTATATTGTAAGCGACACACACACACACACACACATGGACACAGACACACACACACACACACATGGACACGTTCCGTGCACAGCGTGCACCATCATGCACGTGGAGACACATACACACTTTTTCTGCTCGTGAGGCATGCCCAATGCATGTCTCGTAGCTTAATGGTTAGTATCTTCTTGTGTGTGTGTGTGTGTGTGTGTGTGTCTGTGTGCGCAGGTGGTTATGGTGGTTCAGGGCCTCAGTCTGTTGTTTGCGTTGCTAGTCGCTGTGTGTGGATTCTTCAACAAGAGAGCTGGGCTGTGTTGGTGTCTGGGCTTCCTCAAGCTGTGGACATTCCTGTACTTTTTGGGCAGTGAGTAGGACATGCGCGCACACACACACACACACACACACCCCGACGCACACACACACACACAGACACAGACGCACGCGTCGACCCTGGCGATAGCATGCAAGCACCGTGTATAGACACACACACACACACATGCACAACCGCCTTATGGGAGCATGGAACTGCCGTAATGGCAGAGTTGCTAACATTACGTGTGTGTGTGTGCGTGTGTGTGTGTGTGTGCAGCCACTGGTTCCGTGATGATCCTTGGTGAGTGAATCACATAAGTGGGACCTACCTACACACACACACACACATGCATATCTAGAACGGCATTTGCTCTCGTGTCCGCATGCGTAGTCGTCCTCGCATGCGTGGTATCGCCTCCTTATGCATGCCGAGAGTGGTGAGACAAGCTACAGCCAAGCAGCATTGACACAGCCAAGCAGCATTGACACAGCCAAGCAGCATTGACACAGCCAAGCAGCAGTCATACAGCCAAGCAGTATGATTACAGCTATGCAGCACCCACGCACTGTCTGTTGTCTGCGTGTGTTTGTGTGTGCCTCCATGTGCTTGCTGCCTATGAGTCAGAAGTCATGCATGCAAGTACACATGGCCGTGCTCCCATTTGGTGCACGCGTATAATGGTGCCGTATGGGTCAGAAGTCATGCGTGCAAGTACCCGGCCATTGTCCGTGCCTCTCTCGCATGCTTCATTGTCCGTGCCTCTCTCGCATGCTTCACTATGCGTGCCCCTCTCTCCGCATCCCTGCATGCTCGAGAGCCTGCCCTTAACCCCTTGTCTTTTTCGATGATGATAATCGCAACTCTGCACAGGCAAACAGTTGGCCCGTGTGTGTGTGTCTGTGTGTGTGTGTTTCAATCGGCCTTACAGAGCACACAGACAGGGGACTGTGTCTGTGTGTGTGAGTGTGTGTGTGGGCGTGCCTGTGCAGGCTCGGCCAATGACGGTTGCCCAGCAGTGGAACCAGTCGTGCTGTACAACTTACAGGATAGTCAATTCTTACCCATGGCCCAGTACTATCTCACACCAAACAGTGGGGGTCTCACACTACCTCAGGCACTGAAGCAATCAAATCTGGTTGACATCACTCTGATCACAGACACGGTAAGGGATCTCACACTTGTTCACGTGTATGCACGTGAGAAATGTGTGCGCGTGCCACACAGTGTGCACGTCAATGCTTCCGGCACAGCCACACAGACAGTACTCTGATCACAGACACGGTAAGGACACATGCATGGGTGTTTGTTTACAGACCCTAGTGCAGTGTCGCCCACGCTCTGGGTGTGCGTTTTTATGCATAAGTACAGTGCCGGTGGGTGTACTGCGTTTGTAGGGGCCACAGACACGGTTAGGGATGCCATGGCACACAATGTGCCGCACGCTGTCGCACTGCTGCATGCGTCAGGGAACATGGCGCCGCACGCAGTGCATGTGTATGTGTGTGTGTGTTTGTGTCCCATGTGCGGCAGCTGAGCTTGCATAACTTGTATTGGTGCGCTCTTTACTCCGCACTGATGACCGTCAGCAGCATGTATGGATTCTTAATGTGTGTTTGTGTTTCAGTGTGTGTGTGTGTGTGTGCGTGATATGCAGTTGAGCTTTGTGCAGCGGGCGTTCACAGAGAGCGCATCCCAACTAAACAACGTATCGCCCACCATCAGTAACGTCCTAACAGACATTAGTTCTGTGGCAGGGGGAGTACAAGGGGCGATCGGTGAGCTGTTGACACTGGCTAGTGTCAGCAACGCAAGGCCGGTGAGTCACACGCGTGTGGCACGTGCATGCGCGTGTACATGTGTACACGCGCATGCTACAATACACGCACAAGAGTCAGGCGGCTGCGCTTGGCAGCAAAGGGTCCATGTGACACGGATGTCGTGAAGCCAGCAATGCGCAACACACTCAGCTACGACAGGCCCAGGACAGCCGCTCGTTCTATGCGCAGACTGTAGACGTGTGTGTGCGCATGTCTTCCTGTTTGTGTGTGTGTCTGTGTGTGTGTGTCTGTCCCGTGCAGGTGTACCTGTCTGTCAAGGGTATTGCGTGCTGCACACTGACCGGCAGAATAGGCTACGTAAGTGACACACAGACACACACAGTCGCTTATAACAAACGCACACATAGACCCATGCAGGACCACGTGAGCATCCATGTACGGATGTGTGTGTGTGTGTGTGTGTGTGTGTGTGCATGTGTATGTGTCATCGCAGCTGTACGCATCTCTAATTATCTCCGGTTGGGCATACCTTATTGCATGCTGGGCAGGCTGCTGGCTCTTGGCCCGCCTCGACACAGCCCACCGTCTGCTTGTCTCAGCAGCCCCCTCACCAGGCACCCCACTCGACACAGAATCATCCTATTCCACGAGCAACAATACCACCAAAGCCACAGACACCACAATCGCACCATTACCCATAATACCACCAGGTCAGCAAGGCATGGACGGTGATGCTAATGGTGTCGTGGGTGGTGTAGGGGCTGCTAAGGCAGGAGGGGATGCGTACGTGACGGTCGCACGCAGCGGCGCCGCCGCGGGCGCCGCCGCAGGCGGCCGCGGCAGTCCGGCGTCGGCGTGGGGCCCGCGCGCCGCCGCCGCTGGCGCGACCGATGTGGAGACAGGCCGTGTGGGTGGCGTTGGTAATGGTCTTGTTTACTCGCCTATATCATCCCCGCCAGGTAATGCCAATGCAAACAATGTTGGTGCTAGAAGGGTTGGTGAGGGAGTAAGAGGGGGAAGTGGGTTGGAGCGGTTTCGGTCGTTCAACAACCCGACGTTTGCGGAGGGACCGGGCGCGGGCCTGCCACCGCTACCTGACACATTACCGAGCTACTACCCGGCTACGGCTAACGGGAGTGGCGCGTCGCCGTATCAGCCGCCCACCCGGCAAAGATGAGCCTTGCGCGGGGGCATGCATGGGCTGCGTCTATGCATACTGTGTGCGGCAAGGGGCTGAGAGCGGCTAAAGGCGCTGACGGCTGACGAAGCGCTGAAATTGTGTGTGTGTGTGTGTGTGTGTGTGTGTGAGGGTTGTTGAGCTCAGCACTGCAAACGTGCCCAGCAAGATCTACACACACACCCATGTGTATTGTACATCTCTGATAGAGCGTACGTACCGGGTAGTGTGACTGTATAGCACATACTCGGCGTGCTGCGTTGCCTGACGAGAGAGGCATGAGTGCATTTCTTACTTGTATGTACTTTGTTCTTACCATGCCGCAATGTCTGTGGCTAGGTGAACGAGAGTCAATGTCTTCTTATCTTGTCTGGTGGTGGTTGGTAGGTAGGACGCCAGCAACGATGCATGCATACAACATGCAGGGTTGCTGCGATAGACAAACATAACGCCTATAGGGCTGATGTTGCGTATGCAGGGTTTTGCCACCATGCACGTGTCTTGTTAGCAGCGT
>VFQQ010004435.1_pt1 | contig 12409 bp, 26 predicted proteins | sample 3512341 | NCBI WGS metagenome assembly VFQQ01 (sample SAMN10412373, study PRJNA504923) | tailings metagenome | isolation source: Relicate 2 Philex TSF1 revegetated site | place: Philippines: Tuba, Benguet | collected 2017-08-29 | reverse complement strand
GCGGCAGACCTGGCATGCGCTCGCCGCCACGTGGCAGATACAGCCGATCCCGCTCTCCTAGCAGATCACCAGTCGGCAGGTGGGGTCCGAGCCGATCGCGGTCGCGGTCGCCAGCGGGCCGCAGACCCTACAAGGGCTCCCCGTCGCCGCCGCCGAGCGCGCGGCGCGGCGGCCCGTCGCGCGGGCGGGGACCGGCGCGGAGCCCGTCACCGCCGCCACCGCGGAAGGGTCGGTTCGCGCCTGGTGGCCGCAGTCCAACGCCGCCGAGACGGTATGTGCCTGAGCCTGCGCCACCCAAGCCACAAGAGCCACCTAGCGACCAAGAAGAAGGTGAAATTGAAGATGGAGAGGTTGAGGATGACGCACCAGCACCCTCACCGCAGCGACCCGCACAGCGACCCGCACAGCACGACGCCGGTGGTGGCAGCGGGCGCCGCGTCAGCGAAGACGGCTATCGCGGCGGCCGCGACGGCGGCGCGCCGTACCGCCAAGAGCGCGAGCGTGACCGCGGACCGGGCCGGCCGGAGGGCGGGCGGCCGTGGCCGCGGGATGGCGGGCCTGGTTGGCGCGAGGGGCCTGGCGGGCGTGGTGGTGGGCGAGGCTTCCGTGGCGGGCGTGGTGAGCACCATTCTCGTGACGGGCCACCTGGTGGGCCGCGTGGGTACGGAGGGCCCGAGGGTGAGGAGGGATTCTACGAGGGTATGGACCCGAACATGGTGATGCAGGCTGCCATGATGCAGCAGGCAGCGATGTTGGCTATGATGCAGCAGGGGTACGACGCTTCGCTGGCATACGGGGGAGAGGAAGAGGAGGGCGCGTACTAGGTGTCAGGCAGACAGACAGAGACTCAGCGCATGTCAGTGATCAGTTTGTGCAGTAGTCGCAGGATGGATGCATTTGGGTTGTGAGAAGCCGCCGCACATTGCTTTGCTTGCAGAGTAGACTAGGCATTGCTGTTGCAGAGTCTGACAGGCTGGGCTTCGTTGTGTGCAGGACAGGATACAATGACAGTTCACAGTTGTGTAAGAGTGCAAGCGAGTGTGTGACCTCTGTTTCCTGTAGACCTACAGCTTTGTAGGTTCAGGTGGCAGACTTCCAGACACTCAGCGCACTTGGAACGCAGCTAGCTCGCACACATTCGCGCGAAAGGGGGACACGGGCCCAGCGCAGGCCACTCACAGGCGACAGGCGTCCGCACGCCCCTGTACCCGCAGCACAGATACCCCGCGGCGCAGAAGCCACGCACAGCGCAGCCGCTTGCATTTGAGTGTTTAGTTGTCGCAGCCAGTGGGCACCTGAGCCAAAAGAGCACGTAGGACAGGCAGCTTTTGCGATGGACCCACAGTGACAATGGACCCTGACGAGTCTTCCGCAGCCCCGCTGTCCGCATGGGAGACCTTAACACGATCTATACACAGGCTAAGAAGCAGTCGATATGGCTTAGCGAGGGCCTGCGCAAGCTCGAAGAAGCAGAGGTAGGGCAACTCACACCCCCAGCTGCGTGCCAGGTCCGCGCGTGCGCAGAGGCCCTTAGACCAGGCAAGTGTGCGTGCGCGCAGGCGGGCCAGCGCCACGGTGACCCCGCAGCACTAGCAAGGGACCTCCGCACCAAACTGGTCGACTTAGAGGTGGGTCTGCGGCCGACTTGGGCGCGCGGTCGAGGCAACAAAGCGCAGACAATACTAGGCAGGCTCGCAATTGATTGCGCGCCTCGCTTGCCTCCGCCACCCGTGCGTGCAGAGGCTCAGCCAAGAGCTACAGAGCGTCTGGCGTATGAATGGCATCCGCGGCGGGAGAACAGAGAGCGCAGTTTGGAGCGGGTGGGTGCTCTGCTGACAGCGCGCTCTGCCAGGCCTTGTGCCTGCCACACTGCGCGACAGTGCTACTGCAAAGTGGCACAGCAATCAGCACAACGAGTACGCAGGACCAGTGGGTCTCGTGTAAGCTTTGCTTGTGCAGGAAGATTAGTCGCGTGTCAGATGAGATCCAGTCTGCTAAGCGTGCACTGGACAAGTACCAGCAGCGTGAGCAGCGGCGCCGCACGGAGGAGCAGGAGCGCGAAGAACTACTGTCTCACGCGCACCAGCTCCGACAGGGCATTGCAAACAGGGATGCCGAAGCACAGGTGAGCCAACATATACTGCCAGTACATGACACGTGGCAACAAGAGGAGTGGCCTTGGTATGCAGACAAGTAATGACCGGTACAGCAGTCTTGGCTGTAGCGGCCAGCATGCGCCATGCACTTGCTATGGGCCGTTTTGGGTGTGTGTTAATGCGTGTCTGTGCCTGCGTGCATGTGTGTGTTTGCGTATGTATGTGTGTGTGTGTGTGTGCGTGTGCGTGTCATCGTCTGCAGATAGCGACCTCTGTCACCAACTCTCACAGAGAGCTAGAGCGCATCTACGAGGCAGGCATGAGTATCCTTGGCAACATGTCGTCAAACAAGGAGCGCCTCAAGGTGAGACAGCCTATAGTACAACCTTGCATGGCATTGAACACGTTCGCTGTATCTGTGCACAGTTGGGCTGCCACACACAATAGGTAGGCTGAGACAGACATGTCTCACAGGCGTGCATGTGTTTGTTTGTTTGTGTGTGTGTGTGTGTGTGTGTGTCTGTGTGTCTGTGTGTGTGTGTGTCTCTTTTGCAGGCTGCTCAGCGCAAGATGCTTGACGTGCTAAACAGTGTGGGACTGGGCACATCGCTGTTACGGATCATAGAGAGGCGACAGAGACTGGACATATGGATTACATATGGAGGCATGGTGAGCCTGGTAGCGTAACCTCACTCTTCCACACACTCGTGAATGCGTCTGCTTCACATGACATCCTCAGGGACCAGAGCTGTGTCGTGCAGCGTGCACACTTCCCGGGAGGCTCATATTAGCGTGCCTGTGATCGTGACCCGTGTGCGTGCGTGTCTCCTGGTCCTGTCTGCAGGTCGTCATGTTGATAGTAGTGGCCCTTCTCATCTGGTTCGTGTGGTTCTAATTTGGCCCAGCAATAGAGGCTGCCTTGTGATTGAATGCAGAATGGAAACAGGCTTGCATTTCACTGCCATGTGTACCTGCACCCTACTGTAAACAGACAAGTCGAAGGCATACACGAACAATCCATGGCCCAGGCAGTAGTACTTACGGCACCTGTACGTCAGAGTGTGCGTGTGAAGAGCTTGCTTCCACCTTACAGACCACCAGCGTGTGCATAGGATACCGCAGCCATCCTTTCCGTGGTGCAGGTGATGCCCGTCAGCTGAGTACACGTGAATCCGGGCGGAATCCACAGCCTGGGCACGAAAGAAGGGGCGGAGAGCTACGCACCCCGAATCCAGCGCACTCAGCATAACGCCCCCGGCGGCTATTTAATGCGTGTGCTCCTGCCGTCTGTGCTTTCAGCACGTGTATGGATAGCTTTGCATCAGTATTCTCTGCGCTTCTGCGACGTGCTTTGGCCTTGGGCAGTAGTGCAAGCGTGCGTGCTCTTTCAGACCTCTCGCCAAGCCACAGCCTCAATTCTTCTTTGCACGGACGATGAGCCATATCACAACCAACTGCATGTCAGGCCTGAAGAGGCGCAGACAGTGTAGGCATGCAACGCGGCAAAGGGCCCACCATCAGCATGGCCTCATCGTGATGCTGCTCTGGGTCGCCATGCTCACCTCAACGCGTGCCTACGCCCGATCAATAGTGCTCATGAAGGAGCCCGAGAGCAGCGCCAGTGGGTGAGTGCGGCCTTGCGCTGGTGACAGTTGCATTTGGGAGTCAGACTCGTGAACTCTGAATCCAGGGCCCCGTACCTCCGGCCTCACCCTGCTTCTGCTGTTTGTGCCCTCTGCAGCCTGCCGAGCTCAAGCTCTCGTAAGCTCCAGCAATGGGGAATAGACCAGGACGCTATAGGTAAGTGAAAAAAAATGAAGGCGCGCAAGTTTATGATGGGGAGTGCAGGCGTACAATACAGTGCACGCTACGCCAGCCCTACCCGTGTGCCGTGGGTGCCGTGAACGCAGTAACACTGGTGAACCAGCAACGCGCAGCTCACGGCTCTGCGCCGCTCAAATGGGACGCTACTATCGCAGCGTCTGCGCAGCGCTGGGCGGACAACTGTGTGACCGCGCACTCACTCAGCGCGTATGGCGAGAACCTGTCACTGTTGAACTCAGACAACTACTACAACGCGCTCAATGCCTGGTACAAGGTGGGCACTACTTCTTATGCATGGTACTCAGTACGTATGGGACAGAGAGCACCAGTCACTACCATGCAGCTCTAACAACACTGTTCTAACTCGGCTGTGGCTGCAGGAGTTGTGCATCTACAACTTCGCCAAGCCAGGCACGACTCCGCAAGCCGGCCACTTCACACAGGTAAGGACACTGATGAGCAGTGTTTCTAGGGCCCTGTGACGGCCATGCAGGCAGGCAGTCACAACGATGGTCACATATAGCCCCCATAGCCGAAGTACATATGTTTATGTGTCATGTGTGTGTGTGTGTGCACAGGTGGTGTGGGCGAGTACAACACGCATTGGCTGTGCGATGGGCAACTGCCCGAGCGGCGTGCGGGACAGAACAGGGAGGCGATGGCCTGGACAGCTCTTTGTGTGCCAGTACTCTGCGCAAGGTAAGTGCTTGAGCAGCAGTCACATGCCTTCAAGACACGCACAGTACATGCATGGCTTGCCACTCACCTGCAACATGGCACGTGGTAGTTTCACCTTGCGTGCTGTGCTCATGTCTGCTGCCTGCAGGCAACATAAACATGGGCAACATGTATGCGCAGAACGTCAAGTCTTTGCGGTCTGGCTACCCCAACCCTTGTGCTAGCAGCAAGGGACTCTGAGCGCGGCAGGCCTTCGAGCACTTGTATGCACACCCTGTCAGCTGCTGCGAGACGCAGCTTGTACATATTGTACACAATTTAGGTACATAATCCATCTCTTGCTGCTCTTGCGCTACTCACAACCTTTGGCTGTCCATGCGTACTCTACTGTAAGGACACGCGTGTGCGTATGTGCATTAGCACTCCTCTTACGGTACAGCAATTGGATTGGCCCTCACTGGCATATAGCCTTGGCACAGGTGTACAAGCAAGCACGGGCACAGAAGCACACAGTTCAGGAGAATTGCAAGTCAGTGCGTGAGCGTTCTAGGCAGTTTGGGCAAGGGTCAGACCCTGCTCGCTCCTCCAGCCCAAAGCCAGTGCGATTGTATCACTACAACTCACGTCTCAGCATCACCGGCTCATTAAGCCAGAGTTCGCAAGGGAGAAGCGCGAGGTAGGCATAGTCCAGGCGCGATCTCTGATGCGGAGAACCCTTGCACGATCGCGCGATGGGCCACGCGTGGACAGCTTCAGCAGCAGTGTTCTGTGAATGTGCACGTCAGCTTCTTGCGTACGCCAATGCGTGCGCAAGTGAGGGGCGCGTGGGGATGCACCTTACCTTCTCAGCGACGCAGCTCAGAGCTCTGCGCTTCTTGCTTCCTGGACTGGAAGTTGCAGCAAGGCTTGCATCAGTAGAACAGCTGAGTCAGGGGCCAGTGACAGGGCTGTGACGGAGACCTGGCAGGCCCATCACGGAAACTATGTCCTTGCCATGTCCTGACGTCTCCTGCCCTGTCTTGCGCCTGCCCGTCTGCAGACGATGGACGCTCTGCAGAATGAGCTCAAGCTCGGGGACGGAACAGTCCAGATAGCCCCAGCAAACAGCTCGCAAGGTTCAGTCACCAAGCCTGGTGACTCTCAGGGTTCCGCGGCCTCAAAGCTGCCAGCAGATCTGGACCACCTGTTCACCAACACGGCCCAGAGCGCTCAGAGTGCCCAGAAGGAGGTGACCTCAGCAGGTTCTCGTGCAGAGCTCATTGAGCAGACACTCAAGGACGCGACCACCACCGCTGAGGTACGGACAGGCGCTACAGCCACGCTCCCATGCTCAGGACAGTGTGCGCCTGTTTCTAGAGTGGTGCAAGGCACGTCAAGGCCTCCAATGTGCCCTCGTGCTCGCAGAAGACCGCGGACAAGGTTCAGGCTACCCTGGCTGGTGCCTTCGGATCGCCACACATCAGCGCACCTACCGCACCAGCGCCGGCTCCTCCCTCACCCGCGGACGTGCTGCCTGCCAAGCAGGTACGGGCCCTGCAGGCAACACACGGCAGTGGACGTCTCTTAATCACGACCTTGAGATCAGAGATCACGTGACCTGTCTTCCACAACCTTGGCGGATCTTGGACAGGCGCAGGATGCAAAGTCTCCACTCAGCTACTCACATGCTGTATGATATCTTGCGATGTTGCATGTGCAGCTCGACTTTGACCTCGGCAAGGTGCCCGCCACACCCGTCTCCCCAGGCTACCCCTCCGCCCCCGCCGCAGCGGCCACCGCGCAGGTCCCCGCCACCCCAGTCACGCCTGCTGGCGCCACTATCCCTGCCATGGGCACTGGTGCCGACTCTGAGGGCAGCATCGACTACGACACCTTCGTGCGCGAGACAGTGCTGTGGTGAGTTGTTGAGCCTATCAGCTCTTGTCAGTGCTTGTCCCAGTCTTGATGACCCTGGTGTGTCCCTGCCTGGGTGCAAAGGCTTTGGTAGCTAACTGTGGTGCGTTGTTTTCCGCTCTCAGGACGTACAAGGTGCGCAGTGCCGTGTACCTGGTGGGTGGTGTGGCGGCCATCTGGCTGTTCCAGACACTGCTGCTGTCAGACATCTCACTGGTCACAGGTAAGGGGAACCTTTTCACACACGCACACACACACACACGTGTGAAAACGTGCACACACAACCACACACACGCGTACGTAGCGTAAGCGTGCGTACGTAGGCGTGCGTACGCGAGTCGTAGCATGAGAGGTACCTATATGACACGATGATATTACAGCCAGGCTCATCCACGAACGTGTGTGTATGTCTGTGTGTGTGTGTGTGTGTGTGTGTGTGTGTGTGTGTGTGCGCAGCGGTCTGCAACCTGCTGCTCCTGTCCTGTGCCTTCAACTGCCTCCGTGGCTTCGTGAGCCCCAAGCTGCAGGCAAGGATATCATCGTACACACACACACACACGCACAGACCAACATCAGTGATAGCTTTGCTTGCTGTGCTGGCTCGCACATACATGCACACACTATCCTGGTTGTGGACACAAGATGATATCCGGGTCCTTGCGTGCTGCCCTGCAGGCTAGCAGCACATGGCAGAACAGTGCCATCACCAACCGCACCATTGAGACCTCAACCAGTCTGGTCAAGGGCGCTGCAGAGCTCCATGACAAGCACATCACAGGAGCCACCTCTGCGAAGTGAGTTTTAGCTACCCTGTCGCTAGAGGGCTCGTGTGGACGCTTGACGGGTGCTGCTCGTATGGACTGCTTAAGGGGTACTGAGGGGCGCGTGTGCGTCTCAATGCCTTGCTCGTTGTGTGTGTGTGTGTGTGTGTGTGTGTGTGATGTGCGTGTGTGTGTCTCATGCCGTGCAGACTGCTGGTCATGGTTCCTGTCCTGTGGGCTGTGAGCCTGACGGGCCGCGTGGTAGGCACTGCAGGCCTCGCTATCACTCTCTGGATCCTGGCGTTCGTGGTGCCAAAGGTAAAGTTGCATGCAAACCACCTATAGGAGATGGCCCTGGGGCTTTGGAATTCGATACCTATGTCATGGCCTTATATGACATCTGTATGCCGCCCGAAGGCTCCGTGGCCATCATCCGCTCGTGTATGCATGTGAAGCGCGTGCACCTCTTAAGCACGTAGCGCTGATGCTCACTCTGTGCCCACTGTCATGCAGGCCTACACCATGAACAAGGCCAAGGTGGACCAGACTGTCAAGGACATCACCACACAGGTCAAGGTACGTCCTGTGCAGCCACACACCTATGCAGCACACTTGAGCAGCCCGTTGCTCCAGCCTTGTATGCAAGATATGCTGAGGGGATTGCTCACTCATGTGATGTGTGTGTGTATGTGTGTGTATGTGCCCTGTACACAGACTCAGTTCATGAAGCTAGACCCCTACGCGCGTGCTGCCCTTATCGTGGTGCCTATCTTCGTGGCCGGATACGTGCTGAGCTGGGTCGACCTCGCTGTGGCCCTGTTCATCGTGGTGCTGTACGCCTTCTCATTCATGCTCAAGCCTAGCCAGGTGGGCGACATGCTTCCAGGCGGTAGCCATGACCTTCGCAGACAAAGTCAGCTAGACATGAATGAACCCTCTTGTGCACTACGTACACCATTCTCATTGTTGTTGTTGTTGTTGTGTGTGTGTGTGTATGTGTGTGTGTATGTGTGTGTGCAGGTCGAGCGTGTCAACAAGATGGTGGCCTCGCCCATTGCCAACGGCCTCACCACGGTGCGTGTCCATTCATAGCATTTTGTAGCACAGCATCTGTCACCCATGCATAGGAGGGTATGACAGGAGCAGTGACCATGCTCAGGGCAGCCTCTCTTGTATGCATGCGTGTTGTCATTGCTATGTTGCGCAGGTTGGTGGCACAGTCAACCGTCTGGTCAAAACCGCAGTGGTCAAGTACGACCTCACCCCTACCCCAGCAAAGGCCAAGAGGGCCTAGACAACCTCGTTACCCCGACCTACTCCAGGGCCAGGGGGGGGGGGGGACAACCTGATCCGTATGCCAATCGATTCGCTTGCATATCAATCCACTTTGCCAATGCACGCTCACATCGATGCACATTCGTAGCAATACCCAAGGGGCGAGGTGGGAATCCCTTACCAATTGGATACCCCAGTGTCAGGGTGGGAGTCCCCTGACACCGAGTCTCAGTTCTAGGGTGGTCATCCCCTAGCTCTGGGTCAGTATCAGGGTGGGAATCCCCTGATACTGAGTCCCAGAGCCAGGGTGGTCGTCCCCTGACACTGAGCCACCAGTGTGTCGTCCTGGCGGAGGCAGAGTGGAATGGGGTTCGAACCCCCGACCACTGCCTGTCAAGCACGGTGTGTCGTCCCGCAGTTGACGTTTTGGCGCGTTATAGTCTGACACGGTGTTTCGTCCCGTGCCAGCAGGAATCGCTCGTTCTTGCATACACATGCGCAGCTGTCAGGCGCAATTGCAAGCACAGCGATTGACGGCAAAAAGCAATCACAAACAAGACCAGCCCCACCAGGCTATGCCCGCACACCTACACACCACCATATCAGCTTACATGCTGATTGAACCCCACCACATCATGAGACACTCGGGGTCAGACCGGGGTTCAAGTGCTATGCTTAGAGCAGTGAGAGACGCTGTATCAAAGGAGAGTCGGCGGCTTTGTTCAACGAGTTTGCTGATGCCATGTGTCTGTGCTAAGGCAGGACCTTCCTTGCTGGGAGAAGTAGAGAGTATCTGTTCCGTCGGGAGTTTGTGTGTCGTAGGCAGCTGTTGCCATTCTTTGCTGCGAGCAGGGCAAGACTTCTTTGATGCTTCGTATTGTTTGCTGGCACGAAGTCAAGAGTGCCAACGCCGGACCATGCTTCGAGATTGTGTCACCTGTATACACCCGCTTGGATGACCTTAGTTCGCTCAACGCCAGCGTTCAGACCTTTTCTCTGCTGTCGCATGGTGTGCTGTCAGATATGTCATTTCTATGCTCCAGTGTTTACAAGAGGCAAGTTGTAACGTGACCGACGTAGCTATCCGTGTACGTACTTACACGTACAGTAAGTACGTATCATACAGCTCGCGCACGCAACGTGTGTCCAAAGCCCCCTGCCAAGCAGTCTACCTAACAACTGATGATGCGCGCAGTGCTGCGCAGATCATATAGCTAAGTGAACAAAACTGAAAGAGCCCTGCTCTCGGAGTCTCACAGGTCCAGTCAGGCATCTCACCCCTCGCGCAACACAGCCCAAGCATAGCCATGAATACAACAGGAGTCTGGTCTGAAGCACAGCAGCCATGAACTACAATCAGGGCGCTGTGCAGCGACCTGCTGATGTCAGTCCGTTCTATCTAGAAAGGTTGGGGCATCACACAAAACTAAGCGCCTGTCACCTGGACAGGCTTCCACGCCTGTCCCGCGGCCTTGCATGGGCATGCAGCCTGTTTAAGCCTTCATCTTGTAACGGTCGGGTTTCCCGAAGATATATTGCTGGCATGCCTCGCGCACGATGGCGATGCCAAGGGACAGGGCAATGTCAGGGCGCAGGAAGTAGGTCTTGGGCTGCACACACACAAAGGAGGAGCACCACAGAAGACACAGAAAAGCATCAGCGCTTGCCCATCTTACGGTGCTCTGCCCATCCCTGACAGCTTGCACATACTGGCTTCGCGGCTAGACCGACAGATGCACGCTCACACGCACACAAGTACACACCTGCATGTTTGTCATGATCTCGGCCCACTTGGACATCATGGCGTCTCCCTTGCGCTGCATCTCCGACGCCATGGCGTCGAGGAGGATAGGGTACTGGAACACCATCTCAGCCATCTTCTGACTCAAGAAGAAGTCATGGCCGTACGCCTTAATCCATCTGCGTAGACATGAGCAGATAACACACAACAACATGAGTGCAACTACGTACTACCCAGTTAGCCTGTCAGCGGCACCAGCGTCTCGCCCTCTTGCTTTCTGTGTCATTGCGATCGCTTGCCCTGCGTGGTCACAGGCGTGGTCACTCGCGGCGCATGGCTGCATGTGTGTGTGCAAGAAGGTTGTGCGTGTTGCTGCGTACCTGCGCTCGTACTGCTTGCACGACTGCTTGGAGAAGTCGCCTGTGCGGCGCATGTCCAGGATGGTCTGTGCGGCAGCCTTGCCGCCCATCATGGCCGTGTGGATACCCTCGCCTGTCAGCGGGTCAATGTGGCCAGCAGCGTCACCGATGATCAACAGGTGGTCGTCAACGGTAGTGGTCAGGCCCTGGCCGCCCACACGCAGGGACGCGGCGCGCATGCGCTCGAGCTTGGCGTTGGGGCCCAGCGCCTGGCTGATGAAGGGGTCGTTCTTGATGGCGTCGTTGTGCAGCCTGTGACCAGGGAGACACACACACACACACAGGCACACTTTGGTCATCTGATCCTGTACGCTGGGCTGTGGTCTCTCAGGATGCCTTGTGTGTAGTCAGTGACATGAATCACATGAAGATGGTGCTCAGCTCCGCACCTGGCGAGGTCGCTCTCCTTGACCATGCCGCACATGCCTGGCTTGCCAGAGGGGATGAGGTAGTAGCAGTAGTTCAGCTCGTCATTAGGATGCCTACAAGAGATCACACACACATGTACACACACACACACACTTGTTATGTCCCGCTGAGGCATGCGTCCGCACAGCAGTGCACAGGTCTTGGTCGCGGTGCTGTGGTCCCCTTAATGCCCATATGTTTGCTGTACAGCTGTGCTGTAAAGAGTCATCTGCGTACCTGAAGATGGCGGCGTAGCCGGGCAGGGACCAGCGGGGGTAGAAGCACACACCGTCGAAGTTGGTGTTGTGGGTGCCGCCCTCCACGAAGGCGCGAGAGCACACGCCCTTGGGGGGCTCTGTGCAGTAGCCCATCTTGGTGGCCAGCCTGAGGACACATGGGCACAACCATGCTTGAGCAAAGCAGGCCCACGCATTGTGTTTGAGAGCATGCTAACAGAGTGCTCAGACGAAGCGAAGCTGCCATCGACAGTGCGCTGATTGTTCTGACCGCGTGTCGCATTGTGTGCAGCCTGGCTTACTTGGATGTGGCACCGTCAGCGATGACCAGCACGCGGCCGCGCACTTTGTTGCCAGCAGCGCTGGTGACTGTCCACAGGCCGGAGGCCTTGTCGAAGGTGGCGTCAGTGACCTCGAAGTTCTCCTTGAGGTCAGCGCCGGTGCGCTTGGCGTTCTTGGCCACGCGAGCGTCCAGGTTGATACGCTTGACGGCGCAGCAGGCAGCCTAAAAGGACACACAAGTAAATGCAGACAATGCTTGAAGAGTTGATCTTCCACACACTGTCGTGTATAGCTCCGGTGCTCTGGACTCTGGCATCAGGGCGGCTAGCACGCACCTTGCCCAGCTTCTCCTTGGACACACCGATGTAGGAGATGCCTGAAGGGCTCACGAAGCCACCAGCGTCAGCGAAGTGGGCCTCGTTGTTGTCCTTGAGCTCCTGCGCGTAGCGCACACAGCCCAGCGCAGCGGTTCAGAGTGTGTTCTGAGACGTGGCCTGTGCTGCTTGGTGCTCTGTACCACGGCTTTGCAGCCTGAAATCCACGAGACACAGCGCGGCTGTGCGCGGTAGCAATAAAGCTCATACTGCGCACCTGGAGCACACCCATCTCCTCCAGGATGTTGATAGCGGGCGTGCACACCTGCAGAGCATGCAGAGGGGCACATCTGTGATGGAAGGGAGCTGCGCGGGGTCAATGAGCGCGCACCAGGGATTTGAGCTCAGTGCGTGCCACAGGTGCGCGGCTCCACTCAAACCTACCGCATCACCGCAGTACCTGCACAGCACAGCAACAAAGA
>VFQQ010004434.1_pt1 | contig 12410 bp, 21 predicted proteins | sample 3512341 | NCBI WGS metagenome assembly VFQQ01 (sample SAMN10412373, study PRJNA504923) | tailings metagenome | isolation source: Relicate 2 Philex TSF1 revegetated site | place: Philippines: Tuba, Benguet | collected 2017-08-29 | reverse complement strand
GCTGCGCCCCCGACCCTCCAAGGCGCGCGCGCGCCCTCACGAAATGCACCCCAGCTTTTTCCTGCCCAGAGAGCTGCTGGCCCTCGTGTTTCAGCATCTTGTGGAGCTCTATGCAATGCCGGATGGCCAGAACGAGGGGCAGCAGGAGGCGCCGCTGCTGAGCGCCGCCGGCTCGGCGGCAGTAGCTGCGGCCGCTTGCGCCCACACGTGGTGGCGGGCTGCCTGCCTGGCCGAGGTACGCTGGTGCCATGCTCTGCTTGAGGTGCATTCGTGCCCCAATGCAATGCCACCTTGCTCGCACATGCATTCTTGCTCCTACTCCATTCGCCACCCGCAGGTGCGCTGCCGCATCCGGCTGGGCTCGCCCGCCGACGCCCTGCGACTCGCTGCGGCGCCCGGGCTGCCCTGCACAGAGCTGCAGCTGCCGCCGCCGCCTGCAGCAGCCCACCGCAGCGACCCTGCAGAGTGGTGCAACCAGCAGCGGCTGGTAGCTGCGGTCGAGCAGCTGCTGTGTAGCCCGGCCTTCCGCCGCCGCTCGGGCGCAACACTGCGGTGCATCCGCAACGTGCCGCTAGCGGCGGCCGAGCGTGGAGCACTAGCAGGCGGCAGCTTCCCCTGCCTGCACAGCCTCAGCCTGAGCCCAGGCCTTGACATCGGCAGCCCCGACAGCCTGCGGGGCAGCAGCCTGGGGCCGTGCCCGCCGCCGACGCTGCGCCACTTGCAGGTGCTGATGCCCGCTGGCGGCCTGCTCAGCCATGTGCTGTGGTGAGGCACCTCCTGGCTGCACTGGTCCTGCAATGCTGAAAATAGCATGTGCAGAGGAGCCGCTGTTTTGGCCGGTATTGCACCGCAACGAGGGCACCAGCCAGCTTTACAGCATGGCATTGCTTTGGGTCCTGCATTTGGTGCAGCGGGTGACTTGGGTTCTCCTCTCCTGCCCTGTGCATGGTTGCAGGCCCTCAGGCTTGGAGAGCTGCACCATCACTGTTACCCAGGCCGCAGGCCGACCAGGCCAGCTTGCCCTGCAGCCCTGCCCCTGCCCCGCCTGCCAAGCCGCCGCCGGCAGCGGCGGCTGTACAGCCTTCTGGAGCGGCGTGCGCAGCCTGCGAGTGCAGGCGGCTGGCGCCTCCCTGGAAGTGGACAGCCAGCTGCTGCGCCTGCTGAGGCGCTGCACCGCACTGCGCCTGGAGGCTGGCTGTCCACAGTGCGACACAGCGGAGCCGGATGCAGCACTCCTGAATGTAGCGCCAGCGGCAGGGGCGGAGGGACAGCTGGACCTGCAGCCCTGGCTGGCGGGCCTGGCGCCCATGTTTGCAGCCACTGAATTGCAGATATTTGAGCTGCAGGCAGCATGCGCAGCGCTGTGTCCATACCAACAGCCTGCCGGTGGATGGGTGCTGCAGGCAAGGGCTGAGCCAGCTGCCTGGGAGGGGCCACGGCTTGTGGCAGCTGGCCTGCCAAGAAATGGCCGCTGGCACGAGCGCTCGGCAGGCCTTGCGGCACAGCTGACGCGCCATGAGAATGCTGCTCTATTTCAGCTGCGTGTGTGGCGCTGCGAGGAGTGACGTACACAGTTAGTTGCATGTAAAGGGAGCCCCCCCAAAATGCCAAGGGGTGTGTGACTGCAGGCCGATCACTGCTGCCTGGATTGCCCACTACGGGCGCCTTGCTCATTCCTCATGATGTGTGACGCTCCCTGCTTGACGATGGGATTGCAGTGCGGGCCGGCTCGGTAACTGGGGGCTTGTTGTAGTCGCTTTGCTCTACACAGACAGGTGCAGCCTGCCAGCCAACCAGACGAGCAGCATCCCGGAGAGCGGCGGCTGGTCAGCGCCGACAGCGGGCCTGCCTCTAGGCCTCGCTTCCCCAGCTCCCAACCGTAGATCCGAGAAATCCAGCGGTCTTGAGTGCGGTGAAAAGCGCTGAAACGCCGTCCCCAGCGCAGCGGCAGGCGGGGAGGCACGGCCTAATACCCGCACTACGCTCTGGCGAGTCGGAGCTGCGCCCACATTTGCCGCATCGGGCCTGATTGCGCTTTCCAGGCGCTTAGGACCCAGATGGGCGCATGAGAGCTGCATGCAGAAAGCCCTGCACGCTTTCTAGGCCAGCACCGGGCGCAGGGCGGCTGCAATCCCATCTCCTGCACTGCATAGTCACTGCTAGGGCCGAGCGGGCCCCCACCGCGCGTTGCCGCAGCAGGTGCAACTACCCCTCGCCGACCGCCCCGCAGCATCGCTCCGCGGCTTGTCAGACGGCAATCAGAGCGTAGCAGGAGCCGGTTAGGCTCGCTAGCAGGTGGGTGGCGGGGACATGCGCGGCGCAGATGCGGGGGCAACCACTCGTTCACTTGGGCAGCCGCCCCGCCATTCTGCACGCTTGCCATCACGTCAGTGCACCCCTGGCGCCTTCCCACAGCCGCCGCGTCTCGCCCCGTGCCTGCAGGGAGGGCGGCGCGGCCATGGCGCGGCAACCGCGGCGGCAGCAGCAGCAGCGCGGCCTCGTGCTGCTGCTCTGCCTCCTGGCGCTTGCCTCTGGCGCCCGTGCACAGGGTGGGTGTGTGGGATGTCGATCGTGAGACTAGCGGTGCCAGACGTAGTGACCCATGCCAGCTTGCGTGGCGCTCTCTGTCGCTCGCCGATCGCCCTGCTGATGGTGCGCACTGGTGTGGTTGCAGGCATCTTCGACATGCTGGCTGGCGTGGGCGCAGGCAACAATGTGAACGGCGATGCAGGTGCCGCAGCCACAAACAACCCTCCGGCGACGCCGGCAGCAGAGGCGACACCCGCGGCGCCCGCAGCTGCCGCACCTACCCCCAACACTCCTGCGGCGGCCACGACCAACCCCACCCCCACCCCAGCCGCCGCTGCGCCAGCTGCTGCCAGCCCAGCTGCGCCCGCCCCGGCAGCCACCACCACAACCGCCACCCCGGCGCCCTCTGGCTTCAACACCAACGCTAGCGCGGCGCTGAATGCTGGCAAGGTTGAGGCGGGCACGCCGCCGGTGAACGCCAGCTCCGGCTCCGATGCAGCGGCAGGTGCGCCAAACTGGAGGCAAATGCCTGGCTTTGCATGCATTGCATTCCTGTGCTGCCGGCGCCAGCAGTGTGTGAGCAAGCTGCTGTGTGCTGCAGCTGCTGCTGGCCGGCTGCTGCCGCTCGCTTTTCTGAACGGCAAGCTCGCCTGCCGGGCACACGCAAGCCGCCGCCACCCGCCGCTGACGCGCCAGCACCCTCCTGGTGTGCATTTGTTTGCTGCAGTGGAGGCTGTTGGCACCGTGGGCTCAGCAGTGGCGTCCCCTGCCGCCGACAGCCTGCCGCCGTCGCCGCCGGCTGCGTGGGCGGCGATGGAGAAGGACTGCCAGCTGGTGTTCAACGTGGAGATCCGGGGCAAGTACATCATCCCCTTCACCAGGTGAGGCTGGCTAGATTATCGAAACGTGTCTGAACCAGTTTGACTGCATCTAGCCCGCTGCTGCTCGTTTCCCGGCTGCCGACTGCACACCCGCAATTCTAATTGAAACGTGTCTTGCACTGCCCCGCAGCCCCAAGGCCAAGGTCATCGCCCGCGTGCTGAGGGACCGCTACCTGCGCTCCGCCCTGCTGCCCGACATCTCGGTGGCCGCGCTCTCCACCTTCACGGTGCGCTGCCTGCCTGGCTTGCTTGCTTCTTGCTCGCGCGGCGCTTAAAGCCCTGCTTGGCGGCTGCCCGCTGGCTGCGTGAAGTGCCCCTGCTGCAACTACTGGCAGTTGTTCATGCCATCCCCGCTTTCTGCCCAACTCTCCGCAGTACCTGTCATATGACAACCCCACCGACGCCGACCCGCTGCCGTCCGCGCCCACCACCACCACGGCCGGCCGGCGCCGCCTGGCGGGCATGCTGGGCGGCGCGTCGCGCGACCTGCTGCAGCTGGAGAAGAGCGGGGCGGAGCTGAAGATCGTGGTGGCCACCAACGCGGCGCGGGTGGACAGCGAGATCAAGGCGTTTGAGGAGGGCGTGGAGAGCGGGGCCATGGCGCAGGACTTTACCCTCGCAGGTGCGCACTGCGGTCGGGCCTGGGGAAGTGTCAGCTCTTGAGGAGTGGGGCAGGCTGGGGAGAGCGGGGCGGTGGCGCTGGACTTGACCCTGGCCGGTGCCCTGTGGCTGGGCGGCTGGACGGGTCCAGTGCGCTGCGCTAGGTGGGCGGTGTGGCTGGGGTTGCCATGGGCGGGCGTGTGCGCTGCCGTTGCTGTTGTTCAGGGGTTCCCTCAGCCGCTACCGCCTCCTCACCGATTTCCAACAAACCATCTCGCCTGCCCCCCCGCCCTGCAGGCATCCACACCGAGAACCTGACCATGCAACTGCCCTAACTGCTGCCCAAAATCACCCACCTCCTCACCCCTGCTCCCCCGCCTGCCCTCCGCCCCGCAGGCATCGACACCGAGAACCTCACCATGCTGGCCACGCCCTACACGGAGGACCTGGTAGGGCCTGGCAACACAGAGCAGAGCAGCGACAGCGGCTTCAAGGTGAGCCCGGCTCGTGTTTCCTGTGTCTGCCAGCAGCGTTGCTTGCCCCAAAGTGAGCGCAGAGGAGAGGCAGTGAGGTGGCTTGGAAAGGCATGGCGGGCATGGCGGCTGCCATGATGGTGGGGCTCGTGCATGCATGCAGTGGCGCAAGCTGGGCCATGGTGCGCTGCTGTGCCGCCATCCCTTGCTGCGATGGTGCCATGAGTTGCTGTCTGCCCTTTATTCTATTGGCGCTGCCGCAGACTTGCTGCCCTGCCCACTTTGCTTCACGTGGTGCCCTCTGCCCTCCACCCCTGCAGGGCTGGATCATTGCCGTGATTGTGGGCGTTGTGCTGATCGTGGTGCCCGTGCCCGCCTACCTGCTGGTGCGCTGGCGCAAGCGCAAGAACAAGGAGGCGGCAGCCATCCAGGTGGGCAGCGGGGCAGCCGTTGCACTTGTTTCGTGGTTGATTCATGCCGTAAGTTGTCAGGCGCAAGGCAACGAGGCGGCAGCCATTCAGATGGCTTTGGTGCTTGATTGAGCAAATGAGAGCAGGCACGTGCTGGGTCAGCAAGTGCACTTGCGCCAGTGTGCGGCCAGTGCTTGCCTGCGCTCCTGCAAAACTCTTGCCAACGCTGTGGCGCCTCCAACCCCACCCACCCCCTCTGCGCAGGCGGCAGAGGCGGAGGCGGCGCGGCAGCGCATGCAGTCGCGCATCATGCGCCCCGGCAGCAAGTCCTTCTCCCTCAAGCCGGGCGGCTCGTCCGCCGACATCATGGTGAGTGGTGTTGGCTGGGCGTCTATATGGCTGGCTGTGCTTTGCATGCAGTGCAGTGCACGTGGTGCTTGCTGGCCTGCCCTTTCGGTCACCCCCACCAAACCACCCTGGGTGACCCTGCCGATCTCTTTGCTCCTTGCTTCGCCACTGCCTACCGCCCGCTCCCCTCCAGCCTTAGCCAAACACTCCTGAACTGGCCCCTCCGCCCCACCCGCCTCCCCTCCAGGTGCACAGCGGCAGCATCGGCGGCCTGGCCGGCTTCCACAACAACGGCCGCCTGCAGTCGTGGAGCGGCTCGCCCGAGCGCCAGTACGGCCAGGCGGCGGTGAGCGCTGCGCTGTGCCGTGCATGCTGTGCAGCGCATGCTGTGCTGTGCCGTGGAGCGCCTTGCTGTTGCGGGCTGCTGCGGGCGGGTGTTTACTGCGCACCCACTCAGGCGGCTACCGCCACATGTGATGTCATGTGGTCCGCCCACCACCTGCAACCGCAAGCCCTGCTGTGCTCCTGCGCACGCTCTTGGCGCGCCTGCTGTGCGTGCACCCACCCACTGAAACCCCTGAAATCCCATTTTTTTCCCCTCCCTACCTGCAGAGCTTCTCCAACCAGCTGTACGGCCTCAGCCGGCAGACGAGCGTGACGAGCATGGGCTCTGCCCTGCCGGTGAGCCATTGCCTGGGTGGCACCTGTTCATGCAACCAAACACCACCACTTCACGGCACCCCGGGTGGACCTGCCGAGCTGGTGGTCCATGCTGACACCTCGCCAGCTGCTGAGGTGCAATGAAACCAAATCGACGGCGACGCCCATGACCTCGTCCCCCCTCCCCACCCTGTCTATGCAGAGTGCGCGCAGCTACGGCCCTGCCGCCAACGCGGCGCAGCGCACGCCCAGCCGCACTGCCGCACCGGCGGCTGTGCCCATCTCCATCCCTGCGGGCGCATATGAGGAGGAGCTGGAGATTGCTGCGCGCACCGCTCGCTCGGAGCGCGGCGCATGAAGCGTCCGCTGCCCGCCGCGCTGCGCCGCAGCCAAGCAGCGCAGGCAGCATGCTTGTGCGTCGCGCGCTTTAACCGCAGCGCAGCTGCCCCCTTTTGACTGTTGTGTTGCCTTTGCCTGCTCTCGCTCTCCCCCTGTACAGCCCTCGCCCCCATGCTCAATCGATAATCCCCAGTAGGCGCAGATTCCTCCCGTCTCCCTTTACTAAACGTCCAACACCCGCCAGGTAGCGCCAGAGCTGTTGAGAGGCCTGCCCGCGCGGGCCCTCCGGCGCTGCTCCACTTCTCTCCCCCCTTTTTCTCCCTCCCTCTCTAAAAGCAGACTGCCTGCACGCTCCTCTCTCCCTCTCGCTTGATCCAACACTCGTCTGGTGCTGAAACACACTGCCGCATTGCACCCTGCGGCACGATTGCCCCCGATTCTCTGGCCCCCTGCTTGCCATTCCAGGCAGGGCCCCGCCTCGTCCTTGCTCCATGCTACCCGCGCATGCCTCTCTGTAAAACAGCCTGCTTCACTGTGCCAAGTCAGGCCAAGAGCATCAGAAAGTGGAGAGGTCACGAGCCTGTCGTTGCATAGGAATGAGCTTCTCAACGCTAATGGGCAGCTGATGGCGCCAGCATGGGGGCGGCAGCAGCGGGTCAGCAATCAGAGCGCCTTGGTCACCTCCCATCTGGATTGGAACCAATGAACCTTCTGATATGTGCCTTGGCGTGCTGGGTCTACCCCAAGCTTGATGAGTTGCACAACACTGCATCCAGTATCGGGCTTCTGTTACATTGTGTGCAGCTCATGCGGCAGCCGCCATTTACAGACCCTGGCGTCGAGTGCAAGCGTGCGCCATGGGCGGGCGTCCGCTGGGTGCCGGTCGAGATCAAGCCAAGCCGCCACTGTGCCGTGCGTCCATTGCCTTCCAACGCAGTGCTATTGCGCCAGCAGCTCTTGCTGCGCTTCGCGCACCTATGAAGCAGGGTGCGGGGACAGCGCGGCTGACGTCAGTGCATTACGGAAGCACCCCACACTCATCTGCATGCTGCGTACAGACGGCGCGCCCCCCGCCTGTTTGCATAGCCAGCGTGCCTCTCTGCATCCACCTCGGTATGTTCTGCCCAATCAGCAGCCTCAACCCACCTCCTCCAAAGCATCATTGATGGCCGTGATGGCGCCCTGCAGCAGCTGGTAGCTCTCCCGCACAGCAGCCGCGTACTCCGCCTGCAGAAACAACAGGTGGATGGCAGGGATGGCAAGCGCACTTGGTTTGCTGCTTCTCTAAATTGAGCAGCTGATGTTGGAAAAGCGTGCAGCAGCCGAACATCAAGCCAGTGGCATGATGGCGGCTCACGGCTGCAGTGCGTGGAATGAATCAACAGCACTGGCCCACTGGACGCCACTCCACAGCCCAAAGGCCCTGCACGCTGCCGCCTGGGCTGGGCCTGCACCTGTGTGGGCTCGTCCGCTGGTGCGCCATGCATGCAGCCCACGCCGCACAGGTGGCCCTGCAGCAGGTCTGCGACTCCCGGGGCTAGACCCGCCGCCTGCTCCTCGTGCTGCCAGCTGCAGGCAGGGTAACAGCCAGGCACATTTTGCTGTGAAAAGCCTGCTTCACAGGTGCTGTGAATGGTCACGATGGACAGCGCCAGTCTGCCGCGGCCCGCTTGCAAGCTTGACCGCCAGGGTACTTGTGGCAGGCCAAGCGCAGCACGCCCGACAGCGTAGAGTGACTGCAGCCAGTGCAAGCCCACCCGCACCTGAAGCGCCGCTGGGCGTGCGCCGACTTGAGAGCATGGAGCGCCAGCGTAAGGCGCAGCTTCTCCCGCTCGTTATCCTGTCATTACGCAAAGGAACAAAGCGCGAGTCAGGGCTGCGCTGTTGCTACCTGCAATCCGCAGCGAAAAGTGTAGTCAAGCAGACTGCGGCCCACATCTCTCGTCAGCACAGCACGCCGCACCTGCACGGTCCGCAGCAGTGCCGCCAGTTCGGTGCTGCCCTGCTCTGTGAGGGCCGCCTCCACAGCAATCACCCGCCGGCTCAGCTGCTGGAACTCCTGGGTCAGCTGGCCCATCACATATCTGAGCAGGGTGGGAGGGGCGCGGCAGGTGCAAAATGAGCAAGAAAAAGGGCAGCAGGCCAAGGCACGGCATGCTATGCAACAATCCTGAGGAGGCTGGAATGGCTGGGGTAATATTTGTTGCAAGCTTCCAGTCATTGATGCACCATGGCAGTATGCAGGACCAAACAGGCTCACCGAAACGGGCCCTCAGCCTGGTTCTGAAGGTAAGCGCGGAATGCAGCATCAAAGCGGCGGTATGCAGCCGCCCGCTCCTGCTGGACCGCCAGGAAGCTGTCCAGAAGCTCCAGTACAGACGCGCCAGCTGGCGGCATGGCGCCGCCCTGCTGCTGCGCCTGTTGTGCCTGCTGGTCGCCGCCGGCCGGCCGCTGCCCGCCCTGCTGCTGAGCGGCGGCAGGCTCGGCCGCGGGTGGCAGCACTTGCGGGCTCATTGCGGCTGCGGTGGCACTGCTCAGGCGCCTTGCTTGGGCTCGAACCGAAGGCCCTTCTGCCACTCGCTGACTTTTTGCTGGATGAAGGCTAGCCAGCGCTCCTGCAGCAGCGTGGTGCAGGCGGTGCACCCAAGTGTGATGACGTGATGCACACAACAGCAGGATCGCAGGGCATGCAAGGGATAGGGCACAAGGCAGCTGGACTGTGCGCCACTGCATGGCATTCCAGCAGACAGAAAATCAAGTGTATTGCGCATGCGCCTCAAGTCAGCGGTTTGAGCAGCAAGACGCCCCTCAAATAGCAGCAGGTAGGTGACTGCACCTTGACAAACAGCGCCTGGTCGCCGAGGTCGCCCCGAATGACAAACCGATCAGCGGGGGCCTGCGCCTCGTCCAGTGTGCGGATGTACTCGATCAGCGCCACGTCGCTGCAAGGCACGGGCAGGGGCGTGGGCAGCGGGGTGAGGAGGAACACATGCACACCGGGCAGGGCCAGTGGAGCGGCGGCGGCAGCGGTGGTGGCGGCGGGGGCGCCGGGGCTTGTAATGATTGTAATGAGAGCGGCTAACGCACATAGATCATGCAAAGATGCCCCAACAACGCTTAGGCACCACAGCAGGGCGGGCAGCGGCTTGCAGAGCCCTGCAGGAGGCCCCGACGCGAATTCGTGGCTTTAAACGCCGCTGCGGCTGATCACCACAGCTCACCCTTGGATCAGGACGCCGTGGGTGGCTGCCACCATTAGCCGGGCGCTGTAAACAGCGCACTGAGCGTTTGGCCTGCGAACTGGTGGCCTCCGTAGTGATCGGGCTCTTTGATGTGCAGGATCGATCGATCTTAGCTGGATCTGAGCGCCAAACAAGATGGAAATGCCTGCCAGGCACAGCGCGTGCCGCCGCCGCTTCCACTGCCGCGAAGCCCCTCCCTTGTTTCGGCTCATTGACTCCTTCTTACATCATTCCCAAGCCAGCCACGCCAGCCCTCATGGGCTGCTTGGTTCGCTGCTGCTGCGCCACCAGCTGCCGCAGCATGCCGTGCATTTCATGGCACAGCGACTCCACTGCCGCAACCCGCCGTTCAAGCAGGCCTAGAGCTTCAGCCATCTGCTGCTGCTGCCGCTCCTGCTGCTGCTGCCGCCGCCGCCACTCGTCCAGCAGCGGTGCTGCCTGCTGCAGGAGGGAGGGCGCCTGCGGCTGCTGCTGCTGCTGCAAGCCCGCTTGGGCCGAGGCAGGCTCGTTCGGCAGCTGCTGGGCGGCTGGTGCCGCCGGCTGCCGCAGCACGGCATTGGCCAGGGAGACCATCAGCGCACGCTTGGGGTCTGCAGCTTGGCCGTCCCCTTGCCTCCTCCCTGCCTCCTCAACCACAAGCCGGCTCAGCATCTGCCGCACTTCGTCAATTTGTGATCCCCCTGCTGCTGCTGCTGCTGCTGGCGGTGCTGCTGCTGCTGCTGCTGCCACTGTTGCTGCGGATGCTGCGGCCGGCGCAGCTGCTGTGGGCGCTCCATGCGCTGCTGCAGATGGTGCCGGCGGCAGCTGCACTGCCGCCGCAGCCCCGCCGTTGGATGCCTCCCACAGCTCTGCCCACTCTGCTCCCGAAACCGCTCCACCGCTGCTGGCGGCTGGACCCGCTGGGGCCGCACTGGATTGCAGCTGTGGGGCTGGCAGCAGCTGCAGGCTGGCCAGGCGCAGCTCATCCCTGTCCACCAGTGAAAAGAGGCGCAGGCGCACCACGGGCGGCACGAGCCATGCCTGTGCCCAGGTGTGCTCCAGCACCCACAGCTGCTGCCCTGGCAGCTGCGTGCCGCGGCATGTGCACACGTAGCTGGGGGTGCCGTCGGGAGCAGCGCTGTACATCTCCCACACGCGTGCGCTGCTGTGCAGCTGCAGCCCAATGGTGCCCTGCGTGAAAGAGGGCAGGGGTGGCGGAGGGTCGTGGGCAACGAGCAGGCAGCGGCGGCGGCAGCGGCGGCAGGCAGTGTGCAGCCCATTTGCAGCCTTCCACCAAATTCGACTCGCCTGTGGCAGCTGCACAGTGATTTCGGCAGGTATGCAGGAGCCCTGGGCCCGTCGAAAGAGGCCGGGGGAGGGGGCAACCTCCTCCCAGCTGCAGCGCCAGTCCGCGTGGAGCATGCTGTGATCGCAGGCTTTGGAGCACACAGCCGTGCCCATCAGAGAGCAAGATGGTTTCATGCAGAGAGGCGGCCAGATGCAGCCACTAGGCGGGGCGTGAGGCTGTTTGCGGGCATTTAGCAGCCTTTGCGCACATTCAGAAGCCGTCATACCAGCGCCAGGCCCACCTCCTGCTCGTGTTGAGCCTCGACCCGCTCCAGTTGCGCTCCCAGCCGCCTGCCTGCGCCCAGCATGGGGCGCAAGGATGGCGGGGAGCCGTCGCCGCAGCGTGCTGGGCAGGTAGAGCCTGAGCAGCGCCGCGGGCGGCGGAGCAGCCCCGCCGCCGCCAACAGCGGCGAGCGGCAACGGCGCTCGCGTTCACCTGATGTGCGGGGCAGCAAGGATGATCAGCAGCAGGACAAGCGGCAGCGAGGCGAGGGCGAGCACCGGCCAAGACGGTCACGGTCCCGCTCGCCGCCTCGCGGAGGCAGCGGCAGCAGGCCGGACAGCGGCCGGGGCGGCAGCAGTGACCAGCGGGGCGGCGAGCGCAGCGCGTCTCAGCAGGAGGGGCAGCAGCGGCGCGGCTCACCAGACCGGCAGCGCAGCAGGCGCGAGTCGCCAGGCAGGGAGCGCGGCAGGCGCGAGTCGCCAGACTACAAGGATGCCGGCCCCACCAGCCGCAGCCGCCGCGACTCTCCAGACTATGGGGATGCCGGCCCCACCAGCCGTCCGCGCGGCCGACGCTCACCCTCGCCACCGCGGGGCCGCGGCGGCTGGCAGGGCGATCGTGGGGAGCCACGAGGCGGCAGGGGCGGCTGGCCAGGCGACTGGCGGGGCGGCGGCGGCGGCTGGGAGGGCGAGCGAGATCGGCGGGGCGGCCGGGACGGCGGCCGCGGCGGGCAGGGCGATCAGGGCAGGCGTGGGCCCCCGGAGCGCGGCGGCAGGGACGGCGGCTGGGGAGGCATGGACGGCGGCGGCGGCGAGCGGCGAGACCCTCGCCTGGGCCCTCGCTTCATGCCTCGAGTCATGCAGAGGCAGCACCCAGGCGACGACAGGGGACCGTACGGCCGCCGCGGCGAGCGGCCGCGCAGCCGCAGCCCTCCGCGGCACGAACAGGCGCCGCAGCGCCCCGCCGGCACGGTGGCTGACAATCCGGAGGCGGCAGCTGACATTGGTGGGTGCTGCTGGGGGCAGCGGTTGGTGGCAGTACAGCTTCGCTACCTGCATCACACCTGTAAATGCAGGCATCTGGGCAGCCTTGGCTTGCATGCTGCAGCCTGCCGCGTCTCCCCCCTGCATGCAGGAGAGCCATGTTCAGATGTTGCTGCTCACAGTCACCAGGAGTTCCCATGCTGATGGTCTGCCCCTGGTGTCCCCCGTCTTGCAGGTCTTGGTGCTGCCGCCGCGGCGTGATGGGCCGAATGGCGAGACGTTTCTTATAACGAAGGACACCCAATGAACCACCCAGTGTTCTCTGCTGCTTGGCAACTGCCCCAAACCCTTCGCACCACGCTGCCACCTGCCAGCACTGTGCTCCCCAATCGCCCT
>VFQQ010004433.1_pt1 | contig 12411 bp, 18 predicted proteins | sample 3512341 | NCBI WGS metagenome assembly VFQQ01 (sample SAMN10412373, study PRJNA504923) | tailings metagenome | isolation source: Relicate 2 Philex TSF1 revegetated site | place: Philippines: Tuba, Benguet | collected 2017-08-29 | reverse complement strand
GGGGGGGGGGGGGGGGGGGGGGGGGGGGGGGGGGGGGGGGGGGGGGGGGGGGACCAATGAAGAGGTAGGGAGGCAGGCTGCAGGGGCAAAGTCACCGCTGGGTTCCAGCATTTCCGCCAGCCCCAGCCTCTGGGGTGAAACAATGCAGCCAAGAAGCGCGCCCTGCATACCCCCTAGCCTGCTGGCGGGACGCACCGCAGGTAGTTGAAGCGGATGTTGTCGGGCAGGCCGCGCACCACCAGCGCGTCTCCGTGCCGCAGCTTCACCTTCTGCTCAGGCACGTACTCGCCCTGTTGGGAGGGGAGGAGTGAAAGAGAGGCGAGGGGCAGCCGGTGAGGTGAGCAATGTGGCAGGTGGTAACCATGTTGCAGGCTTGCATGAAGAATGCAGGGCAGGGCAGCACAACCCACCAAGCTCCGCAACCTTGTCTCTCCAACCCTCCCAAACTTGCTGCCACCTCCGACCGCACCACCACCAACATGAATTCAGCCACCCACCCCACCCCACCCCCCCATCAGCCACTCTCACCTGGATGATGGCCAGCAGGTCTCGGAACGTGCCACGCGACGACGCGCGGTCCCCCTTGTTCAGCCGGCTCACGTCGCCGCGGTTCTTGGCCAGGTCGCGCATGCGCTCCACAATCGCCTCCAGGCTGTCCACCTCGTCATCCTCATCATCGTCGCCCTCCTCAGCGCCAGCGCTGGCCGCAGCAGAAGAGGTGGCGATGGGCGGCAGCGGCGGCCGCGGCAGCGGCGGCCGCCCAGATGGGGACACACGCTGCGCACCTGCTGCCGGCGGCTGCCCGCTGCCGCTGCCTGCCGCCGCTGCGCCGCCGCTGGAGGCCGCTGCCGCGCCGTTGGAAGCGGCGCTGGGGCTGCCAAATGGCGCTGCCGGGGGCGCCTTGGCTGCAGGGGAGGTGGGCGGCGTGCCCACCGCCAGCGCCGCCAGCGAGTTGGGCTGCCGCGTGCTGGGCGGCGGCCGCGGCGACTCTGGCAGGCTGGAGAGGTCGCCCATCTCCCAGAGCAGCGCGATCGCTTCTCCCGCTGCACCGCGCACATCAACATCGCTGCCGTTGAGCAGCTGCGCCAGCAGGCCCAGGTGCGTCTCCACAAAGTGGCTGTCCAGCTGGTGCGAGGGCACCGTGGTCAGCAAAAACGCCCAGCCACGTAGCGCGGCGGTCACCACGGCCGAGGCAGCAGAGTGCTTCCAGCCTGGACAGGCAGGGGGTGTAGAGATGGCAGGCAGGCTTTGGTTGGCTGGTAAGGTCCTTGCCATCACAACATGCCAAAATCCTGCAGTGCAGCCGCAACACCACAGCAGCTCTGGTGCCAACCAGACACCCCGGCACTCCCATCCATGCACAGGAGGGCGCACCTGCCATGACCACGCGCCACAGCGTGTGCATGCTGTGCAGCGTCTCCGCCGCGCCCTCCGAGCCGATGAAGCACAGGACGCTAAGTGCCTCCGCCACGGCCACCCGCACCGCCGCATTCTTGCCCGTGAGCAGCATCGGCTCCATGAGCGGCTCAGCCTGTGGAACATGCCAGGGTGGGGTTGGCAACTGCCTGTGAGCACCCTGCACCAGGCTTGCGGCAAGTTTGCAGACAGCTGATGGAATGGCAGCAGCAGCGCTCTGCATCCATGCCAGGCACAAGCAGGCTTGCTGTCGGGGCCCAGGCCTGCCTCCAGCCCTGCTGCGCTTTGGGCCCCCTGCCATTGTACGCACCTCCCTGTAGATGCCCTCCGAAGCGTTGGAGGCGCCCAGCGTGGTCACATGCAGCCCCAGGGCCTTGGCCGCCAGGCACGCCTCCGCCTCCTTGCCACGCCGCATTGATGTGAGGAACAGCTGCGTGAGCGTGTCCTCCCTGAGTGCGTGCAGGGTGCCACAGCAGCAAAGCGGTGTCAGTAAGGGGCAGAGTGCAGCCTGCAGCTTTGCCTAGGCGACATCTTGACGTGGCACGGCATGGCAAATAGCAGCGCCTGCAAAGCAGCGCCACAACCCGCCCCATTCCCCTCGCACCGGAAGGCGCAGTCGTCGTATCGGTAGGTGGCCATCAGGCCCACCAGCGTGGACAGCGCAGACTCCCGCGTGGTGGCCCTGCCCAGGGAGTTGAACAGCAGCACACTAGGTTCAGAAAACGGTGGCGGTGGCAGCTGCAGCAGCAGCAACAATAGTATGAGGAGGCAATCAGTCTACTGCTGGCCACAGCAAGGGCGCTGCTGCGGTGCACACCTTATCGCTGCAGCACGAGCTGCACACCAGCACGAGCTGCACACCAGCACGAGCTGCACACCAGCCCCACTGCCCTGCCACCCTGTTCCGCACCGCTTCTCGTACAGCTGCTCCACGGCGGTGTCAAAGGGGTCCACCTCCAGCTCCTCGTAATCCTCGTCGCGGTCCCGTGCTCCGCTGCCGCGCCGCCCCCCGCTGGCGCGGCTGCCCAGGTCCTCTCGCGAGCACAGGCTCTCCGAGTCGTGCTCCGACCCGCCTGCGGACGACTTTCCTGCAGCGTAACAGTTGCGTGAGCATGGAAATGAGCAGCCATTGTGCTTGGGCACACCGATGCAAGCGGCGAGGGGTGAGAGCGGCGGCGGCGGCGGCAGCGGTGCGCGCGCCCAGCAGCGCCACCCGAGCCCTGCAGCGCTGCTGGGCAATCCTGGACCTCCGTCGCAACTAATCCCACGGCTGGGTGGGCCCTGACGGCCGGGTGGCCCTCATGCGCCGCCCTGCTCGTGGCGGCGGCACTGCCGAGACGCCCGCGCCCTCTGACTCACTTCGACCCATGACGGTACGTGTGTCCCGCGCCTCGAGGCTTGAACTGAAGCTCGCGGGTCCGGCACTCTCGAGCAGGCCGTTCTGAGCAGCTGTTTGGGAGGCCGGGAGCCTTACAAGAGGCGCACAAATGAAGCGAGAACGACGAGCGAGGGAAGGGGAAGAATCAGTTTGTGCTGCGCTGCGGCGCCGCCCCATCGTCGGGCGACCGCAAGCGCGCAAGGACCTGCACGAGCTCACAAGCGCTCGTGCTCTGCTGCTCCACACTGGCTGCTGCTGCTGTTACTGCTGCTGCGGGGCACTTGCTGCCACACGCTGCCGCTGCCGCAGCTTTACGTCCGCTTCTTCAGCTTCGGGTCGGCAGCCGTGCCGCGCAGCCACTCGTCCTTGTTGGTGGAGATGGCAGCTGCAAAAAGGAGCGTGAGTTGGGACAGGCAGGACGGGTTGGAAGAGCGGCATCAATGCAGGACTAAAGACTTTGCAACATGTGGAGGTGGGCATGCCAGAGATAAGCACTAGGCCGTTCCTGCAGCGCGCTCTGCTGCGCACCCTCCCCGCACCTGGCCGGGGCGCGGGCTTGCTCTTCTTGACCCAGCCCTTGCTCTTCCCAAACTCCAGGGCCAGGTAGGCTGCAGGCAGGGGGGAAGGGGGCCGGAGCCGGTGGGAATCAAAGGCGCACAGATGCGGGATTTAGTGCCAAGGCGAGGGCAGGCGGCAATGGGTGAGACGAGAGCCAGGGTTGAGCTGGCGCTGCGGCCGCCTCCCACACCTTGCCAGATCAAGGCAGCCAGTGCACTCACCCAGGAAGCCCACGAGGGCGAGGCCGATGATGTAGAGGCCGATGAGCTGGGTGTCAAACAGGGTGGGCTCCTCAATCACCTGCGCGGACGGGTTGACCGCAGCTGCTGGGTTGCAAGTATGGCGCCGCTGCAAGGCTGCGTGTTGTGGGCATGCACATCGCTGCCGCGCCCTGCAGCCCTGTGCAGCGCCTGTCTTGCAGCCGCCACTGCAACCTGGCGCGTGCTGCCTGCCCTCGCCGCCCCACCTGGATGGTCTCGTTGAAGAACAGCTTGGTCTTGAACTGGCCGGCTGCGGCGTACACCAGGGTGAGCTGGAGGATGAACTCGCGGGGCGGCAGCTGGCGCGGCAGGTGGATGCTGTACTCAGCGCTCGTCTCGCCGCCCTGCGCCAGCTGCACGTCACCCAGGTACTGCAGAGGCGCGGGTGGAGGGGGCCAGGGTGCTGAGCGCAAGGGCGACTATGGATGCGTCACAGCACCGCATGGAAATAATGTCGTTTGACCAATGCTCGCTGCGTTGATACAATCGTGCCACAGCATGGGTCTGCAGCGTCTGCAGTGTGAATCCCTGTTCAAAGCAGCAGCAGCAGCGGCACGCAGGCCACAACCAGCCATCACACAAATCTGTGCATGTGGGGCACGTGTGGGCCCCAACCGCCAGCAGCACGGCAGCATGCACGCACCTGGGAGGTGAAGTTGTACAGGTTCATGGAGGCGTTGTAGGGGGAGGCCAGGTTGGCCAGCGCGTAGGTGACGTTCAGCGTGCTGCTGCCGATGTTGCGCACGCCCAGCACGCAGCTGGCGGGCTTGCCGGCGAAGAACGACTTGGTGGGGTGCTCAGGCCACCAGTTGTGCACCTCCAGCTCTTCCTGGGCGCGCACAGCGCCGCATGCTGCAGGGAGGCGGAGCTGGCGGGCCACTTTGAGCACACAACAGCGGTGCCCCCGCCGCCCGAAAAGGGGCGGTGGTCGGCAGTCGGCCTCACAGCTGGCAGCGGCGGGGCTGCCCCGCCCGCAGCATCCAAGCCCTGCTGTGCTCGAGGCCGTGTTTGCCGTCTCAGGGCGGGGGCAGGCAGAGAGCTGGACGGCCGAGATCATCACAGACGCCCGCCCGCCCCTCCGACCCTTGCAGCCACCTCGCTGCAGCACGCTCACCCGCCAGCAGCAGCGCCGCGCCGAACAGCAGCGCCACAGCCCGCGCCATTCTGTGTGCTCCGCACCCGTCGACCTGCTCGGGCAACTGGGCTGCTTCCCGCGATCGACAGCGGTGCGATGAGGCGTCGGCGGCGCGATCGCCGCGTTCCATGCCCCCACCGCCTGCTGGGCGTCCGCAGCAGGCGGCCCCTTTGCTGCCGTTGCCGCTTGCAATCCTGCAGCTACATGCTGCTTCCCCAGCGGGCTGGACCTACCATGCTGCAGTAAAGCAGGCTGCGGAGCTGTTCCAGACGTCTACCGGGTGCTGCTACACTGAAAGGCAGCCTGCAGTGAGTTCAGTGTTGTGCAGGGAGGCGGTTGGCAGCCAGCACACCACAGGTCCACCTCCTCCGCCCTGCTTCCTCGTCGCTGTGTTTCTGATGCAGGGTGCAAGTAGAGCAAGCAGCGGATCTTGTGATAACTCAAGTAATGGGCCCGCTGCACCCCGCACAGTGCAGCCTTGGTGTTCGCCGGCTTGATCTCAAGAGGCACCGGCGGTGCGGTGGAGGCAACTTGCGCTTGCAACGCCAGGCGGCAGGGTGTCAATCCCTGCTGCACCCGCAGGACTACAGCCCTCAACCTTGACATGGAAACAAGTTCACTTCCAGAGCCCAGCTGCAGGCAAAATGGGACATTACGCGGGCGTTCATCGCCGCACGTGCGAGGCCGCCGCCAGGCGGGCGCCGCATCTATCTGCACCTCACCCCGCCCTTTCGCAAGCTTACAGAGACGCTGGTGCAGCGACAGTGGTTTGGCAGTGCCCGCAGCAGCAAATATGCAGGCGTGCGCTACACTCCCCCTACCGGCGGCCCTGGCGCCCCGCCCGAGCCGTGCAGGGGTCACCCGGCGCTCGGGTGGCTCTCTGGTGGTGTGCCAGGCGCAACCAGAGGTCAAGCGCGGCGCGCTGGGCGTGGAGCTGGGTGAGCGCGCGCTGGCCACGCAGCCTGGAGACCCCTGAGGCCGCTGCACCTGTTTACTGCCAGCCTTGAGGTTTTGGAAGGCAATGCAAGCGGGCAGGGGGGGCCGCTTACCCTCTGCGCCGGCGCCCCCACCGCTCGCGGGGTTTCTGCCGCTGCCGCTGCGTCTCTTAAGGCACCTTTCAACCTGCCTTGCCTGCGCTGTCGCGATGTCTGCAGGCCCCATTGGCCTCACCATCGGCAAGGACGTGCATCTGGTGAGCCTTGGGCACGGGTGCACAGCAGTGCCGGCAGCGCTCGCATGATGGGGGTTGGTGAAGGCAGGCCGTACGCATCGCAGGCCATCCACCGCCCACGACCCCTTGTTGTTGCAGGAGGAGAGCGAGCAGCAGCAGAATGGCGGCGGCAGCGGCAACGGCGGCAGCCCCCAGGGCGAGGACCCCAAGAAGGGCGGCAAGCCGCGCAAGGAGGGCGCCGCGCAGCTGGCCAACAGCGTGATGGACAAGGCGGGCGTCAGCCTGGGCCCCATCGGCCTCACCGTGGGCAGCGAGCTGCAGAACCTGAGCCTGGATGATGAGGATGGCGCGGGTACGGCGTCCCGCCCCCAGTCGTACGCCTCGCTGACCACCGCTGAGTGGCGCGCGCTGTACGAGAAGGACGGCTACGTCGACCTGTGGGTGGAGGAGGAGTTCAACTCGGGGTCGCGCCTCGTGGTGAGCAGGGGGGCTCAGGCGGGGTGGCAGGGACGCAAAATTGCCTGTTGGCAGCCGATGCATCGGGTCACCCATGTCTTGGGCATGGCTGCGCCTGCGCTGCTGTGCGTGGGCAAGCAGTGCGATTTGCCGCAGCATGCGCAGACATCAGCATCCTTGCCTGCAACCTTGCTTCCTTGCTCCACCTGTATTTCCTTGCTTGCTCGTTGCCGGCAGCCTCACGTGCCCCTGCCGTGGCCCCACCCTTGCACCATCCCCGCAGGGCGGCAGCGCCGTGTACCGTGGCGGCGTGGCGGGCTACATGTCGGGTGAGGGCCCTGGCCTGGAGACGGCGCAGCGGCACAAGGTCCGCATCACCAACAACTACACAAACGAGGAGTTTGAGGTGGAGGTGCCGGAGGACAGGTGCGCAGGGGCATGAGGCGGGGCGGGGCGGGGCTTGGTGCTGCAGTTGGTGGGATGCAGTATATGGCAGGAGCAGATGCTGTCATGTGATGCATGTGCAGACAAGCTGTCTGGGCATGGCAAGCAACACATGTGTGGCGCGGTGCAGCAGCCAGCGGGTTGCCCTGCCACTCGCCCCCGCCCATGCACCAATGCCGCCTGCTGTGCTGCCCGCTCCCACCTGCAACAGGTACATTCTGTGGGCTGCTGAGGAGGAGGGCTACGACCTGCCCTACGCCTGCCGCCTGGGCTGCTGCACCGCCTGCACCGTCAAGGTCAAGGAGGGCGAGGTGTACCAGCCGCACTCGCTGGGCCTCAGCAAGAACCTGCGGGACCAGGTGGGGCAGGGGGTGGTTTGCTGGAGGGGGCCATGGTGGGGAGCAGGGAACATGGATGTCTGCAGGGTACTGAGGTGTACTTTCAGGGTGCTGCAAACTGCCTGCAGGCCAGAGTTTGGTATTTCCCTGCATTTAAAGCCATTTCCGCCATGTGCACCTTGCCCCGCCGCAGGGCTACGCGCTGATGTGCGTGAGCCTGCCGCTGACCGACTGCGTGCTGGAGACGGTGCCTGAGGACGACGCATACATGCTGCAGGTGCGCGTTTAGGGGCTGTGTTGGTGACTTGGCCCATGCTCTGGCCTGGAGCAATGCGTGTGCTTTACGGTTTCCATTCAGCAGGCACGACAGTTTTGCCGGCAGCGCAAGCCTTAGCATCACAACCCTCTGCCCTGCCTCGCCTCTCGCCCCGCAGTTTGGCCGCCAGTTTGACGAGCTGGCCACCGACCCCAACGCGCCCAGTGTGGAGCGCGACGACTTTGCCATCGAGCTGGCCATGCTGGACGAGTAGAGCGCCTGCAGCACAGGCACGTGCGCAGGCGGCACCAAGCGAGCTCGCGACAGCCGCCTGCCAACAAGCCCGCTGCTTCCTTGATGGGGCGCTCTATCTTCCCTCGCCCTGCAATTTGCCACTGCTACTTTTGCCCCGTTGCTGCTGGACATTGCCCAGCCTCGTTTTGCTCAGCTTTGCCATTGCCCCCGCACTTTCCACAAGCCACTATGGGCGCTGCCGTGCCCGCCATCACGTCATCCAGTTCCCTTTCATACGACGCTTTTCCCGCCTCTTCTCACGCTGCGTGGCATTCCCCGCGGCCGTGTGCCCCGTCTGGTCCTGAATTTTTTCGAGCCCTGACTATGCTTAGCTTGTTACACTCGTTTGTGTTTGGCAACAACGAATCCTCCGCATGCGGCCACTGCATGGCTGCTCTCACATTGAACTGGATGCAACGTCTGGCGCTCCCTGCCAGGGCCCTGTAAATGCAATACTTACCCCAGATGATGGTTGGCGACCTGCAGCGCACAGTGAGATAGCAGGACAAAGCAACAACAGCACACAAGGGCAGGCAGGGAGGCACGAGCGGAACGAGCGGCACAGCAGCGACACGAGGCGACAAGCACACTGTTTCGCATGTGTCACTTGCGAGCGAGGCCACACTGCCAAAGGGTGAAGGAGCGCTAGCAGAACAACTGTGCAAGGTCGTGAGCACCTGCATCAGAGGCAACTGGATGGTTCAACTTGAAGCACAGCAAGCAACCAGAGCCGGTGCTGCAAGGTTCACGCTAACGATTTGGAGCGGAGCAGAAGCACTGCTGTCTAGCTAACGCAAACCAATCGATCGTCTTCAGCTATCAGAGGTTCGTCTCCACAGCTCAAACCTAGCACCTGAGCAGCCAGGAACCATCGCGCTGCAAAGCTGCCTGCATTTGGCAGCAGACTGTGGCGCCAAACTGTGGCGCAAACAGCTACTGAGCCGATGTCTGCAACCTAGAAAGCGGCAGTGTGGCCTTCAAAACTGTCGTCTAACACGTGTGTTTGTCAAAGAGAGGAAGGGCGCAGGCAAAACTGTACAGAGCAGACCCATGCCCGAAAAGCTATCCAGGGCATGGCCGCCACTAAACAGTCGATGCAGCAATGCAAACACGCTCAGGATTGAACCTGGTCATGCCGCGCAGCACGACATGGGGTCCCATGCTTCACTAGTACGGGCGGTAGCGCTGCTGCTGCTGCTGGGCACCACCAGCACCTCCTGTGCCGCTGCGACCGCCAGCACGCCCATACCCGCCGCTGCCGCCGTAGCCACCAGCCTCCCCGCCGTCCGCTGCACCGCCCATGCCGTATGCTGCAGCCGCAGAGAGCGGGTTGTAAGCACTGCCGCCGCCGTAGCCTCCCGTGCTTCCATAGCCGCCTGCATCGTTGCCGCCTGTAGCGCCACCAGCTGTGCCGCTGCCGCCGCCGCCGCCGCCAAGTGCTGCCATGCCCTGTAGGCCTGCCGCTGCCATGTTGGGCAGGCCGGCCATTCCCGCCGCCCCCGGCATGCCGCCCATGGCTGCCATGCCGCCGCTGCCGTCCAGGCCGCCCATGCCTGCCTGCATGCCGGCCAGCATGGCTGGGGTGATGATGGGTCCCACAGGCATGCCCGGCATGCCCACCATGCCTGCAATGATGGGGCAGGTGAGGGCAGGTGTGCTTCAAGCCGACCTAGCAGAGCATATGGCTGCTGGGCATGGCAGCACTGGCCAACAGCAAGGCCTACCGCACACATGGGATCACGCAAACACATGGATGGAAGTACATGCTGAACCTATTTCACATGCTGCACTGCACCACCAACCTGAGGGCAGCGCCATGCCTCCCATGGCCATCTGGCCCAGGCCGCCCGGCATGCCTGCCGGCGTCATGCCGGCCATGCCTGCAGCCACAGCAGTGGAGAGGTGGGCATGAAATCAAGCTGGGCAGAAGGCATGGTGGTGATCTGAGCGGTGTGTGACTATCTCATGCGTGCATCAGGCAGGACATGCACACCGTCAGCACAAGCATTCCCCGCCCTGCCCCCTCAGCTTGGCTTTCAGCTGCACGCACCCTGCATGGCGCCGCCCTGCATCATGGCTGCCAGCATGGCGGGGTTGAGCAGCGCGCCCATCATGGCTGGGTTCATCATGGGCATGCCTGCCATGCCGCCCATGCCGCCCATGCCTGCCATGCCCATGCCGCCAGCTGCCGCCGCTCCTGCGCCGCCTGCTGCCGTAGCTGCGGCAGGGCCGCCGCCGGCACCGCCGCCGCCAGCACCGCCGCCACCGCCGGGCCAGTTGGCCCGCCGCGTCCGACACCTGCATGGGTTGAGGGGCAGCAGAGCAGGAGTAGGGTTGGGACGGCATAGGGGCAGGCCGGGCGGTTGCAGCGAGGCACGGCAATTCCAACCTCAAGCAGTGCTGGCTACTACTTCCATGCCCAGCGCATGCACAGCATGGCAAGCCAGCCCGCATGCAGGTGCCCCACCTGGTGCAGGTGTGCCGCCAGCCCTGGTTGCTGTTGCCGCACTCAGCGCACACCCAGTCCTGCGTCTTGTCCACCGGCCCTGCGCCGCCGCCGCCGCCGCCGCCGCCACGGCCACCCATCTGGTGCATGCCGCCGCCGCCGCCGCCGCCGCCGCCGCCGCTGGGCACCACCTCGCCCTGGCCGATGGCGCGCTTGCAGTCCACACGGCGGCCTGCGATGTGGTGCTCCTGCACCAGGCACTTCTCCACCGCCACCTCGTCGTCAAAGGTCACAAACCCAAAGCCGCGGCAGGAGCCGTCGGGGCGGCGCAGCACCGTGGCCTCCTGCAGCACAGGGGGAGGGGGCCGGAGGCAGGGGCAGGGCAGAGTGGGAAGCACCTCCTGGCGTGCTTTGCCTGCAAGAGGCGGCTGCCGCTACCTGACGGGCACATGGCCAGCCGTGGCTTGCCGCTGCTTCCTGCTGCCGCAGCGGTTCCCCCCGCAGCAGCCTCAAAACCGCCAGCACCACACCCCCACGCACCACAATGGTGCCGTAGGGCATAAAATGGGCACGGAACTCGGCGTCGCTGATGTCGCTCAGCCCGCCCACAAACATCTTGCGCGTGGGCTTGTCGCCGCCCTGGCCCTGCAGCAGGAGGTGGTGTGGCGCATGCTTTCATTTGATCCATCAAGGTAGGAGCACAAACTGCCACTCTGCAGCTGCGGGGCCATAGTGATTCCACCTCGGCTGCTGTGCAGCACGGCTGAGGCAAGCATCTGCAGCAGGCACTGAACGCACCTTGGGCACCGCGGCCTTGGCATCAACCTTGCGCCCATCAATGTAGTGCTCGTGATGCTGCAGGAGGCATGTGAGGGCAGCAGGTCAGTGCCGATTGGACATGATGCGCCACGTGCTACTTGCTAGCAAAGCTGAGGCTGGTGACCGGGAAACTGAGCTGGCCATACGAGCGCTGCCGTTCAATCCAACCCACACCCTCATAACCACAGCTGCCTGCTGCCACAGTTGCCCCCTGCCAGCCCCCTCTGCGTGCAGCGCACCTCCAGGAAGGCCTGCGCCGTGGGCACGGCCGCAAAGGTCACAAACGCGTAGCCCTTGCCGCTGAACACGTGCACGTCGGCAATCTCGCCCCACTGGCCGCAGTAGGCGCGCAGGCTGTCGTCGTTGGTGTCATTGGACACACCGCCCAGGAACACCTTGGCGGGCACAAACGAGGGGCCCTGCAGGGGCAGAGGGCGGCTGGCAGGTGAGAAAGCGAAGCAGCAGTGCGAGCGGTGCAGCGGGCGGCGGCGAGCGAGCGGCAGCACTAAACCCCTCTCTCGGCGTTTGCGGTGTGTCGGATCTGGTTGCAGGATATCTGCCGGCCCGCTTCAGCCCCTTGGAACCCGCCAATCACGCCTGCAGCGCACCTCCCGCCTCGGTCCTCGCCCGCCCTGCGCTGCAGCACCGCCGTAGCCACCCCCCGACATGCCGACCATGTGTCCCATCATCGCTGCGCCCCCCGCTCCTGCGCCGAGCACCGGGGCGGGCAGGACTGGCGGGGGCAGCCAGGCCCCTTGCGTGGGATCCATGGCTCAGTTGTGCTGGTGTGTTGTTGCGAGCTGCAACGCCGAGGCAAAAGGCAGCGACCTGGCCCATGCAGCCAGCCTGGTGAGCTTGAATCGCCGCGATCGGGGCACTTGGTGCCGATCTCGCTGCTGCCAAAGCCCAATTTGGTCCCTGCAAGTCCGCAACTGAGGCCGGCAAGCCTGCTTTGCAGGCTAAGCGGCAAAAATGCAGGTGCTACCACTGGCAGCCTTCCCAGCAGCGCTGTGGGGCCCCAGCAGGCACCAATCCACTGCCAGGCGGCCGCCCGTTGCGCTGGGCCGGCGGGCGGTGGGGCGGGCAGCAGAGGCGGGAGCGGCAGCGGCGGTGGGAGCGGCTGGCACTGCCGCCGCTGCACCAGGTGGGCAGGGTCTGCCAGATGCCATGCCATGCCATGCTGCTGTTGCCTCCTTCTGATTGAACACATGCGTTACACGCAATGCTCTGCACTGCCTCAACGACCCTGACCGCCTGTGTGCAGCAGCCCAACCTTGGAGCACACACAGCTGGGAGTGGCGCGGCCACCGTGTGCGGTATGCCACGGCGGGCTGCGGACCGGCAGTTGTCTTGGTGCATGGCTTTGGAGCCAGCAGCCGGCACTGGCGGCGCAACATAGGCGTGCTGGCGGATGCAGGATTCAAGGTGGGGGGCCATAGT
>VFQQ010004432.1_pt1 | contig 12415 bp, 11 predicted proteins | sample 3512341 | NCBI WGS metagenome assembly VFQQ01 (sample SAMN10412373, study PRJNA504923) | tailings metagenome | isolation source: Relicate 2 Philex TSF1 revegetated site | place: Philippines: Tuba, Benguet | collected 2017-08-29 | reverse complement strand
GCCCACGTCGTTGCCCTGGCGGTTGAGCGTGGTCGGGTCGTGGATGTGGAAGAAGATCTCCAGCACCTCGCGCAGGCTGATCACGCTGTCGTCGAAGCTCACGCGCACGACCTCGGCGTGGCCGGTTCCGCCGCCGCACACCTGCTCGTAGCTGGGGTTGGCGACATGGCCGTTGCAGTAGCCGCTTTCCACGGCGCTGACGCCCTCGACGAGTTCGTACACCGCTTCCAGGCACCAGAAGCAGCCGCCGCCGAGGGTGATGGTCTGTTGGGTCATGTCACGATCTCTCCTGTGAACAAGGGGTCGGCGCGAGGGCTGCGCTCCTTACACTGCGCGCCATTCCACCTGAGGCCGGCCCATGGCCGCAGCCTGCCGACATGAACGAGATTTTCCTGGCCCTGGGCATCGAAAGCTGGAAGCCCTTCCTCACGGCGCTGGTGCTGCCGCCGCTGCCGCTGCTGCTGCTGGTGCTGGTGGGCGCGCGGCTGATGTTCAGGCGCCGGCTGCTGGCCTGGTTGCTGGTGCTGCTGGGCGTGCTGGGCATCTGGTTCAGTTGCACCGGCGCGCTCGCGCGCGGCCTGTCGTTCTGGCTGCTGAAGCCCACGCCGGCGCTGATGGAGGCACAGATCGCCGAACTCAAGCGTGCCCCGCGCACGGTCATCGTGGTGCTGGGGGGCGGGCGGCGTGACTACGCGCCCGAGTACGGCGTGTCCACGCTCAACGAACGCAGCATGGAGCGCCTGCGCTACGGCGTGTGGCTGGCCAAGCAGACCGAGCTGCCGCTGGCCTTCAGCGGCGGCGTGGGCCATGGCGCGCTGCCGGGTGCCAGCGAGGCCGAGATCGCGGCCCGCGTGGCCGAACGCGAGCTGGGCCGCGCGCTCAAGCATGTGGAGGGGCAGTCGCGTGACACACGCGAGAACGCCTTCAAGACCCTCGAGATGCTCGCGCCCGCCGGCGTCGAGCAGATCGTGCTGGTGACCCACGGCTACCACATGCAGCGTTCGGTGGACAACTTCCAGCGCGCCATCGGCACGCGCAAGATCAGCGTGCTGCCGGCGCCGATGGGGCTGTCGCCGGGCGGGCGCCTGCGGGTCGGCGACTGGCTGCCTTCGGCCACGGGGTTCGAGCAGACGCGGCTCGTGCTGCACGAGTGGCTGGGCCGGCTGGCCGGTGCGTAGCGCGCATCAGAACACCAGCGCGGCCACGAACAGGCCGACCATCACGAACGCGATCACCACCTTGGCCAGCATGCCGGCCATCATGCCGAGCCAGGTGGCCACGCCCACCTTGGCCGCCTGCTGGCCCACCTCGTGGTGCGGCGCCTGGCCCTGGCGCGCGATGAACTCCCCGGCCGCCGCACCCACCAGCGGCATGAACAGCACGCCCACCAGGCCCATGAAGAGCCCGGCCACCGTGCCCACGGCCGCGCCCAGCAGCGCCAGGCGGCTGGCGCCGGCCTTGCGCGCGCCCAGCAGCCCGGCCACGTAGTCCAGCGCCCAGGCCAGCACGGCCAGCACGCCGATGACGGTGAGGGTGCCGGCGCCGACGCGGGTGAAGTCGTCGATCCACGCGCCGACGAAGATGCCCGCCAGGATCAGCGCCGTGCCCGGCAGCGCCGGCAGCACGGTGCCGGCCAGGCCGGCCAGGATCAGCAGCACGCAGAGGATCCACAGCAGGGTCACGGACATGGTGCGGGGGCTCCGGTGTTGCAGGCGATGGGGGCGCATGTTGGGCCGCGCGCGCCACCGGCAAGGGTCCCGGCCCGGTTCACCCACCCGCGGCATGGCCTTGCACCCGGGGCACCGGCTTGGCGCACACTCCCGGCTCCTCCAGCAAGAACCGGTCTCCCGCACATGAAGCACTGGCTGATCGCCGCACTCGTCATCGCCCTGGTGGGCGCCGCTGCACCCGACCTGGCCGAGGCCAAGCGCCTGGGTGGCGCCAAGAGCAGTGGGCTGCAGCGCAACATGCCCGAGCGCACCTCGCCCGACGCGGCGCCGGCCAAACCCGCCGCGCCGGCGCAACAGGCCGCGCCCACGCAGCAAGCCGCCCCCACCGCCGGCGCTGCGCCGGCCGCTGCGCCCAAGCGCTCGTGGATGGGCCCGATCGCCGGCCTGGCTGCCGGCCTGGGCCTGGCCGCGCTGATGAGCCACCTGGGCCTGGGTGAGCAGTTCGCCAACTTCCTGATGATCGCGCTGCTGGCCGTGGCCGCCATCGCGCTCATCGCGTTCCTGATGCGCCGCTTCGGCCCCGCGCGCAGCGCCACGCCGGCGCTGGCCGGTGCCGGCGCGCCGTGGCAGCAGCCGGCCCCGGTGACCAGCGAGCGCCGGGCGCTCGATGCAGCGCCCGCGGCCTCAGCACCGGTGCAGCCGCTGGCTCCCCAGCAGGCCGAAACCGCGGCCATCACCCGCGCCTTCGTGCCCGCCGCCTTCGACAGCGAAGGGTTCGCGCGCACCGCGAAGATGATCTTCATCCGCATGCAGGCCGCCAACGACAGCGCCGACCTCGACGACCTGCGCAAGTTCACCACGCCCGAGCTGTTCGCGTCGCTGCGGCTGGACCTGCAGGAACGTGGCCCCGCGCCGCAGACCACCGACGTGGTGGCCATCGAGGCCGAGGTGCTGGACGTCGCCAACGAAGCCGAGCGCCAGATCGTCAGCGTGCGCTTCCACGGCCAGCTGGTGGAAGAGCGCGGCGCCGCGCCGGTGGCGGTGAACGAGGTCTGGCACCTCGTGAAGCCGCACGACGACAGCCGCAGCTGGGCCATCGCCGGCATCGAGCAGCTCAGCTGAAGAGCTCGGCCCACAGCGCCCGCATCCAGCGGTGCGCAGGGTCGGCATGGGCCCGGTGGTGCCAGACGAGGCTGACCTCGAAGCGCGGCAGCACCACCGGCAGCTCGCGTGACACCAGCCCCAGCGGCGCAGCCACCTGCGCCGCCAACTTCACCGGCACCACGGCCAGGTAGCGGCTTTCGCGCAGCACCCAGGGCAGCGCCGCGAAGTGCGGCAGCGCCAGTGGCAGCGTGCGTTCGATGCCATGCTGGCGCAGCAGGCGCTCGATGCGTTCGTGGCCGGTGCCTTCGGCCAGCACCTGCACCTGGGGCTCGACCGCCAGCCGCGCCGGCGTGATGCGCCCGCGCGCCAGCGGGTGCCCGGCGTCCATCAGCAGCACGTAGCGCTGCTCGAACAGGCGCCGGCGGTGGAAGCCCGCCTCGAACTCCGGCAGCCAGCCCACGGCCAGGTCGACGCTGCCCAGCGTCATGGCCTGCCGCGTGTCCTGCAGGCTGTTGCGCACCGTGTGCAGGGCGGCCTGCGGCGCCCGTTCGTGCAGCGCGGCCATCAGGCGCGGCAGGAAGGTGATCTCGCCGATGTCGGTCATGGCGATGCGCCAGGTGCGTGTGCTGCTGGCCGGCATGAAACGCGCGGGCCGCGCCAGGCTGCCGTCGATGGCCGCCAGCGCCGCCGTGAGCGCGGGTGCGATGGCCTCGGCGTGTGGCGTGGGCAGCATGCCCTGCGGCGTGCGGGTGAAGAGCTCGTCGCCGGTGGCGCGGCGCAGGCGCGCCAGCGCGTTGCTCACCGCTGGCGGGCTCAGGGCCAGGCGCTGTGCGGCGGCCACCACCTTGCGCTCGTGCCAGAGCGCATCGAAGACTCGCAGCAGGTTCAGGTCCATCGTGGTTGGTGCTTCACAGTGTGAAGTTCGACTTTAGACGGTGCTGCATGGCGCGAAGCACGGCAGCTCGCCAGAATGCGACGCACAGCAAGGAGACAAGCCATGCCCACGCTCGAATGGGGTGAAGCACCGATCAGCCGCGTGCCCGGCTGGGCCTACACCGACGAAGCCGTGTACCAGCGCGAGCTGGAGCGCTTCTTCTACCGTGGCCACTGGTGCTACGTGGGCCTGGAATGCGAGGTGCCCGAGCCCGGCAACTTCAAGCGCACGGTGGTGGGCGAGCGCAGCGTGATCCTGGTGCGCGACAACGAAGGCGAACTGCACGTGGTGGAAAACCGCTGCGCGCACCGCGGCGTGGCCTTCTGCCGCGAGCGGCACGGCACCGTCAAGGAGTTCGTCTGCCCCTACCACCAGTGGAACTACAACCTGCGCGGTGAGTTGGTGGGCCTGCCCTTCCGCCGCGGCGTGAAGCAGGAAGGCCAGGTGCACGGCGGCATGCCGGCCGACTTCAAGCTCACGGACCACGGTCTCACGCGGCTGAAGGTCGCACGGCGCGGTGGCGCCGTCTTCGCGAGCTTCGACCACGGCGTGGAACCCTTCGAGGTCTACCTCGGCCCCGAGGTGCTGCCCTACTACGACCGCGTCTTCAACCCCGATCGGCCGCTGAAGCTGCTGGGCATCAACCGCCAGCGCATCCCTGCCAACTGGAAGCTGATGCAGGAGAACATCAAGGACCCGTACCACCCGGGCCTGCTGCACACCTGGTTCGTCACCTTCGGCCTCTGGCGTGCCGACCAGAAGAGCCAGATGGTGATCGACCGCCACGCGCGCCACGCCTGCATGGTGAGCCGCCGCAACGAGGGCGGCGCGGGCACGGTGACGCAGGGTGTGAGCAGCTTCAAGGCCGGCATGCAGCTGCACGACGACCGCCTGCTCGACGTGGTGCCAGAGCCCTGGTGGAACGGCCCGAGCGTGGTGATGATGACGCTGTTCCCGAGCCTCGTCGTGCAGCAGCAGGTGAACTCACTGTCCACGCGCCACATCCAGCCGGTGGCACCGGGCGTCTTCGACTTCGTCTGGACGCACTTCGGCTTCCAGAGCGACGACGAGGCGATGACGCAGCGCCGCCTGCGCCAGGCCAACCTCTTCGGCCCCGCGGGTTTCGTCAGCGCCGACGACGGCGAGGTCATCGAGTTCGCGCAGCAGGCCTTCGCGGCCAACGGCCACGCGCGCACGCTCAGCGAGCTCGACGGCCTGGGCGTGCAGGCCACGCCGCACATGGTGACCGAGACGCTGATCCGCGGCATGTACCGCTACTGGCGCGAGGTCATGGCATGAAGCCGCGCCTGGACGCCGACACGCTGCTCGCCCTGCACGAGCTGCACGCCGACTACGCCGCCGCGCTCGACGCACGTGAGCTCGACCGCTGGCCCGGCTTCTTCACCGAAGCCTGCTCCTACAAGCTGCAGTCGCGCGAGAACTTCGACCGCGGGCTGCCGCTGGCCACGCTCTCGTTCGAAAGCCGCGGCATGCTGCAGGACCGCGTCTACGGCGCACGCGAGACGATCTACCACGACCCTTACGTGCAGCGCCACATCGGCGGCCTGCCGCGGCTGCTGGCGCGTGACGGTGAGGTGCTCGTCACCGAAACCGCCGTGCTCGTGCTGCGCACCAAACGTGACGCGATGCCCGAAACGCTGCTGGTGGGCCGCTACCTCGACCGCGTGCTGCCCACCCCCGAAGGCCTGCGTTTTGCGCAGCGCTGGCTGATCTTCGACAACGACCTGATCGCCAACTCGATCATCGACCCCGTATGAGCACCTGGTTTGACGTGGCGGAAGCCGCAGCCGTGCCCGACGGCGACGTGATCGGCGCCGTGGCCGCCGGCCGCGAGATCGGCCTCGTGCGCCTGGGCGACGCCGTGTTTGCGATCGACGCCGCCTGCACCCACGGCAACGCCAGCCTGTGCGGCGGCTTCGTGGAGCCCGACGGCAGCATCGAGTGCCCGCTGCACCAGGGCCGCTTCGACGTGAAGACCGGCCGCGCGCTGTGCGAGCCGCTGACGCAGGACCTGGCCGTGTATCCGGTGCGCATCGAGGGCGGGCGCGTGTTCGTGCAGATGGCCGCATCCCCAGACTGACGGAACCCGTACCACTGCCACGCCCGCACACTGCGGGCATGAAGCCGAACGCGGAGCTGGTCCTCACCGGCGCGCTGCCCTTCCTGCTCTACGCGGCCGCGCTGCTTGCGGCACCGCTGGCCTGGTGGCTGCTGCGCCGCTACCGCGCAGCGGTGCTGGCGGGCATGACCCGCTCTGCGGGGGCTGACCGCGAAGAATCCGACGTCACACGCCCCGCCTGGCGGCCGGCGCCGCCGCTGCGGGTGCAACGCCTGGGTGCGGCACCCGCTGGCGGCAGCGCCGCCGCAGCCCACGCGCGCCGCGCGCCCTGGCGCTTGGCTGGCGTGGCCGCCGCCGGTGGCCTCGTGTACGCGCTGATCATGGCGCTGGCCACGCTGCGATCGGGCGGCATCGAATTTCTGCCGCTGCGCACGCTGCACGTGCTGACCGTGCTCGCCTGGCCCGGCGTGCTCGCGGTGATGCTGCTCGCGGCCTACGATTGGCGCCACCGCGCGCTGCTGCTCGCGGCTTACGCCTTCGCACTGTTCCTGCCCTGGTGGCTGCTGCCGGCGCCGCCCCACGGTGTGGCCTGGAACGTGACCGTCTTGTGGGCCACCACCAACGGCGTGCCGACGCTGCTGGTGCTGCTGAGCCTGTGGCGGCGCGTGCGCGCAGTAGGCCCGCTGGTGCTGGCTTTCACGATCGTGGGGCTTTGCGGTGCCCAGCTGGTGCTGTGGGCCGTGAGTTGGAACGAGGCGGTGTTCCGCAGGGTCGCCAACGCCTTCTTCAACCTCGGCTTCGGTGGTACCAGCACCTTCTGGCTGCTGCAGTTGATCGGCGTCGTGGCCGCTGCGATGCTGTTCTGGCCCGCACTGCGTGCCGTTGGGCGGCGCTACGAAGCGCGGGGCTTCAGCGAACAGCAGCTCACGCTGGCCTCGATGTTCACGGTGTTCGCGCTGGCGCAGTCGATCCCGCTGGCCTTTGGCGGCCTGCGCTGGTTCTTCAGCGGCGCCATGGCGCTGGTGGCGGCTTTTGCCGTCATGGGGCTGCTGTGGCAGCTGCTGCCGGCTTCACCGCAGCCCGCGGCGCGCCTGCTGCTGCTGCGTGTGTTTGCGCTCGGCGCGCGCAGCGAACGTTTCTTCGCGCGCCTGCGCCGCCATTGGCAGCCGCTGGCGCCGGTGACGATGATCGCCGGGCCTGAACTCGTGCAAGGCACGGTCGAGCCGCACGAGTTCCTGGCCTTCCTCGGCGGCCGGCTCGAGCACCAGTTCGTCGCCGGCGCCGCCGATCTCGAAGAGCGCGTGGCCCGCTTCGACCCACGCCCCGCGCCCGATGGCCTGCACCGCGTCGAGGAACTCTTCTGCCGCAACGACACCTGGCAGATGGCGATGCAGCGCCTGGCCGACGACAGCGCCGCGGTGCTGATGGACCTGCGCAGCTTCGCGCCCGAGAACGCCGGCTGCCGCTGGGAGATCGGCCGTCTGCTCGACCGCATCGACCTGCGGCGCGTGGTGCTGCTGGTGGACGGCACGACGAAGCTGCCGTACCTGGAGAACACGCTGCACGAGCTGTGGCACGAGCTCGCGTCGGATTCACCCAACCGCCACAGTGGCGCCACCGTGCGGCTGCTGCACATGGCCGAGCCCACGCACGCGGCCATCAGCACCTTGCTGGGGCATCTGCTGGAGCCGGTTCAGCCACCCAGCAGCGCCTGAGCACCGCGCCAGACCGACCGCACCACCTCACCCGCCGGCAGCGGCTGCGCGAGGCCCACGCCCTGGCCTGACCAGGCCTGCATGCGCTGCACGTCACCCTCGGCTTCAGCCGCCTTGCGCATGGCGGCGCTGAGCCCCCGTTGCACCGGGTAGGGTGCAGGTTCCGGAGCTTCGGGCGCAGCGGCCGCGAGCACGTAGTCGGTGGCGATGGCGCGGCCCCAGCGGCCGGAGAAGGCGCGTGTCAGGCGCGTGGCTTCGGGCGGCAGCTGCGCCAGCCGCTGCACCCACGCGGCGGCCACCCCGGCTTCGGGGCAGAGCAGCATCGCCGTGCCCACCTGCACCGCGCTGGCACCGAGCAGCAGCGCGGCGGCGGCGCCGCGCGCGTCGGCAATGCCGCCGGTGGCCACCACGGGCACACGCACCGCATCCACCACCTGCGGCAGCAGCGCGAACAGGCCCACGGTTTCGTCGCGCGCCCGGGCCGCGTCGAACGCGCCGCGGTGGCCACCGGCCTCGGCGCCCTGCGCGACGATCACGTCAGCGCCCGCGGCCTCGGCCGCACATGCCTCGGCCACCGTGGTGACGTTGGCGAACCAGGCGATGCCGGCAGCCTTCAGGCGCTCGACGAACGCCGGCGGGTACAAACCCATGATCGACGACACCGCCGCCGGCCGCGCCGCCAGCAGCGCTTCGCATTGCGCGGCGAAGTCGGGCGGCTTCGCGTCACCGGCTTCGGGGGGCACGGCGGGGCCGAAGCGGCCCAGGAACTCGCGCAGGCGCGCTTCATGCGCCGCATCTCGCCGCGGTAGCGGGTCGGGGATCCAGAGGTTGATCTGCAGCGGGCCGTGGGCAGCGGCACGGTAGCGCAACACCCAGTCGGCGATCGCCGCCGGCTCCATCAGCAGCGCGCCGAGTGCACCCATGCCACCGGCCTGAGCCACCGCGGCCGACAGCGCCACGGCGGGCACGCCGGCCATCGGCGCCAGCAGGAAGGGGCAACGCAGCCCGAAGCGCTGTGCGAAGGCCTCGGCCCGGGCCAGCGCTGCGTTCATGCGCGCACCGGCGGCGCAAGTTCGGCGTTGGCCGCCAGCCAGTTGGCCGACGGCGCGCCGTCGCTCTGCGCAGGGTGGAAGTCGGCCCTGAAGTAGCGCCGCCAGGCCGCAAAGCCGTGGCGCACCAGGCCATGCTCGCGCCCGAACAGCGTGCGCCAGGCGCTGGCCCAGGTGGAGGGCCGCCACCAGCTGCCGTCATGCCACAGGTTGGCGAAGGTCTGGCGCGAGAGGTCGGTGACGAAGTGCCAGCTGACGATGCGGAACACACGCAGCCGCCACTCGTCGTTGCCACCGAGCGCGCGGTAGAGCTCGAAGGCGGTGCTGCGGTGTTCGCTCTCCTCGGCGCTGTGCCACAGCCACAGGTCACGCAGCCGCGGCTCGGCGCCTTCGAGCAGTTGCGGGTGCGTCAGCAGGTGCTCGGCAAAGATCGCCGTCCAGTGTTCGGTGGCTGCGGTCACCGCCAGGCGGTTGCGGTGGCCCACCTCGGCGAGCCTGGCGGCCCGGCGCAGGATGCGCGCCTCCCAGTGGTTCACCAGCCCCTGCTGCGTGAGATGGGCGTTGAACAGGTTGTGGATGTGGCGGTGCGTGGCTTCCTGGCCGATGAAGGCCTGCGCTTCTTCGGCCCAGCGCACCTGCTCCTCGGGCGGCAGCTCGGCCAGGCCCACACGCACGGAGTCGATGAACACCTGCTCACCGGCCGGGAAGCTCATGGACAGGGCGTTGAACATCGCCGTGCGGAAGGCGTCGCCGCCGGCCCAGTGGCTTGTGATGGGCGCCTTCAGGTCGATCTTCAGGCGGCGCACGGTGAGGGTGGTGCTCATGGGCCCGAGTATCGCGCTGGCGACAGGGCCTTGCCGGATGCGGCAGCATCGCGGCCATGACCCCACTCTCGGTACTCGACCTGGCGCCCATCGCCGAAGGCAGCGACGCCGCGCAGGCGCTGGCCAACACCCTCTCGCTCGCGCGGCACGCCGAGGGCCTGGGCTACCAACGCTACTGGCTCGCCGAGCACCACAACATGGAAGGGCTGGCCTGCAGCGCCACCGCGGTGCTGATCGCGCATGTGGCCGCGGGCACGAAGACCATCCGCGTGGGCAGCGGCGGCATCATGCTGCCCAACCACGCGCCGCTGGTGGTGGCCGAGCAGTTCGGCACGCTGGCCACGCTGCACCCGGGGCGCATCGACCTCGGCCTGGGCCGCGCGCCCGGCACCGACCAGCCAACGATGCGCGCGCTGCGCCGCACCCTGGCCCATGCCGACGAAGACAGCTTCCCGCGCGATGTGATGGAACTGCAGGCCTACCTCGGCGGCCCGCAGCCGGGCCAGATCGTGCGCGCCATCCCCGGCATGGGCACCGAGGTGCCGATCTGGCTGCTCGGCAGCAGCCTGTACAGCGCCCAGCTGGCGGCGCACCTCGGCCTGCCCTTTGCGTTTGCCAGCCACTTCGCGCCCGAGATGCTGCTGCAGGCACTGGAGATCTACCGCGCCACCTACCGGCCGAGCGGGCGCTGGCCGAAGCCGCATGCGATGGTGGCGGTGAACGTGGTGTGCGCCACCACCGATGACGAGGCCGCCTTCCACTTCACCAGCATCCAGCAGCGTTTCCTGGGCATGCGGCGCGGCATCCGCGGCCCGCTGCCGAGGCCGGTGCCGGACATGTCGGCCCTGTGGTCCGAGGCCGAGCGTGCGCAGGTGGAACGCATGCTCTGGGCCAGTGCCGTCGGCGCGCCGGGCAGCGTGCTGCGGCGGTTGAACGAGATCCTGGCCATCACGCGGGCCGACGAGCTGATCGTCGCCGGCGCGGTGCACGACCATGTCGTGCGGCTGGCCAGCTACGAACGGCTGGCCGAGCTGCGCCCGCGCCTGGGCTCGGCGCCACCGGCCTGAAGCCCGCCTCAGCCCACCCAGCGCCGCGCGTTGCCGAACATGCGCATCCACGGGCTGGCGGCGCTGCGATCGCCGGCGGTCCAGCTCATCTGCACGTTGCGGAACACCCGCTCCGGGTGCGGCATCAGCGCGGTGAAGCGGCCGTCGGGGGTGGTCACCGCCGTGAGGCCGCCGGGGCTGCCGTTGGGGTTGGCAGGGTAGGCCTCGGTGGGCTGCCCGGCGTTGCCGACGAAGCGCATCGCGCGCTGCACGGCCTTGGCGTCACCGCGCTGGCTGAAGTTGGCATAACCTTCACCATGAGCGACGGCGATCGGGATGCGGCTGCCGGCCATGCCGGCGAAGAACAGGCTGGGTGAATCGAGCACCTCCACCAGGCTCAGGCGGGCCTCGAACTGCTCGCTCTTGTTGCGCGTGAAACGCGGCCAGGCTTCGGCGCCGGGGATCAGGGGCGCGAGTGCGGCGAACATCTGGCAGCCGTTGCACACGCCCAGGCCAAAGCTGCCCGGGCGGTTGAAGAAGGCGGCGAATTGCTCGGCCAGCAGCGGGTTGAAGAGGATGCTGCGCGCCCAGCCTTCTCCGGCGCCGAGCGTGTCACCGTAGCTGAATCCGCCGCAGGCGACGAGGCCCTGGAACTGGTCGAGCCTGGCGCGGCCCGCCTGCAGGTCGCTCATGTGCAGGTCGAAGGTCTCGAAGCCGGCCTGCGCCATCGCGTAGCTCATCTCGACGTGCGAGTTGACGCCCTGCTCGCGCAGGATGGCCATCTTCGGCTGGGCGAGGTTCAGGTACGGCGCCGCGATGTTCTCACTGGCGTCGAAGGTGAGATGCACGTGCAGGCCGGGATCCGCCGGGTCACCGGCCGCCGCGTGTTCGGCATCGGCACAGGCCGGGTTGTCGCGCTGGCGTGCGATGCGCCAGCTGACCTCGTCCCACTGCTGGTGCAGCGCCTGCAGCGGCAGGCTGAACTGGCACTTGGCGTCGCGCCACACTTCCATCACGCCACGCTCGTTGGGCTTGCCGACGAAATGGGCGTGGCGCGAGAGGCCGTGGTCGCGCAGGGTCTGGATGACCTCGTTGCGCACGGCGGTGGGCACCTGGATCACGACGCCAGGTTCTTCGTTGAAGAGCGCCTTCAGCGTCAGCTCGTTGCGGCGCTCGCTGACCTGCGCGGCCCAGTTCTTGGAGTCGCCGTACTCGGCGCGGCTGTCGGCGATGCCGTCGCCTTCGGTGACGAGGATGTCCACGTTCAGGCTCACGCCCAGGCGGCCCGCAAAGGCCATCTCGCAGACGGTGGCCCAGAGGCCACCGTCGCTGCGGTCGTGGTAGCTGAGGATGCGGCCCTGCGCGCGCAGCGTGTTGATGGCGGCCACCAGCGCCTTGAGCTGCGCCGCGTCGTCGAGATCGGGCACGGCGTCGCCGAACTGCCCCAGCACCTGCGCCAGCATGCTGCCGCCCATGCGGTTCCTGCCGTTGCCGAGGTCGACGAGGATCAGCGTGGTGTCACCCGGCTGCAACTGCGGCGTGAGCGTGGCGCGCACGTCGTCGATGCTGGCAAACGCGGTGACGATCAGCGAGACCGGCGCGGTGACCTGCTGCTGCCCCCAGCGTGTGCGCATCGACAGCGAATCCTTGCCCACCGGGATGCCGATGCCCAGGGCCGGGCACAGCTCCAGGCCGACGGCCTTCACCGTGTCGAAGAGCGCCGCGTCTTCGCCCGGTTCGCCGCAGGCCGCCATCCAGTTGGCGCTGAGCTTGACGCGGCTCAGCTCGATGGGCGCTGCGAGCAGGTTCAGCACCGCTTCGGCCACGGCCATCCGCCCGCTCGCCGGCCCATCGAGCGCAGCCAGCGGCGTGCGTTCGCCCATCGCCATGGCCTCGCCGGCAAAGCCGGCGTAGTCGGCCAGCGTCACGGCGCAATCGGCCACCGGCACCTGCCAGGGGCCGACCATCTGGTCGCGGTGGCTCAGGCCACCCA
>VFQQ010004430.1_pt1 | contig 12418 bp, 20 predicted proteins | sample 3512341 | NCBI WGS metagenome assembly VFQQ01 (sample SAMN10412373, study PRJNA504923) | tailings metagenome | isolation source: Relicate 2 Philex TSF1 revegetated site | place: Philippines: Tuba, Benguet | collected 2017-08-29 | reverse complement strand
GCGGGTTGACGATCTACTTTGAGCCTGCTGCCAGCGAAGCCTCCATGCAATGGGGCGATCAGCCTGCAGCCGCTTCGTTGCCAAGGCCAGCAGCTTGCACAGTGTAGAACGAAGCAGCAGACAAGGCCAGCCCTCTCCGACAAACCCTGCTCGTCCCCCGGCGCTGTGCGGACCTCCCAGCCCCCTGCCTGTGCTTCCAGAGCGCCACAAAAGCTTTCACAGAGTGATTGGGGCTGGCCAACGCAGCGCAGCCGCAATGAAACCTGCAAGACTTGAGCGCCTGCGCGGACCCGCACCGTTCGGGCCACTGCAGCATGCCCTTGCTGCCAAACGTGTTATTTGCTGCACGATGGACTGCGCCTGAGCAGTGCTGCGCCATGGGGATGGCTTGTGGGCCCAACCCTCCGCTACCGCCACCGCCGCCACCGCCGCCTGCAGATGGGCGCCAACTGCTGCAAGTTTGACCTGAATGGGGATGAGCCAATGGACGTTGGGGTGGCGGTCAAGACCTGGAAGCGGCCTAAGTGGAAGTCTGAGGAGCCGATGACCGAGGAGCAGCTGCAGGTGGGCTGGGGGCCTGCAAGCTGGGCCGCAGCCGTGCCGTCGTGGTGCACGGGTGCACGGGTGGAGATGTTCCAAGCAGATTTTCAATCGCCCCTTTTGCGTTTCCTGCCCTGCAGCGGCTGCGCGAACAGTTCTGGGAGACCGAACCTGCGTACGGCGGCGCACGGGGTGAGAGCTCGCCTCCATAGCTCTGCACTTGCGCACGCTGCCCCAGCTGCAGCATGCATGGTCGGCGCTCTGCTGGCGCACACAACTGCGGCAGGTTGCTCTGCCAACCTTGCCCCCTTATTGCCTGTGTATTTGACCCCGCCTCTGCGCTGCTGCCCCTGTTGATTTTGTATCATCTTGTGCCCATTGCAGTGATCTGGGACGCGCTGCACGCAGCGTGCGAAGCCGACCAGGCCACAGCCCGTACCATTTTGGAGAGCGCGGGCGTGATTGTGGCAGCGCCCGACATGAGCGTGTGCTACGACGTGCAGGGCTGGAAGTGAGTGGGGCGCTGGGCAGGGGGTGGTGGGAGCAAGGAGCAGTTGAAAGAGCAGACAACAGGAGCAGGGGGGCGGGGGGAGGCCTGGGCTCCCATGATGCAGGAGGTGGTGGCTCATGCCAGCTGATGGGCCCTGCAGTGCTGTAACTGCCGGTGATAGTCTGGCCCAGCCTGCTGACGTAGCTGCCATCCAGCATCTCAGCAAGCCCGTATGTTCAACCCGCCGTGCAGGTACGAGCTGCCGCGCTATGCGATTTGCGCACCCACCAACCTGGTTCGTGAGGGCGGCAAGGGCAGCAGCGCACGCCGATCAACCAGCGGGGGCGGTGGCGCGGTCGAGCTGCCCGCCGTGGCAGCAGGCGCAGCGGTTGCGGCAGGCGGCGGCGACGGCAGCGGCGGCAGCCCCGACAGCCAGCCAGAGAGTGCGCCGCTTGCTCAGGTGGCGGTGCGATGAGCAGCTGACTGTCGCGCCGCGCTCATGAGTTGCTGCGGTGCTGTCGCAACAATTCTGCTTCTGTATCCCGTGTTTGTCTCTTGTGCTGTCTTGCTGCAATCTATCGCTCCTCCGTATCAATATCCTTTCCCAGCCGACTGAGTGCCTCCGTCCTGACTGGCATGCTTGTGACTCTGGCCTTTTATGCATATAGTCGCACCTCCCTCTCTTTCCAACCCAGCATTGCTCGACAGTAATAGAAGCCCTCAGGCAGACGTGCCCTGTGGCTGTTGCGTTTCCCTCGGGTTGTGCCGAGGAGCTCCATCCGGCCACCATTCAGCCGACCTGGCTGCCCTGCTGCACAGCTTGGTTGCATACAGGTGTGGATGGCACGCTTGGATGCACAAGGTATACCTCGGGGTTGGCAGACGAGCAACGTGCACGTGAGGGCCACGTCTGCTGAACCAAGCGTAACGCTGCTGCGTGCCCCTTCACGGTCACTCATGACAACCCACCGCTTGCTGCTGAGGTCTTGCAAGCTGCACTTGCCACCCACTGTTGGCATTCTACTGTGCTCTCTCAGGTTGCAAGGCCAGCAGCAACGACGGACCTGCCTGCCAGCCACACACGTCGGTCAGGCGACAACGGCCTTGGCGGTGGTGGCGGCGGCGGCACCCCAGCTTGGCGGCTGGGCGGCCAGCGCCTCAGCCGACTGGTCGAGCATTTGCGCGAGCTACGGAGGCCTGCAACGCTCCAGCGCGGAAAGCAACGGGCGCAACATTTGTTGCGTGCAGCAGAGCAGGCTCCCTTGTGCCTCTGTCTCGCCACCTCCACTCCGCGCACCCAGCTGGAGCTCAACCGCTCAACGCAAGCAGCTGCAGCTGCCCTCGCTCCGCAAGTCGTTGCTCGCAGGCCGCCAGCGCCTGCCCGGTGAGCTGTCCGCGCTTGGCAGCGCAGCACAGCCGCCAGCCGCGCTGCGGGCTGCGCTCACCGCCGCCGCCCGCCGCCGCCACCCGCAGGCGACGCTCCCTTGCTCCGCCGCCATGGCCGCCGCGGCAGCGGCTGGCGCCGCCCACGGGGCCGGCGACAGCACGCTGACGTGGGCGTTTGAGCGGCTGGTCGACTGCCCCGCCGTGCCGGTGCACGTGCTGACCGACACGCTGCTGCCGGCGGTGGCCAGCGGGCTGGCCGACCTGCCCGACTGCACCCGCGCGCGCCTCTGCCTGCGCCTGGTGGACAGCGACCTGCAGGAGAGCAGGGTGGACGAAACCACGCTGGAGTACCTGCGCGAGCTGGCCGCCTGCGACGTGGCGGCGCAGGCCGACGCCGCGCTGGTGCGCCCCTCCCCCGAGCTCATGCTCCAGGTGGGTGCTGTGGGTGCTGGGGCCTGGCCCGCTGCAATGGCACACCCTCACAGCTGGGGATTGTCGGATTGTAGCTCTTCATGTAAACAGAGCTGTGGCCCTCAGCTTTCTGCTGCTGGCTGATAGCACCTGTCCTTCCGCAGCTGCTGGCTGTTGCTTCCACAGGTCCGAGCGCGGCTGGCGCTGCGAGCCCCACATCCATGCCCTCTCCCTGCTGCTGCTGCTGCCGCCCCGCAGGTCAAGACGGCGGCGGGGCTGGAGGCGCTCAGCCTGCCGCCGGCGGAGGCCGAAAACCTGCTGAACACGGTGTTTGGCGGGCCGGCAGGGGTGCCGCTTACAGCGGAGGAGTGGACCAGGTGCGGTGGGCTGAGCAGGGCTGGAGAACACCACCTGTGGTCTGCGAGCTGCATGCAATGATGCTGGGAGCTCCGAGACTCTTTGGTGTCCACAGGCTGCAGCCCACTGCGCAAGCCTGAGTCGTGCATGCTGCCTGCCTTTGACGTTGAATGTTATGCATGCTGCGCTTTGCAGGTACCAGGAGCTGCTCGGCGCGCTGCACAACCCGGCGGCCGCAGCCGCGCTGCGCGCACGCTACCCCATCCAGGCAAGCTTGGCGGGAGCACGCCTGGCTAGCAGGGAGAGCATTGGCTGGCCCCATCACATGCAGCATCAGAATTGCAGCACTGTGCTTCTCACGAACTGTGCTTCACACATCATTCTTGTTGCACCTACGCTGCAGACCACCGCGCTGCAGCTCACTGATTTTGTGCACACAGCAAGCTCCGCGCTGCCCTGCCTGCTGCTGGTGAGGGCTCGGCAGTTGATTTGAGGATGTCGGTGTTGGCTGCTGCGATTGGGCTTGCACACTGTTGCTGCATGTGCAGCCCTTTGGCATTCAGCCTTCAAGCTTTGTGCTCTCGGCTCCTTGTTGCAGACCGTCCAAGCAGACATTGCTGCGGGGCGGTACGTGCCAGGCGCCATGCCGCAGCCGGCCGCCCCAGCAGCCCAGCCGCGGCGAAACCTGCTGCCATCGCCAGGACGTGTGCCGCCGCCAAGGCCTCCACCAGAGGTGGAAGCGGCAGCAGCGCTGCAGCAGCTTCCTGGCGCAGCGGCAGCAGCGGCAGCAGCAGCGGGGGAGTATGCTGATGTCCCTTCCATGGATGAAGGCTACGTGTCAGCAGCAGAGCAGCCGCCGGCGCCGCAGTGAGTTCCGGGCGGGCAAGGGGCTGCTGGCACGATGTGCACGTTTGTTACGATGCAGTGCCGGGTGGGTCGGGCGTGCAAGCAGTAGCTGCGGACCGGGCCGCCCTTGCTGCCAAGCTTGCTGCCAACCCATCACCCTCCACAACCCCGGTGCGTGCAGGCAGGAGGTGGTGCGCCAGCTGCACCGCTCGCTGGACAACCTGCAGCAGCAGGGCGGGGAGGACCCGCTGCGGCAGACCTTGGTGGATGCCCAGCAGGCGGCGCAGGAGGCGGGCCCCGCGGCTGTGGCAGCGGCCCGGCAGGGGCGCACAATCCAGTGGGAGGAGGACACCCCTGGGGCGGTGAGAGCGGCAGGGCAGCCAGCTTGATGGCTTGATTGCGAGGCTGTGTGCATGTGTAGCCCTTGCAAGAGACTTGCTGTGCATTTTTGTGGACATGCAGCGCTCGAGACAGCCTTGCTGTGGCAACCGCAACTGCCTCCCTTTGCTGGGCTGACCCGTCTTGCCCCTCCCTCTTTGCAGGCCCCGCCGCCGCGGCTGCCGCGTGTGGAGCCGCAGCATCACTCGCCGCTGCCGCAGTCTGCGCGCCGGCGTGCCGGTCAGGCGCCAGTGGCGGTGGCAGACAGCGGGGGTGGCGAGGCTCGCCGAATGGAGAATGGCCGGCGCAAGGTGGGTGGCGGCCGGCAGCAAGTGACGCTCAGATTGTGGCGCACAAAGCTGCTTGCTTGCATGCCAGGCTGCTTTCAGCGAGCCAGGCTGCATTCAGCAGCTCTCCCATAGCTGCTGCTGTACTTTGCCCCTACCATGCATGCATGCCCTCAACCTGCCCCGCCTGCCCTCCATCTCCCGCCCCACCGCATGCATTTGCCCCTCTGTCTTGCTCACGATGCATTTGCCCTCCCACCCTGCAGCCCAAGCGCTGGGAGAACGAGGAGGAGGCGGCGCTGGTGCGGCTCGTGAAGAAGCACGGCCGTGGCAACTGGGCCCTCATCCTCAAGGACGGCATCGACTCGGGAGAGATTGACAAGGACCGCAAGCAGGTGCGGGGAAGGAACTGGGACCTTTGGTGGCAGACGGCTTGTGGCGTGCTGTTGCTGCTGTGTGGGTGTGGGCGTGCTGTCTCTCGGGTTCAGCCCCACCGGCAAGCTGCATGGATGCGTGTTTCAGCACCTCCAATTGCTGCCTGGCCCGCCCAATACCCACCCGCCACCCCCGCCTGCTGTGCCGCAGGGAGACATGAAGGACAAGTGGCGCAACCTGATCAAGCAGAACCGCATCCAGCCGCACGAGATCACGGAGATCGAGGCAAGCCGGCTGCTGGCACACAGCAGGCAGTGGGCAGAATGCATGGGTGCCGCAGCCGGCAGGAGGGGCTGATTGCGGGCAGCTGGGCTGGCTTCCCACAACCCCAGCGCCTGCTGTGACTTCTCAATTTGCCGACCCTTTGCTGCTCTTGCCCTGCTGCAGGCGCGGGAGCAGGAGCTGCGACAGGAGCCCCGCAAGGGGCCCGGCCGCCCGCCCAAGTTTGTGTCCCCGGGCGGCGCTGCTGCACGCAAGCGGCGGCGGGGGAGCGTGTATGACGAGGAGGAGGAGGGGGAGGGGGAAGAGGAGATGGAGGATGCTGTGGAGAATGCAGGTGGGAGTTTGCTCTGCTGCTGCTTCAGCGTGTGCTTGCGATTGCGCTGCGGCTGCCCGCACATTGGCCTGCACATGGGTGTGGAGGCGCCAGGACTACGTCAGTGGTGCGCAGTCCACCGCAGGCTGCACAGCGTATCTTGTTGCGGCCATGCATTCACTGTAAACTGCCGCCTCTTGCTTCCTGCTCTCACCTGCAGATGAGGAGGACGAGCAGGCGGCGGATGAGGGGGAGGAGGAGGAGGAGGAAGAGGCAGGAGAGGAGGATGAAGCGGCGGAGGAGGAAGAGGCAGGGGAGGCGGCAGCAGAGGAGGAGGCCGACCAGCACCCGAGCAAGCGGCGCAGCAGGCGCAAGCCCAGCAAGGGCGAGCCGCAGCGGCGGCAGACGCGCAGCCATGACGCTGCGGCAGAGCGCGGGGACAGGGGCGGGCGCGGCAAGGGCCGGGCGCGCGGGTGACGGGCTGCAATGCCTGAATGCTGTTGGTGAGGAGACGGCTGCAAGAATGCCAAGCTCCTACACCAGCTTGCCCACTTTAGTTTCTAAACGTTCTCAAATGCAGCGCATGCATGCCTTGGGTGCCACCACAGCCACCTCGATGACCATTTTTCTGACCGACTCCTGATTGTATGACAGATGTAACCTTGCAACCTGTTTCTTTATATAATGGAGATTGCAACGCTCCGGTGGGTGTCACTTGGGTGTGCAAGTTAGCTTGTTGGAAGCACGGGGTAAACGCAAGCATGGTGCGGCACATGTGGCGGCACCATGTGGCGGCGCAGCGGGGGCAGGCCTGGCGGGTCATCCCACGCCCTGACCCCTCAATTGTTTGCTCGCTGGCTGTCGGATCTCCAATTTGCAAGTTCTCTCAGGCCGCAGGGTTGCGTACACAGGCGCCGCCAAAGAAACGCACAAGAGGACCAGCCGCGGGCCTCAGCGATCGCCCCTGCACGATGCAGGCCGCAGCTGGTCTCGTGCACGCCCCGTGCGGCGCGGCCTTTCGGCCGGTTCCGCCTCAAGGAAGGGCGTGGCACACACGGCCAGCCCGCCGCCTGGCGCGCGTGCAAGCTGCAGAGAGCGGAGGCAGCGAGCAGAAGATCGAAGGTGCTTGACCACCGCCATGCTCCCAGCCGCCGCCGCCGCCGGCAGCTCCCGCGGCCGCCGCAGCGCGCTCTGCCTGCGCCTTTGTGGTCGCCCAGCACGAGCATCGACTGTCCGTTCTTTTGCCTTGATGTAGGTTTGACTTCGGACTACTGTGACGACTTTGTGTGCACCTCCAGCCCGGCAGTTGAGTCGAGCGTGCGGCAGCTAGCCAAGGACCTGCAGCGAGCTAACGGCAGGTGGACGCCAATTTACGCCAGCACCGTCGAGTACCAGGTGCGAATTGTTATGGCGTGATGCAGGTAACAATGTGGTGTCCGAATGCCTGGTTGCAGTTACGTTGCCGCCAGCCAGCTGCGCTTGCTCGAACTGTTCGAAACGATCCACATGATCTGACGCACGCAATTTTCTCCCAACGATCTTGCAGGATGCGTTCCGCAAATTCAAGGGGCCAGAGGGATACACGAAGCTGGACTTTGTGCCGACCAATGTGCAGGTATTGTTCGGGGGGTGACGTTGCATTTCTGCCTCAGCCGTTGCTATCGGCTGGGCTGCAACAGAGGGCAGCTGCTGGCCGTGCGAACTGGCTTGCTCGCTTGCATCCTGGCCCTCATTGCCCCAGCTGATATGCTTGTGCTCATGCCTGCAGGATGCGGCTGTGTCCATTACATCCATGCGCATGCTGGACAACTCCTCAGCCGAGATCCGCTGGCGGCTGACCGGCAAGCTTGGGGTGCTTCCCGTTGACGTGGCAGGTGAGCCCTGCTGCCGCCGACTTTCTGTGTTTTCTTTAGCGCAGCGGACCGGGAGGCTGGGTGTGCTGCCGGTTGACGTCACAGGAGGGAGCTACTGCTGCTGCTGCCGATTTTCTGTGTTTGCTTTTGTGCAGCTGACTGGCAAGCTGAGGGTGCTGCGGGTTGACGTGCCAGGTGAGCCCTGCTGCTGATTCCCTGTTGCGTTCTGTGCGTCTGATCGACAAGCTGAGGTGCTGCCTGCTCCTGGATTCCTGCAGGCACGACCGAGATTGCGCTCAACCTGCTGACGGGGCGCATCGAGAAGCACAAGGAGAGCTGGGACCTGTCCAAGTGCTCTCCCCCGGCGGCAGCTGCGTGGAGTGCCTCTCGGGCGCTCTGGGCCGCCAAGCAGGTGACGAGCAGGGGAGGTGGTGGTCTGCGTTTGGTTGGGCGGTTTCTGATGCTGCTCCAGACCGCGAGGATTGAATCCAGGTGGCAGGTGCATGGCGCTCTTCAGGTTTGACGGCTGCCAACAGCTGGCGCCCACGGCTGCATTGTTTTGCGCCCGGCGTGGCAGCGTGCTGCTCGGCACTGTCGGCGGTCAGTCGGGCTGCAGCTGGGGTGGCTGTTTGGACTATGTGCTGACTCGCATGCATGCGCTGCCATGCTGGTGCCCATGCAGGCGAGCGCTGATGCGGGCAAGAAGGCAAATGAGGTGAGAAAGGGGCGCATGCGTGGCCGCCTTGCTATGCTTCCCTGTGCGTACCAAAGCAGAGAGCAACGACACCATAATGACCCGGCATAATGCAAACAATGCGCACAACTTGCAGCCAGTGGGAAGCTTCAGGCCGCGGGACCGGGCCGCTCGCCGCACCACTCTGCAAAGCCACAGCTCTGTACACTCGCAACCAACACAGAAGCATTGCTGCTTGGCTCTTGCAGGTGCTGGACACACTGACCTCGATTGATGATGAAGATTCGTACCAGCAGCCCAACCCCAATGACCCCATGAAGGTGCGGCAGCTCAGCCGGCCATCACCAGCTGCTTTTCCAGCGGAAGGGCTGCTTCAAGCAGGGACGCTTGCTACCTGCCCAGCTAACTTCTCCAGTGTCCCCTCCCCCCTCGCACCCCATCAATGCAGTTCTTCCAGCAGAAGGACACGTTCAAGCAGGACGCGCTGTTCCTGGGCGGCGTGCTGCTGCTGTTCTACACCCTCACCAAGGCCTGGGGCTCCCTCTTCTCCGGCACCAGCGGCTTCTAAGTTTGGTGCTAGCCAGCAGGCCTCTTGGGTGTTAGGCAGCAGACTTCCGACTGGTGTCATCCAGCAGGCTTCTAAGTCTGGCATCATCCAGCAGCTCCTGACTTGAAGCTTCTAACAGCCACGTCCGTTGTTCCCAGCAGCCACGGCTTTCAAGGCGGCTGCCATCCTTCAGGCCTCGGCGCTGCTTTTCCTGGCGGCGGCAGCCGCTCTTCAAGCCGGAGCCAAGCTGCTCTGTTCCTCTTCCACCACCCCATGCGCCTCCCCGCCCGACCCAACACCCGCCAAAGCCCGCACTCTCTCCCTCTACCCCAGCAGTTTGATGGACTGCAGTTGCAGAATTTATTGGGCAGACTTCGCCCGCATGTGCCGCCCCCCAGTTTTGGCAAGCGCTCCTTTTGCGGCAAGTGAGAAGATGATGAACTGACTTTTTACTGTGCATGAATCTGAATTGCGTTTGCATGGCTGCCTGCTTTCCTTCCCCTGCTTCTGTTGATCCAGCACCTGACTTATTGGCAGACGGAAAACTCTGTCTGATACTATTGAATGCAACAATGACAGAGCAGGAGACCCAAGTGCTCGGGTGCGATATGGCGGAGGTGCTGGGCGCAGCACAAACTGCATGCATGGGCAATGCTCAATCGCTAAACGACTAGTCTTTAGCACCCTGGAAACTGCACAAGCGATTATTCGGACCAATTCGCGCGGGGGAGCGCGCTTTGGCGATGACCGGCGACCTGTTTGACGCAGCGCTGCACCTAGAGTCCCAACACATCGCGGAGGGCTACGAGGAGGGTCTGAGGTGCGCCATGCCACGCGTGCTCGCCCCACCGCCGCACCTTGCACCTCTGCCGCCTGCCCAGCCGCCGCTCACCGCCGCCGCTCCTGCCGCTGCCGCAGGGATGGTCGGCGCAGCGGCCATGCAGAGGGCCGGGCGCTAGGGCTGCAGAAGGGCTTTGAGCTGGGGCACGAAGTGGGCTTCTACTCAGGCTGCTGCCAGCTGTGGCGTCAGCTGCAGGCTCGAGACCCACAGCTGTTTGGGTGCGCTTTGTTGCTCCCGGCTGTGCCCCTGCTTGCACATTGCGGGTGCTGGCTTGCCTGCCAGTGCGCCATGCAAAGTTGAGTTGGGACTGCATGCGCCATCAGGGGCCAACGGCTCATCTCCAACCTTGGTAAGCCCGCCATTCTGCCATTCAATTAGTGTCTTGTCTGCCTGCATTTTTTGCAGCCCTCGAGTGGACAAGGGCATCGCCTCGCTGGAGGAGATGGTGCGAGACTTCCCCCTTGGCAACCCACAGGTCAGGACAGCTGCCGCCCCTGCGCTGCAGTGACCAACCTAGCCCCTGCTGCGGACCATGCGTGCTGTGCACCCGTGTGGCTGGAAGTGGCGCCACCCGACAAATAGTTTTTTTTATCAGAAACAACAGCACTGCAGGACGAGCGGCTACGAGAGCTGATGGGCGGCACACACGACAGAGCGTTGGATGCTTGAAAGCAAGGCTTCTGCAAAACAAATCCACTGCAGGACGAGCGGCTACAAGAGCTGATGGACCGCATGCGCGAGAGACTGTTGGCTGCTCGATCCACTTCATGGCTGTTTGGAAAATAATGTCACTGCAGGACGAGCGGCTACAGGAGCTGATGGACGGCATGCGGGGGCGCTTCAAGGCGCTGACCGCCATGTTGGGCCTGCAGGTAAGGGCAGGGTGCGATGCCTGCAGGTGGTGGTGTTTTGCAGTTTTTGTCGGGGTCCGTGCAGCCACTGGCTGCGGGCCGGCGGCCATGATGGGCTTGCAGGTGGGGCGAGGGCAGCCAGACTTTCATCCAGTTGCTGATCACAAATGCTGGTAACAAATTCCAAACTCCATGGATGGAGGGCTGCTGCCGGTAGTTGCAGCCGCTGCTGCGTGCTGCTGCTGCGCCAACGCACACTCGCCTGCCCCTTGCCCTTGCACTGCAGCACGCATATGCGTCGCCAGACGAGCAGCAGCAGCAGCAGCAGGGGCAGCAGCAGCCGGGCCTGCAAGGCGGCGGCGGTGTGCCGGGCGGGGTGAGCAGCCTGCAGTTCTGATTCGCGTGTCGCTGACCCGCTCTGCATGTGCTGTATCATTCTTTGCTCTGTACATGTTGACTATCTAGGTATTGACTTGCTGACGCGCTACTCGACCCATTGGTGCCACTGCATTGAGTGTGTAATCAATCGATCATGCGCTTACAAAGGGATAGGTTGGCCATCGAAGGATCGCATGCAAGCCAGCTAAGGAATGGCAGGAGGAGAAGCATGGCGGGAGGGGAATCATATACATCGTAAGAAGGGTTTGCACAATACGAGCGGGGTGAGGGAATGTGTGGGTGGCATGCCGGCACATGATATGGGTGCTCTCCGGTGGTACTGCTGTTGCGTTCGGCCCTGCTGCGCGGCGCTGGTAAACCACTGCCGTGCGCTGCTATTGCTGCTGGGGCCTGCTGCGCCGCTCAGCTAGAGGGCACCTGCTCCCGCAGCACGCCATCACCCTCCGCAAACGACTCCTCCACCTGCACAGTAACAGGAAGGTTGCGATGGGTTGTTTGCTGGCATTCAATCCAAGCAAGACCCTGCAAAAGACTCCTCCACCTGCAGAAAGTGATAGGGTAGTTGTGCGCATTGCTGTGCTGTGGTATTGAATCCAATCAAACCCACGGCAATCACTCCTGCCCCTGGTACAGGTCGTTGCTGGTGTGTCAGCATGCTACACAGCCAGAAAGTGGTAAGAGCTTTAGCTCTGTAAATTAAGCTCACCACAGGCTCCTGCCCCTCGTACAGGTCGTTGACTGGGTGCGGCGCCAGTGTGCTTACGTAAACATCCAATTTGTTTTCTACAAACCTAAACAATTGAACTCACCACAGGCTCCTCCCCTTCGTAAATGTCGTTGATGTCCTTGCCCGCCAGCACCTGCCGCGTCTGCGCCTCAATCTTGCTGCAAAACAACAAAAGGAGAGATCAGCCGTGGTGGAAGGCTCAGTGACTCGAATTTGCTGAAGAAAAAGACCAGCACCTGCCGCGTCTGCGCGTCAATTCAATACAATAACACGGCACATAGGGCCCAGTCTGCTCCGCAAGCAGCAGCCAGTTGATGGAGGCACAAGAAGCAGCCAGTTGATGGAGGCACAAGAAGCGGCAGGAGAGATGGCAGTTGTGCTGCAAGCAGGCGTGTGCTGACGCCTCCGGCTGTTGGCAACCGTTCTTGCAAAGGAAACAAAGCAAGGCACCAAGAGTTCTCACCAGCGAAGGTCTGCGTCCTCCTTGATCACGTCCAGCGTCTTGTCGCGGCCCTGTGAGGCAAGAAAAAGGAATTAGCGAGTTGAATCAGCACAAACAGGCCAAGTTGGGGCCACACTCACAAAAAGGGGCTTTCTGACCCAAACTCGTCACTTCGTCTAGCGTTTTTTCGTGGCTCTGTGAGGGCTGCATGCATACACCTGCTGCTCAAAACTGCATCCACCCACCTGGGCCAGGCGCTGCTCCCCGCAGTAGTACCAGCTGCCGCGCTTGGACAAATAATGGGCATTGATAACCTTTCTTCCAATGCACCCACCTGGGCCAGGCGCTCGCCGCAGTAGTACCAGCTGCCGCGCTTGGACAAATAATGGGCATTGATAA
>VFQQ010004429.1_pt1 | contig 12420 bp, 16 predicted proteins | sample 3512341 | NCBI WGS metagenome assembly VFQQ01 (sample SAMN10412373, study PRJNA504923) | tailings metagenome | isolation source: Relicate 2 Philex TSF1 revegetated site | place: Philippines: Tuba, Benguet | collected 2017-08-29 | reverse complement strand
CGACAGGGGCATCCCAAAACACATCTCAGTTTCATCGACCTGTTATTGTATTGTGGCGACGCAGGCCTCGCGCTTTGCTTCCGCTTCCTTTTCAGGTCCGCGGCAGTACTTGGATCATGATGACGTCGTCATAGGTGCCGGCGGCGAGCGCCTCGCCTTGTCCTTTGAGCGTCATGGTGACGTCGGCCATCTGGCCGATCGAAATTTCGTTTCCGGAATCCGCCGTGGCGCAGGGCGCCGACGCGGCCAGCTGCGCGCTGGCGCAGGCGAGCGCGACCTGCCCGCCCCCGGTGGTGGGGACCGCGACGCGGAGGTCATAGGCGACGTGATTGGCGATGCCTGGCGCAGAGGGCGCGTCGGTCAGCAATCCGCCATTCAGCGAGGTGGCGACAAGCGTGTAGGGCACGTTGCAGTCGACGCCGAGCGAGAGCCGCTGGGGAGCACCGCGCAAAGCCGCCTGAAAGTCGAAAGCGCCGGCCGCAGTGCCGACACCGCAGGCGACGGAGATCGACCCTTCGAGTTCGATCCTGACTGAATCGGACGCGCTCGCGGGCGCGCTGATCGCGAGCCATAGGGCCGCTCCAGTGAGCGCCCAGAGTCCTGGCAGTCCCCTCATTGCGTCTCCCCAAGTGGCCTTGTGCCGGCCACGCGGGCGGACTCTTAACAGAGTGCTAATCGATTGAAAGACAATTGATCAGACGTCGTTAATCTGTCTCCAAAGACGAAATCGGGCCTGCCCATCTCATTTTCGCCACATTTTACAATACTTCGGCGCATTTTGGCGCTTTTGTTGAACGCGCGAAGCCTCATGACTCGACCTTCGGAGCCGCCCGCAGTCTCTTTTAGGGTTATCGGCATGCTCTAGAGACAACATGTCGCACTGTCGCAGTTCGCACATGCACAATACTGAGTCGCACACTTTTTATACACATTTCATTTGTGTAGAAATAATAGGCATATGCGTGTGCATGAGAGGCTATGATTCGGCCCGCCGCACGGGCGCCGACCATTAACACTGGAGTTTGGAAATGAGGGCGTTTGCGGCTGCCTGTTTCGCGGTTGCACTTATGGGTGCTGCCATCGCCTTTATGCCGAACGAGAAGCAGAAGAACGCCATCGAGAACATCGCGCAGGCCGTCGCCGGTTCGGAGAAATGCGACGACTGGGTGCTGAACGAAAAGCTGGTGGCGGCGATCGCGCTGGCCAACGGTTTCCGCCTGACCGACGAGGCGACCTTCGCCTATGTCGAAGGACGCGTGCTGTTTCATGCCGACCGGATCAAGGACCGGACGCGCGAGGACATCTGCGCCGCGATGGGAAGGCTGTATGGCCCTGAAGGCAGCAACGCGCCGGACCTGGCGCTGAAGGTGAAGTAGGCCCTACTCCACCCGGTCCTCGATGCGGCCGGACTTATCCGCCACTACGACAGGATCGGTGCAGAGGTTCTGACGGCGGATTTCTTCGGCGGGGCGGAGACCCAGCACGATACGGATATCGTAGACGCAGTCGCCCGCCGGCAGGTCGAGATCGATCCTGCCCTTGATGTGGAGATTGTCGGTGAGGCGGTCCTGGCCCCAGTGATCGGCGGTGGCGGGCGCGGCATAGACGCCGCGCACCACGTCGCCGGTCTTGTTCACGACAGTGAAGGTGAAAGGCGCTTCCGACGTACCGGCGGCATCGGGCGGGGGTTCGTCCTTCCAGGTACCGGGGATAATGCGGGTGGGCCGGATGACGAGCTTGCCTTCGGTGATCCGGTAGGAGCCCTCATAGGAGATGGGCTCACCCGGGCCGCCGGCCTTGGCGCTGTCCTTGATGCCGGGCGCGGCGCTGTCGTCGATCTCGACGGACTTGGCCGTGCCGATGCGCTTGTTGCCGGAGACGATGGTGAAGTTGCCCGGCGGGCACGGGGCGCGGACGCAATAGACGGGCTGATAGCTGACCGTGAAGCGGCCCTCGAAATCCGGGGCGTCAGCACTGGCGGCGGCAGCTATCAGGGTCAGGGCAAGCAGCATGGCGATCCTCAAGCGTCGTCGCCGCCATGGAGCGGAGCGGATGTGGCGTGAGTGAGGCGGGAGATGGTGCCTGGGGCCGGAATCGAACCAGCGACACACGGATTTTCAATCCGTTGCTCTACCAACTGAGCTACCCAGGCCCTCGTCGGAGGGCGGCTTATAGGGGGCCGGGCGGGGCCTGTCCAGCCAGACGGGCGGGCCGGATTTCCGCCCTTCTGGACCCGGGCGGCGCGCCGCGCAAGGATGGCGGCCCCTTCCCGCCCTTTGAGGCCCGCGCCCGATGACGTTCCGTTTCCTCCTGCCGCTCGTGGCGCTGGTTTCCTCAGCCTATGCCGATGCCGCCGCCGACGCACGGGCGACCATCGAGCATGCCAACACCTCATGGGAGGCGTGCATCAAGGTGATGGATGTCGCCTGTGTCGTCGCGGACTATGCCGAGGATGGCCTCTTCATCCTGCCGGACGGCAAGGTGATCGCGGGCAAAGCCGCGATCGCGGAGCTTTATGCCGGCAGCGCCAAGGCCGGGGTAACGATTACCGAGGCGAAGATCACCAGCGAGGCAATCGTCAGCGCGGGCGAGGATCTCGTCTACGAATACGGGTCCGGGCATGTGGCGCGGACCACCGCAGACGGAACTGTGACGTCGCGCGACAGCCGCTATCTGACGGTGTGGAAGCGCGGCGATGACAGCGTCTGGCGCATCATCCGCAACCTGACGTTCTGACAGGGGCGGAGACGACCTCTTTCAACGGCCGGGCCATTGCCAGAGCGGGCGGTCGTCATTGTCATCCTGTTCCACCAGCGTCTCTCCGAAACGTTTGTGCAGGCGAATGCGTGTGCACTCCCGCTCGATCTGCAGCGTCGAGATGAGTTGCTCTGCGTGGGAGACGATCAGGACTTGAGACTCGCGCGCCGCGCGGACGATTAGACGGGCGAGCGCCGGCAAGAGATCAGGATGCAGGTTCGCTTCCGGCTCGTTCAGAACCATCAGCGGTGGCGGGCGCGGGGTCAGCAGTGCAGCCGCGAGCAAGATATAGCGTAGCGTCCCTTCCGAAAGCTCGGCAGCGCGCAGCGGACGCAGCAGGCCGTGCTGGCTCATCTCGATGGTAAAGCCGCCGTCGGAAGCGATCACATCGATGGCACCGCCTGGGAATGCATCGTCGATCGCCTCGCCAAAAGCCGCCCAGTCACCGATTTCGCGGATAGTCTGGATCGCGGCGGCGAGGTCGGCTCCGTCGCTGGCCAGAACTGGCGTCGCGGTGCCAATTTGTGCGCGGCGCATGGACGCATCGCGATCTGTGCGGAAGAGATCGTAGAAGCGCCATGAGCGCATCTGCTCGCGCAGGATCAGCAGTTCGGGCGCTTCGCGGGGGTCGCTGCACTCGATCAGCATCGTATCGGTCGGAGAGACCGGCCGCTGCATGTCGCGCCACGCGCCGTCCGTGTCCCGCAGGCGCGCGCCCACACCCTTGCGGGTCGCGAAGGCGGTCGACCGCGTCATGCACTCCCCGGTCCATAACGCTTCGGCTTTAATCTGCGGGTCGCGATGAAAAGCGCTCGGCGGCTTAGCCGGTATAGGTAAGCCAAGATCAATGGCGTAGCCGTAGTCATCGCCGCCGAAACCCAGCTTCAGGCTGATAGGGCCGGAGCGAACGGTACCCTGCACCGGCACGTCGCCGCGAAGCATAGAGCGCGACAAGGTCTCAGGCCCGGCCCAGAGCGTCGAAGACAGGCCGCCTTCCTGAGCCAATGATTGGACGATGCGGCCTTGGGCGGCATCCACGAGGAGGCGGAGCGCGCGATACAGGCTGGATTTACCGCTGCCGTTGGGACCGGTGACGATGGTGAGCTGGCCGAGCGATAGATCGACATTGCGAAGGCTGCGATAGCCCGAAATGACGAGGCGCCGGATCACGCGTCCTCGGCGTCTTCATCGGCGGCGGGTTTGCCGGGGATAACGTAACTGCCCTTGAGCCAGCGGCCCAAGTCGATATCGGCGCAGCGGCCGGAGCAGAACGGCTTGAACTTCTCCGTCTGCGGCTTGCCGCAGACGGCGCAGGTGGGCGTGCCGCTCATTGGGCTGCGGGGGCCGTGGCGACGCGGGCGGCTTCGACGGTGACTTCGAAGCGATCACGCGGCCAGCCTTCGCGGGACTGGATGCGGAAGCGCGCGCCGATGCGGTCGCGCAGGCGCTTCAGCAGCACCGGCTCGTCGCTGATCCAGCCCGCGACATGGGGATGGGCGGTGCAGTTCATGGTGCGGCCGGGATTGGCGCGCGCCTCGGCCTCGATGCGGCGGAGGAATTCGTTGGCGACGGTGGCGACCGTCTTGATGCGGCCGCCGGAGAGAAGGCCGCGCACCGGCTCTGTAAGGAATTTCGAGATCGGATCGCGCACGCGCTTGCGGGTGAGTTCGACAAGGCCGAACTCGGACATCGGCGAGATCTGCGTCGGGACACGGTCCTTGCCAAGACTGAGCGCCAAAGTCTGCAGCACGCGGGCGACGTTTTCCGGATCGCCCTGATGGATGAAGTCGATCACCACGAGACCGCCGATGGCCCTGAGGCGAAGCTGGCGGCCGATTTCGGCGGCGGCATCCTGATTGATGCGGAAGCTCGTCTCCTCAAGCCCCGACGAGGCGGTGAAGCTGCCTGAGTTGACGTCGATGGCGACCAGCGCCTCGGTGCCTTCGATGGTGATCCAGCCGCCGCAGGCGAGCGCGACGCGCGGCTGCAGCAGCGCTTCGAGTTCGGCCTCGATGCCCTTCATTTCGAAGAGGTCGCCGGCGTCGTAGAGACGCAGCTTGGGCAGCACTTCCGGCATCGCTTCGGCGCAATAGGCGCGGGCTTCTTCCAGCGCCGCCGCGTCGTCGATGATGACGGCATCGGTTTCGAGGCCGACGCAATCGCGCAGCGCGCGGGCGACCGGATCGAGATCGCAGAAGATGGTGGACGGCACCTTGGCGGTGCGGCGCTTTTCTTCCAGCGCCGCCCACGAAATGGCGAGACGTTCGGCGTCTTCACGCAGCTCCGCCTCGCCCGCGCCGACGGCGACGGTGCGGACGATGTAGCCGGCGGTCTTCAGCGTGCCGTCGGCCTCGGCGAAGCCATTGACGATGCGGCTGAGGCGTTCGCGTTCGGCCTCGTCCTCGATGCGGCGCGAGAGGGCGACGCCCTTCTGGTTCGGCACGAGGATGAGGAGGCGGCCGGCGATGGTGACATTGGCCGACAGGCGCGCGCCCTTGTCGCCGATGGGATCCTTGATCACCTGGGTGAGGATCGCCTCGCCTTCGCGGACGCAATCGGTGATGGGCGGCAGACCTTCGCCGAAGCCCGGCAGGTCGGCGAGGCAGCGGGCCTCTTTCGCGCCGAGAAAGCCGGCGCGCTCCAGCCCGATATCGACGAACGCCGCCTGCATGGCGGGAAGCACGCGCTGGACGCGACCGAGCACGATATTGCTGAGAACGCTATGGCCGGCCCGGCCACCGCCCTCGCCTTCCGCCATGCCGGCGGTGCGCTCGATATAGATCTCTTCCAGACGGCCATCGCCGACGACTGCGATGCGGGTTTCGCCCGCACCGACATTGATCAGAACCTCATTCGCCATACAGGCCAGACTCGAAATTATGGTGTTTCCCTTACGTCACACCCTACACGTGTGCCGTGGAAACCCAAGCCCGTAATCAATGCGAGCGTCTCGGTGAGCGGGAGTCCGACGATGGCGCCGTAGGAGCCATTGATCGCCGGGATGAAGGCCGCCGCGCGGCCCTGGATGGCATAGCCGCCGGCCTTGCCGACGCCTTCGCCGGAGGCGGCATAGGCCTCGATCTCGTCGCGTGTCAGGCGCTTGAAACTGACGCGCGTGGTGACGACGCGCAAACGCGCCTTTCCCTGTCCCAGACAGGCCGCGACGGCGGTGTGGACGAGATGGCGGCGGCCCGAAAGGAGGCCGAGGCAGGCTTTCACTTCGGTCGCGCTGTCGGCCTTGGGCAGGATGCGGCGGCCGCAGGCGACGACGGTGTCGGCGGCGAGGACGAGGTCGGTTTCCGTAGCCGTCGCGGCGAGCGCACTCGCCTTCGCCAGCGCCACGCGCGCGGCATAGGGGCGCGGCAATTCGTCCTTCAGCGGCGTTTCGTCGATGTCGGCGGGGGTGACGGCGTCCGGCACGATGCCCACCGAGGCGAGCAGGTCGAGGCGGCGCGGGCTGGCGCTGGCCAAAATCAGGCGCAGCGCGGGCATCTTACTTGAAGCGGAAGATGATGCGGCCCTTGGTGAGATCGTAGGGCGTCATGGCGACGAGCACCTTGTCGCCGGCGAGCACGCGGATGCGGTTCTTGCGCATCTTGCCGGCCGTGTGGGCGATCAGGATGTGGTCGTTCTCAAGCTGAACGCGGAAGGTCGCGTTCGGCAGCAATTCCAGGACGGTGCCCGGAAACTCGAGCAGTTCTTCTTTAGCCATTCCTCACCGGGGATGCCCCGCGCTCAAAAAGTGGCGCGAGGCCGGGCGGAATGACACAGAATCCCGTGAAAGATCAAGGGTTGAGGGCGTTTCGCCGCCTCAATCGAACTCCGGCGGCATGGCCGGATCGGCCGCATGGTCGAAGAGGCGGAGAATCTGGGCCTTTAGCGTGCGGCCGACTGAGACGTCATCAGGAACGTTTTCGCGGGCAAACCAGCCAACGCCGGAGGTTTCCACGCTCGTTGCGGGTGCGCCGCCCGTGACCGCACACAGAAATACCGCTTTGGCGACCGAGAAAATGAGCGGGCCGTGGCCCTGCCGCGTGCGGTCCCACAGCGCCGCAAGACGCTCGACCTGGACCTCATAGCCGCTCTCCTCGCGCACTTCCTTGGCGCAGTTTTCAGCCGGGGTAAGGTTCACGTCGGCCCAGCCGCCGGGAAGCGTCCAGCGACCCTGATCCACCGCCTCGCGCACCAGAAGGATTTCGCCCTTGTCGTTGAAGACGGCGGCGCGGACGTCGAGCTTCGGGGTCGCGTAGCCCTGCTCGCCCGCAAACAGTGCCGCGATGCGTTCGGGCGGGGCATCGGTATGCGCGGCCATGATGCGCACGCTGAGATCGCGCAGCATCTCGTAGCGCTCGCGGTCGTACGGATCTTTGCAGAAGGCGAGGCCGGTCTGGGCGATCGCCTGCATCTCGCGCGTCCAGGTGAGCCAGTCGGGGTCGGTCATGCCGCGAACCGCGCTTTGATCTTCTTCATCAGGCTGTCGCGGACGCCGCGATAGACCTCGAGCCGCTGGTCGCGGCTGCCTTCGTGGGCGGTGGGGTCCATCGTCGCCCAGTATTCGGCATCGACCGCCATGACGCGGGTGAATTCCAGCGCCTTGTGGTGCGCCTCAGGCGACAGCGAGACGATGAGATCGAAGGACGAGTCTTCCAGCTCGGCGAAGGTTTTCGGTTTGTGGGTGTGGATGTCGATGCCGATTTCTTCGAGCACTTCCACAGCGAGCGGATCGAGTTCGCCCGCTTTTACGCCGGCGGATTCGACATAGGCGTGCTTGCCGTAGAGGTGACGCATGATCGCCGCCGCCATGGGCGACCGGACGGCGTTGAAGGTGCAGGCGAAGAGCACGGCGTCCGGCAGGTCTTCGCCGTTCGGACCCTTCATGCGCGCCCGGCATCCTCGCGGGCATGCAGCGCGCAGATCAGCGTGAAGAGGCGGCGCGCGGTGTCGTGGTCGAGCTCGATCTTGTCCTTCAGGCGATCGCGCAGGACTTCGGAGCCTTCGTTGTGGAGGCCGCGACGGCCCATATCGATGGCCTCGATCTGCGCGGGCGGGGCGGAGCGGATCGCCTCGTAGTAGCTGTCGCAGATGAAGAAGTAGTCCTTGATGATCTTGCGGAACGGCGTGAGCGACAGGATCAGACGTCCATGCGGTTCGCGCGCTTCGGTGAGAACGTCAAAGACCAGGCGGCCGTCCTCCAGCGCGAGGCGAAGGACGTAAGGCCCGCCCGGCGACTGAACGGGGCGGAACGAGTTCGCTTCGAGAAGGTCGAAGATCGCGACACGGCGTTCGTGTTCGACATCGGGACCGCGCGCCTGGATGGAGGCCTCGTCCAATTCGATGTCGATGAGGCGATAGGTGTCGCTCATCAGCGGTTCAGCCGGATGGCGACGGAACGCGCGTGGGCAGGCAGGCCCTCGGCCTTCGCCAGCGTGACGGCGGCGGGGCCGATTTCGGCGAGACCGTTCGCGTCGCAGCGGACGAGCGTGGTGCGCTTCATGAAATCGAGCACGCTGAGGCCCGAGGCGAAACGCGCGGTACGCGAGGTCGGCAGCACATGGTTCGGACCGGCAACGTAGTCGCCGATGGCCTCAGGCGTGTGACGGCCGAGAAAGATGGCGCCTGCGTTGCTGACCTTTGCGGCGAGCGCGTCCGGGTCGGCGACGGCGAGTTCAAGATGTTCGGCGGCGATGGCGTCGATCAGCGGCATGGCCTCGGTGAGATCGCGTGTGATAATGATGGCGCCATTGGCGTCCCAGCTGGCGCGGGCGGTGCCTTCGCGGAGGCTGCCGGCGAGTTCGGTTTCGATGGCGGCGGCGACGGCGTCCGCGAAGGCGGCGTCGTCGGTGATGAGGATCGACTGGGCCGAGACGTCGTGTTCGGCCTGGCTGAGCAGATCGGCGGCGATCCATGCCGGGTCGTTTTTGCCATCGGCCACCACGAGGATTTCGGAAGGGCCCGCAATCATATCGATGCCGACCTGGCCGAAGACGCGGCGCTTGGCGGCGGCGACCCAGGCATTGCCGGGGCCGGTGATCTTGTCGACAGGGGCGATGGTCGCCGTGCCATAGGCGAGCGCGGCGACGGCCTGGGCGCCGCCGATGCGGTAGATCTCGGTCACGCCTGCGAGCTTTGCGGCGGCGAAGACGAGCGGGTTCATCACGCCGTCCGGCGTCGGCACCACCATGGCGAGGCGTTTGACGCCCGCGACGGCGGCGGGCAGCGCGTTCATCAGCACCGATGACGGGTAAGCCGCCGTGCCGCCGGGAACGTAGAGACCGGCCGCCTGAACCGGCGTCCAGCGGGCGCCGAGGCCGATGCCCTGGTCGTCGGTGTAGGAGATGGCGGCAGGCAATTGCCGCTCGTGGAAGGCGCGGATGCGTGTCGCCGCGATTTTCAGCGCGGCGAGGGCTTCAGGGTCGGCCTTGGCGGCGAAGGCGTCGATTTCGGCGGCGGAGAGACGGAGCGTTTCGGCGGTCAGGTCCAGCCGGTCCCAGCGTTTGGTGTACGCCAGCACCGCCGCGTCGCCGCGGGCGCGGACGTCGGCGATGATGGCGGCGACGGCGGCATCGACGTCTTCCTCCTCCTCGCGCTTGGCCGTCAGCAGCGCCTGGAAGGCGGCTGAAAACCCGGTATCGGCGGTGGAGAGGCGGTGGACCATGCGCCTGACATGCCCCGCCCCGGGTTTGCGCGCAATGGGCGGAATTTGGGCGGGTTGCACCAGATTGTTTTGGGCGTATTGGATCATAAATGGATCATATGCGTTATATATGGGCTGTTTATGGATCAGAGATTGACTTCGGGCATGCTGTGGTTCATAAATCGACCCTGAAGGCTCATCGTGAGCCGTTTATAGATCAAACATGACCAAGCCTGCCCTTCGCCCCTATTCCCGCTACAGCCGCGATGCCGTCGCCTTGCTGGGCCAGCAGATCCGCCGGGCGCGGATCGAAAAGAAGCTGACGGCGGGCGATCTCGCCGAACGGGCGGGCGTGTCGCGCGGGCTGGTGCAGCGGATCGAGCGCGGCGATCCCGGCTGCGGGATCGGGCCGGTGTTCGAGGCGGCGGCGATCGTGGGCATCCGCCTGTTCGATGCGAGCCCCGCGGCGCTGAGCCAGATGACCGAGGATGTGAAGCAGGCGCTGACCCTGCTGCCCCGCGCGGTGCGCCCTGTGAAGATCGAGACGAATGATGACTTCTGAGGACACGCAATATCGCGAAGCCTTTGTGTGGGTGTGGCTGCCCGGGGCGACGCAGCCGGTGGTCGCGGGCAGGCTGGATTCCATCGAGAGGCGGCTGATCTTCACCTATGGCCGCTCGTATCTGGGGCGTGAAAACGCCATTGCGCTGTATCTGCCGGAGTTGCCGTTGCAGGCAGGCCCCCTGCCCCTGCTCAACGGGCTTTCCATGCCCGGGGCGATCCGTGACGCGGCGCCGGATGCGTGGGGGCGGCGGGTCATCATCAACCGCCGCCTCGGCGCGGCGGCGCGTAATGTCGATCCGGCAAATTTCGACGAGCTGACCTTCATGCTGGAGAGCGGATCGGACCGCATCGGCGCGTTCGACTTCCAGGCCTCGCCCACCACGTACCGCCCACGCGAGACCGAGACGGCGACGCTGGATGAGCTGATGGATGCGGCGGAGAACGTGGAGAACGGCGTGCCGCTGAACCCGGAGCTGGACCAGGCGCTGTTGCACGGCAGCTCCATCGGCGGGGCGCGGCCCAAGGCGCTGATCGTCGATGGCGAGCACAAATATATCGCGAAGTTTTCCTCGCAGAACGATCTCTATTCGGTGGTGAAGGCCGAGTTCGTGGCGATGCGGCTGGCGGCGGCGTGCGGGCTGGATGTCGCGCCGGTGATGATGACCCATGCGGCCGGCAGGGACGTGCTGCTGATCCAGCGCTTCGACCGCACGCGCGTGCCGGGCGGGTGGCGTCGGCACCAGATGATCTCGTGCCTCACGCTGCTGGAGCTGGACGAGATGAACGCGCGCTATGCCTCTTACGAGGATTTCGCGACGGTGATCCGCCATCGCTTCGTGCAGCCGAAGGCGACGCTGAAGGAATTGTTCTCGCGCCTCACGTTCAACGTGCTGTGCGGCAATACCGACGACCATGCGCGCAACCACGCGGCGTTCTGGAACGGGCGCGATCTTGAGCTCACCCCCGCCTATGACATCTGCCCGCAGGCGCGCAGCGGCGGCGAGGCGGGCCAGGCGATGCTGATCCACGGCAATCTGAATTTTTCGCGCATCGAGCTGTGCCTGAAATCGGCGGCGTCGTTCCTGCTGAACGAGGCGGAGGCGGAGGCGATTGTCGCGCACCAGATCGTGACGATCCGCGACGGGTTCGCGGCGGTGGCGAAAGAGGCGCAGGTGAGCGAGGTGGACGCCAAGCTGATGTGGCGGCGGCAGTTCCTCAACCCCTATGCGCTGCAGGATGCGCCTCCGGCGTTGAGCGGGTTGGTGGGGTAGTTTGCGTCCTTCGAGACGGCGGCTGCGCCGCCTCCTCAGGATGAGGAACAGGGTAGCTCTCCTCTTTGCCCGTTCATGGGAGACGGCGGCTGCGCCGCCTCCTCAGGATGAGGAACAGGGTAGCCCTCCTCTTTGCCCCATTCATGGGTGACGGCGGCTGCGCCGCCTCCTCAGGATGAGGAACAGGGTAGCCCTCCTCTCGTCCTCATCCTGAGGAGCGGCCAAGGGCCGCGTCTCGAAGGACGCACGGACTCTTGCGCGAGGGCGACCTCTCCGCCCTACTCCCGGCCATGACGACGCGACGACAGATCCTCGCCGTATCGCTGGCCGCGCTGGCCCTGCCGCGCGTGGCCCTGGCCAATATGGGCAAGGCGCCCTATGCGGTGCCGGGGCTGTTGCCGACCGACCTGACCTGGCCGGGTGCGAAGCCGGAGGAACTGGAGTTCATGCGCCGGGTGTATGTGGCGCACCTGTCGCGCAGCGGCACGCGGGGCGCGTTCTCCGGCGACATTCCGCGCGAGCAACTGGGTGAAATCGAAGAGGGCGTGCTGCTGGGAGCCGGGCCGGCGCGCGATGCCCGCGCTTTGCTGAGCGCCGCGCGGACGGCGTTGAAGGCGGCGAAGACGCTGAAGCCCAAGCCCGATGCGCTGGCTGCCGTGACGGCGCATGTCGGCCCCTTGAGCGGCTATCGCCCGGCCTCGCGCCAGTTTGCGCTGTGGAACCGGGCCTTCCCCAGCTATTTCGCGGAGACCGAGCCGGTGCGCGCCGCCCTGCCCGGCGGTCCGCTAGGCCCGCAGGCGGTGGAAGAGACGGTGGAGTTCGTGCGCCACCACCTCGCCGCGCCGGGCTTCTCGCTGCACAATTCCGGCAAGGCGCTGGATTTCACGACGACGGTGAGCGGCGAGATGCTGATCTCGGACCGCAAACAGCGCGCCCCATGGCGGGCGAGCTGGTTCTACGGTTGGCTGAACCGGTCAGCCGCCGATTTCGGGTTTCACGAGAACCCGAAGATTGATGAGCCTTGGCATTGGGAGTGGCGCGGGGGGTAGCGAACAATCAGCTACAGTAAGAAGTCTTAGCGCTCAGAATCCCTACATCGCAGCTGCCAATTCTATTGCCGTCGCGGCGATCACCAAATCAATACTGACAAACTGTCAATTAACTACGTAAGTTCATGAGTTGTTCCAACTCTGC
>VFQQ010004428.1_pt1 | contig 12426 bp, 23 predicted proteins | sample 3512341 | NCBI WGS metagenome assembly VFQQ01 (sample SAMN10412373, study PRJNA504923) | tailings metagenome | isolation source: Relicate 2 Philex TSF1 revegetated site | place: Philippines: Tuba, Benguet | collected 2017-08-29 | reverse complement strand
CAGCAGCAGCAGCAGCAGCAGCAGCAGCAGCAGCAGCAGCAGCAGCAGCAGCAGCCAAGAATGCCGAGTTATCATCACGCCCGCACCCAGGCCGCACTTGCCAGCCGTGCAGCAGAGACCAGTTCAGCTAGAAAAAGGCACCTCGGGAAAAACAATGCTCACCTCGACAGGCCACCACTTGCCGCGGGGCGTGTGCCAGAAGGCCAGCGCCAGCACCTCGTCCTGCATGGGGAGGAAAGGACCGTGCGCTGGGCACGCTGAGCAGCTGCTGCAAATGCACACTGGCATACATGCTCTGCACCTCGCCCTGCATGGGAGGAAAGGCCCACACGCTGTGCATGTTGCATGCTGAGCAGCTGCTACAGTGCATGTGCATGCGGCCAGCGCCGGCACTTCCTGCTGCGCCTTGCAGCCGCAGGCAGCCACACGGCAGACTGGCAAGCTTGGGTCTGGCACGCAGGCTGCTGGCGGTTGGCCCGCAGGCTGCTGCTCGCACAACCGGCCAAACCCACCCATCCTTGCCTGGGTGTGCGGGTTGGGGTTGAGGATGGGGCAGGTGGCCAGATCGGATGCCAGCTTGGCATGCAGCACCCGGGCCCCCACCGCCGTGCCTGCACAGTGGCGTGAGCGGAACAGGGGTGAAAGCACTGTCTCAAATAGGTTCCATGACAACCAAATTCAGGACAGAATGCTGCGCAGGGCAGGCATCGTGTTGCACACGCTCTGCCAAAATGAATCAGCCACCCAAACAGAACGCAGGCCACTAGAACTGCACCAAAAGTACCTGCTTTGCGCTTGGCCACATGATGATACTCCCGCTCTCTCGCCAGCCCCTGGTGCAGCTGCCAGAGCTCCAGCTCCTCGGGCTGAGCAGGGTCAAAGCCCGACCCGCGGGGAGGAGGCGGCGGCGCCTGCATAGACAGTGAAAAGGAGGACACACCGGCAGCTTCGCTTAGCAGTAGGGCTGAGCGGGGCCGAAGCCGGGACCCGCGGGGCGCCGGCGGCGCGTGCAAGGCAGTCAGCAGAGGGACGAGTTGGGACAGCTCAGGCTAGGCGGGCAGCTGAGTACACAGCAAGATAGAGCTCGCATGCACACCCAGCAATCATGTGCCCTCCCACCGCCTCGCTCACCAGTGCCAGCGGCGGAAGGATCAGCGCCGCTGCTCGGTCCACAAGAGCAGCCAGCTCGGGTGCAGCGCCGCGGCCCGCCGCTGCGCCGGCGCCATGCCGAGCTGCTTCGGCCAGCGGGCGGGTCAGCTCGAATGCTTGCCCGGGGTCGTTCAGGTCGTAGATGGGGCCCTCAATCCTGGCGGTTGAGGGTCGGGTTGAGGCGTGGATGGTTTGATACCAGCCACGCTCGTGGGGCGAAGTGGGACAATCTGCAGCTTGCACTGCAGTGCATCCAGCACGGCAGCTAAGAGGCGTCCCCATCAGGGCAACAACAATGCACACCCAGAGCCCACACGCAGGCACGCACCTGAGCTTGTGTGCCGCCTGCTTGGCGTCCCAGGCAATGCGGTCCTCCCAACGCTCGCGGTGCACTGCAGGCAGGGAGCAGCGGCGGCAGTGCAGCAGGGCTTAGGTGCGGGCTAGATGCAGCATGCCTTGCAAGAAAGCGCAGGCTTGTCAACAGATGAAACCCAGGAACAGCGCGCCAGGCAGCGGCAATTCATCCAAACCGCTCAACCAGCCCACCTAACCCCCGTCACCCACCCACCTGGCAGCATGTCTGGGGCGGGCAGCATGGGGCGGCGCGCCTCATCGCCCGTCGGCTGCGGCTGGAACTCTAAACGCAGCAGAGGGGCGGTGGCTAGCGCCCAATACTCCTCTTCATCACTTTCAGCCGCTGCCCGAGCTTCTGCCTCAGCCGCAGTGACGCTGGTCAGGCCGGGTAGGTCTTCAATCTGGTCTGCACCGACCAGCAGAGGTGCCGCCAGGTGCTGCACAGGCGGCTCAGCTGCAGGTGGCTGCTGCCACGCCGCCGCCTCTGGCTGCGGCGCACCCCACTGCTGCTGCTGCTGCTGCTGCTGCTGCTGCTGCTGCCCCGGCGCATGGGCCCACTGCTGCTGCGCGGCCTGCTGCTGCGCCTGCTGCTGCGCACCAAAGCGTGCGATGACATCTGCCAGGGGCAGCTGGTCGAGCGGCGCGCCGCCCTGCTGCTCCACATAACTGCTGTCATCCCGCACCGGCGCAGCCCCCTGCTGGCCAAACGCAGCCGCAATGTCGTCTGCGCCGCCACCAAACTGCCCCCACTGCTGCTCCATGCCTGCCAGCGGCTGGCCATCCATGCCGGCGGCAGGCGCATCACCGCCGCCGCCCGCTCCCTGCCCTGCCGCTGCTGCTGCTGGCTGGTCCTCCTCCTCATCGGTCTCATGCTCCGACTCTGCCGCTGCATCACGCTGTGCTAAGCCCGCCCAGCGGATGCGCTGCTCCCAGGGCAGGATGTCAACAGGCACAAAGGTGGTGTCTGCGGCCGCCCCAGCGTCGCCGTCGCCTGCAGCGGTGCCGCCATCGTCCTGCCCTGCCGCTGCCGCAGCTGCTGCGTCTGCAGCATGCTGCTGGGCTGCGGGCCGCGGCCCGGCTCTGTTGGGGTACACGGGCGTGTAGGAAAGCAAATGAGGGCAGTCTAAAGCAACTGCCCGGCGGCCCAAAAGCAGCAAGCAGTCAACAAGGAGCCCTGCAACGCAACAGGCAGCGCCCGGCAGTAAAGCAGTCAGCGGACACAGGCAGGGCGCACCTTGATCGCGACCGCCCCAGCTGCTGCCCCGCCGCAGGCACCGCCTTTCCAGCCGTGCCTTGCTGCCCAGCCTGCCCTGCTGCAGCTGCTGCCGCCGCCGCCGGTGCGCCGCCTGCTGCGCCGGCAGCTGCCTGCTGCTCCTGCTGCACAGGCGGCTGCTCTGCTGCCCCCTGCTGCTGATCGGCCTGCTGTTCCTCCTCCTCTTCCTCCTCCTCTGCAGGCACTTCCAATTCTGGGTCCAACAGCAGAGCTTCCTCATCGCCGGCGCCAGCCTCCTCTGCCGCCGCTGCTGCCGCTGCTGCTGCCGCAGGCTGGCGCCGCCCGCGGGACAGCAGCGGCGGCGGGCGCAGCTCCTCTGTTTTGGACACAGCGCCCGCCATCACGCCGGCTGAGCCGTACAGCTCCGAAAAGCGAAGCACCGTTTCACCATCATAGGCCTTGCCCAGCACCGGCAGCCGCACTCGCCGCTCGCACGCCGCATGCAGCTGCGGTGCTGCGCCGGCCGGCGCCGCCGGCAGCGGCGGGGCGGGCGCTGGGGGGGCGGCAGGCAGTGTGGCAGGCTGCGCAGGCAGGGGAGCAGCGGCAGCATTGGATGGCACGCTCGCCGCTGCTGCCACCGCTGTGGGTGCTGCTGCGGCAGCCGGAGCTGCGCCCTCCTCCTCATCGAAATCGTAATCTTCGTCCTCCGCTGCCGCAGCCGCCTGCAGCGCGGCTGACACCATGCCCAGCTGGCGCCGCTGTTCTGCCGCCGCAGCTGCCGCTGCTGCCGCCGCCGCCTCTGCATCCTCGATCAGCTCTGCCTCATCTGCGAAGTCCTGGGCATCGGCTGCGGGCTGCACTGCAGCTCCGGCGGCTGCAGCGGTGCTGTCTGCGGGCTCCTGGTCACCCCGCAGCTCCTCCTGCAGGCAAGATGAAGGCTCGAGGCGTGAGTGGCGGCAGTGGCGGCGGCGGCGGCGGCGCTGCAGCGACCACACTTAAAGCTGCTGCGCACCGGCCCGATCGACTCGGCCACCAAGCTGTGGTCGCCTGAGCGAAAGCGCAGCCCTGCAAAACCGCCCAACACTTGCCTGCAGGTCCAGCGCCCCGCCCTGCACCCGGGCCAGGCCTCCCAGGTGCTCCTTGGCGTCCTGCAGGCATTGCAAGGATGCGGATCAGCGCCAGGCCCGACAGGAGGCTGCCAGCAGCGGGTTGGCTTGCGGGACCGAGCCCTGGAAGCCCGCCGCGCCGCTCGCTCACCTCATCCAGGTAGTCGGCATCCAAGCGCTGGTTCTCGTCGACGTTGCCGAACAGAAAGCCCACCAGGGGCGCTTCCCGCTCCTCGTCCATCGCTCCAGCGGCGCCTGAGCGGCACTCAGATGGCTCGAAGCATTTTGTGGGAGGTGGGACACGCCTTGCGATTGCGGCAGCACCGCAGGGGCGGCCAGCCAAGGCGCCGCCACGCTGCCGCTGCCACCGACATGGCGGCGGGAGGAGGGGCGGGCCGGCGGGCCCAGCGTCGGCATGCAGCCTTAGACGACATTGCAGCATGATGGCCAGGATGCAATGTGCTCATTAATCATCCAGCATTCGATGCCGGCCCACATCAGGGTGCCAGTGGGGGGTAATGCAGGTGGCACTCACCCTCCATCGTGCGGCTGCCGCTGTGTTCTGCCGTCGATCAGGGCTGCTTCCAGCTGGAAGGACACGGCGGTGGGTCATGGCGTTGCAGCACATGCCAGCACCACGATACCACGTGTGTCGGTGAACAGGGTGCATGCAGAAGTGTGGAAGTGCCTGCTGCACGATGGCACTGCTGCCCGGGCGCTCATGGCTTGTTCGATGCGTTGAAGCAGCCCAGCAGTACATCTGCACCGAGCTGCAGCGTGTGCACCAGCGGACATGCACCTGGATCCATGTGCCTGTGCCAATGCCCTGGTGGGGGTATTTACCGGATAGGCAGATATCGTAGCGGCGGCAGCGGGCGCCGGCGCCCACGGGCAGAGCGCGTCATCCCTCCTCTCGAGCTGCTTTGCCGCCCGGCTGGCCCCAAACCCCAAACATCCGTGCACATATCAGCAGCTTGCCGGGCTAATACCCTGCACAGTGCATCTCCACAGACCGCAAGCGAGCCAAGTCCGACGCGCAGGGCGAGGGGGCACAGCGCACCCGTCGCGGCATGAGAATCGCCATGAGAATCGCGTCCCCGCGACCAATTGAGCCATTGTTCGCTGCATAATTCAACCCTACAACCGATTCTGACTTGCTGGAAGGCTCAGCACGCCCCGGCGAGGAGTGTCAACCCCGACCCTCCCGATATCGCGTCTGCAGGCCGATCCATCGCCCGCTTACGCCGTTCAGGCGCGTGCTCAGTGCGGCATTGCAAGCTCAGCGCGTCTGGGTTGTGGGTTTGAGCCGCACTCACTTGGGGCAAGGCTTGCCTTGTGGTGCTCGAGCTGTTCGCTGCCTCGGAAGGTTTTTCACGCACTATTGAGCTCATGTGAGCAGCGCCGGCGTGCGTTGTGGGTTGCGGTGCCGGTCGCGCAATGCGCCACAACCCAAACAGGCTGTTCTTCGCGAATATTGCTGCTGGCGGGCTTTCAAAGCCCCGCAAATGCCGATCAACCTCAGGGTTTGCGGCCGCCGGGCCGCCAGGTGCTGCGGGTCCGCCGCCGGCGACAAGTCCGAGCGTGCGCGCATCCGCAGCATGGCGTGCGCCCCTGGCCACTCACTATCCCGGCATCTGCCTCTCAACAGCACCAACCTCCGCCGGCCTTCCGTCCCTCACTGCAGGCATAACAATGAGGACCGCCCTGTGGGCTGCCCTGCTGCTGGGCCTGGCGGCCGTTGCGACCGCCGCCGACAACCCCGCGCCCGCCATCACGCTCGGCCAGGACGCCCCGTTTGGCAGGTGGGTGCATCAGGGCAGCGAGGCGTGTTCATGCTGTTGCGCTGAGTCTATTGCCAGAAAGCTGCTTTGGTTGCGGCTGAGCGGAGCTGACTCGGCCAATTCAGGTCGGGTTGCTCTGGTTGCAGCGCGGCTCCCTTCATGCAAGCGTGCACGTGGCGACCACTCATGTCGGGCACACGAGTATATCTCTCTGCTCCTGTGCCACCCCGCCTCAGGTACCGCTACATGGCATCCCTCCGCACCAGCAAGACAGCCAAGCCCTTCTGCGGAGGCACACTCATCCACCCTCACGTGTTGCTCACTGCCGCCCATGTAAGCCGACACTTGTGTGCAGCAAGCACCTGCCCCGGGGCCCACCCATGCACTGACTTTGATCAATACAGTTATGTGCAACCTGGGGCCCCTGTTTGCCGCCAGCCACTGAACGGCGTCAAGCCTGGCCTGTAAAGCAGCAGTGCATTTCCAGGGCTTGACCAAACAGCTCGCAACACCATGTTGGTGACCTTGTGTGCACCTTTGCGCCCTGGTTACAGTGTGTTCGCGCCGTTGACACCGGAGACAAAAAGCCGCCCTCGCAATATCTTCCCTGGGTGAGGCAGCGGGAGGCACACTGGTTGCACTGGTGGCCGTGGGCGACGCAATGATGCATGCTATGTGGCATTGGTGCGCCCGAAGCATGGTGCGACAGTGCCTTCATCGTGACATTGCCTATGAAGACTATGCATCCGCCCTGCTCAATTTAGGTGCGGATTGGCGGGTACAACCGCACAGAGGACACCAGCAAGTATGAGTTGTTTCATGTCAAGGAGACGATCGTGCACCCCTGGTTCAAGACTAAGTACACCGGCGCCGTCACTTATGTGAGCTGCCTCTACCTGCGCTGTGTTGCATGCATGCATATGGTTAGCGGAGTTGTGATTGCAGCGGTCACAGCTGTCCTGCAGGCATCCACTGCCCCAAGTAGCTAATGCACACAACATAAGCAAACTGCCGGCTTGTTTATGTAACCGCTGCATGGCTCACAGTGAGCAGCATGCTGCCCCAACCCTGCAGGACTTGATGAATTACGATGCTGCTCTGATGCTGCTGCCTGGCCCTGGTAGCACCATGCCCCGCATCAAGCTAGCAGGCGCATCAAGTAGGCTGCGTACTGCGGTTCCCGCCCTCCCGTATCTATGTAGCCCTACCAAGCTGCCAATCGCAGCCGGCAACTGCCCTGACAAGTGCTTGACGGCAGTTTCAGACAGATAGCTGGCGGTGTTTTTTGCTGACTGGCCATGTTTGCACACCAAGCTTCTGACGCATTTCCTGTGCCTTGCCTGCTGCAGTCAAGCCTACCTTGCCAGCCCCGGCAGGCTCAACAGTGACCACCGTGGGCTGGGGCGTCACTGGATTCAAACCCAACGGTACTAGAGATTACCTCGAGCCACTGCAGCAGGCAAGCTGATGGCTAATCATGGCCTGCTGGAAAACTGCATGCATTAGCAAACATGGTAGAACAGCTCTATCAAACGTGAGGACATCCCCATGGTGCAGCTTAAGCAAGTTCTGTTGAGCATTGACGAGTGCCAGAAGAGGAACCCCCAAACAACCTTCACGGACGAAAGTGTGAACCCCCCCAAGTCGCGCACGGTCAAATATAACTTCACCACCAACTCGATGCTCTGCGCCGCAAGTAAGTGGAGGGCTTCAGCAGCTGCAGCATGCTTGCAGTGCTTCTTTCAGACTGCTTCACAACTCCCCCTCCCTGCCTGGGTGCCGCAGAGAGCAAAGGCCCCTATGGAGTCACTTGCAGGGGCGACAGCGGCGGCCCTCTGTTTGTGGCCGGGGCCGACGCCTCTCAGGATCGTCAGATTGGCGTGGTTAGCTGGGGCCCCATCAACTGCAAAGAGGCGCTCGGTAAGCCGGTCCTTTGCAGCTGTGTCCGGGCGTGTATGCAAAAACAGTGTACCAATGTCCTGCGACGTAGCGAGCGTTGCAAGGCGCCTCACCTTCCTCCCCTGACGTGCTGTTGACTCAATGATGCAGCCGGCTACACGGATGTTGGGATGATCTTCGACTGGATTGATGAGCAGGTGTTCCGCTGGACCGGCGACCGCCTGCGGCCCCCCTTCCCCCCCGTCACGGGCAGCGGTGGGTGCTGCCCTACATCGCTGCTGCCCTGCTGGTGCCGCTGCGGCGCCGCTGCTGCCTGCTCTCTGCATGCGACAGAGAAGTTGGCGGTGCGTGGTACGTGCAGTCTTGTAGCAGGCAGAACCCCCACTCAATGAATGCAGTGCTGGCCGACAACGCTGGCGTGGGCTTCGATGGCAAGCCCGTGGCCTATGCTGGAGCTAAGGGCGACCCCCTGGATGTGAGCGCTGCTGTGCCGCCCAGCATGCTTTGCCACTGCGGTGTGCGCTGCAATACCGCACAGTGCAGCAGCAGTGCGCATGGCCTGTCACCTGCCCTGCCTAGCTGCCACTGCCAAGCAGCCCACCAGAGCAACATGTTCAACTGCCGCCCTCCTGCCTCAATCCTGAGAACTGATTGCCTCCTTCACTCAAGGCCTGTCCCCTCCGCCTGCTGCCCTGCAGATCATCTCCAGCGTTCCCGCCAAGGGCATGGGCTGGTTCCTCAACGGCATCCTCACCGACGGCAGCACCCCGGTGAGACCAGCATGGGGGCCAGGGCGCTGGGGGCAGGAAGCGACAAAGCGAACTGCTGCCCACGAGGGTTTGAGGGAGGGAAGGGGCCATGTTCGTCTGCAACCCTCTGCTGCCGAGCCGAGCACCGTCTGCAGATGCCTCATCCAGCTGGCCGCACTGGCCTTGTTCGTTTCCTTCCCACCAGCTCCTCGCGTACACCCCTCCCCGCCCCACCTCCTGCAGGGCTCCCAGGCACTGGGCTACGTGGCCTGGAGCTACGGCGCCACCCTGGCCGCTCAGGTGGACAAGGCCGGCCGCATGGCCGTCACCCTGGGCAACAAGCCCGTGCGGCAGGGCCAGCCCCCCAACCTGGGCAAGCTCGTGAGCGTCCGGTATCCCAAGGACAGCTGCAAGCGGGGCTGGTGCGCCGACCGCCTGCTGGAGATCACTGTCAAGCCCTTCATCAAGGTGGCCATCACCCAGCCCTGGATCGCGGGCGCCACCTGGGGCGCGCGCGGCGCCTTTGCGCCCTACCTGCAAGTGTGAGTGTTGAGGGCTGGGAGGGGGCATGCGAGGGTTGGACGTGAGGGGCTTCGCCACGGTGTTGAGTGGCAGCCTGTGGCGCCGCCGCACTGCTGTGCACACTGTTCAGTGGACGGTTACCAACATCCTGCTGCTGCTTCCCACCCGCCCGCTTTGCAGCAAGGTGACGCTCACGCAGAAGCCCGCCCAGCAGCCGACAGGCGTCCTGGGCCAGACCATTGTGGTTTGAGCGGCGCTGCCGCCGAAACCTGGCGCCAGAGAGCCGCGGCTAGCCAGACATGCATGGCCAGCATGCTGCACAGCATGGCACGCTTTGAGCGCTCCTTACCGAGCTGTGCCTCAAGCCGTCTCGCCTTGAACCTGCCAGCCCAGCAAGCCCCTCCCGCTGCTTCCATAAACTTCCCACACGGGGGCCCAACACCCCTCATCGTGCCCACAATGATTGCTACAAGCAACCGCTGCTCAGCAGCAAACTACAAACAACACCCCAGCTGACCCAACCCATGTTTACCGTCCGCCATAAAGACCCATAACGACCCTCCCCTGTGTGACACTGATCTGACCCATCCCCTTGCATCACTTGCCAGCACACTGCACAGTCGCCCTGCTGCCTCAAGCGTTGCTCCTCCCCTCCCTCCATCCACCTGGTGCCGCCTGCGCCTGCATGCCCCAGCTTCATATTGTCTGAGGTGCTGCTGCTGCAGCAGTGTAAAGGCCGCTGCTCCTGCTGGAGAACTGATACAGCGACGACAAACAGCACACAGACAGCACTATAACATCATCGGATGATAACAGGGTGGGCCGAGAGTTTTGTGCTGGGCTCCGAGCAGAACAGCAAGCAGGGGAGCAGTTTCTCTTTAGGCAAGCATAATGGGATGCGCCTCAGAAGAACCGCTGATCGCATTGAGAACGCACTGGTCCAGTAACGCCTTCAGGCGAGGCACGATATCCATGAACAGAGGCCGCTGCGCTGGATCTTGCGCCCAGCATTCTCTGCACAGCATCGGGGACAGTGTGTTGGCGCAGCTTTCTGGAGAGCGGCTGCAGCTTTCTGGAGAGCAGCTGCAGGTGCACCGTCCCGCCGCACCAACCCGACCTTGAACCCACCTCATCAGCACACAGTAGGCGTCGTGCTGCTCTAGCGTGCCAGCGTTTGCGCCAGGCGCAGAGCGCCAGGCTGGGACCTCAGGCCGGCCGCCTTCCAGCACGTGACTAACCAGCACCCAAGGCTCCATGTCCGGCCAGGGCAGCCGCCAGGTCAGCAGCTGCAACGCAGAAATCAGTGGTGAGGCACGTGAGCTGGGCATCAACCCTCGTGGCCCCTGCAAGAGCGGCCATGTGTGAGGAGCAAACTTGTGGCTGCAAGGCCCGAGCCTACCTCCAGCATCACCAGTCCAAATGCATACACATCCGAGGCTGCAGAGGCGCTCCCGCCAAGCAGGACCTCCGGCGCCTGCAAGAAAAGGAGGCAGGCAGGCAGGTAGGCTGACCGGCACGCAGAGGGCAGGGATCACAAGGTCAGAGCACGCATGCTGGCCTGCCACAGCCTGTCACTGAGTGTCTGCCAGCAGTGCTGGCGCTCCCCGCCTCACCAGCCAAACGGGGTTAGTGGCGCCACACGTAGAGGAGTGAGTACTGGTAGGCTGCTCAGCCAGGATTTTGCTGTAGGCAGCAAAGGAGGCAGGCACGTATGCTGGATAGTCGGGCCGGCCAGGGAGGCAGGAGGAGTCACCTGCATGTATATACGAAACGGGGCCGCCCCATCTTCCATTTGGCCCACCTCAGGTTGAAGTCGGCGACTTTCACGCGCCAGTTGTCGTCCAGCAAAAGATTGGGGCTCTGCGGGCAAGGCGTAGCGGGCACAGCGTGGCAAGCTCAGCTGGGTAGCACATGCTGAGCACCCTTATGCTTTGGCTATTCTCAGCGTGTGATGCTCACCAGGTGGCTACCCCCTGCTGCACCCATTCCCTGGTCGCCCCTACCACACCGGACCACCTACCTTGATGTCTCTGTGGATGATGGGCGGGGTGCGGCGGTGCAGGTAGAGCAGCCCGCTCGCCCCATCCAGCGCCTGTCGGTGTGCGGGCATGGGAGAGGTCAGCAAAGGCTGCTGCTTGGCAAGCATACTGAGGCACGATGAAAGACGCATGCTGCACTGGCATGCACCCCGCCAGCCGCCCCCAGCCACGCACCATGCCCAGCCGCCGGCGCCACGTCAGCTCTGCTGCTCGCGCTGGGTCCCTGCTGGCCGCCTGCAACACGTCAAACAGAGAGCCGCGGCCGCAGTACTCTGCAGCAGGGAGGGGTGTGGCGGGCAGACAGGGTTGCAGTGTATCGTAGCAGCAAGAGAAGGACAGCATGGGCCAAGAGGAGCTACCACCACGCCCAGTGTGCTGCCACAGCAACCCGCATGATGCTGAACCCTGTGCTTCGCCGCCCCTGCTGCGCCGCGCCCGTGATGATGCAGGGCGGCAGGGTGCACAGCCCCAGGAAGTTGAGCAGGTTGGGGTGCCGCATGCGCGACATCACAGCGGCCTCCTGCGGGCACACTGGGGGCTGGTGCCAAGCTCGGCGGCTGAACAATGAAACACAGCCCCGCAGCTGCGGCCCTGGCCATCAATCGATGCATCCCCCGCCGACAAGCACCCCTTCCACCCTGCTCACCTCCTGCAGTTCCCGCAGCACCCCGGGCGGCAGCTGCAGCTCCCCCTGCTCAACCATGTCGGGCGTCAGCAGCACCTTGACGGCAACCGGGGTCTCGTCCCAGCGGGCAAGGTACACCTGCGGGCCGGGGCGGGGGTGAAGTAAGCGTGGATGGCGACGGGAGGTGAGGAGGCACATGTAATCCAGGGTGCCAGCCTCCCCCCTGCACTTGTGCAATCATCATGGATGCTGCACACTCAACCATTACACTGCAGCACTGGTGCCTGGCTGACCAGCGCAACTGCTCCCTTCTCCTCCTCACCCGCCCAAAGGATCCGCGGCCTAGCAGCCGCTCCATGTGTAAATCGTCCCAGCTGACGTGCCACTGCTGCAACTCGCCACTCTGCAACACTGCGGTTTGCGCCATCCCAGTGGCAGTTGGCTGCCCAGCGCAGATGGCAGCCAGGCTGCCGGCAAGTGCACTCAGGATAGCGTCCGATCTCACACTGCATGACAAATGTGGGTGCCAGGGAGGTTCAGCGTGTACAACTGTAAGTGCAACTATACAAAGCGGTCTGCACAGAAAGCACAACACCACGCCCCTGTTCCGTTGTCTTATGGAGTATCCGCGGAACATCTCGCTGCTTTCACCTTACCTTGTGGCTCCACTATAGGTTGCACTCATGGCTGAAACAGCTTTTAGAGATGACGCAGTTGGCGTGGGTTTGTCGCTGCCCGCGTGTTCAGGCAGCGCAGCGCCACTTTCCAGGCGCTCCCTCTCCTTGCGTGCAGCCGGCTGCTGCCGCAGCCAGCCCTTGCCAGGGCGCTGCGCCAGGAAGGCCAGCACCGCCAAGCAAGCTGCGGCCACTGTGAGCACCGGGAATGGCAGCAGTGACGTGGTACGGTCAAGCATTGAAGGCATGCAGGCAATGCTTGGCCACCGCGCCTTTCCTAACCATAGCTTCCCTCAGCGCACATGACTCACCCAG